>ERZ506978.39-NODE-39-length-86468-cov-9.641026_pt1 | contig 86468 bp, 84 predicted proteins | sample MGYA00512888_ERZ506978 | MGnify/ENA metagenome assembly ERZ506978
GGTGGCGGTAATCGCGCTCTCGTTACGCGCCCAGTACAATTCTATGATCTCATGGTCTTTCATTGCGCCCTCCCTTCTTTCTGCGTAAAGGCCTTTCACTTATATAGACAACAAAAATAACCATTCATTGCGTGGACAGGAAAACTTTTCTTCAAATTTATCATATCATGCGGGAGCGGCAATTTCTACCGGTCTGAAAGTGCTGGCTTACTTTCGACCATTGTCTCCTTGCAAGTCAGGAGCCAGGCTGCGTAATACGCGCAGTCTGGCTCCTGGCAATTTATGTATGCCGAAGTATGCTCCATATGATCACCTGTCGATTTCATGGCTTCTGTATTGCAGCCAATGAGTCCATGAGCGAATGGAAACCATCTTCTCCCAGCATGGCCGCGGCATCGAACGGGATGCCTTCAGCGGCCGTAATAGCCGGATCACCGCAGGGCATATCCTCGCCCGCTGCGGGTACGGGTTCCGGGTGCATATTGGACAGTATCTCACGAACCAGTTGCTCCACTGTTTGCCGGTCTATCCTTGGCGCAGCCGCGGCCTCCGGTGTTTCCGGGCAATTCATATAGTGGGTCACGGCGTTGACCAGGAACTGTGCCTTGCGCCGACCCTGCTCGTTCAAGATCGCGGCTACCTGCTGGTGGCTTGGGTCACCGGCATTGAATTGGACGGTAAATCTGAAGGAATCCTTCTTTTCGCCCATATGGATCACCTACTCGTCTTCGTAGCCGCATACAAGAGACCGTACCCGGCAGCGTTGGCGCCAATCTCCTCCACAAAGATGGCTGTACCAACCTTACCGGACTTTTCGATCTGTTTCCGAAGCAGCAGAGAGCCGCCGCCTACAAAAATAACCTTGCCGGTACGCAGCTCGATCTTCCGCTCCCGCAGAGTACGGAAAAGGTCCGCCACGAAGGACTCCGCGCCGCGCTCTACCAGTGTTTGGATCTCACTGCCGTACTCTGTACTGCAACCTGTGAGAATGGAGTCAATGTCCGTTTCCTCCAGCAGCAGATCATGGTCGGCACGAATCTTGGACAGCAATCGGTTATAGAGCGTAATGACGCCGTTTTCCAGCGAATCGCAGGAAGCCCAGTCTGCTGCGCCATAGCGCAGGGAGAGGTAATCGGCAGTAAAACCGCCTATGTCGATCACAGTGGCCTTGGCAACCGTGCCGAGCTGGAGCCGCTTGAACACCGGAGCCGTGGCTGCCAGCGCCTGCGGGAAGCAGACCGCCTCCGTGATGCAGATGGAGTATTTCCTCCCATTGAATTCAAACCCGATCACACCGCGGTTCAGGAAATACTGGGCAAAGCGTTTATACTGCGTTCCATAATGCGCAGGCGGCAGCCCAACGGCAAGCTGAATGTTCATCAGCCGGTCCGGGACATACTGGCCCGCCGTGTTGATCTCGTAAGCGATGGCGAACAACGTCAGGATAAAAAATCGGTCGTCCTCTGTTTTATCCCGGGTATAGGGGATACGCTGGTCGGAGAGCGTGTAGTATTTTCCCCGATAAAATAGAATGTTGTCACCGAAAGGGGGACGGGTATCGCTCTCTACCAGTCCGGATGTAAATACCCCACTGGCTGTTTTAATTTGTTTATTTCCGTGGTCTACACAGACTAACATAAGATCAGCTCCTTCTCTTTTGTGCTTATACTGTGTTTATACGACTTTAATACGCATTACTGCAACAGATAGGAAAAAAACAGACGTGGAAATCTCCACGTCTGTTTTATACATATTTGTCAGGACTTCTTTAATTCCCTCAAAGAATTTTGGGGCGTTTTGAAGATATTGAACCGGCTGGTCGATCAGCTATCTTTCTCCATCGTCAATCAAAAGAAGATCGTCCCGTGTTGCGGCATGATTGCGTAGCTCATCCGAGAAGCCGGAGATGCTGAACAGGACGTACCACACTTTTCGCCGATCCCGCTCCCATGCGACATCGCAGGCCTTAGCTTCCAACGCATGAAGGACATTAAGACCAACTGGCTCTTTCCAGTACTTGCACTCTCCCAGAATCAGGTTCTTGCCCTCCGGATCAAGAGCTGCAATGTCGATCTCATTCTTGGCATCCCAATACCCACCCAGTTGGGAGAACTGGAACGGCCATGCGTTATTGACATTCAATTCCCACATCCGCTCCTGGCAGATGTCCTCATATACGAAGCCAATGTGGCTGGTAGTGAGTCCCCTGCGGATCTTATCCATCACGATACCGCTATGCCCGCTTTCGATAAAGCTCATATTGGGATAGATAAATGCGAACCAAAATCGCAGATAGTTATCCTTGATCTTGTAAAGGCCGCGCTTGCTCTTCTCGGGATTTTCCTCTGTGACAGGCACCCTTCGTTCCAGAATATCCAGATCCATCAAGGTCTTCAGGTACTTGGTCAGGTTCGTTGACTTGACCTCCAACACAGCGGCAATCGCGGAAAGCTTGTGGTTTCCAGCCGCAATCGCCTTGATAATGGAAAAGTAACTGCCAACCTCACTGACCTCCTGCTGCAGCAAAAAATGCGGTTCATCATAGAGATAGCCAGAGCGGTTCAGTACGCATTTCTGGATAGCACGATAGATATCGCTACTCTCCGAAAATAACTCGATATACTTGGGGACACCGCCTGTAACAGAGTATAGCTCAATGAGTTCTCTGCGGGTTTTGCCAGGGAAAAACTCATGGTAATAGGCGAACGGGATCTGCTTGAGCCGGATCTGCGCGGTTCGCCTTCCGTATAAAGGGCTGCCGTAGGCCAGTGTCTGAGACTCCATCATGGAGATCAGGGAGCCGCAAAGAATGACCATAACAGACTGGTTCTTTAATATCTCTTCCCATATCCGCTGGAAAATGGAAGGGAACGCAGGCTCCGCTTTGCCCAGATACTGAAATTCATCCAGTACGATAACGGGCTTGCTGTCATGCTTGGCATCCATGATTGATTTGAATATCACGTCCCAGCTTTTGACATCTGCATTACGCAGAAGATCGCTATCAATAAATTCTGCTGCCTTCTCCTTGAATGCCGCTCGGTTTTGTGCATCGGACTCTTCACTCGCAAGGAAAAACAGGGCGTTTTTATCCCGAATAAACTCGGATATCAGCGTAGTCTTTCCCACTCGCCGGCGTCCATACAGTACGACAAGTGCGCTGCCATTCCGCTCATACTCACTTTGCAGCGTCTCCATCTCCTGCTGTCGATCAACAAATACATGCATGCGATCACCACCTTTACAATTATTATACTCCAAATTATAATAATTTCAATCATAATTTCATTCCGCTTCTATAATTCTTTGTGGCAATGTAAGGGACAGCTTTTCAATAGATGCGGTAAAGTGTTTCTCAGAGTATTCATCTCGATGCCACGCCTCATAAAAATCTGTGCAGTAGTCCTCCTCCAGAGCATCCCTATCTGCCCAATCCTTTATACAGCCTTCTGCCTGTTCTTCGCGGATGCCCTTCAGCATAGCAAAACGCGCCATATCATAGTCGGCGTACAGCTCTGTAATGCAGCCCGAATCCCAGCTTGTGGTAAACTGCATTGTAAGGAGATAGACCTTGCATGTCTTGCACACTGAGGGATCAGGCGAGATCACCCGAACCATCTCCGGTGCCATGATAACCATATCCAGCGTGATCTCATCGAGCTTCTTAGGCGATTGATATAGATCTGTGAAGCGTCGCTCCAGCTCCCGGATCTCCTCTTGAAACAGAGGCGGTTCAAAACAGCAATAGATGTCAGGCGTATCATTTTCTGTCTCTCGGTCAGCTCCGTCACGGATCTCCGTGATGGTGCCATAAAGTCCACGATATTCACTTGCCTCTGTTGCCATGACAGCGGCACCGACAGTGTAGGTCATGCCGTTGTATGTATAGCGCATACCCTCTTGGTTGATGATCATTTTATGTCCTCCTGATTATATTCCTCCCAGCCTTCCATGCAGTTGGTGCGTGCGCGATCAGCATCGAAGCACTGACAGCGCGTATAGCCTTCTTCCGTTTTGAAGAAAAAGCACGGGGCAAGCCCATCGTCTATCTCTACTATGGACTTGGCTTTGACCTCTATGCCTAACAGCTCCGTATCCTTCTGTGTGAGCAGCTTTAGCCAAAACTCCCGCGGGGAGAGCGTGGAAGTTCCCTCATATGCCATTGCATAGCGGCTTGCCGTGGGCAGCGGTGTGAATGCAAAGCCCTGATGCAGCACGTTGTCCAACATATACGTTTCCGGGCTGCGGTAATAGTAGATCCGCAGCGTGTTCGGCACTTTCCGCTTCGGGCACCATTCCGGTGCCCGTCTGTTCAGAGCTCGGCTTTTAAGATGCCTGGCTCTCTTCGGCAGGGTGCAATAGCTTTCGCCAAAGTGCATCATGAGTCCCTTTGACTTCTGGGGCGCGGGGATCGCATGGTAATACCGTTCCGGGCAATTCCGACAGGTATACTCCTGCGGGGCAGATTCTCTTTTCATGTTTATACTCCCCTTATTGACTTATATTTGAGGCCCCGGAAATCATCCGGGGCCTCTGACTTATGGGCGCAGTGTAAAGCGGTTTTCGCCCGTAAATGCACTTTGCAGGCGTCTTACTTCCGCCTCCAGTGCCGCTATGATCTGTTCTACCTGTTCCGGCGTGTAATCGTAACACACGCGGCTTGCACAATTAGAAAGCGAATGGATAGCGTCTACGGCTCGTTGTGTGCGCTGCTCAGCCACACGCACGAACCGTTCCGCCTTGGTTTCTCTTTGCCTCAATGCTCGATACCTCCTTTACGCAATTTCCTGTTCGCCCCAGCGAATGCTGAAACGGCCGTCTTCATCTATGTCGCGGTATAACAGCAGCGATGTGAGATCGTAGTCCACTCCAAATCGTTCGTAAATATCATCCATATCTGCTTCGTCGCCCTTCATGAAGAGATTGAGCTTCTCTTTTGCCAATATCATCTGCATCAGGTTGGACTCAATGCTCTGTGCATAGGTCAGGAAATAGATGTCCTTCCAGTCAACGGAATTAAAGCGGATGAAGCGCATGTAAAACTGGCTCATGCGGGAGTTGTTATAGTGCAGCTCCGGGATGATGACTTTGTTGACGAACTCGAAGTTGACTGAACTGGGCAAGCTCTGCTGCGTACACAGCAGGATGCCGTTTCCGCTCTCGCGGAGTGTTTGCCGTAATGCCCTGCGTTTCGCAAAGGTAGTCGTCGCGCCGGTCACAATGAAAAGCGGCCGGTTGGGAAACGCTTCCCGCAGGGCTGCCGCATAGGCGTCCAGCACCACGGTATGGCGGACGCCTATGGCCACGATCTCTTCTGCCCAGCTGCGGGTAAGCTGGATCGTTCTCCGCAGCTTCCCGGGAAGCTCGCCGCTATACTCCGAAACCGTATTGGGCGCGGCACTGATCCGCAGCAAAAGCGTAATCTGCTGGATGATCCGCAGCATGGCGTCTTTCCTCGCGTTATTCGTTGAGGTGAAATATTTCTGGCGCATGGTATGGAACTCCTTGACCGCCTGTACCCATACGGCCTTCTCCTCCGCTGAAAACGGAATGGGCTCCTGATGGATACGTTTGATGTCCTTCCCGGTGACCTCCTCAAAGGTACGGGTGATTACTGTCTTGGCGAGGATATCACGCAGAATATCTGCATTGTAGATGTCCTGTGTGCGCTGCCCGACACCAAATACGGTGATTTTCTCCGGCAGATGTGAATTGGCAAACAGCGTGTACCCACGACGATAGGCCGGGATCGGTTGACCGTACCACGGGTTAGTCTCTCGTGTCGCCGTGCCGTCCTTATCATAGTGATAGATGGTGTGGCAGCAGGATAGCATATTGATGGAATTGTTATAAAGTAATTCCATCTGCGGTGCGAACTCAGAGATGTTGTTCCGGGTACTGGTTCCTGTGGTCAGCAGCTTTGATTGGCATCGTCTGAAGCAGGACAGCACCGCCTTGGCACGGCTGCTGTACGGATTGCATATCTCATCGCTTTCATCCAGTACAAGACAGGTCTTGCGGCTATGGATCTTCAGCCATTTTTTGATCTGCCTGCGATACTTGCACAGCGCATTAAAGGTCATCAGCACAAAGTCGCCGGGCTTGATCCGCTCCAGATCCCTCAGCCGTTCCACGAACACATACGACACGTCATAGTTGGGCAGCACCACATTCCAGTTATTGCGGATAGAGATGGCCGATGAAATGACCCATGTGTTACGATACCCTTGTCTGTCCATGCGGTATTTCCCAAAGGCAATGCCAGCCAGCGTCTTACCGGAACCCTGTTCCCATTGCAGCAGCGTATAACGCTTTTGCAGAGCAAGATTCAGGTCGTGGAGTTGGGTATCGTTCAGCAGGATCTCCTCCTCGTTCTCGGCATCCCATAACCAGAAATCATCCAACCATTTCCCAATTCCCGTGTCCGGGGTCATTTCCTGAAAAGGCTGGCTCTGGATCAGGTATTCATGCCGCTTTTTACGCAGCAGCCGTTCGTAACCAGGGAGTGTTTCACCGCGCAGCACTGCTTCACAGACCGGGATAGGTTGGCGCAGCTCTTCGCTCATGCGGCGTCGCACTGCGGCACTATACCCTTTATAGGCGAATGAATAATCCCGCTTGACAAGGTGGATCTCATCACGTTCCGGCTGCCGGTTCTGACGTCTGAGTGTCTGACGAAGATAATGCAGTACCTTCGCCTCGGTCAACCGCCGTTTGCACCATTCCTCATATCGCATCTCTGGCGGCTGTGTCTCCGTATAGAACCGATGCAGATACGCGCAGCATTGGGCATACCGATCCTTCAGGGACGGATGTATCCTGATTTGGTACAGCATCTTCTCTACCGTATAAGTAAACGATGCAGAGGTTTGACGCTCCTTTGCCAGTTCCCGCAGAATCTTGGCGCGATTTTCCTTCAGCATGGCCTTTGGCATTTGCAGCAGCGACATGTGGATCGCTTGTGCTGCACCAGCATAGATGCCGCCGGAAAGATCGTTATCCATTCCTGTGTGATAGCGAGCCGGTGTTTCGGAATCCACGCCCTTCTTCTGCCAGAACTGCAGCTTTATTGGGAAGCGCGAAACACCCATCTGCGCAAAGGTATCATCCGGCAACAGGATCTGACCAAGAAACCGGAATTGTGCCTCCATCTTCCGAATCATTGAGCTGTCCGAAAACGAGTCGGCCAGAAATGAGTTGGGTACGATCAAAGCCAGGATCCCCAGTGGCTTCAAGAATTGGGCAGCCTTCAAGCAATAGTAGAGTTGCGATAGATACTCCTTTCCATTCTCAGCCATCCATTGCAGGTTGAAGGGCGGGTTGCCTACCACATAATCAAAGCGTACCTGCGGCATATAATTGCGAATATCCTTATTAACCAGATTGGCCTCCGGATAAAGATATGACGCCACCTTGAATGCCTTGGTGTCCAATTCACAGCCATAGACATTGGCTTCCACCGGCATTACGTTGAAGAAGTTCCCCATTCCGCAGGTGAGATCCGCCACCAGATCATCCCTTTCTAGCTGAAGACAGTCAACTACGAATTGACACAGGGCGGGCGGTGTAAAGAACTGGCCGTTTTCCAGTTCTTTTTTTGCCTCACTGTATGTATGGTAGCTCCGATAGTTCTTCCGGGAAAGCCCGTGCAGGCCTCCATCCCCTGTATAACCCTGAAAAATATCCTGCTTCGTGATACCATACGCTTCGCAGCAGTTGTTGTCGATCAGGTACAGGAGCTTTTCGTTAACTGCTCTGCGACTGCTCTGGGGGATCGATTCTGTCGAGGGTGTATACTTCATGACGACACCTCAGCATGAATAGTCAAGATACGTTTCGGCAAACTCCTTTGCAATAGATGCCGTCTTAAACTTCAGATCCACGCGCCCGTTTTTGAACATGCGCAGTTGTACGAGCTTCTGGCAGGTTGGAAACTGGAACTGCGATGTGGATACGTCAGAGTACCCCAGCAGCTCGGAAAAGCCTGCGGGAAAGCGCCCAAATGTATTGGTCTCATAGTGTGCTACAGCGGTAAAAATGTCCTGCATACGTTCTGCAAGCCTCCACTCTTCATGGCCCCATCGTTCATCGCAACTGCAAAAGTATCCGCCAAAACGAAGCGTATCTCCTTTTCTATCGTAACCGGCATTGCTATTACTCCAATATGCCGCCTTATGGCATTTGGTACGCAGCTCCTGAAAAGCACGTTCTACGAAGCTGAGTCCGTCCAGCTGTATAAACATCTGGTCAACCACATCTTCATAGTGCAGCGCAAGAGTCCGCAGATTACGATGATACTCCTTGCTCGTATCCATATCGCACCTATACGGGTCCGGCTCTGCGGGGATCAGATGCTCTTTGATGGCATCCGTTGAGATCGTTACGCTATATTTCTCATTGAAATGCTGTGTGAGCTCAGAGATGAACCTACTGTGGAACTTCTCCAGTTCTCGGTTCAGATCCGTTATCCCGAACCGGTAATTGCTCCCAAAGTAGGGCAGCGACCCATCCTGCCCTATGCCGAGCAGGTCTCTTTGCGCCTGAATCGCTTTTTTCCACTGTTGGCGTATTTCACGGAGCGCACGGCAGGATTCATCATACGCCTGTTGCTGGGTTTCGCAGAACATCAGGTCATCCTCCGGCAGGCGGGAATCCGCCGTAATCTCAACTTGCTCCAATTTATCGAGTAATCCCATAATTAAAAGTCCTCCTACAAAAACAAAAGCACCGCTGAACTGTCGTCAAACAATTCAGCGGTGCTTCTCCGCATTTATTCTTATTGTGCTGCTTCGATTAACACGTTTGGTATCGGGGGAAGGTGCATAGATTTACACTGGGCTTTACTGTCGCATAAATCGGTATGTTAGCTTCCTTCGATCCCATTATACCCATTATACTGGGAGATGGGGGTATAGGGGGGCGGCATTTTTTGCCGCCCCCCTGTACCATTCGTCATACTATGCGCACATCGCTTCCGGCAGCTCCATCACAAAAGGGTACGTTTCCAAGGACACATGATACATGGAGTTCATGGTCTCAAAAACGGCCTTTCGGTCAGTGAGAGATTGGATACGGACGACCCGTGAGGTGCAGACCAGACCGCTATGATGACGTATCCATGCACGGCTGCCCTCGCAGAGCGGTGCGGCCAACCGGCCGGTAAGAATGACCTGCTTCTTATTCATTTTCTTTCTCCTTCCTTCGACCTGTGTGGTCGTGAAGAGCGCGATCATTATCCGAATCGAAAAACAGCTTGCGAATGATCTAATAGGCACACTTGAGAATACTCCGCACCATGTGCACGGTGGTATTCTCCCTCTGTGCGATCTCCCGCGTACCGTAGCCATCTGCCTTGAGTCGCAGTACGTTCATATCACGGCGGGGCATATGCCGGCCCAGATCGTGGAACAGCAGGCCGATCTCCATCTCCAGAAAGCTCTCATCCGTTGCGGAGAGCATATCGGACAGAGACAGGCCGGCATCGTCCATAACAGCATTGAGGCTGACCGTCGGTGCTGCACGCTTGGTAGATGCCTGATGGCGGAAGTGGTCTGCCAGGCGGCTCTCCATCTTGCGCCATGCAATGGTGGCGAAGCTGAAACGGCTGGACTCACCCTGCGTGGTATAGTCCATGACTGCCTGCAAGTAGCCAAAGACCACCACATCGTAATACTCATCCTCCGGCAGCTTCTTCTCATTGAGAAAAGCATAGACCAGATTGTGATGCTCCTCCGCAAATAACTGCTGCGCCGGGGTCATGGGGGTATTTTCATTCATTACAGTTCCTCCTATATGCCGGGAGCCGCAGCCTGTGTTTTACACAGACTGCGGCTCTTCACACGTTTCAGATCCTTATAAGGTCTGATTGGTTCATTTAGTGGGGAAGCTCCTCACGCTCGCCATCGATCACATCCGCACCGGAAATGCAGAAATGCTGGCCGCTGTCGGCAACAGCATACTCGGTGTTTGCGGTGGCATACTGGTCCTCCTCACCCTCACGGGCAGCAGACAGCTCCGCACGGTTCTTCAGCATCTCCTTCGCCTGCTGGCGGAACGACTCTACGAAGGCGCGGAACTCGCCCACCTGTTCAGGCTGGAGATCTTCCACCTTACGGAAGGTCGCCACGCTGTAGGTGTTGTTGCCGTTGTCCACGCGCTTCAAGCCGATCTGCACCACGCTGCTCCATGCCGGACGGCGCCGGGCCACAAACGCGGCGTTCATGAAATCATTGAACGGTCGCAGGCTGGTAGGCGGCAGAGAGAGCTGCAGCGGGATATAGTCGCCGTCCTGCAGAAGATACAGAATACGCATATTCTTGCAGGCCTTCCCCTTTCCGTCTGTTGCCGTCCCGTAACGGTTCAGCTCACAGGCAGCACAGGCGCCGCCGGGCGTACCGTAGCCCTGTTTTCCGTCCACGGTGGAGCACAGAGGGACGGTGTTATCATCGTATTCGCAGCCCTCGGGCCAATACGCGCCACTGGCATGGTGATACAGGATAACGCCCTGCAGAAACCGGGTATACTCCGGATTCTCCGGGTCGCCGGTAGGCAGCTCGAATTGCAGTGCGCCGCCGGACGGGATCTTGACCTTGGGGAATGAGAGCGTCAAGCCCTCCATATCGTCGGCAAGATCATCGTTGCCGAAATCAAGGCCGGCCATGGTGGGAAGGTTGAATGCACTGGCAGTTGCCATCGTAGTAGTTTCAGGATAACTCATTTTTTGATCCTCCATTTTATCTTTTTTGTTTTTTCACATTACGCCGCGGATACCTGATTCAGCCGCGACCACACACTTCTGGGCATTGCCAGAATGTTGTAGCCGATGATCTCCAGATCCGAGGCGCGGTCATAGCTGCTTACGTCTTGACTGTACCGTGTTACCGCATTGGAAAGACCATACAGGCTCAGGTCATGGCCTTCGATCAGATGTTGCAGGATGCCCTCACCCTCCGAGTCCGTAAGGCCGAACTGTCTGCTGGCCAGCTTCACAACGCCGGGTACATCTGCGGTGTTCATGGGAACAGCCGCAGCCTCCCGCATCATGCCCACCACCTGAGCGAACCGCGCTTCCTCTGCGGCGGCACGGACAGTGTCCTGCACCTTCAGCAGAAAAGCGTGATCGTCTGCAGCCAGCGTTTTTTCGGAATAGAGCTGGAAGTTCTCCTCCGCATCCGTTGCCCGGCCAATATGGTTGCGCTTTGTGGCGGCGTCGTTGACCACCATACCGTTGCTGCATACCAATCGGTAGATCAGAGGCTGGATGTTGACAGAGCCTAAGCCCACCTCGCTATTGCTGATGACCACACCGGCCTGCACTGTGTCACCCGGCGTCACATCCTCCTGTAAACGGGGATTGACCGCCTTGATATACATGCGGGAGTCGGTGATCTGGCAGCTCTCGATGCGCACATCGGGGATCTCCGCCAGGATGGGCAGCACCGCTGAGGCGATACTGTAGTTGTCCATACGCAGATAACGATTGCTGAGGTAGGCGCGTGCCTTACCGTCCAGCACACGGATCATGCGCTGGGCAGGTGTCCGCTCCAGCCACGTGTTGACATTGTGTGCCAGTAGTCCGGGGTCTTCGCTGCGCATTCGCTCATAGTACTTGGCAGGGATACTCAGATGCGTACCGATCTGCCGGTGGGCGATGTCCCCGATCTCCAGCGGTTCGATACGGTCTGCGCCGTCACTGTCCAGCACACGAAGTGTCAGATCGGGACCATAGCTTTCCAGACGAAGATTGCCGGTATTGACCACATAATCCTCTTTGGCACTCTGCTGCCGGGTGATCTCCGCGGCAAGCTGCTCCAGGGTTAAGCCTGTTTTCATGGCAGCACCCTCCTTACCAGTTCAGCGCGATGGCATCATCCGTCATGCTGGCGGCGATGCCCTCACGCTCGAACACCTTCAGGAGCCGGGGCCAGTAATGCTTCTCTGGCAGGCTTTTGAATGAGGTCTGCGCTTTCTCTACGTCACCCTGACGGATGCAGATGTCACCGTTGTCCTTGATGACAAGGCTGCTATAGCCACGGGAATTGAGGTCGTAGATCAGATCATCCAGAACCTTGCGTCCCTGCTGCTCGAACCAGACCTGCGGATCGATCTCACGGGGCGGAGCAGGCAGCTTCTCGGAGGTGCCGTTCTCTGCCGCACTCTGTACCACAGGTGTGACCTTCAGCAGTGAGCAGGAGAAGTTGGCCTTTTGGTCAAAGGTCACCTCCGCCTGATCATAGTCGGGAATACCAGAGATGGTGATACGGCCGGTACCGCCGTGAAGGATCAGCTTCTCCGGCTCTGGGCTGCGCCACTCCCATGTGGCATCCGGATACACTGCTTTCAAATATGCGGAGATCCGGTGGTTAACATGGCGGAGCAGCAGTGGGCCGAAGCCATCCTCCTCTTCCACAGACAGTGCGCGAAGACTCTGGCGCTGTGCGTCATAGGCTGCTCTGCGGGCGGCGCGCCGCTTTTCGTTTTCCTGTTCCTGTATATAAGGGAACACGAATGCGGCCGTGACCCAAATCGCCCAAATGGTAAATGCGGCTGTCAGAAGCCAGATCTGTGTGTCGCTGCGTACAAACGCAACGATGGCCAGAACGGCTGCGATAAGGACAGATACGCCAGACCAGATGGACTTCTTCTTATTCATGCTTTGCACATCCTTTCCTTTTCGTGATGAAAACAAAAAAGAGGAGCTGCCACGCATCCTTTTGATACATGACAGCTCCTCTTATGCCCGGCATCCTATCCGGGCAAGGGTTCTCGTTCTCCGTCGATCTCCGGTACCTGTTCAGGCACTTTCGTGTCATAGGGCTGGAGATACCGCCATCGCAGCGCGATGACCTTCAGACGCTTATCCCGCGTCCAACCATCCCGTTTCAGATAGTCCTCCAGCTCCAGTGTGCCTTCCACACTGATCAGCGCGCCGCGGCACAAGCCTCTTTTGGCGAACTGTGAGGCAATAGCCCCAAAGGCAACGACCTGATAATACTGCGTTCTTGCGTAAGCCCCCTTACCGGTACGCTCCGCAAGGTCGAACCGTAGATAGGGCCGATTATTGGCGCTGATCTTCAGTTCAATATCATCCGATACAATACGGCCAACGACGGATATGTTTGCCATTACACTCCTTTCTGCCTTACGGCTTAAATATCTATAATAAAAAGTGCCGGCATACAGCATCAGCAATAAGCCAAAGCTGTCATGTCGGCACTAAATTACAATCTTAACAAACGTGTGCGATCCGAAAGGTATTCGGAAACCCTGAATAGGCGATGCACAAAGAACAACTACAAGTGCATTGTAGCACTATATATTGCGATTGTCAAGAGTCGCAATTCTATATATAGATATTTATTGAAACACACGAGAATCAATGATGTGCTGCAGCGCAGTGATTGCGGTGGAATATGACACGTCTTCAAAAGGAGTGCGGATGTAATCTGCTCATAGTCACTCCTATATGCATCGGAGTCAACGATCTGCCGAAGGAGATTCCTTGATTCGGATTACACTATAATCAACGCACCGTGTCAATATTGCTATAATCCGACGCCGCCTCAAGCCCAAGAAAGCCATCGGTCGGGAAAGATTCGTCTATGAAGCTGCTGCCAGTCTGTACCTGTGCAGGAGATTTATGTGCAGAGGATTTGAAATAGAAACGATATCGGCGGCCAACCTCTATCTTGTCCTGCCTAGGCAGTACAAGTGTCCTTTCACGCTCCTGACTGTCTATGATCCGGATATTGCGGTACTTGCGGAGCGGCGTCTGTGTGATGGCAATGCAGATGCCATCAACGGTCGTGTAGTGCCCGGCGATAATTAGGCGGTAGAGTTCTGCCGTTTTAAAAGCAAGTCCTATCGCGAGGATGCCGCTGAGCAGAGCTGTAACGGTATCGAGGGAAAATAAAATGGCTGCCAGCCCTACAAGAAAGAAAGCCGCCCCTGCCAACGCGGTGAGGAGCAGCTTTCTTCTCAGAGGCAGCGGTGCTGTCCTGAGCTTGTCCATCAGGATATCCTCTCAAAGATGATCTGACGGCGCAGATAGAGGTTTGCCACAGCCTGCAGCACGGGGCGGCAGCAGACGAAGGACCTGACCATATCCGCGATATTGTCGCTGGTGGTGGTATCGTCTGCATACAGGGCGTCCATCAGCTGCGGATCAGAGTGGATCGTATGGATGTCATACTCCACACACTTGATCAGTTCTGCCGTGGATAAGAGTGCCTGACGGGACAGACGATAAACCCGCCGTTCGTTTGCGCTGCGCCGGTCCTTGCGAAACAGCTTCCTGGTAACCGCAAAAGGGACATGGCCGAAAACCGTCAGCTTGATAAACGAGATCAGCCGCAGCAGCAGACTGTCTGAGATCGGCACCACGTAAAGCCCTGACAACAGAGCATACAGTGCATCCTCATCGGTTTCGCCGCAGCCCTCCACCACCAGTCCGCGCTGCATCAGTCGGCGCATACAGTCGGAGATACTGCGCTGGGGTCTGATGCCGCTGGCTTTCAGCTTGGCAGAATAAGCATCCTCAAGGGATCCGGCGTCCATGATCTGCCAATTCAGCGCTGCCCAAAGGATCATCTCCTGAATATCCAATGCATATTCCCGGTTGTTGATGATGACCATAGGGCAGGTCATATCGCCCATGCGGCCTTTGCGCTCGAATCGGCCGACGGCCGTATAGTATTTCTGCATGAATTTCACCTCACATTTTTCACGAAGCCTTGGAGCTTTTCTTCAACGGCTCATATTCAAGGCTATTCAAAAACTCCGCATTGTTCCTCAGCCGCTCAGCGGCTCTATGTACGGCCGCGCCCAAATAGTTGGCCTTGATCCCATAATAGGCAGCAATGTCCGTATTGCTCAGGCCGATAAATTTCAGCTGCATCGCCTCGATACCCAGCCGTGCGACACCGTTGTATTGCTGCTTCGCGCTTTCCAGAAGCGATAACGCATCTACCTCAGCCAACTGCTCCTGAAGACTGCGGATGCCGGAGGCCATGGCACGGTGACCGTCAGCCTCCGTGTCAAAGATCTCCGATACAGGAAAGCTGCGCCGCTCCTTGCTGTGCTGCAGCCGGCAATAGGTACGCAGACCGTTCTCAACGACCCTCTGAGCATAGGTAGAAAAGCTGGCGCCGCCGTCCGGGTCATACGTCACTGCGGCCTTGCAAAGCCAAATGCAGCCCTCTTGAAACAAATCGTCATAGCCGAAACCATAGTGCTGCTCATTAACCTGAATGCTGGTACGGATGGCCCAGCGTACCACGTCTATATTCGCCTCTACCATACTGCGCTGGGCATCAGTAAGGGCAATATCCTTATTCTTCATCGTCAGATTCACCTCTCTTTCTCTGTGGCTTTAGGCGTGCTCTCTATGCGACCTCTGCGCTGTGGATACGAAACTTATCGCAGGCGCAGATCAACCGATCACACATGTACGCGCCGAATTGTGCGATATGCGCCTGTTCCTCGTGCAGACCGAACTCTGTCTGCATCCATTGATACGCCTCTTTCTTGGTCATCAAGCCGGAACGCCACAGGCGGTCAAAAGCCCGGTGTGCCTGGATACGCTTATGCCGAAGCTCCCCGTCAGCCAGAGAGCCCATGGGCTGCCGTGTGGCGCGATGGGCAGCCACATAGCTGTTGCAGGCGGGATAGCGGTCACAAACATACAGATAGCTTCCTGCACTACGACTGTTGCCATATACAAAGCTGGCAGGATGCAAGGTAGCCTTAGCTCCGCAGTTAGGGCAATGGATATTGACTCTTTTCAGAATGTTCACCTCCTTCTTTCGGCTTGTGTGCGTTCATTGTTGGCAGCTCTCCCACAATTGGGATAAACTGCACCGTTTCGGGTCTTCTACGTTCCAGACAAGCCAGCTGGTGTAGAAGCGTTGGAATCCCTCCAGCGTCATAATGCCGATGCAATCATATTTATCCACAGTCTCACCGGACAGTTCCTCGAATACCGCCACAGGTATGATTGCCGGCACGGCATTGTGATTTACAGACAGAAGAAAACCGGAGCACCCGTCACAACGCTGGCAATCAATGAAGAAGCTGTTGCGCCAGTTACAGCAGGTTGCCTGTAAAAATCGGTAAAAACGCTTGTCCATAAAATTCCCTCTACTATCATTATCCGTAAAACGAAATCAAAAGTGCGCCACTTTTTGAAAAAATTTTCAAATTTCTCTGCGGCCACGGGGTCGGGGGCGTCTGGAGACGATAATTGCCACGGCAGCTACCGCAGCTAAAATGATACAAATTGCTTTTTTCATTGTGCATTTCTCCTTAATTTTCAGTTCGTTCACAGTAGACCACAAACCGCTGCCGCCCGCCGCCGGCGTGGGGGTGGCAGGTCAGCCGCGTCGCAGTTCTTGTCAACTTTCAGGCTTCTTTACCTCACAGGAGCGGTGGTTTGAATCACCGCCCGCTGAAATGTTACCGGGTTTATCTGCAAACATTTCATCAGAACTATTGATTTTTATCTCACGGTGTCGTATACTATCCATTGAAATGTAGCATGATAATACCAGCAAGTTTTCAATGGAGGTCGGGCTATGGAAATAAAACGAGATCGCTATTTGAAAAAAATCATCTCCTTCATGTGGGATGGTCAGGTGAAGGTGATCACTGGCATCCGCAGATGCGGCAAGTCCTTTCTGCTTCGCAATCTGTTCAAGAGTTACCTTCTCGGTGAGGGTGTTACCGAAGATCATATTCTGTCCTTTGAGTTGGACTTGACCCGTGATATTCGCTATCGCAATCCGCTGGAACTTTCGGCTCATGTCCGTGAGATTGTAGAACACAGTGCAGACCAATATTATCTTTTTGTAGACGAGATTCAGATGTCCGACGAGGTTCCGAATCCCTACAATCCAGATGGCAAGAAGGTTACCTTCTACGACGCGCTCAACGATTTGAAGTCCTTGTCCAACTTGGACATTTATGTGACCGGCAGCAACTCCAAAATGCTGTCCTCCGATATACTGACTGAGTTCCGGGGACGGAGCGATGAGATCCGTGTGCATCCGCTTTCCTTTGCCGAATACTATTCAGCCGTAGGCGGGGATAAGCAGGATGCCTTTGAGGACTATGCCTTCTACGGCGGTATGCCGCTGATCCTGTCCCGTCCCACGGATGCCGCGAAAATGGCTTATCTGAAATCGCTGTTTTCTGAGGTCTATCTGAAGGACATTGTAGAGCGGAAGAAGATCAAGCGTGAGGATGTGCTGTCCGCGATTCTTGATCTGCTGTGTTCGTCTATCGGCTCTCTGACCAACCCAACGAAGGTTGCTGCCGCCATCAACACAGTGCAGAAGCGTAGCGGTGAAAATGTCGTTGCCTTGAACACCGTGAAAGCCTATATGGATCACTTATCGGATTCCTTCCTCTTTACCGAATGCAAGCGCTGGGATGTGAAAGGCAAGAGCTATTTTGACTATCCCAACAAATACTACTGTGAGGACATTGGACTGAGGAATGCCCGTATCGGCTTTCGCCAGCAGGAAATGACGCACATCATGGAGAACATCATTTTCAATGAGTTGATGATCCGCGAATGCGCCGTTGACATCGGCATTGTCTACGGCAACGAGAAAAATACCAAAGGAAAGGTCGTGCCGGTCGCGCGGGAAATCGACTTCATTGCAACCTCCGGTGGCAAGAAGACCTATATCCAGTCTGCCTACGCATTGGGAACAGCGGAAAAGGCGATCACCGAGAATAAGCCTTTCGCGCTGACCGGTGATTCCTTCCCGAAGATCATTGTCCGTCATGACATCCGTAAGCGTTGGTATGATGAGGGCGGCATTCTCAATATTGGCGTCATTGACTTCCTGCTGGATGACACGCTTGTCTGAATCCTCTCAAAATAAAACTGCTCACCGTGATTGGCTCATGGTGGGCAGTTTTTCGCAGTACACCACATACCTCTCCCGCCCACCGCTGGCGTAGGGATGGCAGGTCAGCAGCGTCAGCAGGTCACGGTTTGGTTGAATTTTGATTTTCTCTACCTCGTGGGGCTGGATGATCTGGATGTCGGCCACCGTGTAGGTCAGCGTTTCCCATAGATTCGTCAGCGTAACAGTATCGCCCGCCTGCAAGCGGTCGATGTGCCGGAAGTAGTCCGCACCGCGCCAGCCCCGGTGTCCGGCAATGACGCAGTTGGTGCTGTCCCCGCCGATGGGTGCGGAGGTGTTTCCAAGCACCGCCGCGCCTGCGGCAAGGTGTTCATCGGACGCACCCAGATAGACAGGCATGGTCAATTCCATAGCAGGTATCTCTAAGACGCCTATTACCTCATCCTCAATGCCGTAGGCAGTCAAGTCGGCGGCAGGCTCCTCACAGGCTTCGAGGTCGGTGAGATTACACTGCTTTTCTGCGTAAAGCTGGCGGTTGTACTCCTGTAGAGCCGCCAGCAGTTCGGGGTATTGCTGCTCCGGCTTTCGTTCTTCGAGGAAGCTCTGCACGGCGGCGTCTGTGTCGGCTTGCAGCCTATGTCCTGTGAACGCCGGCCACAGCATGACGCAGATACCCGCCACAGCCAACAGTGCCGCCAGCAAGAGGTATGTCTTACGCATGGCGGTTCCTCCTTACCAAAAAGTAACCGCCGCCAACCACAGCCGCCGCACCAAGGCCGATACCAAGACCAATGAGGTAGTGGTGTGTCCACGATGATGTTACGGGTTTTCCTTCTGCGGCAGTAGTTTCCTGTTCGGGAGTATAGGGAACACGGTGGCCTCGCACCAGCAGCCGGTGGGTGTTGACCCCGAATGGCGTACAGGTCACCAGCGTGACCTGATCCTTGCCGTCCTCAATTTGGAGCAGGCTCGTGTCCGTGGGCAGCACCGTATTGATGGTGTCCACCTTATAGGCCAACACCTCACCCAGCACATGGATGTAAAACGTGTCGCCCACTGCAAGCTGGTCGATGTCCGAAAATAGCTTGGAACTCGCCAGCCCACTGTGCGCCGACAGTACCGCGTGGGTACTGCTGCCGCCTATCGGCAGAGATGTGCCGACCACATGACCCACGGCACGCTCCAGCGTGTCCGCGTCCGTGCCGTGCTGCACCGGCAAGTATACGTTGATCTTGGGAATGTCGATGTAGCACATGACGCCTCCCACCGTGAGTTGTTCCGCATACGGCAAGGGAGGGGCAGAAGCCCCTCCCTCAGAAATAGTTGCCGCGCCGGACAGCATGGCGTTGTACTGCTCTGCGGCTTCACGCTGGGCAGTCAGCTCGGCGTCATCGGTGTCCGCGATAACTGCGGTGTAGGTGGTTTCCACATCGGAATGATACTTTTCATTCAAGAGTTCTCCCACCAATGGGTAAAACAGAAGCCCCAACGCCACAGCACCGAAAGTCGCCGCCAGCAGCCAGCGTTTCACCGCTCGTTCTTGTGCTTGCGGCTGCGGATCACGATAAACGCTGCCGCGCCCAGCAGCAGAACGCCGCCCACCGTATACATCCAAACGCCGTAGCCACCGGTCTTGGGCAGGTCGAAGCCGGGGTTGTTAATCACAGTCAGGGGCACGATGGCGTTGCCATCGGTCATGGTGACATCCTTGCCGTTGACGGTGGCGGAGGCGGTCAGCAGCTTCACACCGCACTTCTCACACTGGCCGTTCTCGCTGGTCTTGATAACGATTTTGACTGCGTCCTTCAGCAGCACATAGCCCTTGTCGGTGGCAATTTCGGTCAGGGAATAAGCATCATCCTCCAGCCCCTTGACCACGATGTGACCACCGCTATTGGGAACGAACGTAGTAGCGTCGGCTTTCTTGGCAGCAAAGCCCTTGGCGTAGTACACGCCATCCTTCAGGTCGGCAACGACATACACATCATCGGTGTCGTTGTGCAGCCGGAACTTCACATTCCGCAGGTTGCCGCCGTTGTCAGAGAACTGCTTGAGGATGTCAATGCCGTAGGTGTACACATGGCAGCAGTCCTTGAGGGTATCAAAGTAGGTGTTATTCGTTCTGCGCCACGTCAGCACGACCTCATTGGGGTTGTCGGTATCTCCCATCTTGGCATCGGCGGTCAGGGTGGCAGCGTAGGTGATACGCATGGTGCAGTCGGAATAACCGCGCTTGACGCTGTTGGTATACACGGTGGCCGCCTCATTGATCTCACTCAGGCCGGTATCGGTCATGCGGATGGTCATGGTGTTGGCCATATCGTCGTAAACCACGGTGAATTTGCCAGAGTTCTCCGCCCATGTAGTGATCTTTTCAGTGCAGCCAGCGTCCTTAAAGAACTCAATAACCACATCGTTCTTGTTGTAGCGGATGCCCTTGCTCAGCGTGTCCACATAGGTGTACTCGCTCAGAGCCGATGCCTTGGAGGTAATGGTGGGCAGGGTGCTGATGATCTGGTAGTCCACGGTGTCACCCACGGAGGCGGTAGCAGTGTGGGCACAGCCGTCAGTAATGTCGGTCAGACTGCCGGTATTCTTGCCGGTGCTGTTCTTGCTCTCGCGCACGGTCTTGTCCAGCGTAGGATTGCCGGTCTGGTTCTTGGGATAAACGGTAACATCGTAATTCCACGCCGTGCCGTCAATGGTGGTCATGGGCAGGGACACGAAGAAGGGATTGCAGGTGGAGGTCACGTTTTCGGGGACTCTGGTCTCTACCACCAGATACAATCCCTGCTCCATATCAGAAGCGGAGGTGTGGCCGGTGGCATCCGTCTCGATCATAGCCACGCCGCCGTTCTTCACGGCGGTTTCCAGAGTGTTCTTGACAGTGGTGGTATTGGCAGTCAGCGCAGCGGCCAGCTTGTTGTTGAGCATATCGCTGGTAAAGTAATTGATGCCATTGCCGGTCTTGTGAGCATCTGCGCCTGTCATGCCGATGGCAGACAGTACGGCATTGGAGTGTTCAGAGCTGCCGAAGCCATACAGCACACCCACCTGACGCTGGCCGTCCACCAGTTCATTGTTCATGGTGACATCGGCCACGCGGAGGTATGTGAACTCCACGCCCTGGATGGCGTACTTGCTCAGCTTGTCAATAACCGCGTCGTCATGCAGGCCGGTGGAAACGTAGGACTCCGCGTCCCATGCGCCATCGTTGCCGGCCGTGGTGATGTCGTACTTGTAGATGCTCAGGGATGCTTTCTTGCCGGGGTCGATGGTAGGCGCAGAATCTGTTGCGGCAAATGCTGTGGTCATCAGCCCAAGGGCCATAAGCGCCGCCATCAGCAGCGCCAATACGCGATGGATCTTTTTCATTTGGTGTTCTCCTTCATTTCGATTTTTTTGCAAAAACAAACACCCGCCATGAGAGCGAGTGCTGCGAACAGAATATAGGTCGTAAATCCCGTGCCGCCCGTGAACGGCAGGGCAAATCCCGCATTGTTACAGGCGGTGATGGTAACATCACGGTTGCTGCTATCCAATACTCCGGCGAACAGCGGCTCAGTCAGCAGCGTGTACCCTGCTGGGGCTTTGGTCTCCGTCACGCGGTACTGCGCACCGATTTTAAGATTCTCCCACTTGGCAACGCCTGTGCTGTCGGTGGTGATTTTGCCCACCTCCGTCCACGTCTTACCGTCTGCGGAAGTCTCCAGCCGCAGCTCCGCGCCAGCAAGCGGGCTGCCCGTCACATCTACCTTACGGACGGTGATGCTGCCCTTGGCGGGTGCGTTCTCGCGGGTGACCTTGATATTGAGGTTTGCTGTGGTTAGGCTGAAATCGTATTTGGTCTCGTCCAGCACATAGCCGTCCACGGTGCCGATCTCCTGATAGACGTATTTGCCAAGTCGCAGGCCGGAGAATGTCACCTTGCCGGTGACATCGGTCGTGCCATCCGCGATCTTATTGCCATCGGCGTCGAAAAGACGATACACCACGCCTGCCAGCGGCTGCTTGGTTTCTGCGTCCACCTTCAAGACCTCAATACTGCCTTTGACTGGCATATTCTCGCGAGTGACCTTCAGCACCTGCCCGTTTTGGTTCAGCACAGCGGAGTACGCCGTGGTATCCAAAACATATCCGTCCGGTGCTTTGAATTCCTTGTAGGTATAGCTGCCCAACCGCAGGTTGGAGCAGGTCAGCTTACCGTTGGCATCCGTATAGCCCTCCGCGACCTGCTTGCCGGAAGTATCGTATAGGCGGAAGCCCGCACCTTGCAGCGGTGCCTTGTTATCAGCGTCCACCTTGACGATCTCAATACTGGCCTTGGCAGGCGTGTTGGTTCTCTTTTGTGTAATGTTCAGCGCGGTCGCCGTAATGGTGATCTGATACTTGGTGTTGTCCACCACATAGCCGCTGGGCGCGCTGATCTCCTGATAGCTATACTTGCCCTGCGGAAGATCCTTGAACACTGCCTTACCGTCTGCACCGGTGGTCATGTCAGCCACCTTTTTACCATTGGCATCAAATAGCCGATAGGTCACGCCTGCCAGTGCCTTGCCGGTTTCCGCGTCCACCTTATTGATGGTCAGGCTGCCTTTCTCCTCCACAATTTTGACCTTAAAATGAATGTACGCCCACACGGGGTCGGGCAATGAGGTCAGCGCGGCGCAAGCCTGATAATTGCTGCCGTTGCTGGGCTCCAGCAGCACGGACTCCGTGCCCTCCACATCCAGTGCGTAGCCGTAGTCGCTGCTGATATAGCCGTTCAGCTTCGCTGCGGCGTCCTTTGTGGCCGTCACGGTCAGTACATTACGCCGCTGGCTGACGGTTACGCCGCTGATATTGGTCCGGAAGTAGTACTGCGACAGCACACCATTGGTATCGGTGGCTGTACCCACATACTGACTGCCGTCCCATGTCAGCGTAATGGCATTGGCATCCGAAAGCTGATTGCGGTACTTCACCGCAAAGCTGGGAATCACGCCATGACCCATGATGCGGTCAATAAGGATGTCATACGCCTCCTGCACGCCGTCACCGGCGTAGTGGAACAGGTTGGCGCAGGTGGTATCATACAGGGTGTAGGGATAGGTCGTGCCGCGGTAGCCGCACACGAACTCCCAAATCACCGCCTGTGTCGCCAGCTGCGCGCAGTCGGGATGGATGCCATAAAAATCATAGTTGCCGCCGTAGCCATAGGAGAGTGCCAGCGTCACAGCGTACCGCTGATTCCAGCTCAGGCTGCTCCAACTGGTGGAGGAGTAGCTCAGATCGCCGCCGGCAGCGCGAACGGACGGCTCCATGCAATAGGCAGGCACCGTTACGCCCGTATCATCTCTGGTAAAGTATTTCAGCTTTGTACTGGTAAATGCGCCCCACTGCGGTACGGGCGTTTTGTCCTCATGGTAGCGGTACTCGTTACCGCCGCTGATCGTACCCGTGACCGTGGCTGCGTGGGCGGTCACGATGGACAGACCCATGATTGCTACTAAAAGGCATACCAGCGTCAATAGCTTAGGAATTGTTCTCTTCATGCTCGTCCTTTCTTCCAACGCAAAAGACCGGCAGCTCACGCTGTCGGTCTTTCGGTCGGGTATTCAGTTGGTTTATCCGTACAGCACCACCACGATGTATTCGTCCGATGCCGCATCATAGCGGGCGGTGCAGTTGAACCGCGCATACGCGCTGACCGTTTCTGCGCCGTCCATGGCAGCGAGACAGGCAAAGGTGGCGTCCACGTTGCCCTTTACGGCGGCGGTCAGTGCCGCCTGCCCGCCGTTCTCCGCCAGCCATGCCACGCTGTCTGCCGTGCCGGGGAAGAAGCTGGAATTGGCCGCGGTCATGCTGGTGTCGATGGTCACACCGTATTGCGCTCTTGCGTACTCGTTGCCCGCTTGGATAGCCTCCGCAATAGAGTAGATGTTCCCGCTGGCGGCAGGCTTCGGCGCGGGGGCAGGTTCGGGCGTAGGCGCAGGCGCAGGTTCTTCCTCCTGCTTCTCTGCTGGTTTCTGTGTAGGTGCCGGCGTGGGTGCGAGAGAAGGTTTATCCTCCGGCACAGGCGCGGGTGTTGCCGGCTCTTTCGGTGCAGCGGGCGGTGCCGTTTCAGCGGGTGCAGGATTCTTTTCCGCTTCTGCATCCGTAGGCGTATCCACCCATTCGACAGGCAGCAGCGCATCCGCACTGTCCTCGGTTTTTTCCTCCTTCTGCGGCATTTCAGCCTTGTCCTCCACAGGTGCGATAACCTGCGCCGTACTCTGCAGTGGAGGCGTTGTCAATGTGGAAACATCCTTTGTCTGCCCGCAGGCCGTGAGCAGCAGAACGCCCTCCAGCGCGAGCAGTGCTAATCGTCTTTTTATCATTTTCTGCACTCCCTTCTTTTCCTGTTGGTTTTATTTTAATCATGCTTATCCCCGGAAATCAATAGGCCCACAGACTTTATTTTGGGCGGCATAAGCATTTAAAATAAAATCTTGACAATCCTTTTGACACTACCACTTGGAAAGAATCTTTCCATACATCTGACGCTTGTTGCTGTCAAACCGCTTGACCGTCAGGATCACGGCGTCTCCGATCTCAAAGTCGCTGTCCTCATACTGATAAGCATAGGAGCACATGCAGACAGTGCCATCCGGCAGGTTGCAAAAAACACCGCCGGCATACTTGCCGGAGATCACAGCCTGCCGCCGACTGTTGACAGGGTGACGCCGCTCGGCCCCTTCAAAGGGATCGGACAGCGCCGCCTTCACGGAAATCCTGAGCCGATCCGCATCGGCGTCGTAGTCCGTCACTACGCAGTCCAGTTCCTGCCCGGGGCGGTAGACAGCGCGCAGATCTGATACGGACATATAGCAGAGATCCTTCTGCGTCAGACGAATGTCATGGCCATAGCACTCCACCGTGCAGCGGACAGGGCCAACATCAATGACACGGCATTTCAGCCGGGTACCGGGCGCATTCAGTTCTGCCCGATGGGCAAAGTAGGAACGGCGCGTCTTCATGGCCGACTTACGGGAAGCCAGCGCAAAGCCGTTTTCCCTATCCACCTTGATGATGTTGAAGGACAGCGTCGCGCCCATGATATGATTCAGGGACATTCCGGGCCGCCCTTCTCCTGACCACATTTCCGTTTCGGGAATCAGGATACGCACACGGTACGGAACGACGATGGCGCAGGACAGCTCCCGTTTTCGCACCTCGCCGGTCCTGCGGCTGCGTACATTCAGCGAGAACATATCCACACCAATCACCGTACCGCTGAGGGGGCTGCCGCCGCGATAGGACGCGTAGATGGCGTTCCATTCCCGGCGTTCCTCCTCGGACAGATTGCGATCCAGCTTATGGAAATCCAGATGGAAGAACTTCTCGCGGTCACTCATTTCCGGCTTCGGTGCAGGCGCTTGCTGCTCCGCTGCGGGAGGAGCTTCGGCCACGAGTGGCGAGGTATCTTCTTCCACAACAGCTTCTTCGCCCCCTGATGTGGTTTCCGGATCGTGCGGAGAGCCTTTCTGTGATGCGGGTTCCTCCGCAAAGTCTACGGTCATATCCGCATCATCGGAGGACGGTTCTTCTGCATCTTCAGATGTTTCCGTTGGGGCCATTTCGGTTTCGGCGTCAGTTTCTAACGGCACAGACGGAATCTCCAAGCCCTCTCCGGGCGGAGTACTCCCAGTCAGGATGTCAGAAGGCAGCTGCTCCACGGGGTCGGGTGTCGTTTCTACTGTGGATTCCGTGACCTCCACAGGGGGATCAGACATTGGTTCGGTCGGAACGGTCTTCTTTCTTGGCATTTGGTTACCTCCTCGTTTTAGAATGTCGTGTTTTTATTCGCAAAGAAACGGTGTGTACCGTCCTTTTGCTTCTGTGCAATGATCTGGCGATCCGGCAGCTCCTTGCCTTGCAGGGCAAGGGCGTGTTCCGGAAGCCAGATGAGCCGCTCTTTGTCTCCAATCTCTATACGACGAAAAGAGGGTTCGCGTTCTGCGGACAAAGCTGCCACATAGTAGGCGGTCAGCTCATCGCCGTAGAGAAAGCAGAGCAGAGCGGGCAAGCTGGTGGGGATAGAGAATTGAAGCGGACACCCGCCTGTGATCTCCAGCATCACATCGATGCTCTCCAAAAGCGGCGGGTTTGCCGTTTTTGTGGAGAGCCGTATCACATTATCCTCCACGCAGACGGCGTGAGAGATCCCGCTAAGTTGGCGCAGCATGGGCGTCAGATGCTCCGGGCGCATGGTCATTACCCGTTCCCGATACTTGCCATATAGCAATGCGAGAAGCTGGTCACGCCGGATGCAGCCGACCTTGCCTAAGATCTCCATGATGCACTTTTGTTGATTGGTCAGCAGCATGATATAACCTCCTCGGAGTTGACAAATGGCGCGGCAATTGGTGAATAGGTCACAGATGCTTGCGGGGCCTGTGATCGGGGGAGTCCCTGCGGGGGCTCCCTTTTCCTATGGCCCGCCAAGGCTGTTGAGATAGGGATCGACGATTAGATCGCTTTCACCCTCCGTGATGCAGTTGAACAAGACAGCCATGGTGTATTGGATCGAGTTACGGATGTTGTGTTCCTGATTGGCCCGCAGCCGCTGCTCCGTATCGCGCAGCGTCATGCTGTCCAGATCGTGAAGCCTGTGACGCACCCGGCTTTGCGGCAGCGTGGCGTTGCCTACCCGAAAGCTGTCCGAATAAAATAGCCGCTCAATGGCCGTTTCAAAAATACGGGCCATCTCCGGCTCAAAAGAGGAGAGTTCACAGGCATCCAGAATGCCAGTAAGCTCTTCTTCGTCCAGTCCCTCCGTAACGGATGGACTGACTTCAATATAACTCTCATCGTTCTTTCTCTTATCAGTATAAGCAAGAAAATAGGAGGAAATAAGATTATGGGTGTAGAGAGCAGCTACGGTCTGAAGTTTGGTTACATGGATCATGGTCCCCGCAACCTGATTACGGATGTGCCGGGTGTGCGTGTGGGCCATGTGACGCTCCACGACGGCGAGGTACACACTGGCGTCACCGCCATCATAGAAACAGCGGAATAGAGGCTTCTCTTTTCGGGCGGAGTCTGCTATACTTCTTTCTGTAAAGAACACTGTAGAATGGGAGCAAATGCCATGGATCAACGAGACCTACTCATCAAAAACGGGAAGATCCTCTGTATGGATGGAGATGTACGCGCCGATTGGCTTTTGACCCAGGGCGGCAAGATTGCCCGCCTGGGCGTGGGAAAGTGCGACCCGGAGTATATCTCTGGCACCGTGCAGATCATTGATGCCGGGGGCCGGACGGTATTGCCGGGGTTTATTGATAACCACTTTCAGGTGGTGCGTATCGGCTTGGAGTGCGGGTATGTAGATCTGTCCCATGTGCGCAATTATGATGAGATCGGTCAGATTATCCGGCGTGAGGCGGCCAGCCGCAGCGTTGTCACTGCCTATCGGCTGGACAGCAGCCGCCTGGAGGAAAAGGCCCTTCCGGATCGCAAGGTCCTGGATCATTACTGCGCCGATAAGCCGGTTCTGATCTTCTCCTTAGACTATCACACCATTATCCTCAATACCGTGGGCATCCTGTATAATAAGATTCCCTTTACCCTGCCGGGCATCCATATGGATGACAACGGTATTCCCACAGGTGTCTTCACCAATCAGGCGGAAAACCGGCTGGAGGGCAACGTGCTGGATGCCTATTCCTATGATGACTTTGATACTGCTGCCGCCCGCACAGTGGGCATGGCCTTTTCCCATGGCCTTACCACCGTGGCCGCCATGGAGTACCGGGGCGCCAAGGCAGAGCAGAGCCCTCTGCGCACCAGTGAGTTCTTGGTGCGCTATAAGGACCGCTATCCTCTGACCATAGAGATTTTCTATCAGACCACCGAGTATAAGCGTGCCCTGCAGCACGGCCTCAAGCATATCGGCGGCGCCCTGTATATCGACGGCACCATGGGCGGCCGGACAGCGGCCCTTTCCTTTGACTATGCCGATGAGCCCCATCGGAAGGGGCGGATCTACATGACTCAGGATGCGCTGACACATTTTACCATGGAGTGCTGCCAAAACAATCTGCAGATTGGCTTTGACGCCATTGGCGACGCCGCCATCGAGACCGTGCTCCAGGTGCTGGAGGCCGCCGCGAAACACTATGACGTGCGCTCCATGCGCCACCGCATTGAGCATGCGGAACTTATAACACCCTCCCAGATGCAGCGGGCTGCCCGCCTGGGTGTCATTTTGTGCATGCAGCCCGCCTATGAGGGGCTGTGGGGCTATCCTGGCGGTATGTATCAGCAGCGCCTGGGCGATCGTTACGGCACTACCAACCAATTTCGCCGGATTATCGACAGCGGCATTACCATCTGCGGCGGTTCGGATCCACCCATCACCAACCCCAATCCCTTCCAGGGCATCCACTACGCCGTCAACCATCCTGTTGCCGCCAATAGCGTAACGCTGCAGGAGGCACTGGAGATGTATACAAGCCTTGGGGCTTATGCCCTCTTTTTGGAAAAGAAAAAGGGGAGCCTCCGTGAGGGGAAGGACGCCGATATTGTGATCCTGGACCGGGATATAACGCAGATGGATCTGCGGCAGCTGAAGGACGTTCAAGTGGATATGACCATCAAAGACGGACGGGTCGTATTTGACCGGAATGTATGAGTATGTTGTATATTACGTTTATGGGCGGGCCCCGATTTTTGCTGGACGGTGCGGATGTCAGCGATCAGATCAGCAGCAAGGCTGCCGCTATCATCGCCCTGGTCCTGATGAAGGCGACCCGGCAAATGCGCCGCAGCGACATCATCAGCTATCTTTGGAGCGAAAGCAGCGATGATGCCGCCAAATATAACCTGCGCTTCAACCTTTGGCAGATCAAAAAGGCCCTCGTGCAGGCGGATGGTGAGTCGCTTCTGCTGGTGTCCAAGGATGTTATCAAAGTCAATCCCAACTTCAGCTTCCTGTGCGATATATCTGAGATCGAGCAGGCCGCTCTCGAGGATATCAACTCCATCGCCGAGCTGAAGCATCTGCTATCCCTGTTCCGGGGTGACTTTTTTGAAAACTGCAGCCTGCACAATTGCGAGAATTTTTTGGAGTATATCATCCAGCGCCGGTACTATTTGGAAAACCGAAAGCTGGTGGTCTATCACCGCTTGATTCGGCTGACCTATGAAAACGCACTGGATGATGATTGCCTGCAGTTCATGTCTGCCTGCGAGGAGATCGACCCCTATAACGAGGATATTGCAAAAATCCGTTTGGAGATACTGATCCGGCGGAGCGCCTGGCGGGATGCCGTGCAGTACTATCAGATGTTCTATAGCCGGCTGCTGCGGGATGTGGGGGCCGAGCCCTCTCCGGAGCTGCAGGAGCTGAGCAAGCAGTTCCGTTTGCAGAAAACCAGGGATGTGGAGGAAAATGTGCTGCATTTGGAGGTCTGCACCATTCCGTCCCTTCCCGGCGGCTGGATGTCCCAAGTGCTGAAGGCGCTTTGCCAAAGCAATCAGATCACCTGGAGCGACCATCTGACACAACGCCAGCTCTCGGACCTGGCCTATTTGCAGCCTATCCTGCCTGCGCAGATGCCAACATGCGTACCCATGGTGCGCGTAGCGGAGGCTTTTATAGACCTGATAACCGGCCTCTGCACGGGAAACCAGGCCTGCAGGCTGGAGATTCGCTCCCTGAACGGCGCCCCCTTGGATGCGCTAAGCCGGGATGTGGCAGAGGTTCTGCAGAAGAAATGCAGCCACAAGCTGGTGATCCTGTAACAGAAATTCTGTGTAGGCCATGTGGCTTTGCCGCAAGATAAGATAAAAGCTCCGCTCCTTCGCCTGGCGGCGAAGGAGCGGAGCTTTTATCTCTAATCGGCATGGACACATGGGGGCAATGCCCGCTTACTGGCCGTCCGCCTGGCGCAGGTAGGTGTCATTTTCCCCGCCCCACCAGAGGAGGTCCTTTTCAGCGGTGGTGTGCATATCATAGGTGACGTCATCAAAGGCGCTGGAGCGGGCGTAATACTGGTCCGCGTCGTCCGGATCCTGCTCCAGCTGGCCGCGGTCCACGGTGACAAAGTCCTCCCCGGCCTGAGTGCGCTCCCCCAGGTCCCACTGGCCATCGGACAGGATGACGATACAACCGAGGCCGTCCTTCTCACCATCCGGGTACCACACATCGGCGATGTCGGCAAAGGCTTCGTCTGCGCCGTTGCTGCCGGAGCCGCTTATGGTGTAGGTACCCAAGGATTCGATGGCCAGCTCAGTGGCGCCGCCCCGGGCCAAATAGGCGCAGCCATCGTACTCATTAAAGGAGCATATCCACTGCCATTTCTGCTTTAACTCCGTGTCCTTTCGGGATGGTGGCAAGTACAACTATTCCAAAGCAGAGCAACAGCGTCTGCGAGAAGCCTCGGATCGCCTTTGCCGGGAATGCGGACTGTCCGTCATTGAGGGGCCTCACAAAGCGCCTTCCCGTCCTGTTTGGCTGGATGAGAAAACGGCAAGCCTACCCGCTACAATGTCTACCGTGCCGATGTACGGGAGGCGATGGACTTCAGCCGCACACCCTACTATATTAACGATCATAATATTTTCCTCCGATCCGATTGTAAATATTGCGCTTTGGATAATATCATGCGCTACACCAGCAAGCCTATCACCGATTGCACAACAGCATTATCCGTCAGCTCACTGGTTCGGTAGATCTCTTGGCAAAAGGGTTTCAGACTGAAATCCATGCCAGATTGCCCTTCGTCCAACAAAATACCTGTTACCGTGAACTGATATGCGACCTGTGCCGCCTGCAATTCCTGCTGGCTGGCATCGGGCAACTCACATTCACCATCCGTGATGAAAACTACATCGGCCTTTTCAAAGCCCTCAGTGTCCATCAATCGGAGTGCTTCACGGATGGGGCGTTCAAAGTTGGTACCGCCACCGAGGAATGTCTCCGCAGCGGACAACTTATCCTCCAGCGTGTATTCACCCGGGCGGAATATGTCCGCCTGGCAACTGCTTCCTCCGGCAAAATGGATCAGCGCAAATCTTCTTCGGCTCTCGGCCGCAATCTCCAGCAGGGTCATGGCTACCGCCTTGCCCCAGGCCGCAGCTTCACCTTCGGTGGAACCGGACTCATCCAAACAGCAGATATCTATGAACGTGACCATCTGTTCCCGCAAAGCCGCCGAGGAACTGCTGCGTACCGACACGCTCTCCCGCACGGCGGTGATCTCCTTCTGCGACCCACCCTCCGTCGGCAAGCCTGCCCCGGTGCCCCCGCTGGACTACGCCGGCAAAGCGGCGCGGGTGTTCACTGTGGTCGTTCACGATCTGGATCTGACAGCTCTGCCGGATGTGGGGCTGGACTACGACACCTATATGCCGGAGGCGGACGCGCTGGCGGCGTTTATCTGTCAGGCAAGGGCGGACGGGCTGGACATCCTTTGCCAGTGCGAGTACGGGCAGAGCCGCAGCACCGCCTGCGCCGCCGCGATTTTGGAGTATTTCAACGGCACCGGCATCTCCGTCTTTGCCGACTACCGCTATTACCCTAACCAAGTGGTGTATCACAAGATCATGGACGCGCTGACCCGGTACGGGCCGGAGACGCAGTCATCCACTTGACTTTCCCGTCAAAGCGCTTTACCATATAAGCATAACCGAAGATCAGCCCCATGCAGTAGTGTACAGCTTAGAGTTTCGTACTTTGAGGAGGGTGGCGAGTCGCCGCTCTGTTTACCAAGAGGACGCACGCTTCGCAAGCGAAGCGACCGCCTGATACCGCTTCGTCGAATCGCGAATCACCATATGATTATCAATTCGACTCCGCTTACATCAGGTCACTTTGTACTGCACGGGGCTGATTCTATGTCAGGGAGGCCTCTATGAAAATCGAGAAAGATGCGGTCACCTTCGAAATGCCGGACGCAGACTTCGTGGCCAAATTCGGTATGCAGGCCGCCGCGGACATGGTGCTGGATTTTCACTGCTTCCACCCGCAGCTTCCCTTCCTGTACGATGCACGGCAGCTGGCGGCGTTTCTCTCTACCAGCAGGCAGAAGCTCCTTTACTATGCGCGGCACACGGCGGCAGCGTACCACCCCGTCACCATCTCCAAGCGTAACGGAGCTGTGCGCACGCTGTCCGTGCCGGACGACACGCTGCGTCGCTGGCAGCGGAAGATCTGCCGGGATCTCCTCGCCTATCTGCCTGTCGCACCACAGGCCACCGCTTATCGAAAGGGCGGCACTCTCAGCGGCAACGCCGCGCCCCATGTGGGCAAACGGTATCTCCTGAAGCTGGATATCTCCGACTTTTTCGGCAGTATCCGCTTTGAACAGGTCCACTCCACCGCCTTTCACACCCGGTACTTCTCCCAGCAGGTGGGTTTTCTGCTGACCTCTCTTTGCTGCAAAGACGGTGTCTTGCCGCAGGGCGCGCCCACCTCTCCCGCGCTTTCCAATCTGGTCATGCGGAATTTTGATACGAACATGGCACGCTGGTGCCAGCGGCGCGGCATCGTATACACGCGGTACTGTGATGACCTGACTTTTTCCGCCGATCGTCCGCTGTTCGCCGTCTATTCGAAGGCGAAAAATATGCTGGCGGAGATGGGCTTTGACCTGAATGAGGCCAAGACCCATTTTATCACCAACGCCGGACGGCAGAGCGTGACCGGTCTGACCGTCAATGAGAAGGTATCCGTTCCGGCCGGCTATAAGCGATCACTTCGACAAGAGGTCTATTACGCCCTGCGCTTTGGTCTGGCGGACAGCATCCTGCGGGGCGGCCGCGCAGTGCTTCGCACAGACGGCGTTCCTGATACGGAGCGCTACCGGCAGCAGCTATTGGGCAGGATTCAGTATGTGCTGCAGATCGAGCCGGAAAACCGCTGGTTCCGCGAGGCAAAGCAAAAGCTGCTGTCCTGCGATGACCTCCCGAAGGTCTGACGCCTATTCTTTAATTACAGCGTGGTCATTTCTGCGCCAGTGCGCAGCGGGATGTCCCGTGGAGCTTCAGCTGGACAGCAGGTGCAACATCTCAAAAGCGGTAGAACCGGCGTTTCTGTAATTTTTCAGATATGCCGACATATTGCTTGATGCAGCCGTAAAACTTGTTTTCCTGTTTTGTGAATGCTATACTCAAGACAGGGTTACCAGACAAATTGTGCAGAGAGGGGAATCGGCATGGTCAACCTTTCCAAGTCCAAATACTGCGCGCTGTGGCAGTGCCCGAAAATGTTATGGCTCCGCAAATATAAGCCGGAGCTTGCCGAGGTGGACAGCCATACGCTGTCCATTATGGAGACCGGCAACGCCGTAGGCGATCTTGCCATGGGACTGTTCGGGGACTTTACCGAGGTCACGGTCTACACGGATGGGGAGATCGACCTGCCGGCTATGATGCGCCGCACGCAGGAGGAAATCGCAAAGGACACCCCCGTGATCTGCGAGGCATCCTTTGAATGGAACGGCTTATACTGCGCCGTGGATATCCTGCGGCGCGAAGACGACGGGTGGGCAATCTACGAGGTAAAAAGCTCCACATCAGATGACAAGGCAGTCTATATCGCGGATGTCGCCTACCAGAAGTTTGTACTTGAGCATTGCGGCGTCAAGGTCACGGGCACCTACCTTGTGGTGTTGAATCGCGACTACATCTTCGACGGGACACTTGACCTGCAAAAGCTGTTCAAGGTCACCGATGTTGGCTTGGCGGTAGCTTTCGAGCAGGACAATGTAGCCATCAACACGCGGATCGCAGAGGAAGTGCTGAAGTCCCCTGATGAGCCGAACGATGACCTGTCTATACACTGCAATAAGCCCTACCCGTGCGCGTTCTGGAAATACTGTTCCCGCCATGTGCCGTCACCGTCAGTGTTTGATCTCTACCGCCTGCCGTTCAAGAAAAAGATCGCCTACTACCAGCAAGGAATGGCCGGCTTTGACAAGCTGCTGCACTGTCCCGACATCACGGGGGACAAGCAACTGCGGCAAATCGAATACGCGCTGGAGGATAAGGGAACATACCTCGACAAGCCCGCCATCCGCGATTTCCTGCGGCTGCTGCGCTACCCGCTGTATTTTCTGGACTTCGAGACGATACAGCCCGCTGTGCCGCAGTATGTAGGTACGCGCCCGTACACGCAGATACCGTTCCAATATTCGCTGCACTACATAGAGTCCGAGGGCGGTGCCTTGCAGCACAAGGAGTTTCTGGCACAGCCCGGCACAGATCCCCGCCGCGCGCTGGCGGAGCAGTTGTGCGCGGACATTCCTTTCGGCGTCTGCACCACCGCTTATAACAAGCAATTTGAATGTGGGCGTATCCGGGAGCTGGCGGCACTGTACCCCGATCTTGCGCCGCACCTGCTGAATATCGAAAGCAACATCGTTGATCTACTGATACCGTTTCAGTCCGGTTATTACTACAATCACGCTATGGGTGGGTCGTTTTCTATCAAGAGCGTGCTTCCGGCGATATTTCCCGATGACCCCGCGCTGGATTACCACAATCTGGAGGGCGTACACAATGGCAGTGAGGCCATGAGTATTTTCCCAAAAATGAAGGATATGCCGCCGGAGGAGCAAGCCAAGGCGCGGCATGACCTTCTGAAATACTGCGAGCTGGATACCTTTGCGATGGTAAAGGTGTGGCAGGCGCTGTGCGAGGCAGCGGAATGAATTAGAAGGAGAGGACGACAACGTCCTCTCCTTACCTTTTACTTTTCTTTGATGATGGATTTCATGCTTTCACGAAGGGCTTTTTTGTCGTCCTCCGAGATGTTCTCCACGAAATACTTATCCTCCCCCAACTTCTTGAGCAGATTCTCCAGCTCCTTCAGCGATTTCCTTCTCGCCTCTTCCGGCCAAATGATAAATTCGGCATCAAGCACAGTTTTCGGCAGCTCCACTTCATTGCCGCCGACCTTATAGGTGTTTCCCTGATTCAGATAAGCGCGTATTCCCTGCTGAGTTTTGACATATTTGTCTTTTTCCAGCTTGCTCCACGCGTCCTCGCTGCACTTTTCGCACAGTTTGCAGTCGCTGCACCATTTAAGGATAAAACTGTCCAATGGCATATGGCAATGAGAGAAAACAGTTTCCTCATATTTTTCGGCATCGTTGCAGCAATATAGGTATTTGAACGCCATATTGATGATTTTCTGCGCTTGTCCATATGTAATGGAGTAATCATATTTCTTAAATTGCTCTGTGCAGAATTGACATAGTTTTTCGTGGATTTCATCAAAGTCCTTCTGATTAGCAATCGAATCTGATTTCTCCATTCGGACTTTGATTTCCGCTCCAATTGCGTCAAAAATATCCTTGCGCTGCTCGTCGCTGATCTTTTTCCCTATGCCGCTGCAGGTTCGGCACATATCCAAGTAGCCCAATTTTACTGCCACAGGAAACACTTTCTCGTTGCATAGTTGCCTCGGTTCACCCGCTTCCTTGATGGTCGTTTCACGCGCCCCAGCAACCGCTTCCATAAATTCCTGCTTCATTTTTGTGATGTCCATACCTCACCCTCCGCATCGTTTATTTTTTTGAATATCCGCGCTAAAAGTGGATGTTATTGTTACTATATCACGAGTCTATCAATAAGACAACACTCCCTTACCCTTCACCACCCCAGCCGTCATCCAGATGACATCTGTAATGGCGGCTGTTGTCGTATCGGAGCAGCGGCGGGGACGTGATGGCAAAGGCCGCCTGTATCTCCGGCAGCAGTGACAGCGGAACACGAGGGCTCATGTAGATCACCGGCTGTCCCCTGTTGTCCGCGTCCACTCTGCCGCGGGGATAGTAATTGTACGACTTGCCGCGGGAACCGTGAAGTTGCTCCCACAGCTTTTTGTGGTTATATGTGACGCCGGATCGGGCGGTGCCCCCGGCATATGCCCCCTCCATAAACGGGTACGCCAGCAGGGCGCCGTCAATCACCCAAAATACACCGCGACAAAAAGATGCCATCCCGATGGGTCACCCCTCCTTTCTGCCGGTGGAGAAGCATCAGAGATTCCGCTTCCACTCGCTCTCCCAGTAGTCCTTCGACTGCTGGTTTTTGGCCAGCTTGATCTGATTGGCCGCATACTCACGTCGGCGGCGGCGCGCATCCTCCACCTGCCGGGCCTTATCGGCTTCTATCCGAGCCTTTTCGTCCGCCCGCCGCTGCCGGGCCTGCTCCTGCTCCAGCCGTCTGTCAGCTGCCCGCGCCTGCTCCCGCTGTGCGGCCAGCAGCCGCTCGTTGGCGGCGCGCTCATTCTCTATGCGCTGCCGCTCCAGCTCCTGCATCTGCATCTGGTGCAGTTCCTCATTTCGTGCCTGCTCCCGCAGGATGGCGTTCCGCGCCGCCATCGCATCCATCTGGGATTCACGGTATGCCTCCTCCTTTTCCTCGCGGATCGCCAGATTCAGGGCATCCGTCAGGCTGTGGGCCCGCCGTCCCCGCACGATGGCGGCGATGTTTCCGGCCAGATAACGGTAGTTTTCGGGCAGGAGATCAAAGGACTCCATCTCCGTCTCCGCCGCAGTACGCCACGCCTGTTCGTCTGCTTCGAACCGGGTGATCTCCTCCTGAATAGGGCGCACCTCTGCGTCGTACTGCTCCTTTGCCGTCTGGCGGAGCATCCGCACATCCGCTGCGCTCTCCTTATATCGTGCGTCGAAATTTGCACACGCATCCAGGAATGCGGTATCGGTCTCCGCGCTGCTGTCGAAATTAAACTGCCGGTCCCAGCGGGTCTGCGCCCGCTTCAGCTTCAGCGCAGTTTTGCCGTCGCCGCGCATGGTCAGCGCGCCGATAGCAAGGCAGCTGCACCCTGCGATCATGCCGAACCGCAGCGCATCCGGTATGGCGATGGTCATGGCCGCGGCAATAACCGTCAGGACACAGCAGGCCAGCCACAGCACGCAGCTCACAGGCTCCCACGCCGTCAGGACGCGCTCCTCCGCCATGACCTCACCGGGCAGCTCGCCGGGTGCACCGGCGGCAAGCACCTTCTCCATCGCTCTGCCGCGCGCCTGCACGTCCCCTACATACTTCTTCTCCACGCTGCGCCGCCGCTCCAGCAGCTGCCGGTAGGCGGGGTTGTCCTCGATCTCCTTACGCTCCTCGTACTCCTCGTTCAGTTGGAAAATATGTTCCAGCATCTCCGCCGCCTTCTCGCGGGGCAGGCTGCGCTGGGGCGTTATCGCAAAAGCGTCACCGTAAGTACTCATAGTTCCTCCTTGACTTCCGTATGTGTTGGTTGGGCGGCGTTACTCGCTCCACAGCATGGTGCTGGATATGTTGGGCTGGATCTCCCACACCTGGCGCGGCGCATCCCTTGTCACGCAGTAATAGTAGAAGGGACTTCGTGCGCTTTTCCAGATATCGCACGGCGCGCCGTCCAAGGTGCCCTCTCCTTGATAAGTAAAACGCTCCGACACCTTCTCCCTTGGGTTCTCAGAGGCGTCCAGCATGGCGCGCAGGCAGTCCCAGCCATTGCCCATGTCCGGCTCCGGTGCGCTGTTGACAGCGTAGATCGACAGCGCCTTTCCGATGGCGAAGCAGGCGAGAAGCACCAGCAGGAGCGTCACGATCACCCTTCCCGCAGACATTTGCTGCTTATCCGGCGTGTCTCTGCGCGTTTTTGCGATAATGCCGCCGTTCTTCTCCGCCGCAAACTGCAGGTTTCCCCGCAGAAAGTCGTCATGGGGGTATCCGAGATCGGTCTGCTGCTCGCGGAACGGCTCGCAGAAAAGCGCTTGCAGGGAGTAGGGGCTCATGAGCGCGTCGCCGCCGAACAGCCAGATGATCTGCCGCTCGATACGGTACAGATAGAGGTCGCAGTCCTCCGCGCTGCTGTCCTGCAGTTCCTCGTAGGCGACCCGCCGGCAGGGTGTTATACCGTGGAGGGCGCAGAGAAGCTGGTCTGTAATCCACCAGCGGCAGCCGTCCTCCTCCTGCCTGGTGACGCCGCGGGAAAATCCCCAGCCCGTGGACAGAGAACGCTCCATCTCCTCCGCCGGCTGAAGTGTTCCGTCCACCACCAGCTTGATAAATGGGTTAACACTGTCTTGCAGGATCGCCGGCCAGCCGGCAAACCGGCCGCCCGCCGCATCCATGCTGTCCGCCATGATGTAGGCCAGCTTGTAAAGCACCCTGTCGGGCGTTTTCTGGCCGAGCCCGCGCAGGTATTCAAAGAAGTATCTGGTTTTCTCACCGGTGGTCCCGGAGGAGGCATAGGCGCGGTGTCCATCTTCGGAAAAGAACCACTCCGCTCTGTTCCTTTGTGCAGTCTGTTCCATCTGAGTATCCTCACTTCTCTCACAACAGTTGATAGCTTTTGGGAAGGGGGCCTGAAACCGAACTTCGGCCTCCGGGGAAAGTTTTCTTGCTTTGTCCGCAGCGAATACATTTTCTTCCAACCTTATACCATGGGCTCATAACGGATAACAAAGGAAATAACCGGCCTCCGCTCACCACACTGCACACGATGGGAGACCCCTGTCGGAAGTTTTGAAAAAATTGCTGCGGTCAAAACAACGGAACGGACTTACACGGGCAGCTCAAAGGTGTCCTGCTGGTTGGCTGCGTCCAACGCCATCTGGGCGCGGGCCAGCTCGTCCGCCGCCTGCTCATAGTCGGCCTCCACCGCCGCGATGTCGTAATTGGCGTAGGAGTAGTCGATCAGGTCCGTGCGGCGACCATACTGCTCCTCCGCACGCTCCATGGGCAGGCGGTTCTTCATCGCCGCCAGCTTATTCTTGCGGCGGGTAAGCTGGGGAATGTACACCAGCATCTCGTCAATGGTCATGTCGAAGCCGGGTACGGTATGGGTGGCGTTGAACAGGTTGATGGCGTGCTTGATGCGGCGGATGCACCGCTCCAGCTCCGCCAGACGGCGCTGGGCGTCCGCGTAATCATAGGCGGGGCGCACGGATTCCACATTCTCGCCGGCGGCGGCGCGGAACTCCCTGCTGCGGCTCTCCTTCTCCCGCAGGGACACATATTCATCGGTCAGCTTCTTCAGCCGCTTATTGGCCTGTGCAGAGGTATACTTCATAGTCATTCGTCCTCTCCCTTCCATTCCTCTTTGTTTGTGTTCTTCTGGTTCACGCCGCGGTCATACCGCCGCCCTCCGCCTGCGGCACAGCGCGGCGGGTACGATCCCGACCACGGTCTGTTCCGCGTCCCCGGCGTGAAAGCGCTCCCGCGCAAGAAGATACTCCACCTCCGCAATGGCGGCACAGATGTCCCGCTCACTGGGCGCTGCCGCCCACGGCACCTCATAATAGTGATACCGCCCCTTGACGCCCGCGTACTTGGCGGCGTCACACCGGGGGGATAGCATCGCCTGCAGATCCTCCAGATAGTACGTCAGCGTTTCCTCTCGGCTTGGATAGCCGCAGCATGACCGCTCCTGATATGACCGCTCCAAGGCGGCGTTTGCATAGTATCCCATGTCACACCTCACTCCACATAAAATTCCTCCAGCGTATCCAGACACAGGCAGCCCAGTACGCCGCTGTAGACCGCACCGCAGTCGATGGCAATGTGTCCGTTGCCGCGCCAGATACGCCCCCTCGATGCCTTGTCGATAAGGCTGGTAACGGTATGGCCGGTGACGATGATGCGGTCGGGGTCATAGCATATCTCATACTCCGGCTCCCCCATGAGGAAATCGCAGACGCGGCAGCTCTCCGGATGGCGCATTTTGCGCTTTCCCGGCACGGTATGCGCCAGAAAGAAGCTGCGGCCTCCCGCCTGCACCTCCGCATAGACCGGCAGACTGCCGAGGATACGCAGCACCCGGGCGCGCACCGCGTCAGACCGGTTCCAGAAGGCGCGGTATGTCCTGTCGCCGCCGTCCTCCATCCAATCGTGCCACCGTCCAAAGAGCCTTACGGGCATGGCCTCGTTGTCCGGGTCGCGGGGCAGGAACTCCAGCGCCGCCTGCTCGTGATTGCCCCGCAGGAGGATCACATTCTGCCGCGACGCCGCATCCAGCAGGACGCGCAGACCGCCGCTGCCGCGGTCCGTCACATCACCCAGAATGTACAGCGTATCAGTGTCACTGAAACGCAGCGTTTCCAACAGGCGAAAATACAGCTTGTCACAGCCGTGGATGTCGCTGACAACGTAAGTCATGGTATTCCTCCTCTCAGGCGGCAGGTACGGCTCGGTACCTGCCGCAGATGGCCTGGATCTCAGAGTGGAGCAGCGTCTGCTTCTCCAGCAGGGCCTCCGCCAGCTCCTGCACCATCTGACGATGGGATGCCAGCATCTCCTTGGCCTCGAACAGATAGCGCTCCAGCTCCGCACGGACGATGGTCTCGCGCTCCAACAGACCTGCTTCACTGTCGCCGTATCGCCCCGACACATTCACGCCCAGCATGCCGCTGCTGCCCAGTTCCTCCGCCTTCTCGCGTATCAGCTTGGCCGCCCGCGTGATATCATCGTTGCAGCCGGGGGCCATTCTGCCGAACTGCAGCTCATAGGCCGCCTTGCCCGACATAAAGGTCAGAATATTCACCCGCCGGCCCACTGGACGGTTTCGGTAGGCAAAGCCGTAGCAGGAGCCGGAGATGGGGCTGTACAGCAGCGTTACGAAGGCCGTCGAGCCCGGTGCCACCAGCTCCAGCATGGCCGCGTGGCCGGCCTCGTGGAACGCCGCCTTTTTGCGCTGCTCCTCGCTGACGGGATACACCTCCGGCGGCACATGGTGGATCGTTTTCAGTACGGCGTGGATCAGATGCACTCGGGTGATGCTGCCGCTCCGCTCGTAGGCGGCGTAGATGGCCGCCTCGTTCAGGGCGCTTTCCACCTGAGCACAGGAGCTGTGGCTCAGCAGTTGCGTCAGGTCGGACAGGGAGATGTCCGGCACCGGCGCCTTGCCGGAAAGATAGCGGCGGATGATCTGCTCCCCGTCCGTACAGTTGGGGCGCTGTACCTCGATCTGCCGGTCAAACCGCCCGCACCGCAGCAGAGAATCGGGGAGCTCCTTCACGTTGTTGACGGTGGCGATCACGAACACCTGCTTCTCCTGCACCTTGTCGATGCAGCTCTGCACCGCTGTAAACGCGGCGGTGCTGAACTCGTCGCTGGAGAACTTGTCCATGTCGTCCAGCAGGAGCATGGACGGCGCGGCCTCCGCCGCCTCGTCAAACGTGTGCGCCAGCTGCTTCAGGAATTCGTCCTCCGCCTGGCTGCGCCGCACGGTGAAGCAGGGCAGGCCGCTGTCCTCCATCAGCGCCGTGGCCATCAGCGTTTTGCCCAGACCGGGTGCACCGGACAGCAGCAGACCTTGCGGCAGCTTTGCGTCCAGCGCCGCGTAGACCTCCGGGTGGTGGATCATATCGCTGATCTGCATCAGCTCCGCCTTGATGTGGTCGTAGCCGATGATCTTGTCAAATGTGCTCATATAAGTACCTCCTTATATAAACTCGTAGGGAATCTGGTTCTGTGCGGCAAAATGGTGGGCATAGCTGCCGCGTGCCACGCGAAACACCGACAGTCCCCTTGCGCCTTCGCCTTCGTCACGGGCGCAGTGGGGAAATTCCACCGCCATGGGCATCTTTGTGGAATCGTCGATCTCAAAACATTCGATCCTTTGCACGCTGGGCGGGATGGTCACATAGGGGCTGCCGCCAAAGCCGTCCAGCGCCGAGCGTTCGATCACCAGCGTATCGGCGGGGATCACGCCGCCGGCAGAAACGGCCAGCAGCGTGTGGGTGCGCCGATCCGTCAGGCAGCCGCCCTCGCCGCTGAACCGGGGATTATCCGGCGCCACGGTAATACGCTTCAGTGGGCAGCCTCGAAAGGCGCCATAGCTGATCTCCTCCAGCGTGGAAGGGATATACAGCTCCATCTCCGCATCATCGTCCATCGCTGTCATAAATGCCAGCGGCTCCACACACCGCAGACCCTCCGGCAGCATCAGACGGCGCACCTCCTGCTCCGTGAAGGCGCAGCAGCCAATGTGCTCCACGGACGTCGGAATAGTCAACTCCCGCAGCGCCAGGCCATTGAAAGCAAACGCACCGATGGAGCGGACAGATCCGTCATCGGGGATGACGCTGTTCCGGCAGCCCAGCACCAGCTCACCATCCTCCTTGCGAATGAGGCAGTTATTCTTTGCGTAAAAGCTGGGATTGCCGTCCTCCACGGTGATGCTGTCGATGCACGGCGGCATCATGTCGAGGCTCAGATAACCGCTGTCGCTGATGCGCTCCATGCCGCGAGGGATAACCAGATCGCCGCCACCACGCATCTCGTGGAGCGTTCCTCCGATAATCTTCAGAATAACGGTGTCATGACTCATAGCGCGTCCTCCTTTGTCCGTGTTGTGTAAGGGCGCAACGGGGTGGCGGGATGGATGAGAGGGCATCTCAAGCATCTCGCGGGACTGCATCATAGCACGCTGGTTCTCGAAATCGTTGCATACTGTTGTCCGAAATCTTGACTTGCGAAAAATTTCCTGTAAAATATTTTTGAGAGGAGGAGGTTCAATGGATATTCCGCGCCGCAAAAACCGTGACCGCCCCGACAAGCTGACGGCAGAGCTGCTGTTTTTCTGTTTTTGGCTGACCCACTGCGGTGAGGTGGAGCTGGGCGATTTCAAATGGCACTGCGGAGAACGCTCCTCCGCCAGCTATCGCCGCTATGCGGAAGAACTGGCGGCGTGCGGCGCCATACCGCGATTGAAGCTGCGGGACAACGGTCGTCGCTTCGTCTCCGCCCCGCCGGTAGAGGAGTTCGTGCCGTCGGTGCGGTTCGATTTGGCAGACGATCACCTGCGGCGGCTGGCGCGTCTGGCGTGCATGGCGGCGTCGGTGCTTGCGCCCGATGGAGAACTGTCGGCATTTGACAACGCCATTGAGGACTACCGGTACTACAACCTGCACTATCCCGACTACCTCGCAGCGTATGAGGGGCTGGATCCCCGCACACTCCGGCGTGACCGGCAGCTGGCGCGTGATGTCCTACTGATCTGGAAGGAATATGATATGAATCGTATGCAGCGCGACGAGGATGTAGAGGAGGAACTCACAGCGGAATTTATGGCGCGGCTCAAGAAACTGTGAGCGCACGGCTGCCACGCCTATTCTTTAATTACAGCGTGGTCAAATTACGCATACCATGACCAGCGCAGTAATTTTCGGCACTTGTCGCAAGATGCACGCCAATAACCCAAGAAGCAACGCAAGAACATCTTACGTTATTTTTAGTAACATAAGAAAAGCTCGAAAAAAGTCAAGGAATGTCTTGCGAATTTTCTTCACTTCTTACGTTCTATATGTTAAAATGAGCGCAAGGGAGTGATTTGCATGGTAGAAAAGGAGCTTCGCGATCTGATTGAAAGCATTCGGGTTCGTGGCTGTGAAGGACAAACCATAGAAGTAAAGGCGGCGCGGCAGGGCTGTCCTGAAAGGTTATATGATACGATCTCTGCGTTTTCCAATCAAAATAGCGGGGGAATCTTTGTGTTCGGCTTGGAGGAAAAGAACGGCTTCGCAAAGGTGGGCGTCTACGACGCGCAGGACTTGGAGCGCAAGGTAATGGAATACTGCGAACAAATGACGCCGATCGTTCGACCGCAATTTACCGAGGTGGATGAAGGTGAGCTTACATTTGTCTCTGCGGAGATCCCACCCGTCGATATTGCGGAACGCCCTTGCTTCAAAACAGCCAAGGGGCGGCTGCACGGATCCTACATCCGCGTAGGTGACGGAGACAAGCCCATGACGGAGTACGAAGTGTACAGCTACGAGGCGTTCCGAAAGAAATATCAAGACGATATTCGTCCAGCGGAAAGGGTGTCCTTCCAATCGCTGGATATGTCTAAGGTAAAAACGTATTTGGAGAGAAAAACATATGCGCGTCCGAATTTGGCGGGTATGTCGGAGGCACAGCAGTATGAACTGACCGGCATCACGCGGGATGGGAAAATCACCATGGCGGCATTGCTGCTGTTCGGACTCTACCCGCAGGCGTTTTACCCGCAACTGAGCATCATTGCCACCTGTGTACCTGCGGAGCAAATGGGCATTCTTGACACAGAGGGCAACCGGTTCAGCGACACAAAGCGGATCGAAGGTACGCTTCCGGATATGCTGGAGGGTGCGTTGACCTTTGTTCGGGCCAATATGCGGACGGCCACAAGGATCGACAAGGAAACAGGCGAGAGAATTGATATTCCGCAGTACCCTATGGACGCTGTCCGCGAGGCGATACTCAACGCGTTGGTACACCGGGATTATAGTCTGCATACCGAGGGAATGCCGATCCAGTTGGTCATGTATTCCAATCGGATCGAGATCACAAATCCGGGTGGGCTTTATGGTAGATTGACTCTCGACCAGTTGGGCAATGCCCAGCCGGATACCCGAAACCCGGTTCTTGTTACCGTAATGGAGACCCTGGGGGAAACTGAGAATCGCTATTCCGGGATTCCTACGATTCGGTTTGCCATGAAAAACCGCAATCTGCCAGAGCCGGTATTCGCGGATCGGCGCAGCGAATTTGTCGTGACGCTGTACAATGGTGAGCATGGTGCGGCGGGAAGTGTCGGCGACGAGGATGTAAAACAAGCTAACGTGCAAGACGAAAAAGGTCTGCTGAAATTCTGCCGTACACCTCGAAGCCGCAGCGAGATCATTGCATATCTAAATATTGCGTCAGGGCAGTATGCCCTGCGGCGTTACCTTGATCCTCTCGTAGAGTGCGGAGCGATTCGGATGACGCTGCCCAATAAACCCCGCAGTTCCAAGCAGCGATATGTGGCAGTGGAGGAGTGACACGGTTAATTACGGCTTATTAGCTTGACCCAAAAGCCGAGAGAACAGGAAACAACCGGAGAGGGGCGGATGGCATCATCCGTCCCTCTCCGGTTGTTTTTTGCGGGCTACACGGCCTGGCTGATGACGCTGCCGATGGTATCGACGGCGGAACGGCCTTACACAGGCAGCTCACCGGGTGAGGCTGCGGAAAGCTGCTTCTCCATCGCCCTGCCGTGCACCTGCACATTTACCGAGCGAAACCGCGGACAATTCAAGCTGCTGCCGAACTGGTGGGCGAGTATATACTTTTATAACCATGAACACATACAGCTTGCTACAAAAATGGCCCCTATGGAAATTCGATTTGGCACCCCTCACAGATAGTGTCCTGAATTTTTGTCTATTTGACAGGGGGCGGCGCAGCGCACTGTCCGGTTTATGGGACACCTCTTTCTGTAGAATAGGTATCGTAAAGAACGACACAGATCGGAAAGAGAGGAAACGACATGTTCAAGATCGGCTTTAATGGTTCCGCAGAAGAGCATCGTCAGGCACCCGAGGAGGCGCACTCCATTTGTCCCGCGGTCACGCCGAGAAAATCGGTCGTTCGCGTCCATTTTCCGGCGCGGAATATGAATCTGTCTTACTACAATGATGCCTTTGACCTGAAGCGCGGAGATATCGTTTTTGTGGAGGGCAAGCTGGAGAGTCTGCGTGGCCGCGTGGTAGATGTCGCATACAATTTCAAGATCAAGCTGTCTGACTACAAGCGGGTCATCAGCGTGGCCGACACAAATGTACAGGGCGAGTTCTTCTTCGCCGGGTCGCACTTCGTCACGTTCGACCGCAGCACTCTTCCTTACGAAAAGGTCATCACCTGGTTTAAGGCACCCGCCAAGGAGGATGAGATGTTTGTTTCCGGCAATGATGAAAGCGGCTTCCTGCTGCGTGATCTGGGCGCCATGAGCATCAGCAGGGCAACTGCCGATCGCGGACACGATTACTACACGGACAATCGTGTGCGGTACATTTCTCTGGACAATACCCATGTGCGGGCCATTGTGGAGGGGACGCGGCCCTACGAGCTGGAGTGCGACTATGTCAACGGCGAGATCAGAAATCTGGTTTGCGACTGGTTCTGCAGTGAGCCGTGCAAGCATGAATTCGCAGCCATGCTGCAGCTGAGGGAGACGCTGGAACTCATTGAGAAGCACTACCCTGCACAGCTTGAGGCGACGCAGTATTTCGCCGCCGTCTGCAAGGGGACGCTGCTGAATTTTGCGATGGACAGCAAGGAAACCGGCAGCATCGTGCTTTGAGGGACGCGGGCGGTATCGTAAACGCAAGGCGGCATGTATGACACCATCCACACCCCCGACTATTTCTCAGATTTACAATATCTGACAAATGGAGCTGCGCAGGGCGCGGCAGGGGATGTTCCCCTGTCAGGCCTTGCGCAGCTTCTCCTTTTTACTCCTTCAATCCACGGGAATACCCGACCCGCACAGTATGGCAAAATCCACAAATTCAGTTGGCGCACCCATTTTTTTGCTATGCATATTTACAGCATCTCTTGCGTGTGGTATGGTTAAAGCATCAACATATGCGCGTTAGAAAATATATACGATGGGATGTGATCGCCATGTTTCCTGCCCATATCCGCGAAACCGGAGAGCGGCAAACCGTCCAGGAGCATTGCCGGAATACGGCAGCGCTGGCCGCAACCGCACTGCGGCCACTGGGTCTGGAAAAAAGCGCCTATCTGGTCGGTCTGCTCCACGACGCCGGAAAAAACAAACAGGAGTATGCGCAATACCTTTCGGAGGCTGTCAGCGGCGGGAACGCCGTCCGTGGCAGTGTCAACCACACCTTCGCCGGCGTCAGGTTTCTGCTGGACAGGTGGCATTGCAGGGAAGGGGAACTTTCCTATTCCGACGTGACCGCAGAGCTGCTGGCCTTTGCCGTTGGCTCACACCACGGCCTGTTTGACTGCGTCGACCCCCAGCAGCACAGCGGTTTTTTTCATCGCCAGACCAAGGAGGGGATCTTTTACGATGAATCCCGACAGGGTTTTTTGGCACAGGTTGCCGCCGAGGAGGAGCTGGAGCATCTGTTCCGCGATGCCGTCCGGGAGATGACCCCCATGCTGGATCGGCTGGCGGCCCTGTCCACCCAAGCGGACGACAATGAGGCGGATCGGGAGACCGCATTTTATATCGGTCTTCTGGCTCGGATGCTCCTGTCCGCCGTGATCGAGGGAGACCGCACGGACACCGCGGCCTTTATGGACGATTTGAAGCCGCCCTCTTTCCCGGAGGATATGCGCCCCATATGGGCGGGTCGGCTGGCGTTCATGGAAAAGCGCCTCTCGGAATTTCCCCGAAAAACACCCATTGATCTGGCGCGCCACACCATCTCCGACACCTGTGCCGCCGGTGCCGCCCGGCCCGGAGGTGTCTACCGCCTGAATGTTCCCACCGGCGGCGGAAAAACGCTGGCCAGTCTCCGCTTCGCATTGACCCACGCGGCAAAGTGGAACTGCTCCCGAATCATCTTCACCGCACCGCTGCTGTCGATCCTGGATCAAAACGCTCAGGTGATCCGCGATTACATAGGGGACGACGCTTTGATACTGGAGCATCACTCCAACCTTGCCGAGCCGAAGGAAACGCCGGAGCGCTTGCAGGAGCTGGAGCTGCTCACCGCCTCCTGGTCGGCGCCGATCATTATCACCACGCTGGTGCAGCTCCTGAATACCTGCTTCAGCGGAAGGACCAGCGCCATCCGCAGATTTCACGCGCTGTGCGGCAGCGTCATTGTGATCGACGAGGTGCAGACGGTTCCCGGCAAAATGCTGACGCTCTTCAATTTGGCGGTCAACTTCCTGTCCGAGGTCTGCGGCGCCACTATTGTTCTGTGCTCCGCCACCCAGCCCTGTCTGGAGGCAGCCGACCATCCCCTGCACCGCCAGCCCGTCGATCTGGTTCCGCAGCAAAAGGCACTGTGGGACGTCTTTAAGCGCACCGACATCCAAAATGCCGGATGCGCCAAGCTGGAGGAGTTCCCGCAGATCGTCACGGAGGTACTGCCGTCGTGCGACAGTCTGCTGGTGGTGTGCAACACGAAAAAGGAGGCGGCGTTCCTGTTCGAGTCGCTGCAAGCCGCGAATTGCCGGTGCTTCCATCTGTCCGCCGCCATGTGCGTGCAGCACCGCAGGGAGACTCTGCAAGCCTTGCAGTCCGCGCTGGACAAGCCCTCTGCCGACAACAGGCAAAAGGTTGTCTGCGTCTCCACGCAGGTGATCGAGGCCGGTGTGGACATCTCCTTCCAGCGAGTGATCCGCTTCTCCGCCGGAATGGACAGTGTCGTGCAGGCGGCAGGGCGGTGCAACCGGCACGCCGAGCAAAAGCAGCCCGCCCCCGTCCGCCTCATCCGGTGTACAGACGAGCGGCTGCGTGGTCTGGACGACATCGTGCGCGGACAGAACGCCACCACCGCGCTACTGACCGCCTTTTCCAAAACGCCGGAGGCTTTCCGGCACGATCTGTCCTCCGAGGCGGCCATCCGGTTCTACTATCGCCGACTATACGCAGAGATGGAGCCCGGCTTCCAGGACGACCAAACCCAGGCGCACGGCTCCCTCTATCATCTGCTGGCGGACAACCCCCGGTATGCAGACGCCAACTGCGCGCAGGCGGAGCGCTACCTTCTGCGGCAGGCGTTCCGTCTGGCAGGCGGCCTTTTTCAGGTATTCGACGAGGACACGAGCGCCCTGCTCGTACCCTACGGAAGAGGGCGCGAGCTGCAAAACACGCTGCGAAACGCCGCTCAGGTCTACGGGCAGAAGGATTGGGCGGTCATTCGCGGCTGCATTGACGAGGCAAAGGGCTACTGCGTCAGCATCTACCGCTATCAGCTGGAGCGGCTTGCGAGCCTCGGCGCCGTGACCTCACTGTTCGACGGCGGCATACTGCTGTTGTCCGATGGCTTTTATAACGAACATACCGGTTTTTCCCTGGAGGCCGGTACCCGTGATTTTCAGGAGGTGTAGCGATTGAAAACAGAACATCCCAACATCGTAGAATTTGAGGTATACGGTGATTACGCCCTCTTCTCCGACCCTCTCATGCGTCTGGGCGGTGAAAAGTGCAGCTATCAGGTACCCACCTATGAGGCACTGAAGGGCATTTTATCCTCTGTATACTGGAAGCCCACCTTCATCTGGCGGATCCTGGACGTGCGGGTCATGAACCCGATCCAGACCGAGGTGAAAGGCATCCGCCCCATCAAATACAGCGGCGGCAACGATCTGGCGTATTACACCTATCTGAAAAGCTGCCGGTATCAGGTACGGGCCTGCTTCGACTGGAACGACAACCGCCCAGAGCTGTGCGGCGACCGAAATGAGAACAAACATCACTGCATTGCCCGCCGAATGATTGAAAAGGGCGGGCGGCGTGATATTTTTCTGGGTACCCGGGAATGTCAGGGCTATGTAGAGCCCTGCGTATTCGGAAACGGCGCAGGCGCCTACGACGATCTGCCGGAGCTGGGCTTCGGGCTGATGTACCACGGCATCACCTACCCGGACGAGGCCTACTCGGAGGAGACCCGCGGGCGGATGACTGCGCGGTTTTGGTACCCGGTCATGAAAAACGGCGTCATCCACTTTCTCCCGCCGGCGGAATGTCCGGGGCAGAAGCCTCTGCGGGAGATGCCTATGAAGAGCTTTTCCGCCGACGAGGGCAATTTTATCGGTCTGCGGGAATTTGGGGAGGTGGAGTAAATGGGACTGATGCAGCAAGCCTATGACACCTACTGTGCCATGGAGTCGCAATACGCCGGTATCTACGGCAAGGCGAAGGAGCCACTGGTTCCTGTTTCGCACCAAATCGTAAACGCAGAGCTGGAGCTCACTCTGGACGCAGACGGTCATCTGCTGGACGCCCGTTCCGTCGAGGCGGAGCAGGCCGCCACGATCATCCCCGTGACGGAGAGCTCCTCGGGGCGAACCGGCAAAGCCCCCGGCGCACACCCTCTATGCGACCAGATTCAGTTTCTCTCCCCGCTGTATCCCGCCAAATACGAAAGCTACCTGACACAGCTGCACCGCTGGGAGCTATCACCCTACGGCCACCCCAAGCTCTCCGCCATCGCCCGCTATGTGGAAAAGGGAACAATCGTTGAAGACCTGGCGCAGCGGGGTGTGATCTCCCTGAATGAGAAGGGGCTACCCACCAAGGAAAAACAGGTGGTCCGCTGGCGCGTAGAGACAGGTGGGGAAAATGAGACGCCCGCCTGCTGGCAGGATCAGAGCCTCTTCCAAGCCTTCATCGACTACTATGCATCCACGAAATCTGAGAAGCCCGCGTTTTGCATGGTTACCGGTAAAAACGCCCCGCCCGCCAGCCAGCACCCCAAGAAGATCATCAACCTGTGCGCCAACGCCAAGCTGATCTCCGCCAACGACACCAGCGGCTTTACCTATCGGGGCCGCTTCACAGACGATTCGCAGGCTGCAACTATGAGCTACGAGGCATCGCAGAAGATCCACAGCGCGCTGCACTGGTTGGCGGCGACCCAAGGCGTCTTCATCGGCGGGCGCACCTTCCTGTGCTGGAATCCGCAGGGCATTGAGATCCCCAAACCGCAGGCCGCCTTCCTGCGGCGGGGCGCCGCCAAGCAGATAAAATACTCCGACTATCGAAAGGCGTTGTCGGAAACTCTCCGAGGCTGGCAGGAGACGATCCCGCGGGACGCCGGCGCCGTAGTGGCCGCCTTTGACGCCGCCACATCCGGACGTCTTTCCCTCACCTATTACAGCGAGCTTCCGGTCTCTGATTTTCTGGAGCGCCTGCACAACTGGGATGCACTTTGCTGCTGGGAGCATTCCTCCTTCGGCATACAGTCGCCCTCGCTTTTGCAGATCGCGGACTGCGCCTTCGGCACGGTGCGCGTCTCCGACAAGCAGACAAAGCTGGAGACGGACGAGCGCGTCATGCGCCAGCAGGTACAGCGGCTGCTCTCCTGCCGGGTGGACCGGGGCAAAATGCCGGCGGATATCGCCCGCGCTGCGGTGGCCAAGGCGTCCAACCTGCAGATCATGGACACCGCCCTGCGGGAAACGGTATTGTTCACCGCCTGCGCGGTGCTTCGGAAATACAAATATGATTGGTACAAGGAGGAATGGGGCATGGCACTGGAACCGCAGAAGAAGGATGTCAGCTATCAGTATGGACGGCTTCTGGCCGTGTTTGAAAAACTTGAGCGAGACACCTATGACCCCAATGAACAGCGGGAACCCAACGCGATCCGGATGCAGTCCGTATTCGCAAAGCGTCCGCTCTACGCCAGCCGGATCATCTGGGAGCAGTTGAAAAAGGCGTACTATCCCAAACTCAAGCCCGGCGCCAGAACAAAATACGACCGCATCATCGAGCAGATCATCCAAGAAATTTCCGCCTTCCCGCAGGCGGAACAGGAGGAGGCTCTGAAGGACACCTATCTCTTTGGGTACTATCTGCAGCGCAGTGCGCTGTACACATCCGGCAAGACCGAAAACAGTCAGGAGGAAGAATAAATGAGCAGCTTGCAAAATAAGATCGATTTTGTGGCACTGGTCTCCGTGACCCGCGCCAACAGCAACGGCGACCCTCTGAACGGCAATCGCCCCCGCACCGACCTGAACGGCTTCGGTGAGATCTCCGACGTGTGCATCAAGCGCAAGATCCGCAACCGGATGCAGGATCTGGGCAAGCCCATCTTCGTTCAGTCGGAGGATCGGTGCAGCGACGGCTGCGGCAGCCTCAGTGAGCGGGCCTCCGCCGCTATGAAGGGCATCAAGGATCGGGAGGAATATGCCCGGCGCGCCTGCGAGACATGGCTGGATGTGCGCGCCTTCGGGCAGGTCTTCGCCTTCAAGGATGCCAAGGGCTTCTCCTGCGGTGTGCGCGGGCCGGTCTCCGTGCATCAGGCGTCCAGCCTGTCCCCTGTGGAGATCGAGTCCCTCCAGATCACCAAGAGCGTGAATGGTGAGAGGAAGGAAAAGGGTGAGAACCGCGCCTCCGACACCATGGGTATGAAGCACTTTGTCCGCTTCGGCCTGTATGAGATCAAGGGCTCCATCAATGTCCAGCTGGCAGAAAAGACCGGCTTTTCCGAGGAGGACGCCGACACGGTCAAGGAATGTCTGCGCACCCTTTTTGTGAACGATGCCTCCTCCGCACGGCCCGACGGCTCCATGGAGGTGGTAAAGCTGTTCTGGTGGCGCCACAGCTGCAAGGACGGGCAGTACTCCTCCGCAAAGGTCCACCGCTCCGTCAAGGTCGCGCTGCGGGACGCGGGTACCATCCCCACCTCCGCAGACGACTATGTGATCTCGCTGGAGGCGCTGCCGGGTCTGGAGCCGGAGGTGATCGATGGCATATAATGAGGAGGACTTCCTACAGCTCTCCGGCTTACAGCATTTCCGGTTTTGCAGGCGGCAGTGGGCGCTGATCCACATCGAGCACCAGTGGGCGGAAAACTACCGCACCATTGACGGCGCGATCCTCCACGAAAATGCTCACGACACGGACCTTCAGGAGCGGCGGGGCGACCGCTTTATTACGCGTGGCGTCAGCGTCTATTCCGCGGAGCTGGGTGTATCCGGACAGTGCGACGTACTGGAATACCACCGGGGCTCCGTCGGGATCCCCCTCTCCGGGAAAGAGGGACTGTGGCAGCCGTACCCGGTGGAGTACAAGCGGGGCCGCCCCCGCGAGGACACTGGCGACACCCTGCAGCTATGCGCGCAGGCCATGTGCCTGGAGTCCATGCTCTGCTGCGACATCCCTGAGGGCGCACTCTATTACGGGGAGATCCGCCGGCGAGAGAGGGTTTCCTTCACCCCGGAGCTGCGCGCAGGGGTGCGGGAGCTGCTGGCGGAAATGCACGAGCTGTACCGCCGGGGCTATACCCCCAAGGTCAAGCCCACCAAATCCTGCAATGCCTGTTCCTTGAAAGAGCTGTGCCTGCCCAAGCTGATGAAAAGCAGAGCCGTCTCCGCGTATCTCCGGGCGGCCATGGAGGAATCACCATGAAGCAGCTTCTCAACACGCTATTTGTCACCTCCGAGGACATTTACCTCTCGCTGGAGGGGGAAAATGTGCTGGCAAACCGAGACAAGACCATCGTCGCCCGCTACCCGCTGCACACGCTGCAAGCCATCGTCAGCTTCTCCTACGCCGGTGCCTCCCCTGCGCTGATGGGCAAATGTGCGGAGGCCGGGATCGGTCTGGCCTTCTGCTCCCCGCACGGACGTTTCCTTGCCCGCACCTGCGGCGAGAGCAGCGGCAACGTACTGCTCCGTCGTGAGCAGTACCGTATCGCTGACGACCCCGCTCGCAGCTGTGAGATAGCCCGCACCATGATCTTCGGCAAGCTGAGCAACGGTGCCGCCAGCATCCAGCGCACCCTGCGGGATCACGCGCCCCGCGTGGCGGACTGCGGATTGGAAAAAGCCGCCGCCAACCTCCGGGCCATGCTGCCACAGGTGCTGGCTGCCGCTGACTTGGACTCCCTGCGGGGAATAGAGGGCGCTGCCGCCACCGCGTATTTCGACGTCCTCGATCATATGCTCCTGAGCCGGAAGGAGGCATTCTTCTTCCACGGACGAAGCCGTCGACCGCCGCTGGATCGGGTAAACGCCATGCTGTCCTTTGCCTACAGTCTGCTGGCACACGACTGTGCCAGCGCCTTGGAAAGCGTCGGATTGGACAGCTATGTAGGCTTCCTCCACCGCGACCGGCCGGGACGGCAGTCGTTGGCGCTGGATCTGATGGAGGAGCTGCGACCCTGCATGGCAGACCGCTTCGTGCTGACCCTCGTGAACAATCGAATGCTGCGCCCGGAGGACTTTCAGATGCAGGACAGTGGCGCGGTGCTGCTGTCCGATGACGGCCGCCGGAAATTCCTGAAGACCTGGCAGGAGCGGAAGCAGGACACGCTGACCCACCCCTATCTGGGGGAAAAGCTGAGCTGGGGTATGATCCCCTATGCGCAGGCGCTACTGCTGGCTCGCTGCCTCCGCGGCGACTTGGACGGCTATCCGCCGTTTTTATGGAAGTGATGCTATGCTGGTGCTGATCACATACGATGTAAACACCGAGGACGCCGCCGGACGCAAGCGCCTGCGGCAGATCGCTAAAAAGTGCGTGGACTACGGACAGCGGGTGCAAAATTCCGTGTTTGAGTGTCTGCTGGACGCAGGGCAGTGCCGCCGCCTGCAGGCACAGCTCCTCTCCATCATGGATTCTGAGAAAGACAGTCTGCGCTTTTACTATCTGGGGAAGCAATATGAGAAAAAAGTGGAGCATTTCGGTACGAAGAGCACCTATCTGCCGGAGGATCCCCTGATCCTCTAACACACGCCGCCCGGCGCGGCAGTGGTACGGCGCACAGGTATCCGGGACGCGCCTTCCCGCCCCCCGCGAAGTCCAAGTGACCAGAGATTTCCGGGAGGTTCGCAAGGCTTTTCCCGAGAAAAACACCGGTCTTTCTCCGGGTTTCTCAGGCAACCACCCCCGTATTTTTCCCAAAAAACGCAAAAGTTCTACTTGTTTGTCAAAGATTCGCAGGTAAAACTGTGCATCTTTGCTGTCGCCCCCCTCGCGGGGGGCGTGGATTGAAATAGACCGGCAATGTGCAGACCAGCCAGCAGCCGGAAGTCGCCCCCCTCGCGGGGGGCGTGGATTGAAATTTGTGTCCCCGGTACGAGCGCCACGGAAAACGGGGTCGCCCCCCTCGCGGGGGGCGTGGATTGAAATTGAAAGAGGCGTTCCGGGGTGGAGACACCCACGCGTCGCCCCCCTCGCGGGGGGCGTGGATTGAAATCGAAGCGCTGAACAACAACACCGTTGTTATGACAGTCGCCCCCCTCGCGGGGGGCGTGGATTGAAATACGCCGTTTATGCGGTGGGTGTATGCCCGTATCGTCGCCCCCCTCGCGGGGGGCGTGGATTGAAATTTATAATTCGTGTGATGAAATGACCTTTAGTCTTGGTCGCCCCCCTCGCGGGGGGCGTGGATTGAAATTGAAGTACGGCGACGAGACCCAGCGGGCCGCCGTGGTCGCCCCCCCTCACGGGGGGCGTGGATTGAAATAGCCGCTCACTCAGCTCCGCGCCGGTCACGGCCGTCGCCCCTTCGCCCAGTTTGCCCGCCGGGAGCGCCATCATGCCGTCCGGAGAAGTCCAGTTTCGTGCCGTCCGTGGTGATGTACCCGGTCTCGTTCCAGCTGTACGTCTTGCCGAAAAATTCCTTTGCGGATTTTACATGATCTTTTTTCTCCGCCTCCGAGTAAGCTTTCAGCGAAAACTGCGACTTGACATTCTCGCCATCGGTGAGTATACTGGTACCAGAAGGTTTTGGCGAGGTTACTTCCGAATGCGTTTCTGCAGAGAAGGAAGTTTTGCTGATTACCTTCTTTTTTTCTACATCAAGAAGGTCGTACAAATACGATTTCCCATCTGCATCATTGCGGATTAAGAGCGTCCCGCCGTAGACAGTATAGTGGTCTATGGCTTTTTTTGCGTTCAAATAGGAACCGCAAACTGCGTATCATACCAATACCATCCATTTTGTGCGTCTTTACTGTGTTTTGGCTTTACATTTTCTCGCCACTCGCCATTTTCAGCCAGCAGAAGCATCTCATCCAAGTTGGTAGCCGCTTGCATTTTGATTTTCCGCAGCGCAGGCTTCATGGTTTTTGTGTACTGGGAGGATTTGTATTCTCCCGGCAAGTCTTTTCCCACATAAACAGGCTGTGCATCCGCCAAGATAGTGGAAAAGGGATGGTCTGCGTCCACCAGTGTTTTCAAATACGCTTCTGCCGCCTTAAAATCGCGCGTATCGTTCTCTGTGTCGATAACAGTCATGGTTTCTCCGCCGACGTTACGGATCATATACCGCACGCCGTCGCCCTCACCGGCGGCGGTTTTTGCTTTCTCCGCCTGCCGCTCCGCCGCGTCAAAAGCCGCCTGCCACTGCTTTGCAATGTTCTCCAGCTCGGCGAAGTTCTTGCCGTATGCCTCCTGCGCCGCCATGTCGCGGTATTTGCCGGTGAACGCGGTTTTGACCTTGGCAAGAAATTCCTTTAAGCTGTCCAGCAGCTTCTGTGCCGCCGTCTGGTTTTCTTTGGAGAACTTGGCAAACAGCGCTGCGTCGTCCAGCATATCACCGGCGAAGTCCGCCGCAAGCTCGTCCATCACACCGTCCCGCGTCAGCGTCACGCCCTCCTGCTCCGCCGCCTCCATGTACCGCTCCACGATCTCCGCCTCTGTGTCCGCGCCGTTTTCCTGCATCTTATCTATGAACGTGACCATCTGTTCTCGCAAAGCCGCCGAGGAACTGCTGCGTGCCGATATGCTCTCCCGCACGGCGGCATCTCCGTCTTTGCCGACTACCGCTATTACCCCAACCAAGTGGTGTATCACAAGGTCATGGACGCGCTGACAAGGCAAGACGCAGCGAAGGAATAACCACATTCTGCGGTTGGTTGCGAGCGCCAAACAATGTGTAAATTATAGGTTGATTTTTACCTATATGCGGGTATAATAAGCATAGGAGGTGTTCACCATGACCATTGATACAAAGACGATCGTTTCGGTCACCGAAGCGAATCAGAACTTCTCGCGGGTAACGCGCATTGCCGAGAAGAACGGGCAGGCGGTGATTTTCAAGAACAATAAGCCCAAATATATGCTGGTGGATCTGGATGTGTCCCCCATGATCGATATGACCGATGATGAGAAGATCGACGTTGTGGCGGCGCGCATCCTGAAAAAGTATAAGCCCGCATTTATGGAGCTTGCGAAATGATCAAGTTTTCGAAAGATAAGGTGCTGCTGCTCCACAAGCTCATCGCCCAGGAAACAGGCGGCAGTATCGGTGTCCGGGATGAAGCCCTGCTGGATTCCGCATTGGAGAACGCCTTTGCCGGCTTTGACGGGCAGGAGTTCTATCCTACCAAGGAGGAAAAGGGCGCACGGCTCGGCTATACGCTCATCTCCAACCACGCTTTTGTGGACGGCAACAAGCGCATCGGTATGTACGTTATGCTGACGTTTCTGGAAGTGAACGGGATACACATGGAGTGTACCAACGAGGAAGTTGTGGAGGTCGGATTATCCGTTGCCTCCGGCACAATGGACTACGACTCGCTTCTCCAATGGGTGCGCAGCCACAGGATTTGACTGTTTTGAAGGAAGTCGATAGGCAGCACGCCTATTCTTTAATTACAGCGTGGTCATTTCTGCGCCGTCGCGGGGCTTGACCCAAACCGTGACCCAAACGCGGAAAAAAACAGGTGGATACAGGCGGACACAGTGGATCTCCCGCCGAGCCGAAAGCACGCAAAAGCGCCGGAAAGCGTTGCGGCACAACGCTTTCCGGCGCTCATCGTATCTTCACACGCAGGAGGTCACTGGTTCGAGTCCAGCAGTCTCCACCACGAGAAAACCTTGGAAACCTTGGTGCTGCGTGCTTTTCGCAGCTTACCTGTGTGTCTGTCTCTCTTTACTTGTGCCAGGTCAGTACGCTGCCACATGGGGCAATGTGCCCTGCTCCGATGGAGCGGTGGCGGACACCATGCCGCTGAACTCAGCTGCGGAAGGCTCCGCCGGTGTCCTGTGATCCGCCCGGCGACGGATCTGAGAATGTACGATCTTTTCCTGCGGTATCGCGACGGCGGCAAGTGCCGCGACAAAAATAGTAAGCAAAGACGCAGGAAGAATCTTCCTGCCATTTCGGCCTCTTACGATCCTTCCTGCGTTTATGGAAGTGTTTATATATTGTACTTTCCCGGTCGTTGAAAATAGCTAATACGCATTATCTCCGTATTAAATGCGTATTACGGAAATAATGCGTATTGCGTGCGTATTAAAGGTGTGTTAGAGATCGAACAAAGTTGGACGCGATGCAGATACCTGCAACAGGTAAAATATGAGAATTTTGTTGACAACTTGACAAAGGCTATCTATAATGATTATGCGTGTTATCATGGGGTTTTCGTATAGCCTGTACGGAACATATATTTTGCGAAGCACCATGGTGCTTTATGTTTCGCATATGCGAAACATAAAGCTATATCAAGAGGTAAAAAGTGAATAGGGTTCGCTTATCCGGTGTAGCCGTTTGCTGTAAAGATCTGGTTTTCAGATCAGGCGGCGGTGTGAAAGGAATGGGGTAAAAGCCCCGCGCGACCGGCACTGTGAGCGCAAGGATGCAGTTGAAGCGGCGAGAGCCGCCTGGACCAAAGTCCGCCATTGCAGGGAGTTGTCCCCTGTGAGAAGGTAAACTGCAAACGTAGAGAGTTTTCTCTCTGTGGCGTGAGTCAGGAGAATTACACTGTTCAGAACCTACCAGCGGGCGCTCTCTCCGTGTTTTAGCCAAAGGTAATGGTACGCTGATTTTTCCATTTTATGGGATAATCAGCGTTTTTTTGCTTTTGGCGCGTTTGCTGGCTTTTTGGAGCCAGCTTTTTTATTTTTCATCAGGAGGAGTATACCCAAATGCCCAGAAGAGCTGAAAAAAGATTTGACGGAAACGCATGGTATGAGCAATATATCGTCGCCCGCACGACTGCGGCGCTGAAGGAGAAAGAGAAGTCTTTTTCTGATCTTCATGCTGGGGATTCGGAGCAGGAGCTAATCCAATATGTACGGCGCTGCGCGGATGAAATGGGGTATACCCCGACCATAAAGGAGATCATCGGCGGGACCTATATCGCGCAGCGGTTCGGCGGATGGCCTGCGGTATTGAAGAAAGCGGAGCTTGTGGCGGACCATGCGTGTCCCGCCCAGACGAAACGCTATATCTTCATGAAGGAGCGTGAAGTTCAGGCTGAACTGCACCGGCAGGAACGTGAAGCCAAGCGCAAGACAAGGGCAATCAAAAATAAAATGCGCGTTCAGAAGGATACAGAAACCCAAGGATCCCCCGGCCAAGTCGAGCGGAAGTAACTGCCGCTGTCTTTCCATAGAGCGGGAGGGGTTTGCCGGCCCCTCCCGCCGACCTCATAACGGCAAATATTCCAAGGAGAGAAGATCGTGAGATATAAAGAAACGATAAAACGAGGGATATCCCTGCTGCTGGTGCTGGTGCTGACGGTCAGCCTGATCGTCCCGGCGGCCGCGGTGGATGGCGGCTGCGGCGCGGAGATGGTCGCCGCATTTGACAAGACCAGCTACAGTGCCGGAGAGACCGTCACCGTGACCTTTATGGTATACGGCGCGGATTTTGACGCGGCGGGTTTTCATGTGACGTACGACCAGAGCAGCCTGAAATATCAGAGCGTACAGACCGGCTCTGGTTTCACCATGCCTGTATGCAAGGCACAGGAAAGTGCACTGGAGCTGATGGTGGAAAGCGATTCCGTTCAGCAGCCTGCCAGCAGCGGCACCGTTATTGCAAAGGTAACGTTTAACGCTGTGACTGGCGGGGCGAAAACGCTGACATTTACCAGCGGCAGTGCCGCTTATCTGGAGCGGAAAAACGCCGTGGTCTATAACGGCTATCAGGCGCTGAATGTGACCGCTGGCGTAGCGGTTGACGCAGCAGCGGATGCGGCGCTGCGTCAAGCCAAGGCCGACGCGGTGGCGCAGCTGGAAACCGATATCAACGGCAAGCTGGAGGCCGGTGTGACGGTGGCCCAGCGGGAGCTGCTGCTGCGGTGCCTGCAGGGCAGCCGCGCAGCCATCCACAGCGCCAAGACTCAGGAGGAAGTGGTAGATGAGCTGAATAAGGCGCTGAAACGAGCAGCGGAGATTGCGGCGGAGACCACGCTGGAATTTCCAAAGCTGACAGCGCTGTATGACGCGGAGAATAACGACAGCACCACGATCAGCAATATGTATCCGTCGTTCTCGCCGGATGCGACGGCGTATTTTCTCTGCAACAGCCGCCCTATCATCAACGGTACGCCGCGGAGCTTCAAGGGGGCGACGGCAACCGGTGTAACGGTCACATTCAACGGCGAGGCGGTCTCTGTGGCGGCGGACGGCACATTTGCGTTTGCCGTACCATTTCAGGCAATGGAAAACTGCAATACGCTGGTGCTGACGGACGAAAACACAGGATTAAGCACCACCTACGCTTTCTATAGCTTCGGCTCTGGCGTCAGCGGCGGCTTCAGCAACGTCAAGGTATATGACGAGGAAGGCAACGCACCCGGTGATAAAATTCAGGAGGCCAGTCTCAGCGGTTCCATTACGCGGTTCAGCTCCAATATTGACAAGGTACGCATTGGCTTCGACGGCAGCGCGGCGGCCAATCAGGAGTGCTTAGTGGAATTGGTAGACGGCAACGGTCGCGTGCTCCAGTCCTTTACTACCGCTTCCGGCGACAAGGCGGTAAGCCAGACCTTCCTTTCTGATGTGATCCAGCTGAAAAAAGGGACGAACTGTCTGCTGCTGCGGTACCATGGTGTGGACAAGTCCAAATATGAGGGCGGCAAACCGGTGGAAACGCCGGCCTATAGGACAAAGGCACTGGTCATCAACTACATTGATCCCAGCGATAGCGACCCGACACTGAAAGATACGGAATTGAAAAAGGTAGAGCTGTACATAAAGGGCATTACGTCCGATGCGGTACCAACAGAGTCGCAGGAGATCAAGTTCCAGTGGAAGGAAAAGACCAAGACGACTCCCGCCCGGTGGGAGAGTACGGTAGAGTTGTCGCCGGATGATTTTAACTTAGGTGAAAATCTGGAATACCTTAGTCAGGTGATCCATCTGTGCGTTGACCTTAAAGATGGGCAGGAGATCACGGTGACGGGCGGCAATGAAACGCCGCAGCCCCGGACACTGTTGCCGGACGGCAGCTACCATGTGGCGGACTATTACGAATCCTTCGGCAGCGCAGACAAACCCACTGTGATGAAAAAGGATTCCTTCACCGTAACTATCAACGTTACGGCGAAGAATGGTATCGACAAGGCGATCTACCTCATTACGGTGAACAAATCCGGCCGTGCGGCGCTGGTCGTTCCGAAGATATATCGGAGCAGAGAGCTGACTATCACGGATAAGAATCCGATCCGCACGCAGCAGTTGACCTTCAACGGTGTAAGCATTACCGACGCGGAAGGTCTGCCCATCAATACCGCGAGAGCGCTTGAGGACGAGACGCTCAAGATTGAGTTCCTGAACCCTGAGGTCGCCAGCTGGGACGGCAAGACGCGCAATGGCGATAACCTGACGGTATCTCTGCTGGCGCAGGGAAAGACCGATATCAAGCTGACCTATGACGACGGCGACTTTCATCTGGAGGGAACGGCTGTCCTGTACGTCAACTACACGGTGGGCATGCTTGCCGTGGCCAGCGGCGACGCATACGATCTGTGGCGTGAAGCAGAGAACGGCGTGCGGAAATATGAAGACGGCGCGGCAGACGCCTTGTTGAAAGCCTATCAGGATGCCAACAAAGTCTATGACAAATACGAAAACAAGGACCGCCGCCTGATGAAGCAGACAGAGTTCGATAAGATCAACTGTGCGGTGAACGACCTCCGCGCCGCCATTGACGCCTTCAAGCGCAAAGAGATCGGTATAAAGATCGTCGAGTTCCCCGGTTGGCCGGAGGATTATGATCTTCCGGAGAGTGTGTCTTATAATGAAAAGCCGTCGAACTTTACGCCGAAAACGCTGATCGGCAAGGACGTGGATGGCAAGGAATACAAGATCAAGGTGACGTGGAGCTGCAAGCCCACCTGGGATTCCACCGAATGGGCGGCAAAGTACTACACGTTTACGGCGGCACTGGAGCCCGGTTATGTACCGGCGGAAAATGTGGACTTCCCCACGTTCGATGTTTTGAAGGACCAACGGCCGCTGGGTGTGAAGCTGAGCAAGAATCAAGTGAAGTTCCCAAGTGCGTGTCCAACCAGTGGTGGAAAGGCGACAACAGCCACTCTCTCCGTTTACAAAGGTACAACGTTGGAGGAAATCTACAACCCGGACAATCCCAACGGCAAGCCGGGCGCTCCCGGTTTGGGATTGGAGACAAGCGTGAGGGGCGGGTATACTACCTGGCTGCCCACCGAGTGGCTGAAAGTCCCCGACAATTTCAGCAGCGAGAACGTTGGAGACACCTTTGAGTTTCAGCTTACCCTGAAGCCCGGCAAGGGCGACGATTGGGTGGAATACGACTGGAGCAACGATGTACCGGAGAATCAGAAGATCTACACGATGATCGTACAGATCGTAGACCCGCCGACCCTGACGGTAACAGGGCTGGAAGACACCAAACACATTGTTACGATCAATGGTACAAAGACCGACACGGTGTTCGGTGAGCCACAGGATCCCGTCCAGATTGACACCATCACGCTGGGGCCCAACAACTGGCGCTATGTCTTGTCAGACCGCGGCGAAAAGCTGTTCCCGCTGAAGTATGAGTTTGTTGCGCCGACTGTGACAGGCTATAGTATTTCCAAGGAGCCTTACGAAAAAGGTGGCAACTGGTTCATTGAGTATACGCAGGATAAGGTAAACTCTCTTACACTGGAAGATTCACGGCTTATTTTGATTAAAAATAAACAGGGCACAACGTCTTTTGTGGAAGATACGAAGTATTCAGCTGCCGTTTATGACGAAATCACTTGGAAATATGCCCCCGACAAAGGTATAGCCGATGTTGAACAAAATCAAAGCGGTGGGAATAATTATCAAATCAAAGGTACCGCGGAGGGTAAAACCATTATTACTCCTGTGTACGACAAGGCTGAGGGAGAAATTACCTCTTGCACGGTCATTGTCCTACCGGAGAGCCTTACGATTACTGGTGGCCAGTCCTTGCAGGAGGGCTCGAAAGGGCAGTTGTCTTTCGATTATTTTAGTGTTGTGAAAGATCGCACGGAGTGGGATTCCTCCGATACTAACATTGCTACGGTTAAAGATGGTGTTGTCACGGCCCGCAAAGCGGGAGAGGCTACCATTACGGCTACCGTTACGGCAGATGTCTTGGGTAGTGAAAAGAAGGTTTCCGGCACCTGCACCATAACCGTTACACCGGCTGACCCCGGCGGTGGCGGTGGCGGCAGAACGCTGAGCGGACAGGCAGTGTCCGGTGGCGGAGACTACCGCGACCTGCTGACGGATCCTCTGCCCCAGCAGGGCAGCAACGGCACGAACAAGCCCAATGCCAACACCGCGCAGGCCGGTACGTCTCAGACCACCGGTCAGAAGTCCGAGACCACCACGGACGCCGCCGGGAACGGCGGCGATGACGCTGGCAGCGGCACCACAGGCCGTGTGATCTCGGTGTCAAAGGGGGATAAATCACCCGGCTCTGCCAAGGAACTGGCGGTAATCCTGATCTCGTGCAGTGTGCTGCTGGCGGCAGGCATCTTCCGCGGGAAAAAGAGAGGGGAGGATTGAGCAAAATGAAATATGCAAAGCGACTTGGCGCGATCCTTCTCGCCCTGCTGCTGACAGCAGCTGCTGTATGCGGCACCGTGTCCACCGCCTATGCGGCGGACGAGCCGGACGGCTATGTGGTCATGTCCGTGGAAAAGTTGACGTTAGGGCAGGGGTTCATTATGGAGCCGCAGCGCGTTCCCTATTATAAGGGTGAAAATCTGGCCAAGGTGCTGGATCGCGCACTGACCAGCATCGGCCGGGAGTACGAATACACCCGCAGTCTGGAGGACGGCTTCTACCTGGCTGCGGTGGAGGATCCGAACCGGCCCTCTATCGGCACAACGATACCCTCGTACATACTGGATATGTGGGCAGCGGCAAAGGCCGTAAGCCCAAACATAAAGGCCATTGCCCATACCGATACCAGTGACCCTGATTTTTTGGGCGAATTTGACTATTACAGTCAGTCCGGCTGGATGATCTCCGTCAACAACAGCTTTCCGCCGGTAGGCGCGGCGGCCATCAGCGCCGCAGATGGGCTGGTGGTACGCTGGCAGTTTTCCCTGATCGGCCTTGGTGGCGATCTGGGCGGCGGCGGTACTACGGCGGCGGGCAATGTGGAGCACATGAACCGCACCGAGCTTTACACCGTGCTGGCGGCGGTCCGGGCGGACAAGTACCTGATGGAGGACGAAACCGTCAAAGCGGCCTATGACAAGGCGCTGGAGCTGAGCCGTGACATCACCATGAATGCAGAAGATGTGCAGACGTATCTGGACACGATGAAAAAAGCGCTGGGCGACAACCAGATCACCGAGGTAAAGCTGTCGGCCAGCGAAAGCGGCGTCCGCTCCTATGCCTACGGCACCACACTGGAGGAGGCATCACAGGGGCTGCCGACCTATCTGCTGGCCACCATTGACGGTGAAAACAAGATCATCACCGACGTGACGTGGGCGCTGGATTCCGAATTCGGTGCGCCCGGCACCTATCAGTTCCGCCCGATCCTGCCGGAAAAATACAGCCGCTGTACGCTGACGGCGGAGCTGCCCATGATGCGGGTTACGGTTCTGCCGCCCACCGGCGACATGAACAGCGACGCGCTGCTGGATGTGCGGGATATCTCCCGCATGGCGGCCAGCGCCGGACGGACGGATCGGCCCCTGTGCGATCTGGACGGCAGCGGCACGGTGGCGTGGAACGACTTCCGCCTGCTGCTGAACACGCTGGGCGACAGCGTTCTGGATACCACCAACGCGCCGGAAACGGTGCTGGAGGTGGACTTCGATAAGACGAGCTACCAGAAGGGCGACACGGCCATAGCCACGATCCGGACACCGGAGGCCTCTTTCGACACGTTCAGTACGCTGCTGACCTATGATGCTGATAAGCTGGCGTTCCAGTCTCTCCGGTTGACGGAGCCGCTGATGGAGACCGCTATGCTGGAGACTGAGGGCGGCCTGCGCTTCGGTGGCGCGTCGCTGGAGGGCGCGGCGCAGAGCGACGTGATCGCCACAGTGACCTTCACCGTTCTGGCAGACGGCCCGGCGGAAGCACAGACCGCACCGGAGCAAACGGCGCTGCTGCTCAGCGGCTACTATGTGAACGTGTCTGCCACGGACCGGATGGCCTTGCTGGCCATGCCGGAGGCCGTCCTGTACGGCGATCTGAACGGTGACGGCGAGATCGACATAACTGATGCCGGGCTGCTGATCCAGTACTGCAACGGCATGCGGGAACTGACCGAAGAACAGTTGGCCGCCGTTGATCTTGACGGTGACGGCGAGATCTCAATGGACGACGCGGCCCTGCTGATCCGGTATTGCAATGGGTTGATCGACAGCTTTCCTGTTTCAATAAATGATCAAAAATTTGTTTTAGGAGGAGATTGAATGAAGAAAACACTATCCCTGTTTCTCGCGTTGGTCATGGCGTTGAGCCTATGCGTCACGGCCTTCGCGGGAAACGCCACTGGCAGCACTGCGATTCGCCTGACAGGCGACGCGGCGGATCAGGTGGTCGACCTAAAAAGCGGTCAGCATCTCAGCGCGGACAGCAGCACGCTGGTGCGGCTGAATGTACTGGATGACCCCGGCGCGGAGGAATATACCGTCACGCTGGACGGCGAGAAGCTGACGCCTGACCACAGCACTTCTCAGTATCATTTCTACGCGGTGCCTGCCGCACAGTCGTCCGCCCCTGTGACGCTGAACGTCAGTACGCAGGCGCTGGATCAGGGCGACGGCACGGCGGCGAACCCGTACCAGATCGCCACAGCGGATGACCTGAAAGCCTTCCGCGACAAGGTCAACGGCGGTACGACCACTGCCTGCGCCATTTTGACGGCGAACATCACGCTGGATAAGAGCGAGACGTGGACGCCCATCGGCAGCAGCAAAAACAAGTACAATGGTACTTTTGACGGGCAAGGCTACACCATCAGTGGATTGAATGTCAACGAGGCCGGTCGCAATGAGGCGGGCCTGTTTGGCGACACTGCCCAGAGCAATACGTCCCCGGTCATCAAAAACCTGACCATCGCGGACAGTAGCTTCGTGACTGCCAAAGGCTATGCCGGTGGTGTTGCCGGCTATGGCGGCGGCGTGTTTGAAAACTGCCACACCGAAGCCAGTGTGACCGTGCAGGGCAATAAGTGTGCCGGCGGCATCATCGGTTCCTACAAGGGCGCCGGGATTGCTGCGGAGCTGAGCATGACCCAGTGCTCCAACCGCGCCACCGTCAAGGAAGTCGACGGCTATGGTAGCTTTGCCGGCGGCCTGATCGGTCAGGCGGAGCATCCGCTGAAGCTGAAAAACAGCTTCAATGCGGGCGTCGTGTCCTCCAAGCCCAGCAGCGGTCAGCAATGCATGGTCGGCGGTCTGGTGGGTAGCGTAAGCTACGCGACGACTCTTGTAAATGTATACAACGTGGGTGACGTCAGCGTTTCCAGTGGTGCGAATGTGGCTGGCCTGGTCGGCAACAGCGTGAAGAAGCTGACCATTACCAACGCTTATCAGCACGGCACCGTGACCGCGGGCAGCGGAAGTACCGGTGCGGCCATCGTGGCGAAGACGCAGAGCGACGCGACGCTGGAAAACGTCTACAAGACCAGCGATCTGGCCGACTATGTGACAAAGGACGGCACAGCCAAAGTTACCGGCAAGGCCGCCGTCAAGACCGAAGACGAGCTGAAGGAACTGGCTACCCTGCTGGGCGGCGAATTTGTCAACGATCTGGCGGGCGACGCCGCGGTGAACAACGGCTTCCCGGTTCTCAGATGGCAGAATGCCGCTGCAGCTGCGGCGGATACTCTGACAGTTACCGCCAACGGTGCGAACGGAATCGCTATGCTGGACGATGCGGGCAGCACCGATCCCGCGCAGCCTACCGAGAAAACCATCGCATTTGATTGCGGGTCCATGAGCACCTACACCGCGGATCGTATCTACCTGAACCTCGGCAAGGATAATACCGGTATTGTGGAGCTGGGGCTGGCGCTGTCCGAAAGCGGCGTGCTGTCCCAGACGCTCACCAGCCAGAAGGATGGCTATACCGCCGACGAGCTGTATTTCTACCGCACGCCCGCCATGGTGGAGCGCACCGTCTACGCCGTCCACACGCAGGACGGAACGACCCGCTACTATAAGCTCACCATCCAGCGCACGGCATGCAACGGCGCCCGCTACGGCGCTATGAGCGCGAACTGGCGTGACGATAACCCGGTTATCCACACCACCTACGACGCGGACACCGGCTACCTTACTGCGACTGTGAATGTACAGAACGCTTTTGCCCGTTTTACCAACGGCGTGATGAACAACAGCAGCAGAGCGAAGGGTCTCTTCACTTATAACCCGGAGTTCAAGTACTACGCGGCTGATGCGAAGAGCAAGGACAACGATGCCAATCAGGAGGTGCGGTTCGCCCGCATGGGCTGGTACTGGATGACCAACGAGTCCTCTACGGATTCCCGCAACGACATTCCCGCGGCAGCCTGGTGGGGCAGCAAGGATGTGGCGGATAGCTATATCAACGCAGCCAATGCCCTGAAAACCCAGGCCGGCTACAGCAGCCTGCCCGCAGAGCTGCGGACCGCATTTGAAAACGCCGTCAAGGCCGTCTCCAACAGCTGGAGCGACGGCACCGCCGCACAGCCTCTGTATCTGGATGCCAATGGCAACCAGACCACCACGGTCACGGCGCTCAAGGCCCGCGACGCCATGGGCGCACCCATGACCGGCGAGTACAAGCTGGAACAGCAGGAGAACCTGATGCTGGACTACATGGACATCGTCAAGACCTACCTGAATGACTCCACGCTGGGCTCCCTGAAATACCGGGCACTGCAAAATGTGCTGAGCGGCATTACGGCCAAGAAGGAGAAGCTCAAGACCGTGACAGCTCTGGCCATCACCAACGACACCACCAAGGCTGCCTACGAATATTACCGGCAGCGGGTGTGGCGCATCGTGAATGCCTCTGACATGAAGGAGATCAACAGCATGCTGGCCGATCTGGGTGTTGACAAGGTCGCGCTGGAGGTCACATCTGCCAAGACGCAGGTCATCGTGGGTGACAAGGCTTATGATCTTGAGCTGACTGGCGGCAGCACCGAGAAGAACTACCGCACTGAGGTGACGGTCACCGCAGTGCGCGGCACGGGTATGCAGCGCGTCTACTTCACCCGCACGCAGAATGTCACCGTCGTGACCAGCGGCTGGGAGGCCATTCTGGAGAAGGGTTATACCGCCGACACCGCATATTTCTATGATACGCCCACGGAGCAGTCCCTGACCATTGCCGTCAATGTCGACGAGAACGGAACGACCCGCTACTATAACGTCAAGGTCGTGTATCCCGCCCAGAGCGGTCTGGCACTGGGACCGAATGGTAAAGAATATCAGGAGAGCAAACCTGGCGGTTTGAGCAGCTACGACAGCAGCACCGGCTACATCTCCGGCGGTGTGGAGTTCAGCGGTGTGATCTATGCCGCAATGAGCCTGTATACTGACGGTGTGTCCGACAAATCGAATATTAAGCCCGATTGGGGTGCGCTGGCAGCAGCGAACAACAAGCTGTATTATTTAGAAAGAACTCAGGCCTATTTCGCAAGACCTGGCTACTACTGGCTCCCCGTGACGAACGGCACCACCAGCGGCCTGTTGCCCATGCGGGCCTACGTCTCTTACGACAGCGTGAGCGCCTGCCTGACGGCGGCGAAGAATGCCGGAACGAATGTGACCACGCTGACGGATGATGCGAAGGAACTGATGACCAGTGTCTATAACAAGGTCAAAGGCTTCAAGTTCTATTTCGGCAATACTCTGTACCTGAACAGCGACGGCACCGCGCCGGAGCCCGGCTGCACGGCGGACAAGATTACGCAGGGCACCTCGATCCAGGCCCGCACCTATTTCGGCGCTCCGTTGTATGGCATCTCTCTGGTGGAGAAGGAACTGAACACGCTGCTGGATCTGACTGCCATCTTTACCACATGGGGCACGAATGCTGATTTGGCGGCACAGCAGTTTGAGGCTTACCAGAAGATCCTGAACATGAACGGCGGTATCCATAATGTGATGGATATCCGCTCCACGGCTGACCGTGATACATACCAGGATATCCGCCAGGCCAAGTGGAATCTGCTGAAAACCACCGATCTGGAAGGTATCAACAAGATCCTGACCAGCCTGAAGCTGGACAACATCACTCCCGCCGAGCCGCAGGTCATGCTGGGCGATGTGGATGACAGCGGGGAAGTGGACATTATTGATGCCGGTATCGTTGTTCAGTATGCTAATGGTATCAATACCAACCTGAGCGAAAAACAGCTTCAAGCGGCTGATGTGAATGGCGACGGAGAAGTGGACATTATTGATGCCGGTATGATTGTTCAGTATGCCAATGGCATCAGAACTTCACTGAATTAAAAAGGAGATAGTATGAAACGAATAACTGCAACTGCACTGGCGATTTTACTGGTGCTGAATCTTTGCGTATCCGCTTTTGCATTGACGCTCTCCCCTGTTGTGGACAAAAATTCCGTTGCGGCCGGGGAGGATGTGACGGTGACGCTGTCGCTGGATGAGGCGATTTCAGATGTTACCTCGCTGAAAGCAAAGCTCTATTTCGACCAAGATACATTTGCGTTTAAGAGCGGTACAAGCGAAGTCAGTGGCGTTACTGTCAACCAGACAGTACAGACAGAAAAGGACAGCGGAAAGCCTTATATAGCTGTAAACTACATTGATATGTCCGGTAGAGGAAGCGTTCCGGCCGGCAGATATGCGACAGTTACCTTTACGGCAAGTGAAGCAATTAAGGATGTGTCTAACGCAGCGTTTTCTGCATTGATTGCAAGCTCCTTGATGGTTGATAGCAGCAGCTCGGCAAATACCGAAGAAGTATCCGTCTCCGTCACCGTCAACCCGGCCAGCGCTGAGGTCGAGGGTTATGCCGTAGCCGCCAGCGCTGAGAATTCCTCCATCACTGTGAACGAGGAAGCGCGGGTGGCGCTGAAGATCAGCAACAAGGACGTTGAGACCACCTACAACGCCTACTACATGAAAGTCAGCTATGACGCAGCTAAGCTGACCTATATGAGCGTTACGCCCGCTGACGCGACCATCATTAAGGACGAGACCAACGGCACCCTGAAGATCGCCGGTTACGGCGACAACAAGACCTGCGGCACCGATAATATCGTGCTGACCTTTATCGGCAAGGCCACCGGCGAAGCCAAGGTCACTGTGACCTCCGCCAAGGTGGACGTCAAGGCCAACGCCGCCGAGAAGGACGCTCCCGCCGCGACGATTACCACCGATGCAGCCACCATTACCGTGGGCGGCTATCAGGTCTCCCTGCCTGACGGCTTTACCGGTGCCGGCACTGCCAACCCCGGCGAGGACTACACCTTCACCGCAAATGACACCACCAAGAAGTATGACTTCACCGGCTCCACCATGGGCGGCGAGCCTGTGACTGTCACCGACAACGGCAGCGGCACTTATACCATCAGCAACGTTACCGGTGAGCTGGATATTAAGGCTACGGCACTGGTCAAGATCAATCTGGACAATCAGGCAGGCGCTGCCATTAATGGCATTACGAATGGTCAGTATGTCAAGCCCAACACGGCGATCAACTTTACCGTGACCCCGGATGCCGATAAGGAGCTGGAGGTGACCGTAAATGGCGAGAAGATCACAGGCGTGAACCGGCAGGGTACGAATATGTATTCCTACACCATCGCTGCCGACAAGGTCACTGGCGATGCGCTGAATATCGTTGTCAACTACAAGACTGATACCATCACCATCATCGAGACCGGTGACGCCTGGGGCGCCGTGACCCTCCGCGGCACTTGGAAGGCGGGCGGCGGTGTGATTGACATGTCTACTGCTGGTGACACATATCTGTTGAAGCTCAATCCGTTCAAGGAGAATAAAGAAATCAGCGACTATGTGGTGACCATTAATAACAAGCCTATGGAACCGAAGAGACAAGGCCCCAATTATGCATTTTCCTTCATACCTGCCGAAGTGGTTGTTGACGGTAAGATCACCATCGACGTCAGCTACAAGAAGACAGAACCCACCATCACCGTCAATGTCAGCGAGTATCTGAAGCTGAGCAGCAAGACCATGTTCCTGATCACCGCCACCGGTGATGTGGCTGACGGCAAGGTGCTGGCTTATGACGGAAACGCCATGTACTGGTCCGCCAAGTACAACGAGAACAACGGTGCTTACGCATGGCTGGTGATCTCTACCGATACTCTGGAAACGGTCAAGACAGCGGCAACCACGGATAAGTTCAAGTTTATCGACGCCACCGACAGCAACAAGATCAGCATTGCCTATAACGGCGACGTGAACCTGACCAACGCGGCCGACATCAACGACGCCCAGTTGGTTTGGAACATGTACAACGCAGAGTACAGCGACTTCCAGCAGGTCAATGTCCGCAAGTTCCTTGAAGCGGATATGACTGCCGACGGCAAGCTGGACACCGCTGACGCCGCCGCAATCATCGCGCTGATCACCAAGTAACTTCATACCCTCTCGCACGTGAGCGCGTTCCCCCGCAGCACCGGACTGTTCCCCTGCCCCTTTTCGGGGCAGGGGACGGCCCGGATTTGGAGGTTTTTAAGATGAAACGTATTTTTTGCGGCCTGCTGGCGGTTTTGACGCTGCTGCTGGCCATAGCTGTCCCGGCCTTCGCCGTGGACGAGAGCCGACAATTTGATTTTTCCCTGACTGTGGACGGCAGCGCCGAGAAAAAAGCCGCCACAGGCGATATTATCACCGTGATGTTTACCCTGCGCCGCACCGACGCGGCAGAGGATTACACCATGCACGCCGTGCAGGATGAAATCCTGTACGATAGTACGTTTTTTGAACTGGTGCCTGACAGCGCCATGGTGACCAGCGGCGTACAGACCACGGATCTGGCCCGCCGCGATGACGACCGGGCCTTTTACATGAACTTTGTTTCCCTGTCCGGCGGCGAAACGTGGAAGGCCGCCACCGTGGTGGGCACCTTCCAGCTGAAGGTCATCGGCACCGCCGGGTCCTCCGTGATCCGCAACAGCGCCAATCAGGTGTCCACCAAGGACGGTCAGGACAGCTACGCCGCCACGGCGCAGGATGTGACCGTTATCGTGTCCGACGGCTGCCGCATCCGGTTTGAGACCAACGGCGGCAGCGAGGTGCCCGACCAGAGCGTGGCATTGGGCGGCAAGATCAAGCAGCCTGACGATCCCACCAAGGAGGGCTTCTATCTGGAGGGCTGGTACAGCGACATGGATCTGCAGCACAAATGGGACTTCGCCAAGGACACCGTCAGCGGCAACATGACGCTGTATGCCAAGTGGACGACAGAAGCGCCCGCCCCTCATTTCAGCCTGTGGTGGCTGATCCTGCTGATTCTGCTGCTGATCGTGATTTTGCTGATCCTGTGGGGTCGGAAGAACGGCTATCGCCGCGGCAGCAGCGCTGCCAATAACCGTAAGGACGGCACAGGAGATATTCCCGCAAGTGACATAAAGAAGGAAGAAAGAGACGAATGACAGAGATACTACATGCCATCGGTCAGGGGCTTCGCTACCCCTGCTATATCGTGCTGCTGCTCCTGATGGCCGTTGCCGTGATCGAGGTGGGCTTCGTGATCTACGAGGCCGCCCAGCGGGCCGGCAGCGACAAGGTCAACACCGTGGAGCTGCTGCACGCCATGCGGAGCAAGACCCCGGACGACATCCGTGCCATGCTGGATGATGAACCGTTCCTGAACCGGCAGAAGCTGGTGTTTTCCAAGCTGCTGAATACCGCTGACCTGCCGGAGGAGACCCGCCTCGCCGCCGCCAAGCGTATGCTGGAGGGCGAAGAGGACTATTATCACCGGGTGGTCCGCATCACCGACACGGTGGCCAAGCTGGGCCCCATGTTCGGCCTGCTGGGTACGCTGATCCCCCTCGGCCCCGGCGTGATGGCCCTGGGACAGGGCGACACCGTCACGCTGTCCCAGTCCATGAGCATTGCCTTTGATACCACCATCGCCGGTATCATCACCGCGGCGGTCTGCGCCCTGATCTCCACCGCCCGCAAGCGGTGGTACGCCTCGGATGTTGCCGATCTGGAGGCCGTCATGGAGGGCTGCCTTCAGGAGATGAAGGAGGCGGAGCGATGATCCGGGGAAGCGGTCTGCGTGGCAGCAACCTTCGTGAGGATGAAGATGTGCAGCCCATGCAGTATGTGGCCAACCTGACGGACGTGATGCTGGTGCTGGCCTGCGGGCTGATGGCGGCGGTCATCACCTTCTGGCAGGTGGACTTGAACAAAACGGACATCGACCGGGACAAGATGCAGCACATCGACTCATCTGAGGTGATCCATGAGTCCGGCAGCGTGTCCACCGATGGCCTTGTCAATCAGGGCACGGTGTTCAAGGACCCGAAAACGGGCGATCTGTACATCATTGAAAACTAACGAAAAGGGAGAGACCCTATGAACACAACAACAAGCAGGCGCCTGCTGTCACTGCTGCTGGTGCTTATCACGGCGCTGAGCCTGTGCGTTCCGGTGTTTGCCGACAATGAAGCAGGTGGTGCGGCTGGCGGAACGACCGGCGAGACGACTACTTCTGTATCGACCATCGTGGATGCCACGCTGAGCAGCACGCTGGCACAGGAGAAGGCGGCGCTGACCAGCCCTGATTTTGGCAGCGAGTGGGTCATTCTTGGCCTTGCCCGCAGCGGCTATCTGGAAAAGGGCAGCAAGTATTTCAACGATTACTATACCCGCGTTGTCTCCTATGTAAATCGGGAGGCAAAGAATGTGCAGACTGCGGGCGGCGCCCCTGCCGGTGCGCTGCATCCTGCAAAGAGTACCGAAAACTCCCGCCTGATCATCACTCTGGCAGCGCTGGGTCGTGACGCGCAGAGCGTGGGCGACTGGAACCTGCTTGCCCCCTATGAGGATTTCTCGTGGATCAAGAAGCAGGGACTCAACGGCGCCACCTGGGCATTGATCGCGCTGGACACCGTTGGCTATGAGACGAAGGATGCCACCATCCGTCAGCAGTGCATCGACTACATTCTGGGCCGTCAGCTGCTCGACGGCGGCTGGGATGTTAGGGAGGAATCCACGAAAGCTGACCCTGACATGACCGCCATGACGCTGCAGGCACTGGCTAAGTATCAGGATCAGGAAGCGGTAAAAGCGGCGGTCGATAAAGCTGTGGCCTGCCTATCCAAGCTGCAGAATGCTGACGGCAGCTATAGCTCCTATGAAGCGGTCAACTCCGAGAGCACCTCTCAGGTGATCGTAGCCTGTGCTGTGCTGGGTATCGATCCCCACACCGACAGCCGTTTCGTCAAGAGCGGAAAGTCCCCGGTGGATGCCCTGCTGACGTTTTATAACGCCGAGAAAAAGGCATTCCATCACACCATGACCGTGAAAGATGAAAGCGGCAACGTCACACCTACCGATGTGGATGGCATGGCTACCGAGCAGGCGGCCTATGCCATGACGGCCTATCAGCGGTTGATGAATAAAAAGACCTCTCTCTATGATATGCGTGATGTGGCGAAGGACTGTGCCGCCGGAGAACATACTTTTGGTGATTGGAAAGAGACGGCGGCCACCTGCACGGAGGCTGGTACCAAGACACATACCTGCACCAAGTGCGGCCGCAGTGAGTTTGTGGAAACGACCCCTGCGTTGGGACATAAGAGCGGCTCCGGCTATGAGATGAGCGATACAAAGCACTGGTTCCCCTGTGTCCTCTGCGGCGCCCATTTGAAAGAGGCCAATCACAAGTATACCGGCGATCAATGTGTCGTGTGCAATTACCACAAGGTGGGCGGACGCATTGAGATAACATCTCTGACTACGCTACCCTCCACGCTGCAAAGCGTGTCGGCGCTCAGCAACATGACCAAGCTGAAATCGCAGATGGTGACCGCCGTGCAGAAGGTCGACAAGAACATCAAGGCGGAAAACACGCAGATGCTGGATGTGACGTTGATGATCCCTTCTGTGGTGGATAATAAAACGGTTTGGTCACCTGCCGCCAAGGATTCGTTCCCGGCAAATGGCAAGATCACCGTGCTGTTGCCCTATCCAGAAGGCACAGGCATGTCCGGCTATGAATTTGTGGTCGTTCATGCTTTTACCACCGATGATTTCGGCAAAACAGTGGGCACCATGGAAAGCCCTTCCGTTACCAAGACGGCGGACGGTATTCAGGTGACGACCACGGGCCTTTCTCCCGTTCTGATTGGTTGGAAAGCTGGCTCTGATTCCGTGATCGACAAGCTGGTCAAAGCCAGCCGTACCGGCGATACCAGCCAGATGGGTCTGTGGGCCTGCGGTGTGCTGGTTCCCGCGGCGGCCATTGTTGTGCTGGTGCAGAAGAAAAAGCGCAGCGCCAGATAAGCACATAAAGAGGTCATTCTATGGAAAGAACTTGGAAAAAGACGTTGGCGGCAGGCATTGCGGCAGTCGTGATCGTTGTTGCACTTGTGCTGGCGGGAGGGAGGCTCACTGATCATACAGCTCCGGCGGATCAGGGGTCTTCCGCTATGCAGCAAACAGATGCTGACCGTCAGCAGGAGCAGACGCTGGACCCCGATGACCCTGATGTCGTTGGCCCAAAGCAAAATGACAACCGAGAGGTCACGGGAAGTACGACGGGAAATTCCGGCGGGCAGGATCAGTATCATACAGACCCTGTGCCTGAAGGGCGGCCTGAGCCGGTGGAACCGGATAACGTTGAAGTAGATACGGATACCAGCCTGACCTGTACGATCTCCATCTCCTGTGCCACGATTCTGGACAATATGGAGCTGTGCGCGGAGAATAAACGGCCGCTGGTGCCGTCAGACGGCGCGATACTCCCAACCACGAGTGTGACTTTCAGTGAGGGCGAGAGCGTCTATGATGTGCTCCAGAGCGTTTGTCGCAGCTACAATATCCACATGGAATCCAGTTGGACTCCCTTGTATAACAGCGCTTACATTGAGGGTATCAATAATCTCTATGAGTTTGATGTGGGCAACGAGTCCGGCTGGATGTACAAGGTCAACGGCTGGTTCCCCAACTACGGCTGTTCCCGCTATCAGGTGCAGAACGGCGATACGATCTGCTTCGTCTATACCTGTGATCTGGGTGCGGATGTAGGCGATAATTCCATGAGTAGTTGAGATCGTTAGATACGGCTTGCTTTAGAAAAAGAGGGAGATGGGGCCTTGGTGCTGATTACCAAAGGCCCCATCTTCCTCGTTTCAAAGCAGTCTTGGCAGCTCGGGTAACAGCGGGTCTGGTCTACTTGGGACGCGAGGGCCGGAGCATGGACGAGCTTCGCGCCTATACGGAGGCGGTCTATGAGATACCCACCTGTGACGCGATCCGGTCTTGGTACGAGTTCGACGAGACCTGTCAGGGTACGATGCCCGCCGCTTTCGCGGCGTTTTTCGACAGCACCGGCTTTGAGGACGCCATCCGCAACGCCATCAGCCGTCGGCGTTGTCACGCACACAAAACAGCCGCAGCCAGCATGGCCCGGCAGGCGGATAGGCAGCGCCCCACCACCAGCGTGCGCATACTATAACGGCCACGCCGGCAGGACAAAAAGACACCGCCCTTTCAAAAGGCGGTGTCTTTTATGCTCTGTATGTCGAAAGAGCCGGTAAATGTAATGTGCCTCAATCCTGCGGGGTCAGCTCGCCGGTCTCCGTGTTGATAATGTAGCCGCGGATGGTCACGTCGGCGGGCATCAGCGGGTGGTTGCGCAGCAGCTCCACGGTCTCCGCCACGGAGTTTTCCACACAGTCAAACCCCCGCAGCCACGCCTCAAAGTCGACGCCGCAGTAGCGCATCATGTCGATATGATCCTGAGAGATGCCCCGCTGGATCAGGTGGCGGATCATCATATCGGCGTTGATGTGCGCCACGCCGCAGTCGTTGTGACCGATGACCATGACCTCCTCCACGCCCAGCTCGACGATGCCCACCAGCAGGCTGCGTACCGCGCTGTCAAAGGGGCCGGTAATCATGCCGCCGGCGTTTTTGATCAGCTTCACATCGCCGTTGCGGATGCCCAGTGCCGCGGGGAGCAGCTCCACCAGACGGGTATCCATGCAGGTGAGGATGGCGATCTTCTTGTCGGGGTACTTGCTGGTCTGGAACTTTTCATAGCCCCTGGAGCGGACAAACTCACGGTTATACGCCAGCATTTCTTCGATCATGGCGGTTCTCCTTTTCGCGTTTTTTCTATCATACCGGATTTTCCCCTCGCCCGCAACCGGAATCTGCCGGAAGCCGCAGGGGATCAGCGCCGATCATGGCACACCACCCGGTCAGGCGCGATCCAACTCCTTTAGGGCGCTGTACACCACGTCGCAGCACCGGGCGATATCGGCGGTGTCCGTGAATTCCTCCGGGCAGTGGCTGCGGCCGTCCCGGCTGGAGACAAACAGCATCCCCACGTCCGTGACGCGGGAGATAAACATGGAGTCGTGTCCCGCGCCGCTGGGCAGCGTTCCGACCGGCAGGCCGTTCTCCGCCATGCCGTGCTTCAGCGCTGCCGCTACCCGCTGGGACAGGCGCACCGGCGCCGAATCCATCAGCACAGACATCTCCACCCCGTAGCCTTCGGTGCGGAGCTGCTCCAGCAGCGCCTCCACCGCGCCGACTACCGTGTCGATGGACGCTTGATGGGAGGACCGGCAATCCAGCGTCATCTCCACTCGTCCGGGGACGACGTTGATCGCGCCCGGCTCTACGCGGAGCGAGCCGCAGGTGGCCACAGTGCCGTCGTGCAGCTCCCTGGCAAGCCTGTCCGCCAGCTGGACGACCTTGGACGCCGCCACCATCGCGTCCAGCCGCAGGTGCATGGGCGTGGTACCGCCGTGGTCGGGGCGGCCGGTGATGACGATCCGCCGCGTGCAGATGCCCACGATAGCATCCACGATGCCCACGGACAGTCCCTCGCTCTCCAGCACCGGCCCCTGCTCGATGTGGGGCTCGATGAAGCACGCCCAGTCGTCCCGGCTGCGCTTCACCTCGGCCAGCGCCTCCGGGTGCAGGCCGTAGGCCGCCATGACGTCGTAAGCCGTAACGCCGTCCGCGTTTGTCAGCTTTTTCAAAAAGTCCGTTTCCACCAGTCCGGCCAGCGCCCTGCCGCCCAGAATACCGGAGCCGAAGGAGTTGCCCTCCTCCTCCACGATGGCCACCGCCTCAAAGGGATGGCGCAGGGCGAGGCCGTCCTCCCGCAGCATTCTTGCCAGCTCCAGCCCGCAGACGACGCCCATCGCGCCGTCAAAGCGGCCGCCGTTCCGAACGGAGTCCAGATGCGAGCCTACGGCGATGGCCGCCAGCGCGCTGTCCGCCCCCTCCCGGCGGCCGATCAGGTTGCCCATCGGATCGATCCGGACGGTCAGCCCCGCAGCCTCCATCTCCCGCCGCAGGTAGTCCTGCGCCGCCCGGTACTCCTCCGTGTAGGACAGCCGCGTAACGCCCCCACCAGTTGTGGCGCCGTACTGCGCCAGCGCCTCCAGCGTCCGGGCTATACGCTCCTTATTTGCAAAAGCCATATCTGTCACTCCTTCACTGTTCTGCGCTGCCGCGCCGGGTCTATGTGTTTTGGTGTATCTGTTATAGTATACGCCCCGGCAAATGTCAATACGGGCGCGCCCACCGGTTCTATACGATATGGGCGGCAGGCGGTGTCAGCTTGCTGCTGGCGCTGGTGCTGACGCTGAGCCTATGCGTAAACGCCATCGCAGAGTCGGCAGGCGGAAGCAACGAGCCAGCGCAGGGGACTGAGCAGGCGCAGGGGACTGAGCAGGCGCAGGAGCCTGAACAGGTGCAGGAGCCTGAACAGGTGCAGGAGCCTGAACAGGTGCAGGAGCCTGAGCAGACGCAGGAGCCCGCACTGATACAGTCTCCGAAAGCGCAGATGGTGAAATTCGGTATGTCCAAGGGTGACCCCGACGTCACGACCGATTCGCTGAAGCCCAATGACGCGGTGACGATCATGCTGCGGGACAGCGGATTTACCCCGCCGGTGCCGGGCGTGCAGTACGGCGAACCCTTTGCGGTGGCGGAGGGCGGCGGTATGCTCCGGTGCGACCGCTATCCGCAGGAGGGCGGCAACGGCCAGAAGTGGTATTTCCGCCTGTGTGTCAGCAGGGGGGCTCTGCCGGAAGGCGAAGTGTACACGGTCTACCTGCCCTACAGCTATCTGGGCATCCGTGATGCCGACGCGCAGAAGCTGATCGCATCGAATAAAAAAGCTCCCGATTTCGCAAGAAATCGGGAGCTTTTTTGTATGAACGGAAAACCTTACGAGCTTGCTGCCCCCGCAAGGCGGCATATGCGTCATAAGGCGGCGGACAGGTGATGTCCGCCGCCTTATGGTTATTTTAGATGAGGCGCTTACCGCTCGCGCTCAGACGAGCCGCGCATCGGTCGATCAGCCCTTCTTACGCTTGATGACCAGCGCGGTTCCGCTCAGCGACAGCAGAGCGCTTACACCGTACAGTGCCACACCGGCGTCAAAGGTCTTGGGCGCGGAGGTGGGCTTCACATCGGGGGTGATATAGGAGGTGTTGCGGGTATATGTGTTCTCGAAGGTCATCTCCCCTACCGGCTCGGCACCGTCAACCTTAGAATAGAATTCCCCGTTTTCTGTTTTCTCCATCTTGGCGGGGCGGATTTCCCTGTTGGAGTCCACATACCACACCGCATCGGAATACGTCCATCCCGAAAGGTTATCATTCACCTCGCGGACGAAGAAGCCCTCGCTGACAAACTGACGAATCTGCTCCGCCGGGCCGCTGATGACCAGCTCGCCGTCATAGCTGCCCGCACCGTTGGTGGTGACGGCAGCCGTGTATGTCACGTCCTTGTAGCCATCTGCATTGCTGTTTCCAATATTGAAAATCTCCAGCTTAAAGTCCGTCGTGCCGGGATGGGTGTTGCCGCCCAGTTTTACCGTCTTGATGAAGGGGATCTTATACACCGGGTCAAGCGGATCCATGGGTTCATTAGGGGTCTGGGGTATGAACTCGGGCGGCAGCACCGCAGTTCCGCCTCCCTCCGTTGCCCCTGCGGTGGCTGCCAGACCCAGTGTCATGACCAGGGCCAGCAGCAGGGCAAATACCGTTTTTCTGCTTCTTTTCATGTGTTTTACCTCCTTATTTGTCGTTATTTTTCCAGCGCACACAGCGCCAAGTAAACAGTGCCGCGGCCAGCAGCGCGATCCCAAGGATCACCGCCAGCCCTTTCCAACCTTTACGCATAGCGTCGTCTCCTTCCCGTATTCACACACGCTTACTCCGTCCACTGGGGATAGAAGTAAAGCACCGTTTCCGGCTCCATCTGAATGGGCAGATAGGAGCCGTGCGTACCCTTGTCAATGGCCAGACAGGTGTAGTCCTCAAAGAGCATGGGTACCTGAACGATAAAGCTGTCATGGATGAGCCGATCCGTCTCGCCGGACTTGTATCTCTTGCCGCCGGTGCGGGTCATATCCAGTGTCAGCACGCCGGAGTATTCCCCGTTGGCGCTCAGTGACCAGTCGCCCTCATAGACCTCCTCCGGCGTCGTATAGTCGCTCTCATACCACCAGATAAAGGTGCCGGAGCCCCAATAGTTCTCCTGGCTGTTGTTGGCGTTCAGCTCCAAGGTGGCAATCGCGGGCTTATCCGTCTCCCCATTCCATACCCACAGCCTCTGCGTCAGCTGGGGGCCGTCGGGGCAGGTCCAGCCAAAGTCGCTGCCGTCGTCTCCATCGTTCCCCTCCTGCGAGTAAAAGGTGAAGTCCATGGCCAGGTTTCTCTCGTTCTGATAGTCGTAGGGCAGCGACAACGATCCGGCGGTGGGGAGCCAGCTCAGGGTATCGCCATAGCGGTCGGTCAAACGCAGCTCCGTGGTTTCAAAGGGGGTCTTCCCCAGCTCGTAGAAGACAAACAGCAGGATCGGTTCGCCGTTCTGGCTGCGGTAAAGCTCCTTCATGACCTCGTAGTCGCCCTTCGCCTCGCTCCACTGGATGCGGTTCACCACCACGGTGGCGTCGGGGTCACGGGGCACCACGCAGAACAGGCTTCCGCTGTCGCCCACCACCCGCTCCTGCGGGATATTCCGGATGAACGGATACTGGGCGCACAGCATCGGCGCCTTATCATTCATCCAATCCCGCAGCGGAACCGCCAGATCACGCAGGCTGCCGTCGATATCGCCGATGTAGGCCACCGCGAAGCGCTCGTCCTGGTGACGCTCATCCAGCTCCTGCCGCAGCAGATCCAGCGAATCATCGTAGGCCCCCGGCTCGCCGCCTTCCGTACCGTTGCCGCCGGGTACCTGCCCGTCTGTCGGTGTATTCCCGCCGTTGATGTTGATGGTCCCCACGCCGGGGATCTCCACCTGACAGGCTGTCAGCGACAGCGTCATGACCAAGGCCAGCAGCGCCGCCGCAAGAATTGTGGTTCGTTTCTTCCCATTATTACGCATGGGTTTTTCCTCCTCTCCGTATTTTGCTGTTATTTACCCCCGGGAGGGCGTGAACACGCGCCGTGAAAACGGAAGCCTCTCCATAGCGGATATATCCTCCATGGACGCTTTGATGATGCGGCGCATTCCGCCCCTCCTTGCTTACGTCGCAGCATTCTCTTTCTCGTGCGTAAGCTTTGCTGTATATACATTTATATATAATTTTGCGCAGAATGCCTATTACCCTAAGGGTGAAATTTGCCCGTAAACGGAAAAATCGCCCTTAGGCTTAGACAGAGTACACAACCCCGCCCTCCAAGGTTTGTGTACTCTGCCCATTTCCTTCCCTATCTGAACAGTCGTCCCCTGCGCCTCACCTCTGCCACCGCCGCAAAGGGGCGGCGCAGGACGAGGGCCAAAAATTTTACAAGCCCACTATGGAAATGCATCCGGCGGCATGGTATGATGAATCTATCTCTGGTACAAAGGAGAACAGATATGCATACTTCCATCGATTTCAACGAGAAAAAGGGCTTCATCTGCGATATGGACGGTGTGATCTACCACGGCAACCGTATTCTGCCGGGCGTGGCGGAGTTCATCGACTGGCTGCACGAGGAGGACAAGGAGTATCTCTTTCTCACCAACAACAGCGGCTACACGCCCCGGGAGCTGAACCAGAAGCTGGCGCGCATGGGTCTGGACGTGCCGGAGGAGCATTTCTACACCAGTGCGCTGGCCACCGCCGCCTTCCTGAAGGAGCAGGCGCCGGGCTGCTCCGTGTTCGCCATCGGCGAGGCGGGTCTGCTCAACGCCCTCTACGACGCAGGCATCACCATGAACGACGTGAACCCCGACTATGTGGTGGTGGGCGAGGGCCGCTCCTATTCGCTGGATACGCTGACCAAGGCCACCAATCTGGTGATGCAGGGCGCCCAGCTCATCGGCGCCAACTCCGACGTGTCCGGCCCCATTGAAAACGGCATTGCCCCCGCCTGCCGCGCGCTGGTCGCGCCCATCGAGATGGCCACGGGCAGACAGGCGTACTTCTGCGGCAAGCCCAATCCGCTGATGATGCGTACCGGTCTGAAAATGCTGCACTGTCACTCCGCCGAGGCGGTGATGGTGGGCGACCGCATGGATACCGACGTGATCTCCGGCTTGGAGAGCGGTATGTCCACGGTGCTGGTGCTCTCCGGTGTCTCCACCCGGGAAACGCTGAAGACCTACGCCTACCGGCCCAGCATCGTGCTGGACGGCGTGGGGGACATCCCCGCCATCGCCCGGGCAGAGAAGCAATAAAAGGCGCTTTCCGGCTCAAAGAGACAATACACAGCACAGCAAGGAGGAGGATCTCATGGTCTGCGATATCTGCAAGGATACGGTTTTTCTCGCCCAGAAGGCCGCGCCCGCCACGGCGGAGGATCTGGGCGCGGCGCAGGATCTGCTGGACACGCTGATCGCCCACAAGGACGGCTGCGTGGGCATGGCGGCCAACATGATCGGCGTTTGCAGGCGCATCATCGCCTTCGACGATGAGGGTGCCTACACGGTGATGCTCAACCCCGTCATCGTCAGGCAGTCCGGCGCATACGAGGCCGAGGAGGGCTGTCTGTCCCTGCCCGGCATACGGAAAACCAAGCGGTTCCAGACTATCAAGGTGCAGTGGCAGAATGAACGCCTCCAGACCCGCCGCAAGACCTTTACCGGCTGGACGGCGGAGATCATCCAGCACGAGATCGACCACTGTGAAGGAGTTTTGATATGATCCTCTATTTCAGCGGCACCGGCAACAGCAAATACGCGGCACAGCGCATAGCGGACGGGCTGGGCGACACGCTGTGCAGCATGAACGAGCGTATCAAGGCCGGCGATACCTCGCCGGTGGAGACTGGCAGCCGCCTCGTCATCGTCACGCCCACCTACGCATGGCGCATCCCCCGTCTTGTGCGGGACTGGCTGCTGCACACAGAGCTGCACGGCGCCACGCAGGTGTGGTTCGTCATGACCTGCGGCAGCGAGATCGGCAGTGCCGACAGGTACAACCGGGCGCTGTGTGAGGAGAAGGGTCTCACCTGCATGGGTACGGCGCAGCTCATCATGCCGGAAAACTATATCGCCATGTTCAACGCGCCCCAGCCGGAGGAGGCGCGGCAGATCGTCGCCAGGGCGGAGCCGGATATCGACCGCGCCATCGCCGCCATCCGGGAGGAGCGCGCCTTTCCGCCGACCCGCTGCAAGCTCTACGACCGCTTTATGAGCGGGCCGGTGAATCCTATCTTCTACGGCTGCTTCGTGAAGGATCGCGCCTTCACGGTCAGCGACGCCTGCATCGGCTGCGGCCAGTGCGCCCGGCTCTGCCCCACCAACAACATCACGCTGCGAGAGGGCAAGCCCGTCTGGGGCGGGGATTGCACCCACTGTATGGCGTGCATCTGCCGCTGTCCCGCGGAGGCCATTGAGTACGGCAGAAAAAGCATCGGCAAGCCCCGGTATCACTTTGAGGCGCTGTAAAAGACATCATAAAAGCACCCCGCTTGCGGGCAGACACAAGATCTGCTTCGCAAACGGGGTGCTTTCGATTTATTCGTGGGCGGCCGCCCGTCAGTTCAGGTGCCGCCGGTAGTTGCCGCCGGTGCGGATGCCCTCCTGCACCACAAAGAACGCCTTGGGGTCGATCTCCTGCATCACCTGCTGCAGCGTGCCCACCTCGTACTTGGACAGGCACACGCACAGCACCTGCACCTCGTCGCCGGTATAGGCGCCGTGGGCCGTCCAGTAGGTCACGCCGCGGTCCAGCTTGTCCATGATGAAGCGGGGCAGCTCCGGATCGTTCTTTTTGGTGAAGATCAGCAGCTCCACGTTGACGTTCTGCTGGTGCAGCCGGTCCAGGAACAGGTTGTTCAGGATGTTGTAGATGGCGGAGTAGATGGCCGTGGTGGCGTTGAACAGAATGAAGCACAGCGTGTACAGGCACACGTTGAAGCAGATGCAGAACCGTCCCACGGTGAACTTGGGGTTCTTCTTGCTGAGGTACAGGCCCAGGATGTCCAGTCCGCCGGTGGAGCAGCCGCAGCTCAGCACCAGTCCGGCGGCGAAGCCCACGCCGATGCCGCCGATCAGGCAGCTGGTCAGCGCGTCCTCGATGATGGGCGTAGCCGGGGAGGGGATCAGCGCCGAGAAAATGGAGTTGCACACGGTGACGATGGTGGCCTTGACGAAGAACGTCCGTCCCAGCCCCCGGTAGGCCAGATAGAACATGGGCAGGTTCACCAGCAGGTACAGAAGGCCCGCCAGATCGAAGGGCAGCGTAAGCCCCGCCCGGGTCACCAGCAGGGTACGGATGACCTGACACATACCGTAGGCGCCGCCTGCGTAGAAGCCCTGCGGCACGATGAACAGATTGATGGCCGTTGCCATCAGCGCCGCGCCGATGATACCGCCCAGCAGACGCAGCTCCTTCGCGTGCAGCAGCTTATTATAAACGGACAAGTTGTCCCCCTCCTCTCAATATGACCACCTGGCATTATATGCACCTCCACCTGCAAAGTCAAGGGGTTTTCGCGCTTTTCAGAGACTATATTGCAAGATATGATGCAATCTGCGCCGGGCACGGCAGAGCGTGCGGGATACGGTGGACTTATTCACCCCCAGACGGACTGCGATCTGCGTCATATTCAGCCCCTCGTAGTAGTACATTTGCAGCATCTCCTGCTGGCGGGTCGTCAGCTCCTCCGTCATGGCTCTCGACAGATTGTGCAGCAGGCGCTGCCGCCGCTGGCTGTTGTCACCGGCCTCCTCCTGCATCCAAAGGTGCAGTCCGGCGATGTCCATGGGGTCAAAGGCGGGATGCATCATGGCTTCGATCACTCCTGTCATAGTAATGTGCGGTCACCTGCGCCAGCTGGCGGCACTGCCGCAGAAGAGGCTGCAGCTCCAGCAGGCGGCGGCGCAGCTGCCGGGTACACTCCGGATCATCTGTGGAGCGCAGGGACAGCCGCAGCTCCTCCATCCGCCGCTGGATGCGCCGAGCGCTGTCCTCATACAGTGGGGACATTTCGGCAAGTTTCATGCGCGATCACTCTCCTTCTCATCCTGTGTGCAAGAAATATGGTTCATTCCAAACTTTTGTGTTGACAAACGCCAATGCATCTGCTAAAATAAGCTCCGCTGGTGAAAAATGCTGGTGTAGCTCAGCTGGTAGAGCAGCTGATTTGTAATCAGCAGGTCGGGGGTTCGAGTCCGTCCACCAGCTCCAAAATTGTATATGGGGGATTTCCCGAGTGGCCAAAGGGGACAGACTGTAAATCTGCTGGCAACGCCTTCGGTGGTTCGAATCCACCATCCCCCACCAAGCTTCTCCGCTGATCGTTTGATTGGCGGAGAAGTTTTTTATCCGCACACCGCCGCGCCCTGCTGCGCCTTTTGCTGCCGTACCCATACGGGTGCGGCAGCTTTTTTCTTTCATCGAAAACCAGTTTTCTTGTTGACTTGTCCAGCTTATCACAAGAATCTTGTTATGTCAAGCCCAAAATCTCAAGTTTCTTGTTATAATAGATTGACAAAACCAAAAAATCAGAGTAGGATAGAGTCAGAATTTGTCGAAAACCGGCGAGGAGGGTGCCTATGAGTTTTTGTGAACAACTGCGTAAACGGCGGGAGGAGCTGGGCCTGTCCCGCGCAGAGCTGGCAGAACGGCTGGGCGTTTCGCTCTCGGCGGTGGGCAACTACGAAACCGGCGTCAGCGCCCCCAAGGAGGGTGTGCTGCTGCGGCTGTTCGACGCACTGGAGGTGGACCCCAACTATCTGTACCGCGGCAGCTTCCGCAGCGGGGGCGGCTCCTGCTCCGATGAGGAGCTGCATCTGCTGGAGAAGTACCGCCGTCTGCCTCTGACGGGCCGCCAGACCGTCCACACGCTGGTGGACGCGCTGGGCGTCATGGTAGAGGAGGCGCACCGTCTCCGCCCTCTGCAGGAGCGCCGCACCATCCCCCTGTACCAGTCCCCGGCGGCGGCGGGCTTTGCCGCGCCCGTGTTCGGCGAGGATTATACGCTGATCCCCGTGGAGGGCGACGTCCCCATGGGCGCGGAGCTGGCCGTCCGTATTCAGGGTGACTCCATGACGCCGTATATCGCCGACGGAAGCATCGTCTATGTGAACCATGACCCCCTGCAAAACGGCGATGTGGGCATCTTCTGCGTGGACGGTGATATGCTGTGCAAGCAGTACTGCCGCGATGGCTTCGGTATGGTCTACCTGTTCTCCCTGAACCGTGAGCGGGTGGATATGGATGTGGTCTTCCACCGAGGCAGCGGCCGCAGTCTCACCTGCTTTGGCCGCGTGATGATCCACTCTCTGCCGCTGCCGGAGCAGCATATGTAAATAAGCATCCACCCGCCAAGCGGGTGGTTTTGCTTATGCGGGCAAAGCCCTATG
>ERZ506978.43-NODE-43-length-84092-cov-11.401430_pt1 | contig 84092 bp, 75 predicted proteins | sample MGYA00512888_ERZ506978 | MGnify/ENA metagenome assembly ERZ506978
GTCAGCTCGTGTCGTGAGATGTTGGGTTAAGTCCCGCAACGAGCGCAACCCTTATTGCCAGTTACTACGCAAGAGGACTCTGGCGAGACTGCCGTTGACAAAACGGAGGAAGGTGGGGATGACGTCAAATCATCATGCCCCTTATGACCTGGGCTACACACGTACTACAATGGCAATATAACAGAGGGAAGCAATACAGCGATGTGGAGCAAATCCCCAAAAATTGTCCCAGTTCAGATTGCAGGCTGCAACTCGCCTGCATGAAGTCGGAATTGCTAGTAATCGCGGATCAGCATGCCGCGGTGAATACGTTCCCGGGCCTTGTACACACCGCCCGTCACACCATGAGAGCCGGGGGGACCCGAAGTCGGTAGTCTAACCGCAAGGAGGACGCCGCCGAAGGTAAAACTGGTGATTGGGGTGAAGTCGTAACAAGGTAGCCGTATCGGAAGGTGCGGCTGGATCACCTCCTTTCTAAGGAGACCATGAGATTTGAAAAAGAGTCTCAGAATCCTAGGTCAATTCAGGTTGGCCGTTTGAGCTTACGTTGTTTAATTTAGAGGGCGCAATGCCTTCTAAACTGCACCTTGAAAACTGAACAGCGAGAAAACGACAAAGCAACAATAGGAAGATAAAATTGTTATTCTAGGAAAAATGCGAAAGCAAATTTTTGAGATAAAAGGTTTTAACGATCCAATTGTGGCGAAAGTGTAGAAATACACTATTACAATTAGCTAAAAAAATAACCGAGATTACTCACAATCTTAAGTTACTAAAATAATTCCTGATCTGACCGGATCAGGTCTTACAGCTGGTCAAGCTGTAAAGGGCGCAAGGGGAATGCCTTGGCACCAGGAGCCGATGAAGGACGTGACAAGCTGCGATAAGCTTGGGGGAGCGGCAAATACGCATTGATCCCGAGATTTCCGAATGGGGAAACCCACATGAGTGAAGCTCATGTATCTCATACTGAATCAAATAGGTATGAGAAGGGAACCGCCTGAACTGAAACATCTAAGTAGGGCGAGGAAAAGACATCAAAAGAGATTCCGCTAGTAGTGGCGAGCGAACGCGGAAGAGGCCAAACCGATCGAAGCAATTTGGTCGGGGTAAGGACTGCAACATGTAGTGTGAAAGATAGCTGAATGCTCTGGGAAGGGCAGCGAGACAGGGTGAGAGCCCCGTAAGCGACATCGGAAGCACGCTAGCAGTATCCAGAGTACCACAGGACACGAGGAACCCTGTGGGAATACGGGTGGACCATCATCCAAGCCTAAATACTACCTGGTGACCGATAGAGAAGCAGTACCGTGAGGGAAAGGTGAAAAGGACCCCGGGAGGGGAGTGAAAGAGAACCTGAAACCTTGTGCTTACAAGCACTCAAAGCACGTTAAGGTGTGATGAGGTACTTTTTGTAGAACGGTCCGGCGAGTTATAGTAACGAGCAAGGTTAAGCAATTCAGTTGCGAAGCCGCAGCGAGAGCGAGTCTGAATAGGGCGCATGAAGTTCGTTGCCATAGACCCGAAACCGGGTGACCTAACCATGAGCAGGCTGAAGTGAGAGTAAAATCTCATGGAGGGCCGAACGCACGTTCGTTGCAATGACCGGCGATGACTTGTGGTTAGCGGAGAAATTCCAATCGAACTCGGAGATAGCTGGTTCTCCCCGAAATAGCTTTAGGGCTAGCGTTGATTTAGATTACCGGAGGTAAAGCACTGAATGGGCTAGGGGGCGATAAGCTTACTGAACCCTATCAAACTCTGAATGCCGGCTAATTGATGATCAGCAGTCAGACAGTGTGAGATAAGTTTCATTGTCAAAAGGGAAACAGCCCAGACCTACAGCTAAGGTCCCAAAGTATAGTTAAGTGGAAAAGGATGTGGAATTGCATAGACAACCAGGATGTTGGCTTAGAAGCAGCCACTCATTAAAAGAGTGCGTAATAGCTCACTGGTCGAGTGACTCTGCGCGGAAAATATAACGGGGCTAAGCATGCAACCGAAGCTTAGGATTGTCAAAAGACAGTGGTAGGGGAGCGTCGTGTACGGGGTGAAGTCTGAGCGGAAGCACAGGTGGACTGTACAGGAGTGAGAATGCCGGAATGAGTAGCGAGAATTATGTGGGAATCATAATGGCCGAAAATCTAAGGTTTCTTGGGGAAGGTTCGTCCGCCCAAGGTAAGCCGGGAGCTAAGGCGAGGCCGCAAGGCGTAGTCGATGCACATACGGTAGAAATTCCGTAGCCACCGAACTTTAAACCAGAAGGACACTTGCAGATAGCGGAACCCAGCCGTTGGTTGAGCTGGGCGTAAGGGACTGAAATATAGTAGGGAAGTCCGCGATGCTGTGAGGCGAGAAAAGCTCTGGTGTATACTAAGGTGCCCGTACCGCAAACCGACACAGGTAGATGAGGAGAGAATCCTAAGGCCAACGGGAGAAGGGTTGTTAAGGAACTCGGCAAATTGACCCCGTAACTTCGGAAGAAGGGGAGCCTCGAAAGAGGCCGCAGTGAATAGGCCCAAGCAACTGTTTACCAAAAACACAGGTCTATGCTAAATCGAAAGATGACGTATATGGGCTGACGCCTGCCCGGTGCCGGAAGGTTAAGAGGAGAGCTTAGCGCAAGCGAAGGTTTGAATTGAAGCCCCGGTAAACGGCGGCCGTAACTATAACGGTCCTAAGGTAGCGAAATTCCTTGTCAGGTAAGTTCTGACCCGCACGAATGGCGTAATGATTTGGGCACTGTCTCGACAGCCCGCCCGGCGAAATTGTAGTACTGGTGAAGATGCCAGTTACCCGCAACTAGACGGAAAGACCCCATGGAGCTTTACTGCAGTTTAATACTGGGAATCGGTAATTCATGTACAGGATAGGTGGGAGACTGAGAAGCGCGGCCGTCAGGTCGTGTGGAGTCACCGGTGGGATACCACTCTTGGATTGCTGGTTTCCTAACCTGCGGCCCTGAATCGGGTCGGGGGACACTGTTAGACGGGCAGTTTGACTGGGGCGGTCGCCTCCAAAAGAGTAACGGAGGCGCTCAAAGGTTCGTTCAGCACGGACGGAAATCGTGCATTGAGTGTAAACGCATAAACGAGCCTAACTGCGAGACCGACGGGTCGAGCAGTAACGAAAGTTGGAGTTAGTGATCCGGTGGTATGTGAGTGGAAATGCCATCGCTCAACGGATAAAAGCTACCCTGGGGATAACAGGCTGATCTCCCCCAAGAGTCCACATCGACGGGGAGGTTTGGCACCTCGATGTCGGCTCATCGCATCCTGGGGCTGAATTCGGTCCCAAGGGTTTGGCTGTTCGCCAATTAAAGCGGCACGCGAGCTGGGTTCAGAACGTCGTGAGACAGTTCGGTCCCTATCTGTTGCGGGCGTAAGAGATTTGAAGGGAGCTGTCCTTAGTACGAGAGGACCGGGATGGACGTACCTCTGGTGCACCAGTTGTCCTGCCAAGGGCATAGCTGGGTAGCTATGTACGGACGAGATAAACGCTGAAAGCATCTAAGCGTGAAACTCTCCCTAAGATGAGATCTCTCATCCTTTATGGAGTAAGGGCCCAGAAAGACGATCTGGTTGATAGGCCGGAGGTGGAAGTACAGCAATGTATGCAGCTGACCGGTACTAATAGCCCGAGGGCTTGACCTACAATTTGCAGGCAATCTAAGCCTTCTCCCATCTCACTTCTTTGTTCGGTTTTCAGGGTACAAGTTAAATAGAGAAGTTGGTGCTGATTAGGGCGAGGGTCCACCCGTTCCCATCCCGAACACGGAAGTTAAGCTCGCTTCTGCTGACAATACTTGGCTGGAGACGGCCTGGGAAGATAGGTAGCGCTAACACTCCTCCTTAGCTCAATGGTAGAGCATTCGGCTGTTAACCGAAGGGTTGTTGGTTCGAGCCCAACAGGGGGAGCCAAAGGGTGAGCCGCCATCCGTAAGGTGGCGGCTCATTTCTTTTATTAGTGTCAGCCGCGAAGACTTGGGCCTTTAGCTCAGTTGGTTAGAGCAGACGGCTCATAACCGTCCGGTCCCGGGTTCGAGTCCCCGAAGGCCCACCACACAGGGGTATAGCTCAGTTGGTAGAGCAGCGGTCTCCAAAACCGCGTGTCGAGAGTTCGAGCCTTTCTGCCCCTGCCAAAAGAAGTCATGACGATGGTCATGGCTTCTTTTTTTTTGTTCAGATGACAAACGCCCCTCCTGCGCCGTGCGGCGCAGAAAGGGCGTTTTGGATAGACGGGACAAAATGCCGCTCATCGCCTGCACTTGCGGTCAATGTAAACACAGCCGCCGATGGATGCGGCCACGAAAAGACCAAGACCAAGCCACAGCAGGAGCATCGTCTGGCACAGGGTACTGAGGGCAACGACCAGCCAGCAAAGGGCCAGCACGAACATCAGCCGCGACATAGCCTTGCAGAGCTTCTTTTCATCGTATTTTGCTTTTTCTTCCGGCGAGGCGGTGTTGTAGCCTGCGATGAGGGATGTGCCTTTTCCACGGGAAAAGACAATGCCCAGCACCAGAAACGAAGCGGACACCAACAGGCGGGCGGCAAGGAGCATGGGAACACCTCCGATCGAAATAAAAAGGTGGTACGGCAGTTGGTTCTCACTTCTATTATACAGGAAAAGCACCACTGTGCAAGGCACATTTTCTCCAATACGCAAAAAGGAAGCGAACGCGGTGCGTTCGCTTCAAGTGAGGAGAAAAATGATGGAAAAGTATTTCAAACGGGTAGGCCCCGCCGAAACCGGGAATAGTGGTCAGAGAATGGCGCACAGCAGCCACGTCAGACCGATGGCCGCAGCGCCGATGGAGGCCCAGAGCCACGCCGGAATGCGGCGGCGTCTGCGGGGCATCCCCTGACAGCGGGCATAGTTTTTGGCGATGCGGACGGCCTGATCCACCAGCTGTTGGGAACTGATGCCGCCGCCGTCGGTGCGGAGAATGAAAATTGCCTGTTCAAAGATCTGCGGGTCCGGGGAGTCCACCACGATGACCCGGCGGGAAATGCCTTTAACCAAATGTATGCCCTCCTTGCTGTCTGATCGTCATACCCACAGTATGGACAGCGCCGCCGCCGCTTATACCTGCGTTTTACCGTTTTCTGTATTGCGGGGACGGTACAATACCAGCGCGGCACAGTCGTCCGACAGGCCGCCGTGATCGGCGGACATGGTGAGGATGCGGCGTGCCAGCTCCTCCGGCGTGCCGGTGTCCCAACCGGCCAGCAGATCCAGCAGCCACTCATCGCCATCCCCGGCAGTGACGCCGTCGGACAGCAGCACCAGCCAGCCGTCGGGCGGCAGCGTAAAGCGGATAGCCTCCGGCTGCTGGGACACCTTCTCTAAGCCGGCGGGCAGTGCGCTGCCCTCGTAGCGGGTGACCCGCCCGTGTTTTTTATAGTAGGACGGCGCGGCGCCGTATTTGTACAGGGTGACGGCGCCGGTGGCGCGATCCAGACACGCCAGATCGATGGTGGTAAAGCCCGCGCCCTCCTGACAGCGCAGCAGCAGCGCCGTGTTCAGGGTTTTCAGCGCGGGAGACGGCTCCACACCGGCCTGCAGGAACTGCCTGAGAAGCCGGACGGTCATGGCGGCCTCCCGGTGGGCGGCCTCACCGCTGCCCATGCCGTCGGACAGCAGCAGGCAGGCGGTATTGCCCGCCTCAAAAACGGCGGCCTGATCGCCGCACAACGATTCCCCGTCCCGGGGGCGCAGCGCTATTCCTGTAACATAGCGAAAGCGCGGGGCGGCGGAGGCCGGTACATCGGCGGACAGAGCCTCCGACAGCTGGGCATACTGCTCCCGCGCCACCTGATAGGCCTGGTGCAGCTGGAGCTGGTGGACATGGCGCAGCAGAAATTGACGGAGCTGGTCATTTACCGCCTCCAGCAGCCGGGGAAAGTGCAGGCAACGGCTGGAAAAGTAGGACGGGAAGTCCTCCGCACAGGCGGTGCCGCGGCGGAGCAGCTTGGGACAGGCGTCATTGAAGGCATTGTAGGTATCATTGTAGTGGGCCTGCCAGCAGTCGTGACGGAGCAGGCAGCCGGCGCACACCTGCTCGGCGGCGCGGTCGAACAGCACGGCGGGGTTTTCCGGGCGGGGCGGCGTCGTGCCGGCGAAAAAGCTGTCGTACACGGCGCGGAGGGCGGCAGCAGGTGTGGCGGTGTTCGGCGAGACGGGCGTCCGGGCGGAGGCAGCGACCTGCGCCGTTAACCGGGGCAGCAGCTTCTCCGGCAGAAGGAGGTACAGACCGGCGCCCGCCAAGTTCTGACACAGCAGCGGCAGGGGGTCAGGCCCGTCCAACAGCAGGTATGCGGTGGAGGCTGCCGCGCAGAACAGCAGCGGCGGCAAAAAGCGGGTGCGCCGCCGTAGAGCGGCGGCAGCCGTGGCGCCGCAGAACACCACCGTCAGCAGGACCTGTCTTCCGGTGTACAGATCCAGCACCAGCCCGGTGACAGCGCCTATGGCCGCTGCGGAGGCGGGAGACAGGTGCCGGGCGGCAACCAGCAGCAGAGCAGCCGCCAGCAGGCCGCCGATGCGAAAGCCCGACAGCTCCCACCCGTAGGCAGTCAGACACACGCCTATGGCTGCCGCCAGCGCCGCCTGCTGCCGCATCTCCGGCGGCGCACTGGGATCGCCCAACGCGGGCAGGAGATACGCGGCGGCATAGAGGATGACCAGCGCGGCGGCGCACAGCGCCCAGTGGCGGGGCTGACGCTGGAGCAGATACGCTGACTGCACCAGCAGCGTCATGGCGGCGGCGGCAGCAGGCCGGAAGCGTGGCTTTTTATACAGGCGGGTGGTACAGAACGCGGTGTTGGCGCAGAAGATGAGAATGGCGGCGGCGGTATGGCGCAGACCCGCCTGAAAGTCCAGAAAAAGAAAAGCGCCCAGTCCGGCGCCCAGCAGCGCACACAGCCCGGGCCAACCCACGCCGACAGCGGAAACGACAGCCAGCGCCCATGGGCTGTACAGATCGTCCAACGTACCGCCGGTAAGGAGAAAAGCGGCGGCAGCCGGTAAAAACATTGTCAGCAGCGGGCGCAGCGGGACGGCGCGGCTGACCTCAGTGACAGATCTCAAGGCTTGTCCCTCCTTTCGTCCCCTATTGTAGCGAAAGGGCGGGGCGCATCCTGTCGGGAAATTTTTCTGTTGTATTTCCCCGGTCGATTTGATACAATGACCGCAGTGAAGACAACCGTTTGACAGAAGGAGGAACGCTATGAAGAAGACAGCAGCTATGCTGATGGCAATATGGATGTTGGCGCTGATGCTCACGGCCTGCGGCCAGCAGGCGCCGGAGCAGACCGGCGGCTCGGTGGAGCCCGGTGCGGCGCAGGATCAGTCCGTAACGGGACAGGTGGACGCCGCCCAGCCGGATGAAGAGGAACTGGAGATGGGCAGCGTCAACGGCGGTACCTATACCAACAACTTTGCCGGGATCGGCTGCGCACTGGATGAGACGTGGGTATTCTATACGAAGGAGCAGATCGCGGAGCTCAACGGCTTCCTGACCGACGGCACCAGCGACGAGGACATGAAAAAGCTGATGGAGAACAGCCAGAGCGTGCAGGATATGTACGCCTCCTCTACGGACGGGCTGATGACCATCAACGTGGTGTTCCAGAACATGGGCTTGCTGCTGGGTACCACCATGAGCGCTCAGGAGTACGCGGAGCTGCACGTTACGCAGATCCCGGACGCCATGGAGGCCTATGGCTTTGAAGACGTCACGGCGTCCGTGACCACGGCGGAGCTGGCCGGTGAGGAGCGCCCCGCCATCGCGCTGACCGCCACGATACAGGATATCCCTGTGTACGAGCTGATCGTCTGCCTTCGGCAGGGGAACTACATTTACTGCGTGACGCTGTGCAGCTATACGGAGGACGTGACCGCCCAGATGGCGGAGCTGTTCTACGCCCTGTAAAAAACGCCGGGAGGGAGCAGCTTGGATACGATACAGCGGCAAAAGGACATACTGCGCCGGGAGCTGGCGAAGGCGGAGCGGGCGCTGACTCCGGCGGAAAAAAACGCCTCCGACGCAGCCATCCTGCATCATGTGGTGAACACGACAGTGTATCACCGCGCCCGGACGGTGTTCGCCTTTGTGGGGCGCGGTGATGAGATCGACACGCTGCCGCTGCTCAGGCGGGTGTTGGCGGACGGCAAGCGCCTGTGCGTGCCGCTGTGTACTGCCCCCGGTATCATGGAGTGCCGGGAGATAACGGACCTGTCCGTTCTGCGCCCCGGTGCATACCGCATTTTGGAGCCGCCGGCGGAAGCGCCCCTCGTTGCACCGGCGGATATCGACCTCGCTGTCGTTCCCTGCGCCGGCGCATCTCCCGATGGATGGCGGCTGGGCCGGGGCGGCGGGTACTACGACCGCTTTCTGGCGGGGTACGCAGGCGAAACGCTGCTGCTGTGCCGTCAGGCCCTTTTGCGGCCGGACATCCCGTGGGAGGCGCACGACGTTCTTATCCCCGCCGTGATAACGGAACAGGGAACTCCAACATAATAAACGCATCCCCCGGCGCAGCCGGGGGATGCGTTTATTTGCGTGGATTCAGACCGCGCCTGCCAGCTCCCGGACGGCGCGGATGGCGGCGTCCACCTCCGCCTCTGTGTTGAAGGCGGAGAAGCTGAAGCGCACCGCGCCCTGCGCCGCCGTACCCAGCGCCTGATGGAGCCGGGGCGCGCAGTGTGCGCCGGGGCGGGTGGCGATGCCGTAGTCGGTATACAGCGCGTCCGACACCTCGGCGGAGTCCCAGTCCCGAAGGTTCAGCGCCACGATAGCAGCCCGGCGGGGCAGGGAAAAGTCACCATAGACCGTGATGCCGTCGATGCGCCGCACCCCCTCGTAGAACCGCTGCATCAAGGCACGCTCCGTCTGCTCCACCGTCTCCACGCCCTGCGTCAGCAGGTAGTCCGCCGCCGCCTCCAGCCCGGCGATACCGTGGCTGTTCAGCGTGCCGGCCTCCAGACGGGTGGGGTAGTCCTGCGGCTGCTCCCGGTCGAAGGAGTGGACGCCGCTGCCGCCCCGCAGCAGGGGGCGGATGTCCACGCCGGGACGGATGCACAGCCCGCCGGTGCCCTGCGGCCCCATGAGCCCCTTGTGGCCGGTGAAGCACAATACGTCCACCCCCAGCGCGGTCATGTCGATAGGGATCGCGCCCGCCGTCTGGGAGGCGTCCAGAATCAGCAGTGCGCCGTGGGCATGGGCGATCTCTGCGATGCGCGCTACGTCCAGCAGGTCCCCGGTCAGGTTGGAGGCGTGGGTGCAGACCACGGCTCTGGTGTTGGGGCGGAACAGCGGCGCAAAGTCCTCGTAGCGGATGCGCCCTTGCCGGTCGGCCCGGACGAAGGACAGTCCCATGCCCTGCGCCTCCAGCGCGTACAGGGGGCGGAGGACAGAGTTGTGCTCCAGATCGGTGGAGATGGCGTGATCCGCCGGGGAGAGAAGCCCCTGGATGGCGATATTCAGCGCCATGGTGGAGTTGGCGGTGAACGCCACTTGCTCCGGACGGGGACAGCCCAGCAGCTGCGCCAGCTTCCGCCGTGTCTCGAACACCGTGCGGGACGCCTGCATGGACGCACCGTGGGCGCCCCGTGCGGCGTTGCCCGCCGTCAGAATAGCCTGCGCCACCGCCTGCGCCACCTGCGGCGGCTTGTGCAGCGTGGTGGCGGCGTTATCCAGATAGATGAGCTTTTCCATCAGTACATCTCCAATACAAAACAGCCGCCGTGGGCGATACCTGCCCCGTCCAGCGCGGCGCAGAGGGCGTCCCGCTCCTCCGGCAGTGCCTTCCACGCAAGACCGCACCCCGCCGTGATCTGGGAGGGGATGGGGATCATCCGTCCCGGCAGCCCGGCATCTTGGAACAGTGCCTCCGCTGCCATGGCCTGAGAGGTGGTGTCAAAGGTGACGACAAGCGCGGGCTTTTTCTGCCGCGTCAAGGCCGGACGACCTTCGTGGCCTGCATCTGCTTTTCCACGATGACGTACATGTTGGTCACGCCGCCTACCCGCAGCTGCTCAGTGAGGCCGTAGTGGTTCAGACAGGTGCCGCAGGTGAGGATCTCCACGCCCAGCGATTCCAGCTTTTGCAGATCCTCCAGCGAGGCGGAGCCCTCGCAGGTCACGGCGGCGCCGCCGTTGTAGAACAGCACGGTCTTGGGCAGCGTCTCCTGCTGGGTCAGGGCGAACAGAAAGCCCTTCAGCAAAATCTTGCCCAGCACCTCGTCACCCTCGCCCATGTGGTCGGCGGACACCGCCACCACCGTGTTGTCCGCGGCGGCGGGGACGGCGCAGGTGGTATCCACCGTCTCCGGAAGCTCCGCGCCCTCGCCCACGGTGATGGTCACGCGGTACTCCTTTTCGCCCAGCTGCGCCGTCTCGATGGTGCAGCCTTTGCTCTCTGCCAGCCGGGTCAGATTCTCCACGGCTACCTTGTTGTCCACCAGCGTCTGCACCGTGCCGGCGCCGTGCAGCTCCTTCAAGGCTTGCAGTGTTTTCACAACAGGGATCGGGCAGGCATCTCCCATGGCATTGACCTGTATCATGATAGCTTCCTCCTTGTGGTTCTTTCTTGAGAATAACGGTGGGTACATTGTAAACCCTCCGCGGGATTTATGCAAGAGGGAGGGACAGGGATTCACTGCGCCGTCGGCAGCGTCACCGTAAAGGTGGAGCCTTTTCCCGGCTGGGAGAACACCGCCACCTGTCCGCCGCACAGCTTTACCACCCGGTGTACGATGGACAGCCCCAGACCGTTGCCGCGGCTGTCGGGACAGGTCTCGGCCCGGTAGAACTTATCGAAAATATGCCGCTGGGTCTCCTCATCCATGCCCACGCCGGTATCGGACACGGACACGGCGACCTCGCCCTCGCCTTGCCGCAGCACCACGGTGATCTGTCCGCCGGAGGGGGTAAAGCGGATGGCGTTGGAGAGCAGGTTGGACCAGATGTGCTCCAGCAGCTCCTCGTTGCCGTAGTAGTCCACCCGGTCGAGATCGCCCTCCACCGTCAGACCCTTTTTCAGCCAGTCCCGCTCCTGCTGCCGGACGCACCGGCGAAGCTGCTCGTCCAGACTGTACAGGGTCTTGCCGGATACGATCTCCGTGTTTTCATACTGGGTCAGCTCCAGAATGTTGGTGCTCATGGCGGCCAGCCGCTCGGACTGCTGCACGATGGTGTCCGTATAGGTCTGCCGCTGATCCGGCGTCAGGTCAGGGCTTTGCAGAAGCTTGGCAAAGCCCCGGATGGAGATGAGGGGCGTTTTGAACTCATGGGAAAAGGTGTTCACGAAGTCCGACCGCAGCAGTTCCACGCTGGCCAACTCCTCCGCCATTTTGTTGAAGCTGTGGATGTACGCCGCCACCTCGCCCCGGGCGCCCCGCAGCTCCACACGCACGGAGTAATCCCCCGCCGCCACCGCCTTTGTGGCCTTCATCAGCCGGGACAGGGGCGCCAGATACCCGCGGAAAATGAAGATGGCCAGCAGAACGCCCAGAATGGCGCTTACCGACAGGATGAGGATGGGCCACAGCAGCGTATAGCTCTTGTCCTCCAGATGCACCAGCCGCCGCACCAGAAAGAGGATGCCCAGCGCCAGCGTGGCGTACGCCACCACCAGCCCCAGCACCAGCAGGATCATCGTACCCAGCAGCCGGGCGGGGGGATTTTCCTTTTTCACCTTATTTCTGCGCATTCTCATCCTCCCGGGGCATCCCCATGTAGCCAAAGCCCCGGATGGTCCGCAGCTCGAAGTCCGGGTTATCCCGGAACTTGTCCCGCAGCCGGGAGATGTAGACCTCCACGGTATGCTCGTCCACATCGCTGTCCAGATCCCAGATGTCGTCGATCAGCTGGCGCTTGGTGAAAAGCGTCCGGGGGTAGGACAGCAGCTTGTACAGCAGCAGAAATTCCTTGGCGGTGAGCTGCCATGTGTTCTGCGGGGTGATGACCTGCAAGGCGCTGCGGTCCAGCACCGTGGCACCCACCGTCAGCCGCCGCTCCGCCCGGCTGCAATACCGCCGCAGCAGCGCCTCGATGCGCCAGAGCATCTCCTCCTCGTCCACAGGCTTGACCATGTAGTCGTCTGTCCCCGCCCGGAAGCCCCGGCGCTTGTCCTCCTGGGTCACCCGCGCTGTCACCATCAGCACCGGCAGGTCGCAGTTTCCCTCCCGCAGCGTCTGGGTGAAGGTGATGCCGTCCATCCGGGGCATGGTGATATCCACCACCGCCAGATCGCACTGGTAGTGCTCCATCACCTCCAGCGCCTCCACGCCGTCCCGTGCGGGACACGGCTCATATCCGGCACGGCGCAGTACCTCGCACATCAAAAGCCGGGCGCTCGCGTCATCCTCGGCCACTAAGATCCGGAACATACCGCTCCTCCTTTGCGTTTTTGATGATTTTATCACAGATAGCCGCAAAAATCGAGACTTTTTAGAGGTTGGCTTGAGGTTTCTCCGGTATACTGCGGCTATAATCGGAAAATCATAGGAGGATAGACATATGCACAGACCTGTTTGCATCACATATGACAGCACCTGCGACCTGACGCCCCAGCTTCTGGAGCGGTTTCAGATCCGCACCGTGCCGCTGACCATCCGCAGCGGCGAGAAGACCTTCCCTGACGATGGGAGCTATACGGCGGCGGATCTCTATGCCGGCTACCGCAAGGACGGCACCCTGCCCAAGACCACGGCGGTAAGCCCGGAGGATTTCCGGCGGTTCTTCGCCCCCATTCTGGAGGAGGGATACGACATCGTCCACATCGACATCAGCTCGGAGCTGTCCTGCACCTGCCAGAACGCCCTGCTGGCGGCGCAGGAGCTGGCGGAGCTGGGCGAGATCCATGTGGTGGACAGCCGCCAGCTCTCCACCGGCGGCGGCCTGCTGGCGCTGCAGGGCGCCAAGCTCCGGGATCAGGGTATGGCGGCGGCGGATATCGCCGGGGAGCTGCGCCGTCTGGCGCCCCTCAGCGACACCAGCTTTGTGCTGGACACGCTGGAGTATATGTGGAAGGGCGGCCGATGCAGCGGCGTGACGGCGCTGGGCGCCAATATGCTGAAGCTGAAGCCCAGCCTTGAGATACGGGACGGCAAGCTGGTGGTCTGCAAGAAGTACCGGGGCGCCATGGAGAAGGTGTACCGCCAGTATGTCACCGAACGGCTGGCGGGCAAGTCGGTGGTGGAGGACTGGGCGTTCATCACCCACTCCGGCGAGGTGTCGGAGGAGACCTTGCAGGAGCTGACGGCGCTGGTGCGGGAGCTGGCACCCTTCAAGGAGGTCTTTATCACCCAGGCGGGCTGCACCGTGTCCTCCCACTGCGGCCCCGGGACGCTGGGCGTGCTGTTTTTGCGGCAGCCCGAGCCGGCACAATAAGTAAAATCATCCAAAACGGCCATCCGGCGGGAGCCTGTACGCTCCTGCCGGATGGCCGCTTTTACGCCGCTTATGCCGGATAGGGGGGATGTATAATCCTGCAAACTATATCGCGTGACCCGGCAGGGGACAGAGCCGGTGGGGGAAAAACCGTTTGAGTCCGCCGCTGGCGGCGCGGGTGTGGGTCATTTTTCGGCGGTGCAATGGGTGCAGCTTTCGCAATCTGGAAACTGCTGCGGGTCATATGCGATCCCGTTACGCTCGTAATAGTCCTGCAAAGCCTTTTTGATGGCCTCCTCCGCCAGAACGGAGCAGTGTACCTTGTGGGCGGGCAGCCCGTCCAGCGCCTCCACCACCGCCTTGTTTGTCAGAGCCATCGCCTGAGAAACCGGCTTGCCCTTGATCATCTCCGTTGCCATGGAGCTGGAGGCGATGGCAGAGCCGCAGCCGAAGGTCTCGAACTTCGCGTCCTCGATAACATCGTCCTTGATCTTCAGGTAGATCTTCATAATATCGCCGCACTTGGCGTTTCCGACCTCGCCGACCCCGTCGGCATCTTCGATAACGCCGACATTTCTTGGATTGCGGAAATGATCCATTACTTTTTCGCTGTATAAAGCCATAAGAACACCTCACTGAATGATAAATTCTCTTTAACCGCTGACCAGCTCGCGCCAGATGGGAGACATCCCGCGCAGATAGGCAACGACCTCTTTTACTGCTTGAATGGTATATGCGACGTCCTCGGCGGTGATTTCCTCTGAAAGCGTCAGGCGAAGGGAGCCGTGGGCAATATCGTGTACCCGGCCGATGGCCAGCAGCACATGACTGGGATCCAGAGAGCCGGAGGTGCAGGCGGAGCCGGAGGAGGCACAGATACCTTTATCGTCCAGAAGCAGCAGAAGGGACTCCCCTTCGATACCCTCAAAGCAGAAGTTCACATTGCCGGGGAGCCGATGCACGGCATCTCCATTGAGGATGGAGTGGGGGATCTCGGACAAGCCGGCGATCAGCTTGTCCCGCAGCGCAGTCAGCTTGGCGGCGTTTTCGTCAAGATGCTCGCACGCCTCATCCAGCGCCGCCGCCATTCCCATAATGGCCGGCACATTCTCTGTACCCGCGCGTTTGCCGCGCTCCTGCGCGCCGCCCTCGATCATCGGCGTCAGCAAGATCCCCTTTCGCGCATACAGCACGCCGATCCCCTTCGGACCGTGAAACTTGTGGGCTGACAGGGAGAGCATATCGATGTTCTGCTCCTGCACATGGATGGGCAGATGGCCTGCCGCCTGTACCGCGTCCGTGTGGAAGAGCACACCCTTCTCGCGGCAGACCGCACCGATCTCACGGATGGGCTGGATGCTTCCGATCTCATTATTGGCATACATCACGGTGACAAGGCAGGTATCCTCCCGAATTGCGTCACGCACCTGCTCGGGAAGAACGATCCCGTTTTCGTGAACGTCCAGAAGGGTGATGGTAAAGCCCTCCTTCTCCAGCTTGTTCAGGGTGTGTAGGACGGCGTGATGCTCGAAGGCCGTGGAGATGATATGCCGTTTTCCTTTTCGTGCGCCCAGCCGTGCGGCGGAGAGAATGGCCTGATTGTCGGCCTCGCTGCCGCCGGAGGTGAAGGTGATCTCCGCTGCCGAGCAGCCGAGACGGTTTGCAATGCGCTGCCGTGCGTCCGCCAACGCCTCCGCAGCGGCCTGACCGGCCGAATGCAGGCTGGAGGGGTTCCCATAAATGGCATCCATGTACGGCAGCATGGCATGGATAGCCGCTTGACTCATTTTTGTTGTGGCGCCATTATCCAGATAGATCCTCATACATAACCTCCTGAAGCTCCGGCATCCGCAAAAGCGGACAACGGAGGCGGTATTTTGCTCTGCAAAAGCGGTGTGGGCAGATGCCGCTTGCCGGTATCGGACGGCTGCCATATACCCACCTGTTTTGTATGTTGTAGTGTAGCGCATAAAACATACTTTGTCAATAGGATTTATACTTTTTTGAAAACACGCATCGACCGATCCCCGTCGAAGCGTGTCCTTCTTCATATGTTGTTCCGAAGAGAGAGGAAACTCTTATCGCACCATTCCCGCTTGAAAAGGCATCGGAGGAGACTCCGCAAAAAACCGGCGGGATCCAAAATCGGGATCCCACCGGTTTTCCTGACAGGCAGTATTATACGCTCTCCACCAGATGTGCGTCCTTCAGCTCCAGGATCTGATCGTACAGCGGAAGCAGCTCCGGGCTCACCTTGTGCTCAATGCTGATCACGGTCAGACCGGCGGTTCGGAGCAGCTGCGACAGAATTTTCTGGCTGCTGTCCTTATCCATGTTGGCGGTGGCCTCGTCCAGGAAAATGACGGACTTGTTCTCGATCAGCACCCGCGCCAGCGCCAGCTTTTGCCGTTCGCCGCCGGAGAGGTTGCCCTTGGTGTTCTGGAAGGTCTGCTCCAGATCGTGGGACGCAAGGAAGGCGTCCATGCCCAGAGAACGCAGCGCAGGCTCTACGCGCTCCCGCAATTCCGGGCGGTACAGCGTGATGTTCTGGAGGAGGGTGTCGTCAAACAGAAACGCATCCTGTAATACGACGCCGATCCGGTCATACAGAGCGGGCCACAGCTGGCGGATGTCCGTTCCGTTAACGGAGATGCACCCCTCATACTGGCTTTCAAGGCCGGTCAGCAGCTTGAAAAGGGTGCTCTTGCCGCTGCCGTTTTCACCCAGGATCAGATACTTCTTTCCCGCCTCAAACCGATAGCTCGCGTGGGACAGGATGACCTTTTCCTCGTGCCGGAAGGATACGTCATTGAGGTCGATGTGTGCAACGGACGGGATGGCCGCCGGGGGTGTCTCACTGTCGGGGACGGACAGCAGGCGGCTGATCTTCTGGCGGATGCTGGCCACGCTCCGCATCTCCGACAACTGATAGGAGATGCTGTTGGTGGGGATGACGAGCATTTCGGATAATTGCAGCGCGCCCACCAGCGCGCCCACGGACAACCGGCCCTTGGCGATCTCGTAGATGCTGAAGCCCACCATCACCGCCTCGCCGGCGTAGGACAGCAGGCCGATGATCATGTTGACCCGGACCTTCGTCTTGGATTTGGCAAATTCCGCGTGGGCGGCCTTTTCATTATCCTGCTCCAGCGTTTGCAGGTATTCCCGCTCGACGTGGTTGACCTTGATGGTCGGATACCCGTGGATCAGGTTGCCGATCATGACGTTGAGCTTTTCCAGCGCCATCGTATAGAGGTTTGTCCGCTTTTCCAGCGCCTGCCCCTGCACGGCCGAGGCGACGATGGGACACACGGTGGAAACGATGATGATCATGGCCAGATAGCCGTTGATGTACAGCAGCGCGACCACGCAGGCGACCAACACCAGAACGCTGTACGCCAGCTCCAGGCGCGTGACATAGAAGCTGTCCACCAGCATCTCGATCTCATTGTTCAGCGTGGTGACATAGTTCTGCCCCTGCTCCTCCTGAAATTTCCGGGGCGGCATATGGATGATATGCGCCATGACCTGCTTCTTGAGGCCAAACAGCTTGCCGTTTCTGTATTTGCTTGTGCTGAGCTGACGCGCTGTCTCAAACAGGAGGATGCCCAGAATGCTGACGAGATAGCAGATGAACATAGCGCGTGCGCCGCCTGTACCCGCCTCCACCGCATCGATGGCGTTCTGGAGATAGATCGGCTTGAGCGAGGTGCAGACAGCCAAAAGTATCGAGGATAAAATGACAATAAAAACCACGTTTTCGCCCCCTATGGTGAAACGTTGTCGTTTCACAGTATCGTATGTTGTATAAATCGGACGCCGCCTGCGCAAGACCCACCGGATTCGATCATAACAGAAACGGGCGCGGAAGTCCAGCGGTTCATGTCTGAGAACAGCTGTCATTCCGCCGTCACCTCACCTTCTGCGGGCGGCTTCATGGCACAGGCTATGTAAGCAGAAAACGGACGTAAAAAAGAGGAGCGGAGCGGAGGTAAAACCTCCGCTCCGCCCCTCTTTTGCCCTCTCCGCGCATTTCCCCGTGTGGGTCAGAGCCACCGGGCGGAGAGCAATGCTCCCGCCCGGTGGCTCTGTAGATTCTTGGTATATGATGAGGGCCGTCAGACAGCCTTTTCTGTCCTGCTTCCGCAGACCACAGAAAGAGGTGCAAAAGCGCAGGGAATCCTCCCTACAAATCAATGTCAGGGGTATCGCCGGAAGTGCCTTCGAGCAGCGGGCGTACCTTGCGCAGGAACGTGTCCACCTGCTCCGGGCAGCGGCCGATATAGGCCTCTGGCTTCAGCAGAACGGCGAGGTCTTCTGTATGCATGGAAAAAGCCGGCTCTGCCGCCAGTTGCTCCAGAAGGCCGCAGGGCTCGCCTTCCTTCATCCTTGCGGAGGCCGCGTGGGAACAGCGGCGGATCACCTCGTGCAGCTCCTGACGGTTCCCGCCGCGTTTGACGGCCTCCATCAGCAGATTTTCCGTGGCGATGAAGGGGAGGTATTCCCGAACGGCCTTGCCGATGATCGCCTCATTTACAACAAGTCCGTGGGTCACATTCTGGCAGAGACGCAGGATCGCATCGGCGCAGAGGAATCCCTCCGGCATGGAGATGCGGCGGTTGGCGGAGTCGTCCAGCGTGCGTTCCAGCCACTGTACGGACGCCGTCATGGAGGCGTTTACGGCGTCCGAGATCAGAAAGCGGGACAAAGAACAGATTCGCTCACTGCGCATGGGGTTTCGCTTATACGGCATGGCGGAGGAGCCGATCTGGTTTTCTTCAAAGGGCTCCTCCAGCTGCCGGTCGTGCTGCAGCAGGCGAATATCGTTTGCCATCCGATAGGCACTCTGCGCAATAGAAGACAGACAATTCAGGATGCGGCTGTCCACCTTTCGGGGATATGTCTGCCCGCAGACGTCAAAACACGCTGCAAATCCGAATTCCGCGCTGATCTGCCGGTTCATCTGGTCGATCTTTTCGGTATCACCATTGAATAGCTCCAGAAAACTGGCCTCGGTACCGGTGGTCCCACGGCAGCCGAGGAATTTCATGTGTGCCAGTACGTGCTCCAGTTCCTCCAGGTCGGAAAGAAAATCCTGCATCCAGAGTGTCGCCCGTTTGCCCACGGTAACAAGCTGCGCGGGCTGATAGTGGGTATAGCCGAGGGTGGGCAGCGACTTGTATTTCTCCGCAAAGTCCGCAAGATTTTTCAGCACGTCCAGCAGTTCCTTGCGGAGATGGCGCAGACCGTCCCGATAAAGGATCAGATCCCCGTTATCGGTTACATAACAACTTGTGGCCCCCAAATGGATCACGCCTGCGGCGCCGGGGGCCGCTTTTCCGTAGGCATAGACGTGCGCCATCACATCATGCCGTACCTCTCGCTCCCGTTGTGCGGCGCACGCAAAATCAATGTCATCTATGTGTGCTTCCAGCTCTGCGACCTGCTCTGCCGTAATGGGCAGGCCGAGATCATGCTCCGCCCGGGCCAGCGCGGTCCAGAGCCTTCGCCAGACCTGAATACGCTTTTTCTGGGAGAACAGATACAGCATCTCCTCTGACGCATACCGGGATGACAGGGGCGATTCATATTTTTCGTACATCGTGCTGCCCTTTCTCTGCTTTATTCCGCAGTGACGACCATGCTGCGCGTGGGTTTATCGATATCATAAATTCCTCCCGCTCACCGCGTGATATACGCATCCCGCTCCGGCCCGACAGATATGTAGCCGATGTGACAGCCGATGGCCTTTTCAACATACGCAACATATGCCTGTGCTTGCGGGGGAAGCTTGTCCCATGTGCGGACGCCGGAAATATCACATTTCCAGCCGTCCAGGTACTCCGTCACAGGCTTTGCCGCCTCCAGTAGTGCGGGGAAGGGGAATGCGTCCGTCGCTGCCCCGTTGACGGCATATTTGGTGCAGACGGGGATTTTGTCCATATAGCTGAGAACATCCAGCTTGGTCAGCGCGATGACCGTGGCCCCTTGGATCTCTACGCCGTAGCGCGTGGCAACCGCATCAAAGGGACCGACGCGGCGGGGGCGCCCTGTTTTTGCGCCATACTCGGAGCCGGCCTCCCGCAGCCGATCGGCCTCGGGGCCTGACCACTCACAGACAAAAGGCCCTTCGCCCACGCAGGTGGAGTAGGCCTTCACCACACCAACGACCTCATCCAGTTTGGCGGCAGGAAGCCCGGAACCGACAGCCGCGTAAGCCGCCACCGCGTTGGAGGAGGTGGTGTAGGGATAGATACCGTAATCCAGATCCCGCAACGCCCCCAGCTGCGCCTCAAACAGGATGCTCTTTCCGTCCTGTGCGGCCTTGCGCAGCCAACTGCCGGTGTCGCAGATGAACGGCTTCAACTGCTCTCCGTAGGCGCGGAAATAGTCGCACAGCTGCGCCATGGTATAGGGCTTCGCACCGTAAACTCTGGTCAGGGTCAGGTTCTTCCATTCCAGAAGATCCGCCAGATGGCGTGTCAGATGCTCCGGGAAAAAGAGTTCCCCGGCCTGGATCGTCTTTTTCTGATATTTATCCGAATAAAACGGGGCGATCCCTTGTCTGGTGGAGCCGTACTTTTTGTCCTTTAAGCGAGTTTCCTCCAGCTCATCCAGCAGGATATGCCACGGCAGCACCAGTGAGGCGCGGTCGCTGATTTTCAGGTTATCCGGCGTCACGGAGACACCCTTCGCGGTGATGCTTTTCAGCTCGGTGCAGAGGCTTTCCAGATCCAGCGCAACGCCGCTTCCCAAAACGTTGACGACGCCCGGCCGAAAGATCCCGGAGGGCAGCAGATGCAGCGCAAATTTTCCGTATTCATTGATAACGGTGTGCCCTGCATTTCCACCGCCTTGATAGCGCACCACCACATCATAGTCCCGCGTGAGCAGATCGACCATGCGGCCCTTCCCCTCATCTCCCCAGTTGATCCCGACAATGGCACAAGTTTTCATGGATTGACCTCCCTGTTCTTGGTTTGCTGCTTTTTTCGTGAAGCCGGTTTGTCGTCCGGTTGTTTTCCGCAGGCGGGCTGGTACACCCGCCTGCTGTTATGTTCCGCTGTCGCCGTAGTTGGCAAGCACCCGGGCAGAGGGGTCGTTCACATCACAGCCCTTCCATGCCTTGTTGGGCATCCAAAAATCTACGATCATCTCACTCTGGCCGGGTCAATGCGCATCACATATTCCACAAAATCCAGGTCGCCGAAGGGTACCCGTGCCTCCAGAGAGTTGACGGAGATGCCGCGGTCACTTGACGCTGAACAGCAGATCACCGTAGGTGGGGAACGGCCATGCGCTCTCTGCGGTCAGCGTCTCCGCCTCGTCTGCGGCCACCCGCAGCGCTGTCATGCGGGAGAGCATCTCGTCCCGTATGAAATTTGCCCCCTCGGTCACATCGCAGAGGGTCTTGAATTTGGCGATCGCGCCGTCCAGCGCGTCGGCGCGCGTGTCGATACTTTCGGTCACTGCCGTCAGCTTTTTGACGAGCTTCGCCTCGTAACCGCAGCTGATCCCGGTATCCAGCGCCTTCTTGCCGGCGGCATCCCGGGCCACGTCTGCGGCGTAGTGCGCCGCAGCGGGCAGGATCTGCTTGCGGGCCATATCGCTCATGGTCTGTGCCTCAATGCACACCGTTTTGCAGTAGTTTTCCAGCATGATCTCGTACCGGGAGCGCAGCTCCGCCTCGGTGTAGACCTTCTGGGCCGTCAGCATCTCGATGTTCTTTGCCTTCAGCAGCTCCGGGATCGCGTCCGGCGTGGTACGCAGGTTGAGCAAGCCCCGCTTCTCTGTGGCCTCCCGGATCCATGTGTCGTCGTAGCCGTTTCCGTTGAAGATGATCCGCTTGTGTGCCGTGATGGTGCGCTTGATCAGCTCGTGCAGGGCGGCGTTGAAGTCCCCCGCCTGCTCCAGCTCGTCCGCATAGAGCTTCAGCGACTGTGCTACCGCGGCGTTGAGCATGATGTTGGCACAGGCGATGGAGTTGGAGGAGCCCAGCATCCGAAACTCAAATTTGTTGCCGGTAAAGGCAAGGGGGGAGGTGCGGTTGCGGTCTGTGGTGTCCCGGATAAAGCGGGGGAGCACATCAACACCCAGCTTCATCTTTTTCTTTTCCGCGCCGACATAGGCGGAATCCGTCTCGATGGCATCCAGCACGGCGGTCAGCTCATCGCCCAGGAATATGGAGATCACGGCGGGAGGCGCCTCGTTGGCCCCTAACCGATGATCGTTTCCGGCTGTCGCAACGGAGGCTCTCAGCAGCCCCTGATAGTCGTCCACCGCCTGAATGACTGCTGCCAGAAACAGCAGGAACTGGGCGTTTTCGTGGGGCGTTTCGCCGGGAGAGAGCAGGTTGACGCCGGTATCGGTGGAGAGAGACCAGTTGTTGTGCTTGCCGCTGCCATTGACCCCGGCAAAGGGCTTTTCGTGGAGCAGGCACACCATGCCGTGCTTGGCGGCCACCCGCTGCATGATCTCCATGGTCAGCTGGTTCTGGTCGGTGGCGCGGTTGGTAGTGGTATAGATGGGGGCAAGCTCATGCTGGGCAGGCGCTACCTCGTTGTGCTCTGTTTTGGCCAGGATGCCCAGCTTCCACAGCTCGGTGTTCAGCTCCTCCATAAAGGCGGCTACCCGGGGCTTGATGGAGCCGAAATAGTGGTCGTCCAGCTCCTGTCCCTTGGGAGGCTTGGCGCCGAACAGCGTCCTGCCGGTGTAGACCAGATCCCTGCGCTGTTCATACAGCGCCTTGTCGATCAGGAAGTATTCCTGCTCCGGGCCGACAGAGGGCGTCACGTGCTTGACCGCCTCGTTGCCGAACAGCTTCAGCACCCGGAGTGCCTGCCGGTTCAGTGCCTCCATGCTGCGCAGAAGGGGCGTTTTCTTATCCAGCGCCTCCCCGCCGTAGGAGCAGAAGGCTGTGGGGATACAGAGGGTCTTGCCCTTGATGAAGGCGTAGCTGGTGGGATCCCATGCCGTGTAGCCCCGGGCCTCAAAGGTGGCGCGCAGACCGCCGGAGGGGAAGGAGGAGGCGTCCGGCTCCCCGCGGATCAGCTCCTTGCCGGAGAATTCCATGATCACTCTGCCGTCCGGCGCCGGAGTGATAAAGCTGTCATGCTTTTCCGCCGTGATCCCGGTCAGGGGCTGGAACCAGTGGGTGAAGTGGGTCGCGCCGTTCTCGACTGCCCAGTCCTTCATGGCGGCGGCCACCGCGTTGGCCACAGACGGATCCAGCTTGGTTCCTTTTTGGATGGTATGCTTCAGAGAGTGGTACACCTCTCCGGACAGACGGGCCTTCATCACGCGGCTGTCAAAGACCTTGCTTCCAAATATTTCCGGTACAGTCGTCATAGTAGGTCACCCTTTCAGAAAAATAAAAAGAGACACCGGCGTCACGGGAGGCTCTGCCTCCGAGACGCCAATGTCTCTCAATATCGCAAAATATACATCCCGCCGCCCGGAAAGTCAACTGTCGATTTGTTGAAAATCCCTTTTTCCGGGACGCAATTTTTGGTGAATTATAACCTTGTAAAACGGCGGTATTTCCCGTATTTTAGACAAAGAACGAGGATGTTCTGCGGAGTAAGTACGCTTTTTCCGCAAACAGGCCCCGTTCTTTTTCTTCTTTAGGGGGTGTGGAGATATGAACAAAATCGAAGGACAGATCCGGATCCCATCCGGCTGTGCGATCGCCGCCGTGATCTCCAGAGAAGGTCAGCTTATGACCGGCGAAACGATCATCGAAAGCATGAAACCCATGCACGACCGCTCCAACGGATTGGGAGGCGGCTTCGCGGCCTACGGGATCTATCCGGAGTATCGGGACTTTTTTGCCCTGCATATGTTTCTGGATGACCGCGCCGCCAGAAAAAACTGCGAAGCCTTTCTGCGGGAGACGATGGAGATCGTCCGCGAGGAGCGGATCCCCACCCGGAAGACGCCTGCCATTACGGACGAGCCGCTGATTTGGCGCTTTTTCGTGACGCCGCTGCGCAGCGTGCTGGCCTCCATGCAGATAGACGAGGAGGAGTGCGTGGCCCGCACGGTCATGACGATCAACACGCAGATGAAGGGCGTGTATGTTTTTTCCAGCGGAAAGAATATGGGGGTGTTCAAGGCGGTGGGCTTCCCGGAGGATGTGGGACACTTCTACCGTCTGGAGGAGTATGCGGCTTATAGCTGGACAGCGCACGGGCGGTATCCTACCAATACGCCGGGCTGGTGGGGCGGCGCACACCCATTCGCGCTGCTGGATCGCTCCATCGTCCACAACGGGGAGATATCCTCCTACGACGCCAACCGCCGTTTCATGGAGATGTTCGGCTATCGGTGTACCTTGCAGACGGATACAGAGGTCATCACCTACATTGCGGATTACCTCCTGCGCAGGCAGGGACTCTCTCTGGAGGAGCTGTCCGCGGTGATCGCGGCCCCCTTCTGGTCCACCATCGAGACGAAGGGCGAGGCGGAGCAGATAAAGCTTCGCTATCTCCGCACCGTGTTCTCCAGTCTTCTGATCACGGGCCCCTTTTCCATCATCCTGGGCTTTGCGGGTGGCTTGATGGCGCTGAATGACCGGCTGAAGCTGCGCAGTCTGGTGGTGGCGGAGAAGGATGACAAGGTCCTGATCGCCAGCGAGGAGGCTGCGATCCGTGCCATGGAGCCGGACGCGGAAAATCTGTTTGCCCCCGCCGGCGGCGAGCCGGTGATCGTGCGGGTGAAGGAGGGACGGTACTGATGGGGATCGACTATATCTATCCGCAATTTGAGGTCATTCGCCGTGCGGAGCGGTGTACCAACTGCCGCATCTGCGAGAGGCAGTGCGCCAACGGTGTCCACCGGTTCGATGCGGAAAGGAAGACCATGGTCAGTGACGAGAGCAAATGCGTCAACTGCCAGCGATGCGTCTGCTTTTGCCCCACCCATGCGCTGAAGATACAAAGGAGCAGCTGTGCGCTCCGGGAAAACGACAACTGGGACGAGGAGACCGTCAAGGAGCTTTACCGGCAGGCCGGGAGCGGCGGCGTGCTGCTGTCCTCTATGGGAAATCCAAAGCGTTTTCCTGTCTATTGGGACAAGATATTGATCAACGCCTCGCAGGTGACGAATCCGCCCATTGACCCACTGCGGGAGCCTATGGAGACAAGGGTGTTTCTGGGCAGAAAGCCGGAGCGTATGCGCAGAGAACCGGACGGACGGCTGAACTGCGATCTGCCGCCGCAGCTCCAGCTGTCCATGCCTGTTTTGTTCTCCGCCATGAGCTATGGCTCTATCAGCTACAACGCCCACGCCTGCCTTGCCAGAGCAGCGCGGGAGCTTGGCATCTGCTACAATACCGGCGAGGGCGGGCTCCACGAGGATTTTTATGACTACGGTGAAAACACCATCGTACAGGTCGCCTCCGGACGGTTCGGCGTACATAAGCGGTATCTGAATGCCGGCGCGGCCATTGAGATCAAAATGGGGCAGGGCGCAAAGCCCGGTATCGGCGGACACCTGCCGGGGGCTAAGATCGTCGGCGACATCTCCCGCACCAGAATGGTGCCGGAGGGGACCGACGCCATCTCTCCTGCGCCCCACCACGATATTTACTCCATTGAGGATCTGCGGCAGCTGGTCTATTCCCTGAAGGAGACGACCGCCTACCAAAAGCCGGTTATCGTCAAGGTGGCAGCCGTCCACAACATTGCGGCCATCGCCAGCGGGATCGCCCGCAGCGGCGCGGATATCATCGCCATCGACGGCTTCCGGGGCGGCACCGGCGCAGCCCCTACCCGCATCCGGGATAATGTGGGAATACCCATTGAACTGGCGCTGGCCGCAGTGGATCAGCGGCTGCGGGAGGAGGGGATACGCAATCATGTGTCCCTGATCGCCGGCGGCAGCATCCGTTCCGCCGCCGATGTGGTCAAGGCCATCGCGCTGGGAGCGGACGCCTGCTACATCGGCACGGCCGCCCTGCTGGCGCTGGGATGCCATCTGTGCAGAAGCTGTCAGACCGGGCTTTGTAACTGGGGGATCACCACCCAGAGACCGGAGCTGGTCAAGCGGCTGGATATTGACGAGGGGAGCCGGCGGCTTGTCAATCTGATGACCGCGTGGCGGCACGAGATCAAGGAGATGATGGGCGGCATGGGCATCAACTCCGTGGAGGCGCTGCGGGGAAATCGCTTGATGCTCCGCGGCGTCGGCTTGACGGACAGAGAGCTGCATATCCTCGGAATTTCTCATGCCGGAGAGTAATTTTAGATAGAAAATCGAAGGGAGGCGTGGTATCATGTTTCATATCGATGCGTCACAGCTGGATCATCGCCAGTTGAATGAGCGGATCCAACACAGCTCCGGGACGCTGCTGATCACCGGCTGCCTTGGGCAGAGATTCATCGGCGCCGGGGCGGAGCAGGGGCTTCTGGAGATCGCGGGGACGCCGGGGAACGCGCTGGGCGCCTATCTGGACGGCGCCTGCATCGAGGTGCGCGGCAACGCGCAGGACGCCGTCGGCGATACGATGAACGGCGGACGGATCATCGTCCACGGCAGCATCGGCGATGCGGCGGGATACGCCATGCGGGGCGGCGAGATCTATGTACAGGGGGATGCCGGCTACCGTGCGGGCATCCACATGAAGGCGTACGGCGATAAAGTACCGGCACTGGTCATCGGCGGTACGGCGGGGAGCTTTTTAGGAGAATATCAGGCGGGCGGGATCATCCTTGTTTTGGGGCTGTCCCAAACGGGCCGTCCCATCGTGAGTAATTTCCCCTGTACCGGTATGCACGGAGGAAAGCTCTATCTGCGCTCAGACGGCAGCGGCCTGCGGCTTCCCGGACAGGTCAAGGCACGGCCTGCCGGGGTGGATGACCTGACCGAGATCAGCAAATATGTGCAGAACTACTGTGCGTTTTTCGGAGGAGACCGGGACGCCATCATGGGCGCACCCTTTACCGTGATCACCCCGGATACAAAGAACCCCTATCGCCAGATGTATGTTTTGAATTAAGAAAAGCAGGTGAGAACATGAAGTACACGCCGGAAGAAGTGATACAATTCGTGCAGGAGGAGGACGTCAAGTTTATCCGCTTGGCCTTCTGCAACGTCTATGGAAAGCAGCACAACGTGGCCATCATGCCAAGTGAGCTCAAGCGCGCCTTCACCTACGGGATCGCCTTTGATGCCTCGGCGGTGGAGGGCTTCGGCGGCGAGATCCGCTCCGATCTGCTGCTTCACCCGGACCCCTCCACCCTGATCCAGCTTCCGTGGCGGCCGGAGCAGGGCAAGGTGGTGCGGATGTTCTGCGACATCTCCTATCCGGACGGCAGACCCTTTGAGCGGGATACCCGGAGCATCCTGAAGCGGGCGGTGGCAGATGCCGACGCCCGGGGCGTTCAGTTCGCGTTTGGCGCGGAGATGGAGTTCTACCTGTTTCGCCTCGACGAATATGGCGAGCCCACCAGCATCCCCTACGACCATGCGGGCTATATGGACATCGCGCCGGACGACAGGGGGGAGACGATCCGCCGGGAGATCTGCCTGATGCTGGAGCGGATGGGAATCCGGCCGGAGAGCTCCCACCATGAGAGCGGCCCGGGCCAGAATGAGATCGATTTCCGGTATTCAGACCCCCTCACGGCTGCCGACAACGCCGTTACCTTCCACGCGGTGGTCCGCACCGTGGCGGCGCAGAACGGGCTTTGCGCCAGCTTTTCCCCCAAGCCCTTGGCAGACTGGGATGGAAACGGGATGCACATCAACGTCTCGGCCAGATGTGACGAGAATGCCCAGCCGCTGCCCGGTGTCATTGCGGGGATCCTGGAGAATATCCGGGATATGACGCTGTTTATGAATCCCTGCGAGGAGTCCTACTATCGCCTTGGCCACGACAAAGCGCCCCTCTATGTGACATGGTCTGCGGAAAACCGCTCCCAGCTGATCCGCATCCCGGCGGCGGTGGGCGAATACCGCCGGGCCGAGCTGCGCTCTGCCGATCCGATGACCAATCCGTACATCGCCTATGCGCTCATGATCTACGCCGGACTGCATGGGCTTGCGCATGACCTGCAGCTCTGCCCGGCATCGGACTTCAATGTCTATACCGCGCCTGCGGAGGTGCTGGATGGACTGAAAAAGCTGCCCGGCTCACTGGCAGAGGCTGCCGCGCTGGCAGAGGCAAGCGCATTTATCCGCAAGTATCTCCCGGAAGCCGTGATCTCCGCCTATTGCCATCAGTGAGTGACCTGCCGGAAGCAGGTGAAAGGAGGGGAGAACATGGTCTTTCAGGAACGGACATACAGTGTTCTGATCGTCACCGCCTCGGACAGCTTTACCACGAAGATCATGCCGCTGCTCCCCGTGACGGATTACTGGCCGGTGACGACGGTACACAGTGTCGGAGAGGCGCGCCGCAAAATCGCGGAAGCGGCATTCGATATCGTGCTGATCAACGCGCCGCTGCCGGATGACTTCGGGATGCAGCTGGCGGTAGACATCTGCACCGGAAGCGGCGCCGGAGTCCTGCTGCTGGTGCGGAACGATCAGTTCGACGATATCTACGCAAGAGTTGTCGGGTACGGCGTGCTGACGCTGTCCAAGCCCACCGGTATGCAGATGGTGGCGCAGAATCTGCGGATCCTCTGCGCCACCCGCGAACGGATGCGGCGGATGGAGGCGAAGCAGGCCACGGTGGAGGAGCGGATCGAGGAGATCCGGCTGGTCAACCGGGCCAAATGGCTGTTGATCGAGTGCCTTGGCATGACAGAGCCGGAGGCCCACCGCTATATCGAAAAGCAGTCCATGGATCAGCGCATATCCAAGCGGGAGGTGGCGGAATCCGTGATCAAGACGTATAAATAATAAATAGCACAAGCCTTCCGCATACAGGGATGCTCTGAATCATAAAAACACCGCTTGACAAAGCGCCGCAGGCCGCAGTAAAATACCAACTGTTGAACAAGGACGTTCATCAGGGGACTTTTGCCCCCTGATGGGCGTCTTTTCTTTTTTTGAATTTTGCATGGGAGGGCGACACATGACAAAGTATATTTTTGTGACGGGCGGCGTTGTTTCCGGACTGGGAAAGGGCATCACGGCGGCTTCCTTGGGGCGGCTGCTGAAGGCGCGGGGACTGAAGGTGGCGGCGCAGAAGCTGGATCCTTACATCAATGTAGACCCCGGCACCATGAGCCCCTATCAGCATGGCGAGGTCTATGTGACCGAGGACGGGGCGGAGACGGATCTGGATCTGGGACATTACGAGCGGTTCATCGACGAGGATCTGAATCAATACTCCAACCTGACCACCGGAAAGGTCTACGCCAATGTTATCGCCAAGGAGCGCCGGGGCGCGTATCTGGGCTCTACCGTGCAGACCATCCCCCACATCACAGATGAGATCAAGCGGTTTATCTACAATGTGGGCAGCAAGGCGGAGGCTGACGTCGTGATCACCGAGATCGGCGGGACCATCGGGGATATTGAGAGCCAGCCCTTTATTGAGGCCATCCGGCAGGTGGGCCGTGAGGTAGGCCCCGGGAATGCCCTGTATATCCATGTCACGCTGGTACCCTATCTAAAGGCGTCCGGCGAGCATAAATCCAAGCCGACCCAGCACTCGGTGAAGGAGCTGCAGGGCTTGGGTATCACGCCGGACATCATCATTCTGCGCTGTGACGAGCCCATTACCGACCCGGGTATCTTTCGTAAAATCTCAAATTTCTGCAACGTAAAGCCGGACTGCGTCATTGAAAATCTGACCCTGCCCGTTCTCTATGAGGCGCCCCTCTATCTGGAGCAGGCAAACCTGTCTGCGGTGGTGTGCCGTGAGCTGCGGTTGTCCACGCCGGAACCGGACCTGCGCCAGTGGCGGGACATGGTCGCCGCCATCAAGAGCCGCAGCAGATCGGTGACCATCGGCCTTGTGGGGAAGTATGTGCAGCTTCACGACGCCTATCTCTCCGTTGCGGAGGCGCTGCGCCACGCCGGCTTTGCCCTTGGCGCAAAGGTGGATATCCGATGGATCGACTCGGAAACCATCACGGAGGAGACGCAGGAGGAGCTCCTCTCCCACCTTGACGGGATCCTTGTCCCGGGCGGCTTCGGGAGCCGCGGCATCGAGGGGATGATCCTGGCGGCCCGGTACGCCCGGGAGCATCACGTCCCCTATCTGGGCATCTGCCTTGGTATGCAGATCGCCGTCATCGAATTTGCCCGCCATGTGCTGGGCATTGCCGATGCCGACTCAGGTGAATTTGCCCCGGAATGCCGCCATAAGGTCATCGATTTCATGCCCGGCCAGGGCGAGAATATCGACAAGGGAGGCACTCTCCGACTGGGCAGCTATCCCTGCGTGATCGCCGACGGAACGACCATGGCACGGTGCTACGGGAGCAAGGAGATCCGGGAGCGTCACCGCCACCGCTATGAGTTCAACAACGACTATCGGGAGCCTATGCAGGCGGCGGGCCTGACCATAAGCGGACTATCCCCCGATGGGAGGCTGGTGGAGGCCGTGGAGCTGCGCGACAGCCCCTTCTATGTGGGCGTGCAGTATCACCCGGAGTTCAAGAGCCGCCCCAACCGCCCCCACCCGCTGTTTCAGGGCTTTCTTGATGCTGCATTGAAGGGCGATAAGTAATGGGGTGGCGGCGCAACGGAAGTATAGCCGTCATTCTGACCCGAGCTAATCCTCGGTATGCCGCGACCGTGTTTTTCGTTAAACTGCCTGTATCGATATCCCTTTGCACGGACGAGGCTGCGCAAACCATGGACAGTTTCATGCCGCAAGTGATGTGAACCAATCGAAAAAAGAGGAGCGGACGGAGTATCCGTCCGCTCCTCTTTCAACCTTTCCGCGCATTTCCGCGTGTGGGTCACGGTGTGGGTCAACTTTCGATGGCAGAGGAATGGTCACATTTTGCGCTGCCGGAAACAATAAAAGGTATCGCGCCGAAGGCATAGAGCCACCGGGCGGAGCGCAACGCTCCCGCCGGGTGGCTCGGCAGGTTTTTGGTTGTTTTCCGTGTGGGTCAAGCGTTTATGACGCAAAGGAAGGGTGGACTTCTGACAGAGACAGTCCGAGCCGCTGCGCCCTGTCCCTCTCGTAGGTTACACCAGAATGGACATGACAGTCAAAAGAATCGCCAGAAATGCAAAGCTGATCCCGGAAAACAGGAGAAGAAAACTCTTTCCGCCATTGGGAACACGGCGCGTATATTCCCGAAATGTAATGAGGCTTGCAAGAGAAGCCACCAGCGTCCCTGCACCGCCCACATTGACGCCAACCAGAAGAGCGCGGGCATCCTGCGTGAAGCGACTGAGCAGAATGGCGGCAGGGACATTGCTGATGATCTGGCAGGTGAGCGCGGAGATCAGCATCGTTCCGTGGGACAAAAGGCGGGCGAACAGCACCCGGACCGATTCCATCCGGGCAAGATTGCCGGAAAAGGTGAAGAAAGCGGCGAAGGTAGCCAGCAGTCCCCAGTCTACGGTCTTCAATGCGTGCCGATCCAGAAACCAGAGTACCAGAACAATGACAGTCAGGCCAAGAACATAGGGTGCCAGCCGCAGCACCATGGCAACGGCTAAACAGAACAGTCCGCCATAGACGGCAGCCTGGCGGGAGTCTACTGTGACCTGCACTTCCGGCACGGAAAGCCGGTCTTTGGGAAATGCCAGGCAGCACAAGAGAATGAGAACGGTAGACAGAATGAAGGGCGGCAGCATTGTCGAAAAGAACATCCTTGCGGAAAGATCGTAATAGCTGAAAAGATAAAGATTCTGCGGATTTCCGAAGGGCGTGATCATTCCGCAGAGATTGGCGGCGCAGTTTTGCAGAACGAACAAGAGCGCGGCGTGCTTTTCCTGACCGGTAGAGGAAAGAACAAACCAGCCAAGCGGCAGAAATGTCAGCAAGGCGGTATCATTGGTCAGAAGCATAGACCCGAACATGGTGATGACCACCAGTGCTGTACATACGCCCCGAACCGTGGAAAAGGTGTGCACCATCCGCTGCGAAAGAGCGGAAAAGATCTGCAGGTCTCGCAGAGCACCTACCACCGCCAAAACACTAAATAGACAGGAAAGCGTTTTGAGGTCGTAATAGCCTAAGTAGTCCCTGTCGGGAGGGACAAAGAACGCCGTTGCAGCCGCAGCCAGCAGTGAAATGGCCAGCATAGCATTAGTACGGCACCAGCATTGAATCTTGCGCATAAAAAAATCCCTTTCGCGTGAATATTTCCGTGAAGAAGATAACACATTTCGGGATGATTTACAATGAAGTTCTATGAACCCGGCAGACACCAAGCGGCAACGCAAATCGGCACATATTTTGCGCTGCTGGAAACAATAAAAGGGTATCAAAACGAAGACATAGAGCCACCGGGCGGAGCGCAATGCTCACGCCGGGCGGCTCTGTAGCGTCTCGGTGTGTTTCCCGTATGGGTCAAAATGTGGGTCAGGTGGAGGAAGCGGAGAGGGTGTTCTGGGGAATACAGGAGTTCTCCTCCTGTTGTTTCGTCCAAGTGACAAGGGTCACTGCCTCTACAAAAAGCGCTCTTTTTTGTTGCTGCGTAATAGTGGATGCCAAATTACTGACAAATATCAAACAGCAACTCCGTGTAGGCCACACTATCTTCGGAGGGCAGTGAAAAACATCCTCCGGCCTGCGCTGCCACCCTGACCCACAGATTAAATTGGTCAAAAAGTAAAGAAAAAGTCCTGCTTTCGATAGAAAGCAGGGCTTTTTGGAGCTGCTGGGCGGATTCGAACCGCCGACCTCATCCTTACCAAGAGATTTTTGATAATTTTTATAACAATTTCTACTTGTTTTTAGTCATTTTTGTTCCGAACAACGTTGTTTCCAGAACTTTCGAGAAGTGCAGCCTCCGTTGTTTCCACATCTGTCTGTGGTGGAACTGTGGTCAAGCCGCAATTTTACGCATTCACCCGCTGATCGTAAAACTCGCTCTCCGCAACCTTGGTTACAAAGTCAGAAACCACATCCGCTGTATCTCTATCAGTTACTCGCCAGATTTTTTTACTTTATATACCGCTTTCTTCAGCCAGTATATTATAGAATGCCTCTAACTCGTCAATTACCAGCTGTGTAATTGTATGCCCTAAGAAACTATTTTCATTAATATCATGTTCGGCAAGAACTCGGAACAGCTTTTCATTAAAGTTATATGCCTGAATCTGTTTCAAAAACTCTTCTAAACTAACTCTTGCAAGTCTACCCTTATCGCAAAGCTGATAAACAACAAATGCAACACTCATCTTGAAACGAAGCTTGACTATGTGCTCTATGTCTAACATACTTTCCGACAATAGTGAGATGTAGTGAAGCGAAACTGGATATCTAATATATGGGATACAGCCGTACTCTATACACGATACAAGAACATCAATGGCTTGTTGGATACACCCAAATACAAGTATAAAGAAATTGTATGAATCTGGCTTGGCTCGATCTACCATGTATTTGGTTCCAGACAAAGCGCCCCTGAACCGCTCTCCAAATGGTAACATCACATTATCATCTTCCGAGAACATCACTAATCTTCCAATATCTTCACGGGCAAATCGTATAATATCATCAATGCTGTTACACTTTGCAAAGTAATCGTTCAGATTGTCGATTCCATTAAAAAGGCTAATAAATGCTTGTCCCCCGACGCTATAGAGCGAATGATAGCCATTTGATTGGTTGAGAAGTCGAAGCGGCAGTATGAGGATTTCACCATGAACATTTTCTAATAGCTTCAGATTATCTTCTGCTGTCACTCCGATTTGCTCATATAGAAATTCAGCATCTTTGCCATCTGGCATTTTACTTCGTATTTCTGAATACTTACTCAGAGGATCATCAAGAATATGCTTGTCTCCCATTAACAAAAAAGGTAAGTGTTCGTTATCCTCAAAATCCATAAATGTGGCAGCCGTGAAAACGTAACTGTTTTCACCAGGGAACCAAGCTTTTAGATACAGCTGAATTTCCTCGATATGACGCAGCCAGAATAAATTAATTTCATCCAACGCTTCTGGTGAATGGCTACTTTTTAATTTTGGCAACAAAGTTGCGAGCAATTCTTTATATTCAGTTTGTATTAAATGAATCTTATCCAGCAATAGGTTTGATTTCAAAGTTAATTACCTCATTTAACAACTGTTCTGGGATACCATATATCTCGTCCAAAAAAGATATAGTTTTGTTCATAATCATAATACAATCTGGCAGAACGGTTTTCAATCTGGTTTCGTCCTCAACATCCGGAACACAATGATATTTATGAGCGGGGTTGTTACATTTCAAAAGAGAAGACTCACGAATAGCTCCCCATAATCCATGTTCAAAAGAAGAATCGTAATCGTAATATAAGCCATATAGATTCTTCTCTCCGACATCTTCCGCTTTAAGCCTTATGTTTTGCTTGTCAAAATATTTAGTATCCATATCAATGAATTCTTCACCCTTGAATTCATTGACTAAAGCTTCGATATATTTTTCGTCGAAATGAGATTCCTCTAAAGCACCATTTTCCCTGTGCCTTGCTAAAACGAGCTTATATAGCCCCATACCATACAGCTGATAATCACGCCAAATATTTTCATGAAACGACTCGTTTTTTACGAGATATTTCATCATAATATAGTCTTCAATCAAGACACGCACGCAACTTCTGCCAGATATAGAATTAAATAACTGATGCTCATAAATTTCCTTCAATCGCTTATAAGAATATGTCGCAATCCCGAGCAAAACACTCATTTTCTCATTAAGCGGGTCAGCTGTTAAAAACAGTTCCGAGAGATACACAAATACCTCATGCAGTTTTTCCATGTATGCGGTGATGTTTCTCTTTTCCTCTGAAAATCGAATGGCGAATATACTGCAATCTGTCATTTCGCTTACACACCTCCAAAATTCCTTCAAGTATGCAGAGTCAACCTCTTCAAAAGTCAAAATCATCATTTCAAGAGAACGTACTGTTGGACGAGCCATGCACATTATTTCATCAGTGTGTTTGGATGACGGATAGGCCACCAGCAAATCCACCTGTTCTCTTAAAAGATGTACTTCCCCTGAAAGTTGATTAAAATAGAGTGCTACAAACCTGATATCAGTTGCTTCATTAGATTGGTGATCCATTATTTCACGCATTGTCTGAATTATCGCTTCACACCTGTCCTCAACACTCTGATCTGGACAATAAAAGCACTTAGCAAAAACCGGGGCTTTGCTTGCAGTAAGAAAAACCGTTAACGGCGCAAGTGCTTCTTTAGCTCCACTGCAAATAATGTAATCATAAAATCTCTTTTGAATATCTGCGTCCAGCTTTAATATCTGTGATAATCTTGCTGTATAGAGGCCAGGTGCCAATTTGTGTAATGCAGAAATAATGCCGTAGGACTTTCTTAACCCTTCATCTCGTCCATAATATTTCAAAATCAATCCAATCCAAAGGTACTCTGGCATGCGGCCATAAGTCCACGACTTTTCGTCTTCAAGTTCATGCATCAGCGGTATTGCATTTATTGGCGTTATAAACTTGCCTTTTTGAAAGGTATGGTCAGATAGTTTGCTGCGTCTCATTTCTCTTCCTTTCGCCTTCTCAATCGCGCTACAGCTGTTCTAAAACTAACGGAGGCACCCCTAACGGATGCCTCCGTTAATTTTGGAGCCCCGAGTTTTTCAACAAGAAAAGAGTTTTATTTTGCGCTGCTGTAAACAATAGAAAGTCAATCCTCCGGCAGAGCATCATGCGTCGACTGCTCCAACATGAGGAATCGATCGAAGTCGCTCTTGTAGAGTCGATCCTGAATAATTCGATATTTCTCAAACTCTGTTTCGGCATGAAGCTTTGCCTGCTCCGCGCTGATTTTACCGGGTCCCGTCAGCAGTTCGTTTCCGTTAAACTCCAAGAACCCGTCCAGACGCTTCGCCCAATCCTCCATACTCATAGGAATTTTGCGTTCAGCCTGAAGCTCAGCATAGTCCAAATAGAGAGACACGATCCGCTCCAGATATGACATTTCCTTTTCGCTCAAATAATTCTTGGCTACGGTCACATCAGCCTTTACGATTTTTCCGTCTGGTGCATTTTCCCAGGTTGCCAGCCCCATGTGTTCTTTCGCCGCATCAGCCCGCTCCACGATCAGCTCTGCCGCTGTGTGGCGATGAACGGCATAATGCAGCTTGTTCTGCACAGTCTGGAAAAACAGACGGGTGGTCCTTGCATCCTTGTCGTAGTCGAAAGCTGTAGCGTAGAGGTCTGTGACCTTTTGATAGAATTTCCGCTCAGACAGCCGAATTTCACGGATGTACTGGAGCTGACGCTCAAAGTATTCATCCGTAAACATGTGTCCTTTTTTCAGGCGTTCTTTATCCATGGTCCAGCCTTGGATGGTATGGTCTTTCACGATCTGTCCCGCCCATTTGCGAAACTGTACCGCACGGGGATTATTGACCTTAAATCCAACAGCAATGATCATTTGAAGCGTGTAATGCTTCAGTTCTCTGTTGACCTGCCGTCCCCCCTCGGCTTGAACTATCCGGAAATTCCGGATAGTTGCCTCCTCCGACAGTTCGTGGTCGTCATATATTTTCTTAATGTGCTCATTAATTGTGCGAATGTCAACATCGTAAAGCGCCGCCATCATCTTCTGCGTCAGCCAGATATTCTCATCCTCATAACGCATCTCAAAACTTTCGTCACTGTCGCCGGTGGAGGCCACAAAAGTCAAATATTCCGCAGCAGAACTGCGAAGCGCCAATTCTTTTTTCTTGGAGTTCTTGTCCATTTTGTTGCAGTCCCCCTTTTATTTGCTCACCTCGACACGGCGTAGTTTTCCACATTTCAAGACATATAGAAAACTACGCCGTTCATCTCATCAACAGACAATATTACGCCCCAACGACGCACTTTGTCTCTTCGATAATCCTGTCCTTGAGCTGTATAGCATCCCGAATGGCCAACTTTTCCTGTACCCGGATATACTGTTCCATGTAGCTATAATCTGGCTGCCCCTCTGCCGTAACAGGAAGTAAAATGCTGTCATTTTCTACTTTATTTTCCCACCGCGGCGGTCTCTCACGGGAATATTTCGGGTAAAGAACTTTGTTCAATACACTCGCAAGATATAGATTTGTCCGATAGGAAACCTCGACATTTTCCAGCCTAATAAAATAGGAGTGGCTGTATACTCCGGCCTCTTCCGGTTGAGCATAAACAAGGCCGGCCGAAACCGCACCATCAGCTATAATGGAAATCGCATTTGTATAGGTGCGGAAATCACCTTTCTTGCCCCAGTACATAATACCATTGTCCCCGAGCTTGGCGCAAGTCAGCGGTATACAATATTCCTCACTACGCGCTTTCGTTGCAGAACCAATTTTCTTTCCGGTACCAATATACCCGCCTTTCAGCGGGACAAACAAATCTCCAATACTGAAGGGCTTAAATGTAGCCTTCTTATTCAGCGTTTCCTGATCTTCGGTCGTCAGCTTGTAGTCATCCAATCCAGCAGCCAGGAGATACTGCTCCAGCACGCTGATTCGTTCCTGCTCCAGCACGCTGATTCGTTCCTGCATATACTCCCAGTCCGGCGTTCCTTCATCTGTGACCGGGAGAAAAATCTCATCGTTCTCAACCTTGCCTGTCCATGTTGCCTTATCCGCTCTCGAATATTTTGTATCATGGATTGCCTTTTCGACCGCAGTTTTAAGATAAAGACACAGCTCCATCGACATATGCGGCATTACAGATTTTTTGAGTGCTATCAAATAAGCGTCGGTGAAAACTCCAATCAGCGGCTGTGCATAAACCGTGCCAACCGTAGGCGGACCGTTATAAACAACAGAAAGGACATTTTCATAGTGAACAAAGTCAGAAGGCCGACCATAGTACATGATCCCATTGTCGCCCCACTTACAATTGATTAACGGCAATGAAAACTCTTCTGTTCTTTCCTTAGAGACATTGTCCTGTTTGCGGCCAGCCCCAATATATGGAGCATTTAATTTTTCGAACAAAGCCCCTATTCGGAATGCCTTATACTCCATATCCACCGTCCCCTTTAATTGCTTGGGAAACCTTCCACGCCAGATAGTCCGCCACAGTTTTCCGGAAGTCCTCCTCCGTAGGCATGGTATCGATCACCTTGTGCTGGGCAAAGGTCCAGTCGTTGCCATTTAGCGATACGGTATCCCGAATCACAAGGCCGTTTTCTTCCGTATAGTATTGAGTCCTGGGCTTTTTACCCAGCACAATGGCCTCCACCTCGGCATACCGCTCAGCAGCGTGATCGGCATCCCGCAAATTGACCTCCTGGCTGGATTTTTTGCGATTTTGCCGGGCATAACCATCGTTGCTAAAATCAATAAAGATTACCATGTCGTCCACCTCGTGGGGACGGGCGACTTGGAACACATAGATAGCCGTCTGAACGCTGGACTTTCCGCAGAAGATATCACTCATGTGGACACTGGCACAAAGGGTGTTTTTCTCCAATATCTTTTTCGTATAGGGCAAGCCGTTTCCACTGCCCGCATTTTCCTGGATCAGAATGCAGGCGTAGCCGGAGGTCATCTTTTCCAGCGCCTCTTGCACAAAGTTGAAGCCCTTGCCATCCGCAGAGTAGGGAGGGTTCAGAAGAAATACTGTGGCAGGAAACTTTCCGGTCTCATTGTTGTAATCATGACCATCGCCATTATAAATGTTGGATGAGCCGTCCCCCATCAAGATCATGTTCAGCACAGCCAGGATATAAATATTACCGAGGATTTCCACGCCCAAAAGCTGATGCTCCTTGATGTTGGTGATTTTCTTCTCTAACTCTTTTTGATCGTGGATTTTTGCCTGCGCATCTTTTATCATGATGTCCATAGCCGACACAAGAAATCCAGCAGAACCCATAGCTCGATCCCACACGAAAGAGTCCATATTAGTGCGGGCCAGCTTCGCCATCAGCGTTGTTACATAGCGTGGCGTGAGCACAACATCATTCTCTCTGTCATTTTCGATATGTACCCAGTCTCCCAAAGAGTTGAGAATTTTCCCAGTAAAATCAAGGTGCAGATTGCTCTCCAAACAAGGGATGATATCCTGCTTCACCTGCTTAAACAGGCTTTTGAGGATGCTCTCGCCATTTACCGGTCTCCACAGGGTTTCCTTTTTAAACACTGGCTGCAAAAGGTCTAAAATCATGCGTATCTTATCGTCGCCACATTTCTTCTTTTTCAGGAAAGAGCGGATTCGGGTAATAATGATCGTACTGTCGTTGTCCTCCTGATCGTCATTACCAGTAAACTGATTTACGTCCAGCGGTGCCACACCCTTGGTAGTCAATCCGACCATGATCAGACCGCAGAATAGATACAGTTTCTCATTCGTGGTCAGCGCCGTCCGCAGCTTGGGATTATCGTACAGACTTTGGTGAATCGACTTAATTTTCGTTTCCAACGCAGTCTCTGTCCGCTGTCTCAAATCTTCCAATTCCTTCTCGGTCAGCGTCATTTTGTCCAGCATTGCAAAAAATCTATCCAGATTGTCCGCCTTCAACAGCGACCATCCCTTATCCAGTTCTGGAATATGCTTAGGGACACGATTATTCTTTTCGGAGATATAATACGCCCTGCATTCCGCATCCTGAACAGAGCCATCGGCGTTCATCTGTGTTCCGTTAATACCGATGGCGATCACTTCAGTGTAACCTCTGCTGTCCAAGATGGCGTTGGCGTAGTGGACAGCTCCGTTCACGGCGTAATTCATAATGCTGGAATAATTGGCGTCGCCAGCGTGATGCTGTATCGTACCGTCCTTGCGCTTACTGTCTTTCTCATAATAGGTGATAAGCTCGATCTGCCCGGACTTCGAGATCTTTTCCAATCGATTCTTTAACCCCTTGGCTTCAATCATAACAGGAATTCGACGGGCGGTCTTATTTTCCAAAAGAAGCTGAATATCGGGGTAATTATTTCCAGCGCCACCAGATTTGGAGTCCGCAGACCGCAGAGCATCTGTAATGGTTCGATTAATGCTCTCCGTTTTTCCATAGTGCCTGATTCCTAACTCATCCAGTATCTTCTTGTAATGCTCCTCAACTTTTTCCTCAATGCTCGCCATGGTCGCTCACCTCCTGTTGCTGCTCTATATGCTCTTTCAGCCATTCACGGATCAACGCAGATGCCGTGGTATCCTCATCCAGAGCAAGTTGTTTTAATGCTTTTCGCTCCTCCCGCGTCATTGTAATGGTTATATTAACCATATTTCTGTTGCTCATTGCAGCTCGCTCCCATCCTCTTGTGTATCTGTGTAATAGTGTAGCACAGAGAAATAGCCTTTGCAAGAACGGATTTTAAGCGACAAGCCCGCTAATTACAGGTACTTCCAACCGCCGGTATCTCCATGTTGCTGTTCTGCGCATTAACAATTCCGTTGCCTAACGCCAAGCGAAGGTTCAATCTCACAGCTTTCCGGTGAGATTTACACCCATGTGTGGCCTCAGACATTCATGGGGCTCGTAGGGCAACCATTTTGTAGCGTTCCCGTTTTATATCTTGCGCTGCTGTAAACAGCAGAAATACTCGGAATCAGTTCTCTCGAACCGGTCCCGAGTATTTTTCATTTCCCGTATTTCTCTTTCAGGCTCTGGTGACCCTTCTGCGCTTCCCTCCGCAGATCATCAGCGGTCAGCATCAGCCACTGCGGGTCAGGGTCGTTCAGATTCAAGTTCAGGTATGCCATTTCTTCCGGAAAGTATCTCTCCGGGTCAAATCTGAAGTCCCTCGCAACAAGCCGCTGCCACATACTTGGCCCATCGGGCAGGTCGATCTTGTCCACCTCGTAGCTCGTCAGCTCATGGGTGGTGTCGATCTTTCGCAGGAACCCCTCTGCGGTCAATTTCCCCTGAACATATTCCTCCCGTGCCAGCCGAGCGTTCTCGCTCCACTGGTCGTACTGCTCGTAGTCCATGGGTATCAGGTTGGAACGCTCAGAAGGTGCCGCGTCGATCCACCGCAGCAGGCGGGAATACATTCTGTCCCGCAGCTTTTTACAAATCAGGAGCGCCTCATCCTCCGAAGTCTTATCCAGTCTTGCCAGATTCGCGCCTCGCTGTTTGCAGCTCTGCCCATCGGTCACCCGGTCACAGTACCGGGTGGCCTTTTTCGTTTTTGGGATGAAATAGCCCCAGCAGTAGTCACATCGGCAGACCCGCTGGTTGTCCTGTTCGAAGTAGAGCGCCAACACCAGCATCCGCAGTTCCATCAGGCTGCGAAGCCGGAACGACCGTGGTTTTTCCAACCGCGGCAGCTTTGCCGGATCGCAGATCCGCGCAATGTCGGCATAAGCTGCCCGCAGGTTTTCATACTGCTCCGCCGGTGTTAATCCAGCCGTGCCGTCGAAGGTGACCTCCATGATGTTCCGAAGATAATTCTGTACACGCAACGGTTCCTCCATCACCCGCAGGATCTCCTGTCCAGCAGCCAGCAGAAACATCGCCGTGCCGTCATCCTCTGCCTGCAAAGTTTGATGCAGAATGTCCGTCACAACAAATCCGCTCACAGGATCGATCTCACACAGATCCGGTGTCAGCAAAATGGCCTCCGCGGCAAAGTCCTCTAAGTCGCTCACAGGAATGTCGATCCGCTCCTCAAATAGAGGATGCTCGTTCCGCAGCCACCGCACCGCCTTGCGGTAGTCCATATAGTCCAGTTCAGAAAAGGCGATCAAGGTCTCCGCGGGAGTCAGTGCAGGCATCCGCGTGATTGACCTGTCATCACAAAGCTGGATGGAATAACGTCCATCGCCCACTTCCATCAAGTACAATTCCGAAGCCATGCCGATACCTCCTCAAAGATCACTTCCTGATGTAAGCCGCCTTGAAATTATTCTAACATAAAGGTGAACACAGCGAAAGCGAAAAGTTTCATGACACCTCGACAACTGAATACCCGCAGCCGGAGTGCATACACCGTGAGGGAAGCAGCGCCAAGATCCGCAAAGGGGAGCGTGCCGACACGGGACAACGCCGCAGAAAGTCTGGGGCAGGAAGGTGTACGGTGTGCGGCCAATCAAAATCAAAACAGAAAAGAAAGGAAAATCAAAAATGAAATCATCTGTCTACAAAAGCTACGATGAACTGCCGCTGTTCCTCAACTCAGATACCGTGGCAAAGACTTTGGGCATTGCACCATCCAGTGCATACGAGTTGATGCACGAAAAGAATTTTCCAACACTGCGCGTCGGCAGCCGCATGGTGGTTCCGAAAGAAAAGTTCATCCAGTGGGTGGAGGAGCACACGAAGGGCGGTGCGCGCGCATGAGAAAAACAAAACCTCCTGTTGGCTGGGAACATGTGAAAAACTGCTTCCCGGTTCCGAACATCCTGCTGGACATGGATCTGCCTGCCAGTGCGGTAGCAGTGTACCTCTATCTGCTGCGCAGCGTGGACAGGAAGACAGATCAGTGTCATCCGAGCGAGGCGACCATCGCCAAGAGACTACACCTTTCCCGTAACACCGTTGCCAAGTATGTGCGTCTGCTGGAGGAACGTGGTCTCATCATCACGGAGCATACTAAAATCATCACAAAAAACGGCATCAAGAAAAACGGCAACCTGCTCTACACCCTCGTCTCAATGCATGAGATCACGCAGGCATACTACGACCGGCAATTTGAAAAAGCAGAGCTCGCTACTATGCAGCAGAAAGCGAAGGCGAAAGCTGAGAAACTGGGCATCGAGTTCATCCCGGCGGGCGATGGGCAAAGCGCATGAGCACCCCGTGTTTGCCCCTGTGTGCCGCTGTGTGCGCCCCTTCGGGGCTGGGTGGAGTCCCAGCCCCAACGAGGGGGTTGGGACGGTTTTGCCCCCTTTTGGACGAGGTTGCGAGGACGAAAGGAAAAGCGGGATAAAGCCCTGGCGCCACTTCCGGCGTTATGGGCAACCACAACTGCCCGCAGTGCGGGCAGTTTACGGGGGTTTTGCGACACCTCTTAGGTGCATGTGTTCTGGCGTCTGTTTCAGAGCATTTGTTCACGATTGGCGTCTGCTTTCCCCAAACCGCCGATGGTCACAGGCTTTCCAGCGGCATCTAATATGACATTAACGAAGATTGGAGTGATATTTGTGAGCGAAAACAAAGACCGCCTGACCTACCGGCCGGAGCCGGAAACCAGGCAGAAGATTGAGCAGTGGTACGAAGCGGATAACTGCCGCAGTATGAATGAGTTCATCGACAAGGCCGTCAGCTTCTATGCGGACTGGCTCTCCGCCAACCGCAATGACATGCTCCCCAGAGCGATCTCATCCGCTATGGACGGACGGCTTAAAATCCTGGAGAAAAATCTCTCCTCGCTGTCCTTCAACCATGCGGTGGAACTGGATATGCTGATGGGTATCATTGCGGATACCATGCAGATCGACCGTGACGATCTAAAACGCCGCCGTGCGCAGAGCGTGAAAAATGTGAAGTCCACCAATGGCCGCGTCTCTCTGGAAAAGCGTGCGCAGCTGTGGGATGAAACTACGGATTGGGATGATGACGAATGGCAAAGCTGATCCTCAAGAGTCCCTACATCAAGAGTACTGGCGGTGCGTCCGGTTACCTCAAGTACATCGCTACCCGTGAGCGGGTGGAAATCATCCCGGATGACCGTCCCCCCACACGAAAGCAAGAGCAGCTCATCACAAAACTGGTGAAGGATTTCCCAGAGGTCAAAGAATTGTATGAGTACGGCGACTACATGGACAAGCCCACCAAGGCAAACGCCTCTGCGTTCATCACGCTGGCTCTCGAATCCAATTGGGATTCGGTGATGCAGTCGGAACGGTACATGAAGTACATCGCCACCCGTCCCCGCGCGGAACGTCTGGGTGAACACGGTCTGTTCGGAGACAGCGATGGGATCGATTTGGATGCAGCGATGAACGAGTTGGAGAACTACGCCGGAAACGTCTGGACCCACATCATCTCCCTCAAACGTAAAGATGCCGCAAGGTTGGGCTTCGACAACGCCGCCGCATGGCGGGATCTGCTCCGCGCTCACCGCAACGACATCGCTGCAGCGATGAAGATACCCTCCAACGACTTCCGTTGGTATGCCGCCTTCCATGACGAGGGCGAACATCCCCACGTGCATATGATGGCGTGGTCTGCAAAACCAGGACAAGCATATCTCTCCAAAGATGGTATCTGCCAAATCAAATCCACGCTCACCAACCACATCTTCCAGAACGAGATGCTCCATCTCTATGAGCAGAAGTCGGTGTCCCGTGATGAACTGGTGCGCGATGCACGGAAGGCGATGCTGGAAATGGTGCGATCCATGAAGGAAGGCATCTGCAATCATCCAGATGCGGAGCGGCTCATGTTGGAACTGGCTCTGCAGCTCGAAACTGTGAAGGGCAAGAAGTCCTACGGGTATCTTCCGAAGCCGCAGAAGAAACTGGTGGACCGGATCGTAGATGAGATGGAGCGGCTTCCCAGTGTGCGCAAATGCTATGAGCAGTGGCAGATCCTTCAGGGCAAGGTGGATGCGTACTACCACGACAAAGAACTAAAGCGTGTGCCCCTGTCACAGCAGAAAGAATTCCGGTCCATCAAAAACGCTGTGATAAAAGAAGCAGAAAATATCCGGCAGTGCAAATTGTTCTTTGAGGACAAGGGCGTGGAGCATGAGAGCGAACCGGAGGAGTTTCGCAACGCCTCCTATGACTACTGGGACCTGCGGGACGTCATCTGTGATGACACCCTGACTCTGGAGGAGCGCAGCGACGCTGTCTCTGAGCTGAAAGCACTGGCCGGGAGCGGCGACAAGCACGCGCAGTATCTCATGGGCAAGCTGTGGCGGGATGGTCCTCTGCTGACACCGAACTCAACTAATGCCCGGTGCTGGTTTCAGCAGGCGGCGGAGCAGGGACACAGCTATGCGCAGTACGCCCTCGGAAAATTGCTGCTCTCCGATGATGTAGAGGTGCGTGACCCTGAGCAAGGGATGCGCTGGTTGAAAACCGCTGCACAAAGTGGAAACAGCTATGCTGCCTACCGTCTGGGTAAGGAGTACTACAGAGGGAAAAATGTAGCGCAAAATCTCGCCACAGCAGCAAAATGGTTTGACCGCGCGGCGCAGGACGGAAATCAGTATGCACAGTATATGCTGGGCAAGCTGTACCTCATGGGCCAGGGCGTGGAGTACGACAAAACGATGGGCATCCACTGGCTAACCAAATCCGCTGTGCAGGGTAATGCCTATGCCGAATCGCTTCTCCAACAGCAGAACAGTGGTAGCCCTCCCAATGTGTTCCTGGGCGTCACCCGTCTGCTCCACCACATGGGCAGTATCTTCTATGAGAACTCCTTGCCGCAGTCCAACCCCGGCGGCATCAAAATCGACCGCAAACGGTTGGAGCAGCTTCAGGAAAAGCGTGAAGCCCACGGTCTGAAAGGCAATGTGTACGAGGAGTACAAAGGGCCAACCATGTCTATGTAAGACCCGCGCGGCACCGTCATATTTTGGGCTGCTGAAGTCAATAAGAATATTCTCAGAGCAAAACCCAAATCGTCCGCATTGTTGGTTTCGTAGAATTTTCGCAGCAGACACTTCTTTCATTGGCTATTCATCTGCTCTTCCGGTATTGTGTGTTTGCAAAAATACAGAAACGGAGGAAGCGACTATGATGAATCAACTTCCGGTCAGGCAGTGTCAGTACTGCGGCGGCAAAGATATCCGGGTCGGCTGGCAGAGCGATGCGCTGGTGACCTTCAAGCGGAACGGTCTGCTGGGCAACCGCATCAAATTCCTGATCTGCGGTAACTGCGGAGCGGTCCTGTACCAGCGTGTGGCAGAGCCGCACCGCTTCCCGCAGGCGAGGTAAACAGTATGTACGATTACATGAAAGCACTGCAAAGGCAGTTCGAAACCAAGCCCCGATCGATACAGAACCTGTCCGATGAAGTCGACCGAACTCACAAAGAGCTCTCTTCCCGGCTGGTGAAGGATGACCGGAAACTCCTGCTTCGGCTGGTGGATATGGAGGACAGCCTGCGGGGCCTCGCAACCCTCCACAGCTTCATCTGTGGCTACCGCCTCGCCTGCGGAATTCACAGAGAACTGGCAGAGGAACCGGTGTACTCCTTCGCCAGAGAGGAAGAGGAACGGGCCTGCAGCAAAGCGCAGGTCCATGATAAGGACGATACAGACGCATGATCAAAAACAAAATTCGATTGGAGGTGAAAATCCATGGCAAAACGAAGACCGTCCGGCGACGGAATGGTGCGCAAGCGGGAGGATGGCCGCTGGGAGGGCCGTATCGTGGTGGGACACAAAAGCAACGGTGACTCCATCTTCCGGTACATCTCCGCGCCCACGCAAAAGGAACTGTCCGCCAAACTGCGGCAGCTCACCGAAGCCTATAAAGGCGTAGACCTGACTGAAGAAAGCAATATGGCCCTCTCCGTCTGGCTGGACAAATGGCTGGACGAGTACATGGCCGCTACGCTTCGTCCCACCACCCTGAACGGCTATCGCCGCTCTCTGGAACTCCATGTCAAACCCTATCTCGGAAACAAAGCTCTCTCAAAAATCACTGCCGTCGACCTGCGGTCGCTCTACCGCTCCTTACAGGAAACCGGGCGGGTACATCCCAAAGATGGACAATCCCCCGGCCTTTCCGCCAGAACGGTCCACGGCATCCACACCACCCTGCACCACGCCCTGAAAACGGCTATGGAGCAGAACCTGATCCCCAACAATCCCGCGGCAGAAGTTGACCCGCCCAAGTTTGACGGCGCACCCATGAAGATCCTCACCGAAGCACAACTGGATGCTTTTATGAGAGTCATTGAAAAGGATGCGTTCTGGCATGATTTCTTCTACACCGCGGTGACCACCGGTCTGCGCCGCGGCGAGATCTGCGCACTGCGGTGGGAGGATTTCGATACGAAACAGGAAACGCTCCATGTGCGGCGTACCCTCCACAAGGAAAAAGGCAAGCCGCTCACCACAGGCGATACCAAGACTTATGCGGGAACGCGGAAGATCACCCTGCCGCCCAGTACAGCAGAGATCCTCCGCAAACGACAGAGCCAAATCTGCTCCCCATGGATCTTCTATGACCCGTTCCGCCCAGAACTGCCGATAAATCCCAGTCGAGCCTATCAGCAGCTCAAAACCTTGCTGACCGAGGCGGGACTGCCGGACATCCGCTTCCACGATCTGCGGCACACCTTTGCCACGCATGCCCTGTCCTCCGGTGTGGATGCCAAGACACTGGCTGGCATTCTGGGCCACACAAAGGCCAGCTTCACGCTGGACACCTACACGCACACCACCGGAGATATGCAGAAGCGGGCCGCTGAGATCGTGGGCGGTTTCCTGACCGACTACCTTGGAGAGGAGATGAATCCTTGGCAAAGCAGAGAAAACATGGCAGCGGCACCGTCCGTCTGAGAAGCGATGGCCGCTGGGAGGGCCGCGTTGTCATCGGCTACGATGACAGCGGACTGCCCAAAACTAAAAATGTGCTGGCAAAAACAAAGGACGAATGTGAGAAAAAACTCAAAAGTTTGATTGCCGCACAAAAAGGATCTGAGCCGCAACCACCCCGGCAGACCATGACAGTCGCCCAATGGCTGGACTTCTGGTACCAGACCTACAAAAAGCCAAATCTTCGCCCCAACACCCAGATGTCCTATGAACGGCGGATCTATCAGCACATCATCCCAAACTTGGGCCCCACTCCACTGAACAAACTTACCACCGGAGATATCCAGCAGTTCTATACCGGGCTTAAACAAAATGGCCGTCTGCTCCGGCAGGAACAGTATGGCGAAGGACTTTCCGACCAAACTGTCCGCGGCATCCACACCACCTTCCACGCGGCGCTGGACAAGGCAGTCTCTGAGAAGATCATCCCCAAAAATCTCTCCGACTTCTGCCGTCTCCCCTCTGCCAAGGCCAGAGAGATGCAGGTTCTCTCCCCAGAGGAAATCCAACGGCTGCTTATCCAGGCCAAAGAGGACGGCTGTTTCGAACTGCTCCTGCTGGAACTGTCCACCGGCCTGCGTCGTGGTGAGATCTGCGCCCTCCAATGGGATGACCTAAACTTCAACACCGGAGAACTTCAGGTAAAGCGGCAGGTACACCGGGTCAAGGGAGAATTGGCAGTGTCCGAGCCGAAAACAAAGGCGTCCAACCGGAGCGTCATCCTCCCGCCCCCTGTTCTGATGGTACTGAGCAACTACAAAACCGAAATAAACTCTGCATGGATGTTCCCCTCCCCGCTGAACAATGACTCGCCCAGAGATCCCGCTGCTGTCCGCAAGCGGCTGACCGCCATACTGGAGCGGGCCGGCTGCAAGCGTGTCCGCTTCCATGACCTTCGCCACACCTTCGCAACACTGGCGCTGGAAAACGGCATGGACGTGAAAACCCTCTCCACCATTATCGGTCATGTCTCCACCGCAACAACTCTGAATGTTTACGCTCATGTCACAGATGAGATGCGCAAAACCGCAGCGGCAAAAATCGACCGAGGGATCGCCAAATCAGAAATCAGCCAGGATATAGACACAGCGCCAAGGAAACCGGCTCCATCCACCTTCCGGCCCTACAAAGGTCAGCGCCGTAAACCCGGCACCGGCTGCGTCAGCCAGATCAACGAAAACCTGTGGGAAGGACGGTACTCCCCTCGGCTCCCCAATGGATGCCGCCTCGCACGAAATGTCTACGCCCACAGCGAGAAAGAATGCGAACAGAAACTGGCAGAACTGATCGTCCAAATGAAAGCAGAAATTGCCGCCCAGCGGCAGCAGCCCCAAGCCCCGGCATGAAGCAAGCAAAGAAGAAACGCAGAGTTCCCGATGCCATGTCGGGAACTCCGCTTCGTTCTGTCTGTGGTATTTTATGTGGTCAACGAAAATTTGCAAAACCGTATTCGTTCAAAAAGTTGCAAAAAGCAAAAGAAAACACCTGAAACCGTTGGATTTCAGGTGTTGTTCTGGAGCTGCTGGGCGGATTCGAACCGCCGACCTCATCCTTACCAAGGATGCGCTCTACCGACTGAGCTACAGCAGCATAATATGGCGACCAAGAAGGGGCTCGAACCCTCGACCTCCAGCGTGACAGGCTGGCGTTCTAACCAACTGAACTACTTGGCCATCTACGCTTTCGTCTTGAAACTCAAGCTTGCTTATTATAGCAAGAACGTTCCCGAATGTCAACACCCTTTTTACATTTTTCGTAAAAGATGGCGAGGAGATTTCTTGCACACCTGAGATAGTACCGCTGCTAAAGCGGATTGTCAAGCACTCTTTTTTGTGATACAATACAATTTCAAGCCAAAAGGGGAGGTGCCGCCATGGAGATCGGACACGTCACTGTCAACGGAAAACTGTATCTGGCGCCGATGGCGGGCGTCACGGACATGGCCTTCCGCCAGATCTGCCGGGAGCTGGGCGCCGACATGAGCTGCACCGAGCTGGTCAGTGCCAAGGCGCTTTGCTATCAGGACAAGAAGAGCCGCGGACTTTTGAAGCTGGCGGACAACGAGCGTCCCGCCGCCGCCCAGATCTTCGGCAGCGACGTTCAGTGCATGGCGGAGGCCGCCCAGATCGCGGCGGAGGTGTCCGGCGCGGCGTTCATCGACATCAATATGGGGTGTCCGGTGGGTAAGGTGGTGGCCAACGGCGACGGCTCGGCGCTGATGAAGGACCCGGAGAAGGCCGCCCGCATTGCGGAGGCGGTGGTGAAGGCCAGCCCCGTGCCGGTGACGGTGAAAATGCGCCGTGGCTGGGACAAGGGCAGCATCAACGCCGTGGAGCTGGCGAAAATGCTGGAGCAGGTGGGGGTCAGCGCCATCGCTGTCCATGGCCGCACCCGCACCCAGATGTACGCCGGTCAGGCGGACTGGACGACCATCCGGGAGGTAAAGCAGGCGGTGGGCGTCCCCGTCATCGCCAACGGCGACATATTTACGCCGGAGGACGCCGTCCGGATTCTGGCGTTCACCGGCGCGGACATGGCCATGATCGGACGGGGCTGCTTTGGCAATCCGTGGCTGTTCCAACAGGCGCAGGCCGCGCTGGCGGGTCGGCCCATCCCACCGCTGCCGCCGCTGGCGGAGCGCTGGGCCACGGCGGTGCGTCAGGTGGAGCTGTCCGTCGCCGATAAGGGGGAGCATATCGCCGTGCTGGAGGCCCGCAAGCAGCTTTGCTGGTATCTCAAGGGCGTCAGCCATGCCAATTATTATAAGGAGCAGATCGTCCGCATGGACACGCTGGAGGATGTGTACCGGGTGTCGGCGGGAGTGCAGAGGGATTTGCGATGAGGGATGAAAGAGAACTGATCCGCCGCGCCGGACAGGGCGACCAGGAGGCGTTCCGCCAACTGGTGGAGACGTATCAGGGGCCGGCGTACCGTCTGGCGCTGCGGATGTGCGGCGGCGACGCGGCGCTGGCGGAGGATGCGGCGCAGGAGGCGTTTCTGGCCGCATGGCGGGGCCTGTCCCGCTTCCGGGGGGACAGCCGCTTCTCCACATGGCTCTACCGCCTGACCACCAACGCCGCCATCGACTGTCTGCGCCGGGAAAAGCGGCATCGGGACGCCGACGATCTGGACGGTGTGGAGCTTCCCGATGGCGGCGACACGCCGCAGGAGGCGGCGGAGCGCACCGAGACGCAGACGGCCGTCCGGTCGGCGCTGTCGGCGTTGTCGGATGAGCATCGGCAGGTGCTGCTGCTGCGGTATATGCAGGAGATGGATTACGGGGAGATCGCTGTGGCGCTGGACATCAGCGAGGGGACGGTGAAATCCCGCATCAACCGGGCCAAGGCGCGCTTGAAGGAGCTTTTATCCGGCGGAGGGAACCTTTCTGCCGTTATCTCCGTCAAAACGGCAGGAGAGGAGGGACAGAAATGACCCCGATGTTTGATGAAATGGATAAGGTGCTGCGCGAGGCGCTGGCATCGGAGGCATTGCCCTCCGACGGCTTTACAGACCGCGTGATGGCGCGTGTGGCCGAGACGCCCCAGCAGAGGAAAGCACCTCCCGCCGCCCGCAAATGGCTGGTGACGGCGGCGGCCTGTCTGGTGGCAGCGGCGGCGCTGATCCCGCTGCTGTACAGCGGCGGCCTGCGCAAGGGCAACAATATGCAGGCGGTGTTCAGCGACAGCGCCGTTCCGGGCAACGATACGGCACCCGCGGCCGCGGATGAAAACAGCGCAGAGCAACTCGCCCCTGATGATGCGATGGATGGGGCTGTGCCGTCTGACCGCGAGGCACAGCAGAAGTCCGATGCGGGCAAGGACATTACCGGCGGGTGTCCCGATGGAGAGAACCTGTACACGGCCGCGCCTGCCCAGACCATGGACGCGGCGCTGGCGCACGCCGCCGAGGCGCTGGATCAGCAGGGCTTTGTCCTGACCGTCGCCGCCCGCGAGGGCAGCGCCGTGCAGGTGCTTTTGACTGACGCGGCAGGCGGCATCGGAGATCCCGCCGTGCTGGACGCCACCATGGAGGCGGAGGGCTTTACAGCCGCCGACAATAACTGGTACACCTATAAGGAGGATACAAATTCGTGAAGCTGCATACCCGCCAACTGACCTGCGCCGCCATTGTGGGCGCAGCCTACGCCGTACTGAGCATTTTCGGCTCCGTATTCGGCATTACCTACGGCCCTATCCAGTGCCGTTTTTCCGAGGCGCTGTGCGTCCTGCCCTTCCTGATGCCGGAGACGGCGTGGGGCCTGGGTGTGGGCTGCCTCATCGCCAACCTGCTCAGCCCCTACGGTATATTGGATATCGTGGTGGGCTCCGCCGCCACGCTGCTGGCCGCCCTGCTCACCGCCCGGTGCAAGAAGAAGTGGCTGGCGCCGCTGCCGCCGGTGGCGGCCAACATGGTGCTGGTGGGACTGGTGCTGGCCTATGAGCAGGCCGGCACCTCCGCCGCCTTCTGGCCCACCTACGCCTTCAACGCCCTGACGGTGGGCGCCGGGGAGATCGTGGCGTGCTACGGGCTGGGTATGCTGCTTCTGTGGCGGTTGGAAAAGAGCAAAGCGCTGCAAAACTACTTGCAAAACCGCTGAAAGAGGGAAAAAACCGAAAAAATATCGGCAAAACCTCTTGACTCATTTGAAAATTCCGGTATAATAAATAGGCTCGCGTATTGCGGGCATATCCTTGCTCTCATCGAGAATGAGGGCCATTTGTCCAAAAGGAGGTGCAAAAAGTATGGCTAAGATTTCCGCCAACTACGAGGTCGTCTACATCATCGACCCTGCACAGGGTGAGGAGGCTATTGCCGCTACCGTGGCAAAGTTCCAGACGCTGGCAGAGCAGAACAACGCGATCAACGTAGTGGTCGATGAGTGGGGCAAGCGTCGTCTCGCCTACGCCATCGACTACAAGACCGAGGGCTACTATGTGCTGATGAGCTTCACCAGCGGCCCCGAGTTCCCCAAGGAGCTGGATCGTATCCTCGGCATTACCGAAGGTATCATGCGTTCCATGATCGTCTGCAAGGGCGAGTAAGGGAGAACAGCAATGCTGAACAAGATCTTCATCATGGGTCGTCTGACCCGTGACCCGGAGCTGCGCAGAACGCAGTCCGGTACCGCTGTCACCAGCTTCACGCTGGCTGTGGACCGTGATTTCAAGTCCCAGTCCGGCGAGAAGGAGACGGATTTCATCGACGTGGTTGCCTGGCGCTCCACCGCCGAGTTTGCCGCCAAGTACTTCACCAAGGGCCGTATGGCCATTGTGGAGGGCCGGCTCCAGATCCGTCCGTGGACTGACAAGGAGGGCAACTCCCGCCGCAGCGCGGAGGTGGTTGCCGACAACATCTATTTCGGCGATTCCAAGCGGGACAACGCAGGCGACATGGGCGGTTATTCCGCACCGGCCTACACCGCGCCCGCCGGCGGGTACAGCGCCCCTGTGGGCGGCCCCTCCGGCTTTGCCGAGATCGATGAGGAGGACGGCGACCTGCCGTTCTGATGTGCCGACGGCACATGAAACTTTATAAAGGAGGATACTTCCATGGCTATGGAACGCGAAAATAGACCCGCCCGCGGCGCCGGCAAGCGTCGCAAGAAGGTTTGCCAGTTCTGCGTGGACAAGTGCGAGTGCATCGATTACAAGGACGCTGCCAAGCTGCGCCGCTTCATCTCCGAGCGCTCCAAGATCCTGCCCCGCCGCACCACCGGCACCTGCGCCATGCATCAGCGTCAGCTGACCGAGGCCATCAAGCGCGCTCGTCAGATCGCTCTGCTGCCCTTCGTGACCGAGTAATTGGGAAACGAATAAGACCTGCCTGTCGGCGGGTCTTATTTTTTGCCCTGACAACCTGAAGTTGCGTATGGTTCCCGTAAAAATCTCCCGTGACAACCTGCGGTTGCTGGACTTTGCGCCGCCGCACCTGCTATACTGTACCCAACAAGAAAGAGGGAGGTGCGCCTATGGGGTTTTATGACGCCATCGATCGCCGCGGCGCAGGCCGCAGCCGGGGAAGGTCTTTGCACGCATGGGTGCTGTTGGCGGCGGCCGTTCTTGTCATGGGCGCCGCCCTGATCGTCTGGGCCTGCAGCAGCCAGCACCAATACCGCACCATCGTCTCCGCACTGGCCGACGCCACCCGCAGCGCCCGGCAGACCGGGGCGTTCACCGTCACCGTGGACGGCGAGACCGTACCTGCCACCGCCGACAAGCTCAGCGACCTGCTGCGCCTCCTTACCGCAATGGGGCCGGGACGCATGGGGCCGGCGCCCGCCAGCCCGCCGCGCATCACCATTGACTACGGTGACGGCACGGTGCTGGAGATCTGGGAGGTGACGCTGGTGAATCCCTCCAACGACTGGACGGAGGGTCCCTATCTCCGCTGCACGTTCCCCGGTGGGCGGCGCTTTGGCTACGATACCGACCGGATCCCGATGTCCACGCTCCTCCACTTGCTCACATAGGCGCGCAGAATAAAACAAAACCTCCGGCTTAGCCGGAGGTTTTGTTTTTGCAGCCAAAAGAAGTCCCGTCCGATGGACGGGACTTCTCTGGTATATCCGAAAATGCGGAGGGGAAAGCCTTACTTGGCGGCCAGCTTGGCGGCGCGCTTCTTGCCGTACACGCAGCAGCCCACCACATAGGCGATGGCGCACACCACACCGATGATGTAGGCGGGCGTCCAGGGGATGTTGAAGCCGATGTGGGCGTTGGCGATGTAGGTCACGCAGATGAAGGTGTAGAAGCAGCCGGGGATCATGGGGACCCAAGCCCACTTACCCTTGCCGTTCTCGAACATCCACGCGGTGATGCACAGGAAGGCAAACAGGGACAGAGTCTGGTTGGCCCATGCGAAGTAACGCCACAGAATGTTGAAGCCGTCGGCATTGGTCTTGGCGAACACGAGGATGGCGATGACCAGCGCGAAGACAGGCACAGCCAGCTTGATGCGCTTGCCGTTGGTGGACTGGTCGATGTGCAGCGTCTCGGACAGGCTCAGACGCAGGGCACGCAGTGCCGTATCACCAGAGGTGATGGGCAGCACGATAACGCCGATCAGGGCGATGATGCCGCCAACATTGCCCAGCAGGTACTTGCAGACGACGCCCACGGTGCCGGTAGCCAGCGCAGCCTTGGGCTCCTGCAGAGCCAGATTGTACACGCCCATAGCGCCGGCAGCCCAGACCATGGCGATGAAGCCCTCCAGCACCATCATGTTGTAGAAGGTGTTGCGGCCCTGACGCTCGCTCTTCATGGTACGGGAGATGATAGCGGTCTGGGTGGAGTGGAAGCCGGACAGAATGCCGCAGGCCACGGTCACGAAGAAGATGGGCAGGAAGTGGCCGTTGGCGAAGTAGTCCGCATAGGTGAAGGTACCCACGGTGCCGTCAGCACCGGTGAGGCTCAGCACGGGAGCAGCCCAGCTGTCCCAGACGTTCATCAGGGGCATACCGGTGACGAAGATGCCGATGAAGATACCGATGGCGGAGAACAGCAGGATACCGCCGAAGATGGGGTAGATCTTGCCGATGATGGCGTCGATGGGGAACACGGTGGCGATCAGGTAGTACAGGAAGATGACACCGTAGATGATCCAGGTGGTGGGGTCGGTGGCCTTGCCGCTGAAGCCAAAGACCTGCGTGGCAGCGATGTCGCCGGGGGTGTAGATGAACACAGCACCCACCAGCAGCAGCAGTACGCACACGAACACGTTGTAGAACTTATAGATACCCTTGGTGGAGTAGCGGCGGATCATCTCGGGCATCTGGGTGCCGCCGTCGCGCAGGCAGATCATGCCGGAGAAATAGTCGTGCATGGCGCCGCCGATGATGTTGCCGATGGGGATGGTCAAAAACGCGATGGGCCCAAACAGAATGCCCTGGATCGGCCCGAGGATGGGGCCGGTGCCAGCGATGTTCAGCAGGTTGATGAGGCTGTTCTTCCAGCCGCGCATGGGGACGAAGTCAACGCCGTCCTCCTTGGTGTATGCGGGGGTCTTGCGGTCATCCGGCCCGAAAACTTTTTCGCAGAAGCGGCCGTACAGGGCCGCGCCGCCCAGCAGGATGACGAGTCCGATGATAAATGTTGCCACAGAAAACACTCTCCTTTGTACTCATTTTTTCGACTTGCGGCGTGTCGAAATTTGTTGCTCTTAACGATTTTAAATAGTAACACGATATTCATAAAATTGGTGCTAATGAAACGACATTTGGATATAGATGTCGCTAACGTATGTGGGTGGTATGTTAATGATCGCCATTTATTGTCGAACTTTTTTCGATTGGGCCGAAAACGTTCCCGGCGGCGAAAGGAGGCGGCACGGCGGGACACTTGCGGCGGACGCAAAAAAGCGGGGTCTGCATACGCAGACCCCGCGCTCTGTTTTTTTACTCTGTCATGATCCGCAGGATGACGCGGTCCGTCTCCCGCATACCCTCTGCGGCCAGCACGCCCACATGGCGGATGGTGTCCTCCACATCGGTACCCAGAATGCCGTCGCCGGGACGGAAGTTGTCGCCGCCGCAGTACATATCGTATCCCAGCAGGCCGCAGCTCACGCCCATGGCGATCTTGGCGGCGCAGCTGGCCTTGGCGCCGTCGCAGATGCAGCCGGAGATCATGGCCACCGCGTTTTCCAGCGTGTGGCTGATGGCCTCGTAGTCCGCGCCACGCAGCCATGCGATGCCGCAGCCCGCGCCCACACCGGCGGACACCGCGCCGCAGTAGGCGCTGAGGCGGCCGATGCCGGTTTTCTGGTGGATGGTGATGAGATCGCTGAGGCACACGGCCCGCAGGATCTTCTCCTCGTCCGCCCCCAGGAGCTGACCGTACCGCCAGACGGGTACGGAGGCGGTGATGCCCTGATTGCCGGAGCCGGATACGATGACCACCGGCATCTCACAGCCGTTCATGCGGGCGTCGGAGCCGGCGGCGGCCCACGCCTGTGCCTGCGTCGCCCAATCCTCCGAGCGCCGCAGCAGGGTGGAGCCGATGTTGGCACCCCAGCTGTTTCGGAGCCCCTCGGCGGCAATGGCGGTGTTTTTCTCAATTTGCCGTCCCACCGTGGGCAGGATGGCGTCTATAGGTACAGTTTCAGCGAATGTGATGATGTCTTTGACGTTCAGCACGGACTTGTCCTGCAAGTGATCCTCGGCGTTGCCGGTCACCGGCAGCTCCCGCAGGATCTGTCCGTCCTTCTCCATGTAAATGATATTGGTGTGGTTGTTGGCCACACGGACGCAGGCGCGGTGCTCGCCCAGCCAGCCTGTCAGCTTGATATCCAGCATACAGGGGGTCTCCGGGCAGGTCACTTGGATGGGCGTGCTGTCCAGATAGCCCTGAATGGCCGCCGTATCCTCCTCCGTCACGTTGGCGATGACCTGAAGCTCCGCGTCGGCGTCGCCGGCCACTATGCCCACGGCGATGGCGGCGTCGATCCCCCGGCGTCCCGCTGTGTTGGGGACTACCACGGATTTCACGTTCTTCAGGATGTTTCCGCTGACCTCAGCCAGCACTTTTTCCGGTTTTCCGCCCAACACCTCGCGCAGTTTTGCGGCACAGTACGCGACGGCGATGGGCTCTGTACACCCTGTGGCCAGCAGGAGCTCTTCCTGCAGGATCGCCGTATAGGCGGCGATCTTGGAGTCGTTCAACATCACACATTCTCCTTTGTTCACTTGTTATTTTATCGGGCCGATGGCCGGATATTTCGGTTCTGACCGCTTCTGCGGCTTACAGGCTGGGCAGATCGTCCTCCTGATGCACCCAGTCGCTGACATCCACCACCTGATAGTCCGTCTTGGTCTGGCGGATGATGACCCGGCTGATGCCGGCATTGATGACCTGCCGGCGGCACATGGCGCAGCTGGTGGCGTCGCCCAGCAGCGCACCGCTCTGGGCGTCCTTGCCCACCAGATACAGGGTACTGCCCACCATATCCCGGCGGCTGGCGGAGATGATGGCGTTGGCCTCGGCGTGGACGCTGCGGCACAGCTCGTACCGCTGGCCCCGGGGCACCTGCATGGCCTCCCGGGTGCAGAAGCCCATGTCCACGCAGTTCTGCCGCCCTCTGGGCGCGCCGTTGTAGCCGGTGGAGATGATCTCGTCGTTCTTGACGATGATGGCGCCGTAGACCCTGCGCAGGCAGGTGGCCCGCTCCAACACCGTCTCGGCGATGTCCAGATAGTAGTTCTCCTTGCTGATACGTTCCATGTCAGACGCCTCCTTGTTTTTGTACTACGAACATTATAGTACGGAATAGCTGGAATTGGCAAGAAACGCTTTGCCCTGCGCACGCCGCGAACTGCACAAAATTTTGCGGCGCGATTTGCCATATCCCACAGAAAAACCGGGGGTGTGTCCTTTCAACAAGGACATACCCCCGGCTTTTCTTTTCTGCGGGCAGCGGACAGACTCTCAGGCGTTTTTGAAGACGGTCTCCGGCGCGGTGATGACCACCCGGGTGTTATCGGCCACGGAGCCGGTGAGAAAGGCGTTGCCGCCCACCACGGAGTGAGCGCCGATGGATGTTTTGCCGCCGAGGATGGACGCGCCGGAGTAGATGGTCACATAGTCGCCCACGGTAGGATGGCGCTTGCCCGGCAGACTGGCGTGACCCGCCCGGGGCGACAGCGCGCCCAGCGTCACGCCCTGATACAGCTTGACGTGGCTGCCGATGACCGTCGTCTCGCCGATGACGATGCCGGTGCCGTGGTCGATGAAGAACCACGGGCCGATCTGGGCGCCGGGGTGGATGTCGATACCGGTGCGGCTGTGGGCGTACTCCGTCATGATGCGGGGGATCATGGGAACCTGCCGCAGGTACAGCTCGTGGGCGACGCGGTAGACAAAGATGGCGAACAGGCCGGGGTAGGCGAAGACGATCTCCTCCCGGTTGGCGGCGGCGGGGTCACCGTCAAACGTGGCCTCGATGTCCGTCAGCAGCACCTGCTGGATGTGGGGCAGCTCCGCCACGACAGCCTGCGCGATCTGGGAGGCCTGCACCGCCTCGCTCTCCGGCAGCGCCAGCGCGATCTGGGCGGTCAGCGCCGTCTCGATGCGCTCCAGCAGCAGCGCGGCATAGTTCTCCGCCGACAGCGCCATCAGCTGGGGGTCGCCGAAATAGGCGGGGAAGAACAGCCGCCGCAGCTCCCGGATCAGCGCGATGATGGCGCCGCGGTCCGGCAGACGCAGCTTATTTCCGTACATGGGGATGGATGCACTCTCCATAGTCGCGGCCATGGCGCGTGCGATATCGGCGGTATTCGTCATGCTTGATTCCTCCTGACAATAGAAAAACGGTGGGAGATGTCACACATCTCCCACCGTTTCCAAAAGAATACAGAGTGACCGCGGAAAGCTCCGCGTTATCCGGCAGAATATGTATGACCCAAATGAGCGCAACAGACCATGTCCGCACAGGCGGCGGACAGACAACAGGTACAGTTGGTCTGCATACGGACGATCATACATTTCTCCTTTTCGCGCGGGCTTTCCGCGCTTTACTCCATTATATGTGACGTCCGGCAGCGTGTCTATGTGCAGTGTGAACAAAATGCGCGGCGGGAAAACGGGGCGATGCTGTCATAGCTCACCATTGACTTTTGCGTTTTAAAGTTCTAAAATCGCATCATGTAAAACGCAGTCGGTTTGATACCGGCGGAGAGGAGACAACAATGGTTCGTCACATGATGCGTCAGGATATGCGCCGCAGCGACATGGTTCAGGATCATGCCGCCGTCTCCTATTGTGCCGGTAACCGCTCCTATTTTGGGGGCTTCTTTTGGTACGCTTATTTTGGCGGAGAAGATAGATACCGGCTGACATGACATACGCGAATCGACCTCCTCACAAGAGTCGATCAGCGGCTTCGTCGTTCAGACGGGGCCGCTTTTCTTTTATAGAAAGACCAGACAAAAAACCGAAAATCACAAAAGGTAAAGGAGAATAACAAAATGAATGCGATCTTAGCTGCTGCGATCATCTTCGTGGTGTTCGCCGTCGGAGACATGGTCTCCGCGAAAACAAAAGCCATAGTGTCCATGCTGCTGGTAGCCTCCGTGGTGTTTCTGGCGGGCTTCTGGACGGGTGTGTTCCCCACCACCATGTTTGCCGACTCCACACTGCTGAGCATGGCGGGCCTGCTGGTGACCATGCTGCTGGTGCATCTGGGCACTACCATCAAGCTCCGTGACTTCGGCGCACAGTGGCGCACCGTCATCATCTCCGCCGTGGCCTGCGTCGCCATCTCCGCCGCCGTGTTCTTCCTCGGTCAGCTGATCGTTGACCGCGGCTTCGCACTGGTGGGCGCGCCCATCCTGTCCGGCGGCGTGGTAGCCACTCTGACCATGCAGGACATGGCCAACAAGGCAAACCTCCCCGACCTGGCGGTATTCGCCACGCTGGTCATGTGCGCCCAGGGCTTCGTGGGCTACCCTGTGGCATCCCTGTGCCTCAAGAGCGAGGCCAAGCGCATCAAGGCGCAGATCGACGCCGGTGAGCTGCAGGTGGACACCGCCGCCGGCGCTGTGCAGGCTGCCGCCGCAGGCCGCAAGAAGCTGATCCCCGCCCTGCCCGATAAGTACAACACCCCCAATGCCATCATTGCCAAGGTCATTCTGGTGGCGCTGCTGTCCGTGTGGGTGTCCAGCCTGTTCCACGACGCGGTCAACAAGCTGGTGTGGTGCCTGATCTTCGGCGTGCTGTGCAAGGAGCTGGGCTTCCTGGATGAGGACGCGCTGGGCAAGGCCCACGCCACCGGCATCGTGATGCCCATCATCACCCTGTCCATCTTCACCAATCTGGCCTCCGCCACCCCGGAGATGGTGGGCGGCATGGTGGTGCCGCTGCTGGTCTGCGTGGTCATCGGCACTGTGGCCTTCTCCGTGGTCTCTATCCTTGTGGGCAAGATCTTCGGGTACAGCTGGCAGATGTCCATGGCCATCGGCAGCTCCTGCCTGTTCGGCTTCCCCGGTACGGTCATCATCTCCAACGAGGTGTCCGAGTCCACCGGCGCCAACGCCGAGGAGCGGGCGGCCATCAACGCCCAGATCATGCCCAAAATGCTGGTGGCCGGTATGGTCACCGTGTCCATCACCTCCGTACTGGTGGCCGGCGTGATGAGCAGCTGGCTGTAATACAGCGTATTTTCCGGAAAAGAGGTTTTGAAAAATGTCTGAGATCAGGACGTTTGTTGACGGTATTTTTGAGGAGCTGACCGCCATCCGACGGGACATCCACGCCCACCCGGAGCTGGGGATGCAGGAGGTGCGCACCAGCGCCCTCATCCGGCGGGAGCTGGAGAAGATGGGCATGGACGAGATCCAGCAGCCCTTGCCCACCGCCGTGGTGGGCCTGCTCCACGGCGGCAAGGGCCCCGGCAAGTGCGTGGCGCTCCGCGCCGATATCGACGCCCTGCCCGTCCACGAGGAGTCGGGCGTACCCTTTGCCAGCGAGACCGTGGGCGTGATGCACGCCTGCGGCCACGATCTGCACACCACCATGCTGCTGGGTACGGCCAAGACGCTGTGCCATATGCGTGACAGCTTCGCCGGTACGGTGAAATTCATCTTCGAGCCCAGTGAGGACACCATGCCCGGCGGCGCTCGGGCGCTGGTGGCGGCGGGCGTCATGGAGAACCCCCATGTGGACGCCATCTTCGGCCAGCACGTCTGCCCCTCCGGCAACGACACGGTGGGTCGGATGCAGCTCTATAAGGGGTACTTCACCAGCGCGGTGGATCTGTTCCACATCGCTGTACACGGCAAGAGCGGCCACGGCGCCGCGCCCCACACCGCCCACGACGCCATCGCCTGCGCGGGGTATCTCATCACCGCGCTGCAAACGGTGGTGTCCCGCCGCATCGACCCCATGGACTCCGCCGTGCTGACGGTGGGTACCATGTCCGGCGGCGATGCGGTGAACATCACCGCCGGTGAGGCGCGGATGGTGGCGGTGCTGCGCAGCTTCAGCGACACGGCACGGGATACCGCCATCGAGGAGGTCAACCGGATCTGCAAGGGCATCGGCATCGCCTTCAGCTGCGATATCGAGGTGCGGCTGGAGGAGGGCTACGCCCTCCAGTACAACGACGGCGCCATGATCGATCTGGTGGAGCAGGCGGTCACGGAGGAGCTGGGCGCAGACAAGGTGATCCACCTCGACCGCCCCTTCTCCGGCAGCGAGGATTTCAGCTTCTTCGGCAAGCTCACCAACACGCCTTCGGCGTTCATGATGACCGACGCGGGCTGCGGCAAGGAGATGGTCTCCCTGCACAATGGCAAGATCGTGTTCAACGAGGACGTACTCAAGTCCGGCACGGCGGCCATGAGCGCCATTGCCCTGAAATACCTGAGCCGCTGACGCGGTCATGTTAGATTCTCCTCCTTTCCAGTTTCGCAGAAGCGGCGCACCCAAAGGGTGCGCCGCTTCTGCTATGCCGGGGGAGCGTGCTGCCGCCTTTTACGCACGGGAGAGGCTATCCCGGTAAAAAAGACCCTGCCGGTCTACACCGGCAGGGTCTTTTCTTGTTGATACCGATAGGAGGCGGGCGGCGTTATACCTCCCGGCGCAGCACACGGTAGACAAAGGACATATCCAGTCCGCCGCGCACCACGTCCGCCAGCAGGTCATACTGCCGCTCCTTGTAGCCGCGGGCGTCGAAGGTCGCCAGCGCGTCAAAGGACACGCCCTTTCTGGCGCACAGCGCCCGCAGGATCGTATCGGCGATACCTGGCGCGTCAAAGATACCGTGGACGTAGCTGCCGTACACATTTCCGCCGCCGCTGAGGGCGGGCATCTCCTGCCGGCTGCGTCCCATGTGGATCTCGTAGCCCTCGTAGGCCAGGCCGTTCAGGGGGGAGAGCGTCCCCTCCACGCCGCTGATGACGCCCTGCGTTTGGGTCTGTACCTTCTCGCCGCGGAATTCGGTGTCCATGTCCAGCAGCCCCATGCCGCTGATCTCCGTGACCCCGGCGGCCTCCACCTGCTCCGGGTCGGATACGGTGCGTCCCAGCATCTGATAGCCGCCGCAGACGCCGAAGATCAGCGTACCGGCGTCAGCTGCCTTCAGGATGGCCGCCTCCAGACCGGACTGCCGCAGCCACCGCAGATCGGCGATAGTGCTCTTGGTACCCGGCAGCAGGATCATATCCGGCTGGTGCAGGTCGCTCACCTGATCCACATAGCGCAGTGATACGTTCTCGTACCGCTCGAAGGGACTGAAATCCGTGAAATTGGAGATGCGCGGCACGCGGATCACCGCGATATCCAAGAGCTTCCGCTCCATGGAGCGGTCAAACCGCTCCGTCAGGCTGTCCTCGTCGTCGATATCCACATGGGTGTAGGGGATGACCCCCGCCACCGGGATGCCGCACAGCTCCTCCAGCGTTTTCAGACCCGGCTCCAGAATGGCCCGGTCGCCCCGGAACTTGTTGACCACCACGCCCTTGATGCGGCGGCGCTCGTCCTCCTCCAGCAGCGCCACCGTGCCGTAGAGCTGGGCGAACACGCCGCCCCGGTCGATGTCGCCTACCAGCAGCACCGGCGCGTCCACCAGCTTGGCAAGCCCCATATTCACAATGTCATCCTGCTTGAGATTGATCTCCGCGGGGCTGCCCGCCCCCTCGATAACGATCACGTCGTACTCCGATGCCAGACTGTTGTAGGCATCCAGCACAGCGGGGATGTAGTCCCGCTTGCGGCGGAAATACTCCATGGCCTGCATATTGCCCCGTACCTGTCCGTTGACGATGACCTGACTGCCCACGTCGGTGGTGGGCTTGAGCAGGATGGGGTTCATGCGGGTGTCCGGCTCGATCCCGGCGGCCTCCGCCTGCACCACCTGCGCCCGGCCCATCTCGCCGCCGTTTTTGGTGATGAAGGAGTTCAGCGCCATATTCTGGCTTTTGAACGGCGCCACGCGGTAGCCGTCCTGCTTCAAAACGCGGCAGAGTCCCGCCGCCAGCAGGCTCTTTCCGGCGTTGGACATGGTCCCCTGTATCATAATATTCATTGCCATAGCGATTTCTCCTCACAGAATTGCCGGATGGCCGTTATCAGCACCTCGTTTTCCTCATGAGGCCGCACGGCGATGCGATACCACCCGTCGTCCAGCCCATTGTAATTCCCACAGCTCCGGATGGCGATGCCCCGCCGCAGCAGACCCTCCCGCAAGCCCCGCGGCCCGCGGAACAGCAGGTAGTTGGCTTGGGACGGGCATACCCAGAAGCCCAGCGCCATCAGGTTATCCGTGAGCCAGCGCCGCTCCGTGCGGACGAGGGCCAGTGTTCTTTGCAGGAAATCCCGCTCCGCCAGCGCCGCCACACCGGCGCTCTGCGCCAGCGAGGATACGTTCCACGGCTGGGACGCGCTTGCCATGCGGTGCAGCAGCGTGCTGTCGGCGCACAGGCAGTACCCCAGCCGGATGCCCGCCATGCCGTAGCTCTTGGTGAAGGCTTTCAGGATCAGCAGCTCCGGGTGCGCCGCCAAAAGGGAACTGGCGCTGACGCCGCCCTCCGTGAGATCGAGGAAGCACTCATCCAGAAACACCCGCGCACCCCACGCCGCACAGACTTGCAGGATCCGTTCCAGCAGCGGCAGCGGCAGCAGCCGTCCGGTGGGGTTGTTGGGGGTGCAGAGGAATACCACCTCCGGCTTTTTCTCCTCCAAGAAGGGCAGAAAGCCCTCGTCCAAATCGAAGTTCTCCGCCTGATGCAGGAAATACGGCGCCACGCGGCAGCCCACCTGCGCCAGACCCAGCCCGTACTCAGCGAAGGTGGGGGCCGGCTCCACCGCCGTCCGGGGCCGCAGAGCGGCGCAGTAAGCGTAGATCAGGTCCGCCGCGCCGTTTCCGCAGAGAACATACGACGCCGGCACCTGCTCATGGGCTGCGATGGCCTGCACCAGTTGGCGGCAGTAGGGGTCGGGGTAGCGGTGCAGCTGGGGCAGCCCGCGGCGTACCGCCTCCAAAACGCCGGGGGGCGTACCCAGCGGGTTGGTGTTGGCGGAAAAATCCAGTGTGATACCGCCGCCGTACACGTCACCGCCATGTTGATTTTCCGTTTGATACAGCATCTGTGTCTCCTTTACAGTGCAAAGGGCAGCTTGACCCCACAGCTTAAAAGCAGGGTGAGAAGCGCTGTGACCGTCATCAGGCGGCACACGCGAGGGATGTCCTCGTGGGTGATCTCCCGCGATGCGTCGCCGATATACTCCTTTTTGTGCAGCACGCCGTGGTACCACGCATCCCCCGCCAGGCGCACGCCCAGCAGTCCCGCGCAGACGGATTCCGTCTGGGCTGAGTTGGGGCTGGCGTGCTTTCGGCGGTCACGGCGGAAGATCCGCCAGCCTGCCGCCGTATCCAGCCCCATCAGGCCGCCTGCCGCCAGCATCAGAAGCGCCGACAGCCGCGCCGGGATGTAATTCACCACGTCGTCGGCCTTGGCGGGTACCAGACCGATGTTCTTATAGGGCGGCTCCACATACCCCAGCATGGAGTCCATGGTGTTCACCGCCTTGTAGAAAAAGCCCAGCGGCGCGCCGCCGATGGCCAGAAACAGCAGCGGCGCCACCACGCCGTCGGAGGTGTTCTCCGCCACCGTCTCCACGGCGGCGCGGGTCACGGCGGCGTCGTCCAGCCGGTCGGTGTCCCGCCCCACGATCATGGAGACGGCGTGGCGGGAGGCCGCCAGATCGCCGCTCTCCAGCGCGTCATAGACCTTCATGGTCTCGTCCCGCAGGGACTTGACCGCCAGGATCTGCCAGCACATCACACTCTCCAGCGCCAGACGCAGCCACGGGCTGACCAGCCCGCACAGCCACAGCAGTCCCGCCGGGACGGCGGTGGACACGATGACCACCGCGCCCCACAGGATCGCGCCTGCCGCCCGCTCACCGGCGGGCGTTTTGGGGCAGCTGCGCCGCAGCGCCCGCTCCAACACACTGATACATTTTCCGATCAGGACTACCGGGTGGGGGAAGCTGTGGGGGTCGCCCACCAGAAGGTCTATGCCAAAGCCGATGACCAGTGCCGCCAGCGACCACATCATGTCTGTTCCCCTCCACCCTGCATCGTAAAAATATAAATGGGATTCTGCCCGCTCATCAGGTGATAGCCTCCGGCTCTCCTGTCCCGCGCCACCTGCAGGGACACCACCTCCGTCTCCGCAAAGGGAAACGCTGTCAGGCAGTCCGTCAGCTCGGCGATGGATTCCAGCGAGACCGCCGTGGCCACAATGCGGGCGCGGGGGTTTCTTGCCAGCAGCAGCGCCACGATCTCCCGCATATTGCCGGCGCTGCCGCCGATAAAGGCGTGGGTGGGCGCGGGCAGACCGGCACAGGCCTCCGGCGCGCTGCCGCAGACCACCCGTAGGTTCTCCAAGGCAAACCGCTCCCGGTTTTGTTCCAGCAGTGCAGCGGCGTCCTCCCGCCGTTCCACGGCGCAGACCAGCCCCTGCGTTGCCTGCAAGGCCATCTCCACCGACACCGAGCCGGTACCGGCGCCGATGTCCCAGCAGACGCTCCGTTCCGTCAGGCGCAGCTTGGACAGGCACACCGCCCGCACCTCGCTTTTCGTCATAGGCACCACCGGCATTCCCTCCGCGCTGCGGAGGAAGGCATCGTCCGGCAGACCCGGCGTGACCACCGCGTCGGGCCGGGGATTTTCAATGAGCGCCACGCTCAGGGGGGCGTAGTCGCCCTCTGTCAGCTCCGCCGCCGTGCCGCGCACGATGTGCTCGTCCGGGTAGCCCAGGCGCTGTCCCACAGACACGGCGACGCCGCCCAGACCGCCTGCTGTCAGCGTGCGGCACAGGTCGTTGATGCCGCGCTCGCCGCCCACCAGCGCAAAGAGCCGGCCATTTGCCCGCACCTCCGGCAGGATGTTGTGCTGCCGCCCGTGGAGGCTTACCACCCGGACGTCCTCGTAGGAGGTCTTCAATCGGGCACACAGATAGGACAGCGAGCTCAGACCCGGCAGCACCGCCGTGTCACAGCCATCCAGCAGCGGCAGCAGCTTTTTGGTGCCGCTGAAAAAGCCGGTGTCGCCGGACATGACCACCGCAAAGCGGCGGTAGTCCCGGTGGGTGCGGATAAAGTCCGCGATATCCTGCGGCGCAATGGCGTCATAGGTGGCCTGCCCCTGCCGCGCCACCGCCTCCAGCATCCGCTTTGCACCGATGAGACAGTCCGCCGTCTCGATGACCTCGCTGACCTCGTGGGTCATAGCCTCCCGGCTGCCGGGGCCGATGCCGACGATCCGCACCTGCGGCCGGACGGTGCAGCCGAACCGCTCACACAGCACGTCCAGCACCGCCGCGAAGGGCAGACCCTCCCGCTGAGGCGGGCGGCCGATGACCACCAGTCCCGCGCCCGACTTCCGGGCGGCGGACACCTTGGCGGGAAAGCCGCCGGCCTCGCCGCCGTCCTTTGTCACCATCCACGCGGCGTCGGCAAACCGCAGCGTCGCCAAGTCCATCTCCTCGGAGAAGGGACCCTGCATGGCGATGATGTGGGCGGCCGTCAGCCCCGCTGCGCGGCAGGCATCCAGCGAGGCGTCCATGGGCAGCACACGGGCGTACACCCGCTGGGCAAAATCGGGGATGGCACTGTACGCTGCCAGCTCCTTGCTGCCGGTGGTCAGCAGGATATGGCCCTGCGTGCGCGCCAGAAACGCGGCGGCAGCCGCCGCGTTCTCCACGCAGACCACATCCTCCGTCTGCTGGGAGGATTGCCGCAGCAGACGCAGATATTCCGTCTCCGTCTCCCGGCAGGCCGTGGAGATGCTCTCGGTGATGGAGGTGGCGTAGGGGTGGGTGGCGTCGATCACCAGATCGAACCGGGTCTCTTGCAGCATCCGGATGATGTCCTCCACCGGGATACGCCCCGCCAGAACTGTGACATTTTCCGCCTCCGGCAGCAGCGTCTCGCCGTACTCCGTTGCCACGCACACCGTGGCCTGTACCGGCTGTCCGGCGAGAAATTCCGCCAGCTCCCGCCCCTCGGTGGTGCCGGCAAACACGCAGATATTACACATTTCGGTATCCTCTGGGGGTGATGAGCTGTCCTGCCACCGTCTTTGCCGCGCTGTTGCCGATAAACACGGTGCAGAACATATCCACCTCTGCCTCCCGCAGCTCTGCCAGCGTCAGGATGCGGCGGCTCTGCCCGTCGCGGCCGATGTTGCGCACGATGCCGCAGAGTCTGTCCTCCGGCAGACGGCGCAGCAGAATATCGCAGGCGCGCTTTACATGATCCGGTCTGCCGTGGCTGGCCGGGTTATACAGGGCGATGGTCAGATCCGCCGCCGCCGCGCAGTCCAAGCGCTTTTCGATGGTCTCCCACGGTGTCAGGCGGTCGCTGAGGCTGATGACCGCGAAGTCGTGGGTCAGCGGCGCACCCAGCACCGCCCCGCCGCTGCACGCCGCCGTCAGCCCCGGCACCACCTGGATCTCAGGCTCCTGCGACTCGCCCCGCAGCTCATAGACCAGCGCGGCCATGCCGTAGATGCCGCTGTCGCCGGAGCAGACCATGGCGGCGGTCTTGCCGCTGCGCGCCAGCTCCAGCACCAGCTGGCAGCGCTCTGTTTCCCGCGTCATGGGGGTGGAGTGAAGCTCCTTGCCGGGATAGCGATCCCGCACCAGATCCACATAGACGGGGTACCCCACAATGGCGTCGCACGCCCGCAGAGCCTCATCCGCCCGGATGGTCATATCCTCATATCCGCCGGGGCCGATGCCCACTACAATTACCTTACCCAAAGCGCACCTCCCAATGCTCCGCCGCAACGGCGACGGTCACGCCGTCCCGCGCTGTTTTTTGTACGATCAATTCCTCGGCATCCAGCAGCGCCGCCCGCTCGCAGACGTTGTCCACGCCGGTGACGGAGCGGACAAAGTCGGAGGGGGTGAAGTCACCCGCCACATCCCGCAGCTGCTGCGCCGTGTAAAAATGCACCGGCCAGCTGTTTCTCTCACAGACGGCCAGCAGTCCCGCCTCGTCCTGCTTCAGGTCGATGGAATAGACGCCGCAAATGGCCGCCGTGTCCAGGGCATTCTCCGCAAACACCGCCTGCACCGCGTTTTCCACCGCGTCGGCGGAGATGCCACGGCGGCAGCCTACGCCTACCCGCAGCACCCGGGGGATCAGCCGCAGGGTGCGGGCAAAGGGCGTTCTGGCGCGCCAGCCGATGAAAATGCCCAGCGAGCCGGTCTCCCCGGCAAACGTACCCTCCGGCAGGAGGGAGGGCAGGGGAAACTGGCTGCAAAGGGGGATATCCCCCTCCAGTATCGCCGCCGACACCGCCTTGGCAAGCCCCATGTCGGAGATGGCGCAGCCGTGCCGGGCAGCCCATGCGTCCACGGCGAATTTCCCCCGGACGTCGGTGGCGGTGGTGACCACCGCCGTGGCGTCCAGCTTCTCCGCCAGCTTCTCCGCCAGCGCGTTGGCGCCGCCGATGTGGCCGGAGAGCAGGGGGATCACAAACCGCCCCGCCTCATCGATGCACAGCACCGCCGGGTCGGTTTTTTTGCTCTGTACGTAGGGGGCGATCTCCCGCACGGCGATGCCGCAGGCCCCCACGAAGATCAATGCGTCCATGGCGGAAAAGCACGCGCCGTATACCGCCTTGTCCAGCGGCAGGAACGCCGGCTCCTCAAACCGCTCCATGGTGTAGCACACGAACGCTGCCTCCGGGAGCGCTGCCATCACCCGCCGCGCCGTAGCGCAGCCGCCCCGGCTGAAGGCAAACAGGGCGGCTCTCATTGCGCCCCCTTGCGGAACTCCGTTGTAAAATCGGGGTGGTACAGCAGGGAGCGCAGATAGTTGTCGCCCAGACAGTTGCCCACCACGATCAGCGAGGTCTTGGTCAGACCGTTGCCCGTCACCGTCTCGTGGAGCGTGCCTACCGTGCAGCGGAAGATCTTCTCCTCCGGCCAGGTGGCCTTATACACCACCGCCACCGGCGTCTCGGCGGCATAGCCCCCTGCCAGCAGCTCGGCTTGCAAATGCTCCGTCAGCGAGGTGCTGAGAAACAGCACCATGGTGGCCTGATGGGCGGCCAGTGAGCGGATGGACTCCCGCTCCGGCACCGGCGTGCGGCCGGGAGCGCGGGTGATGATGACGGTCTGGCTCACATCGGGCAGGGTGTATTCCGCCCGCAGAGCCGCCGCCGCGCCGCAGAAGGCGCTGACGCCGGGACAGACGTCGTAGGCGATGCCGCGTTTTTCCAGCTCGTCGAACTGCTCCCGCACCGCGCCGTAAATGCTGGAATCCCCTGTGTGCAGGCGCACCGTGGTCCTGCCGGCGGCCTCCGCTTTTTCGATGAGGGCGATGACCTCCTCCAGCGTCAGCTTGGCGCTGTCGTGGATCTCACAGCCCGCTTTGGTATAGTCCAGCACAGCGGGATTTACCAGAGACCCTGCGTAGATCACCACGTCGGCCTCGCCCAGCAGCTTGGCGCCCCGGACGGTAATAAGGTCGGCAGCGCCGCTGCCCGCTCCCACAAAATGTACCATTGTCAGTCCTCCTTTATCCGGCGCAGCAGTGCCGCTGCGTCCTTTGTCTCACAGAGATAGCCGTATTCCTTGGAGAACAGGATGGCGCCTGCCTCCATATCGCCGCATTTATAGGGCAGCATCGCGTCGATGCGTCCCGCCAGACGGTGCAGCACCGCCTCGTAAAGCCCTTGCTCCTGCAGGATCCGCAGGGCGTCGTCACAGGTGGCGCAGTGGAGCAGCGCCGCCGCTGCTGCCGCGTCCAGACCCTCCGCGGCGGCACAGGCCGTCAAAATGTCCGTGCGGCAGTCGCCGTAGCGGGAGTGGGTGTTCCACATACCACCTGCCAGCTTCACCAGCTTGCCGATGTGACCGATGAGCAGCGCCCCGTGAAAGCCCAGTTCCCGGCACATCTCCAGCGCATCGCCGATGAAGTTGGAGGTCATCACCGCCGTGGCGGGGTCGATGCCCATGGCGTCCTTGATATAGTCCGCGCCGTAGTTGCCGGGGGCCAGCAGCACATAGTCCGCGCCGCTCTCCCGCCGCTGCCGCAGCTCCACGTGGATGGTGTCCACCAGCGCCTGCTCGCTCATAGGCTCCACGATCCCCGTGGTGCCCAAGATGGAGATGCCGCCCTCGATGCCCAGCCGGGGGTTGAAGGTCTTTTTCGCCAGCGCCTCCCCCTCCGGGACGGAGATCACCACCCGCAGACCACCGGTGTAGCCCAGCAGACCGCAGACCTCCTCCACATTCTCCCGGATCATCCGGCGGGGTACGGAGTTGATGGCCGCCGCGCCCACCGGCTGGTCAAGTCCAGGCTTGGTTACACGGCCCACGCCCTGTCCGCCGTCGATGACAATGCCCGCGTCCTCCGTTTTCCGCACTTCGGCGTAAATCAGGGTGTCGCGGGTGATATCCGGGTCGTCGCCGCTGTCCTTCCGAATGGCGCAGCGCACACAGTCCGGGGAGCTGTGGATATCCTCCACCGCCAGCGTCAGCTCAATGCCCTTGGGCGTCAGCAGCCGGATGGTCTCCTTTTTGCCGCCCCGCAGCAGCATCCATGCGGCGGCCTTGGCCGCCGCCGCCGCGCAGGAGCCGGTGGTGTAGCCCAGACGGAGCTTTTTCCCGTCCCGCATCACAAATTCCTTCATGGCTTACCGCCTGATCTGGTAGAGCATGGCGTTGCAGATGGCCGCCGCCACATTGCTGCCGCCCTTCCGGCCCCGTGCCACGATGTAGGGCGCGGCAGCGGCCTCGATGATGCGCTCCTTGCTCTCCACCACGTTCACAAAGCCCACCGGCACGCCGATGATGAGGGCGGGATGGAGCTTACCGGTCTCCATCAGCGCCTCCAGCGAGAAAAGCGCCGTGGGGGCGTTGCCGATGGCGAAGATGCAGGGCTTTTCCAGCGCCGCCGCCCGCTCCATGGATACGAAGGCGCGGGTCACGCCCCGCTCCTTGGCCTCCGCTGACACGTCCGCGTCCGACATGAAGCAGTGTACCTCCCCGCCCAGCGAGGCGAGGATGGACTTGTTGATCCCGGCCTTGGCCATCTGCGTGTCGGTGACGATGTCACAGCCCGCCCGCAGGGCGGCGATGCCCTTTTCCACCGCGTGGTCGGAAAAGGCCAGATTGTCCACATAGTCAAAGTCCGCCGTGGTGTGGATGACCCGCTTGATGACCAGCTCATTCTCCGGGTCCAGCCGCCGATCACCCAGCAGCTCGGTGATGATGGCAAAGCTGCGCTTCTCGATATCCATAGGCTTCATCTGCTCCATCATAGCGTCTCCTTTCTGCAAGCCGCCAAAAAGCGCTGTGCCATGGCAGGCTTGGCGTAAAAATGGAAGTGGGGGAAACCCGCGTACAGCGTGTCCGTGGCATACGCACAGCGCCACTGCTTACCGGAGGGCTTTTCCGCCAGAAAAGCGCCGCCGGGCTGGGGGGTGTCCCAGTGGTGAAATTCATGCATAGGTACCCGCTCTCCGGCGCGACAGAGAAGGCAGTCCTCCTGCGCCGTGGCAGTGATGTAGCCGAACCGGGTCAGCTTTCCCGTGTCAAAGCAGTCACCGGGCAGCGCGCCTACCATGGCGTGGCCCGCGATGGTCTGCGTCAGGTACATAAAGCCGCCGCACTCGGCGATACAGGGCATCCCCGCGTGTACGGCCTCCCGAAGCTGCCCGCGCAGGGTACGGTTTTCCGCCAACTGCGCCGCGTACAGCTCCGGATAGCCGCCGCCCAGGTACAGACCCTGTACGCCGTCGGGGAGCCGCTCATCCGCCAGCGGGCTGAAGGGTACCAGCTCCGCACCCAGCTGCCGCAGCAGGTCGAGGCTGTCCTCATAGTAAAAGCAGAACGCCCGGTCCCGCGCCACGCCGATACGCACCGGCGCGCCCGCCTCCGGCAGCACCGGCGGCGTAAAGCGAAGGGGCGGCGCGGCAGCCGCGATTTCCAGCAGGGCGGCTATGTCCAGCGTTTTTTCCGCCTCGGCTGCCAGCCTGCGCAGCTTCTCTTGCAGGTCGGCTACCTCGTCCGCGGTGATGAGTCCCAGATGGCGGCTCTCCAGCGCGCACTCCGGCAGACGGGGCAGGTAGCCGCAGGCGCGGACGCCCAGACGGTTTTCCAGCTCCCGCGCCAGCGGGCCGTAGCTCATGGCGCTGCACCCGTTGAGGATGACGCCCCGGATGCCGCTGTCCGGCGCAAAGCGCAAAAAGCCCTCCGCCGCCGCCAGAACCGACAGCGCCGCGCCCCGGGCGTTGACCACCAGCACCACGGGGCTTTCGGTTTCCCGCGCCGCCTCATAGGTGCTGGCGCGGGTGGAGGTGAGGCCCAGACCGTCATAGTATCCCATGACGCCCTCGATCACCGTAACGTCGCAGTTCTGACTGTTGTGCGCCAGCAGATAGCGCATGGTGTCGCGGTCAAAAAAGAACGGGTCGAGGTTAGAGCTTTTCGCGCCGATGACCCGGCTGTGGAACATGGGGTCGATGTAATCCGGGCCGCATTTTGCCGCGCCTACCCGCAGACCCCGCGTTACCAGCGCCTGCAAAACGGCGCAGGTGACGGTGGTCTTGCCGCAGCCGCTGTTGGTACCGGCCAGCACCAGCCGGGGGACTTTTTGCTCCATAGCGCCCTCTCAATCCGCCACGATGGTGGCAAAATAGCTGATCTCCTCCGGCAAGTGCCGCAGGTCGGTGTAGACCTGCTCTGTCTCCAGCCCGCAGTCCGCCACCATCCCGGCGTTTGCCGCCATACCGCGGCGCTCCAGCGCCGCTGCCGTCTCGTGGATGGCCTTGCCGGACTTCATGATGACCTTCGTTCCCGGCAGCGCCAGCGCGCTGTCCAGCTCGGCGCTGCCCGGCAGGATGTGGAGAGGCTCCTCCATGCGGGTGAGGCTGCGCCCCAGCCGCGCCGCCACGGCGCAGAAGCTGGTGACGCCGGGACACATCACCGTCTCAAACCCGTCAGCGCGGATGCGCTCCAGAATATAGTAGGCCGTGGCGTACACGGACACGTCGCCCAGATTCACCATGGCCACGTCCCGCCCCGCCGCCAGCTCGGCTTTGATAGCGGCTGCCGCCGTGCGGTAGCTGTCCTCCCGTACCGCCGCGTCACGCGCCATGGTGAAGTCCAGCGGCAAGACGGTCTTGCCCTGCATATCCACCGCCCCGGCGGCGATGTCCAGCGCCAGCATCCGCCCGGACTTCATCCGGGGAGCCGCGATAACGTCACACGCCTCCAGCACCCGGCAGGCCTGCCGGGTCAGCAGCTCCGGGTCGCCGGGGCCCACGCTGACGGCGTAAAAAACACCCTGTTTTTCCATGTCGCTGCTCCTTACGGCACAAATTCCAGACTGTCGAAGCAGGGGTCATACTTCCCATGCTCCATCTTGTACAGCTTTGCGATATACGCCCGTGTAAAGATCTCCTCCGGCGGGCCGATGCGGTCGATCCGGTCGCCTGCCACGCACACCACGGTGTCGGAGATGCGCTCCGCCAGCTCCAGCTCGTGGAGCGACAGCAGTACCGCCAGATCGTTTTCCCGTACCATGCGCTTGAGCACCGTCAAAAGCTCCAGCTTGTAGCGGATGTCCAGAAAGCTGGTGGGCTCGTCCAGCACGATGATCTCCGGCTCCTGACACAGCGCCCGCGCCAAGAGGATGCGCTGGCGCTGCCCATCGCTGATGGCGGAGAAGGGGCGGTCGGCAAACTCCATGCCGCCTACCTGCTCCAAGGAGCGCTCCACGATGGCCTGATCCTCCGACTGCAAAATGCCCAGCCGGCCTGTGTAGGGATAGCGGCCGCTGCTCACCACGTCCCGGCAGGTCATCAGCTCCGGCTCCATGCGCGCCGTCATCAGAATGGCCATGCGCCGGGCGATCTCGTTGCGGCTGCGCGCCTCCATGGCCTTCCCGTCCAGAAACACCGTGCCGGACACCTTGGAGAGCTGGCCGATAATGGTTTTCAATATGGTGGATTTTCCCGACCCGTTGGGGCCAATGAGCGTCACGATCTTGCCCCGCTGCACATGGAGGGCGACATCCTCGATCAGCGGCTTGCCGTGGTAGCCCACGGACAGGTCTTTTGTTTCCAGATATGCTGCCATACTCACGCCGCCTTTCTGTGGATCATCATGTAGATGACGATGGGTGCGCCGAACACCGCCGTGACGGAGCTGATGCTCACCTCCGTGGGGGCGAAGGCGGTACGGGCGATGAGGTCGCAGAACAGGCAGAACACGCCGCCGCCCAGAAAGCACGCCGGGATCATACAGAGCGGCTCCGCCGACTTAAAGAGGGATTTCATCAGGTGCGGCACGGCGATGCCCACAAAGGAGATGGGGCCGGCAAAGGCCGTGACGCAGGCGGACAGCACGCTGGACAGCAGGATCAGCGCCGTCCGGAACGCCCGCAGCGGCACGCCCATGTTCTGGGCGTAGACCTCGCCCAGCTGGTACGCCCGGATGGGCTTGGACAGCAGGAAGGTCAGCAGCAGCGTGACGCCGCAGACAGCGGCCATGGTCTTTACATTCTCCCAGCTCATACCGGAGAAGGAGCCCAGCGACCAGTTGTGCAGGTTCACGATGCTGGAATCGTCGGCAAAGGTCACGAGAAAATCCGTCAGCGCCGAGCAGATATAGCCGATCATCACGCCGCAGACCACCAGCAGGCTCATGCGCTTGACCCGCTGGGAGATCAGCAGCACGAAGCCCATGGACACCATGGCGCCCACGAACGCCGCCGCAATGAGGATGGCGGAGGAGGTGGTCTTGCCCCGGCTCAGCAGCGCCAGCATGGCCACGCACACCGTCATCTTCGCGCCGGAGGAGATACCCAGCACGAAGGGGCCGGCGATGGGGTTGTGGAAAAAGGTTTGCAGCAGATAGCCGGACAGGGACAGCGCCCCGCCCAGGATCAGCGCCGACAGAAGCCGGGGCAGACGGATCTTCGTGATGATCTGGCTCTGCGTAAAGTCCACATCGCCGCCCAGCAGGATCCGCCATATCTCAGACGCGGAAAGAGAAACGCTTCCCGCGAAGATGTTCCAAATCAAAAATGTGAATAAAAGCAGGAGGAGCAGCAAAAAGCCTCCCCAGATGCGAAGTGTTCGGGTCCTCTTCATGCCGCTCCTCCTTATAATGCAATGATGTAAAAAATGCTCACTTCATCCGTGTCAGGAAGTGAAACGCCGTGTCCGGCGCGTCGTTCAACGCATGATTGACGTCCAGAATGAGGTCGCTCAGCTCCAGCGACTCCTGATAGAAGTTTTTGGTCAGGCACCACACGTTGCCGCTCTTGACAGCCTTGAAGTCGGCCAGCAGCGGGTCCAGTGCCACCAATTCGTCCAGCGTGTGCAGCTCGCCGTCGATGATGCTGTTGTAGATCAGCACGTCGGCGTCCACCGCCCCGTGGTAGAAGGATTCCATCTGAATATTGATGGTGGACTGTGCGTTGTCCTCCGCCGACTCATCGAAGGAGACATAGTCGCCGCCGGCGATGGCGACGCACTTCGCCACATAGTCCGTGGACTTGCGGACATTCACCGCGCCGCTGCTGGTGATGTAGAAGAACGCCACGGTCTTGCCCGTGGGCTGCTGCTCCAGCACATCCGCCATGCTGTCCATCTTTGCGTTGAACAGCGCCTCGGCCTCGTCCTCCTTATCCAGCAGCGCCGCGTACAGCTTGATCCACTCCATCCGGCCCATGGGCAGGGTCTCATAGCTGGAGGTCTCCACCAGCACGGGGATACCCAGCCGCTCCAGCTGCTCCAGCACCGCCGGGGAGTGGTAGATCATGGTGTTTTCCACCGCCAGATCGCAGCCGCTGGACAAAATCAGCTCATAATCCGGCTCGGAATACTTGCCGGCGTAGGTCATCGCGCCGCTGTCCATGGCGTCCTTGGCGCTTTGAATGTACCAGTCTGCCCGCTTTTTGCCGCTGAGGGTGATGCAACCGACGGCATCCAGCTTGTCAAAGTAGTCCATGGCGGCGGCCGCCACCAGATAGATCTGATCCAGCGGCTGCTGCAAAACGGTGACCTTCTCCGGCACGCCCTCCGGTACCGCCGCGCCCTCCGCTACCAGCAGGTACACCCGGTCGTCGTGGATGGTGATACGCTTGTAGCTTTCACCGGCGTACTCCACGGTGAACTGCTGGGCGTAGCGCAGGGGCATGGTGCGGTCAAAGACCAGCTCGTCCCACGACACGGCGGCGGTTTGCCCGTCTGCCTTGGCGGGGGTGTCAGGCGCGCCGCAGGCACAGAGGGACAAGACCGTCAGCGCCGCCAGCAGTCCGGCGAGAAAGCGCCTCACTGGGCGGCCTCCACGGCGGTGGAGGAATCGAAGGTCAGGGTGTACTCGATCTCGTGGGGGGTGCTCATGGCGGTGGTATCGCCGATCACCGTCAGCGGGGTATCCAGCGCCCGGACGGGGATCTCGAAGGTGGAGCCGCCCTCGGTGGTGAGAACGTCATAGCGCTGGCCGTCCACCAGCATATAGTCGTACTTCTGGCTGCTCCACACGATGGTGGCAGTGGCGGCGCCGTTCTCCACCTTCAGGGTGCAGGGGGTCAGCACGTGGGACTTGCCGGAGCCGCCCTCGAAGCCCACCTCGATGGTGTAGGTGCCGTCCGCCAGCGTAATGGCGGCAGCGTCATCACCGCTCTCCTCCTTCAGTACGGGGTTGGAGACGGAGACCTTGTGGTCATACCACACGCCCTTCTTGCCGATGAGGGCCACGTCGAACTCCTCGTCCAGCGCGGGAACAGGGATATCAAAGCCGTTGACCGTTTCGGTCAGACCGTCGGGATAGGTGACAGTGTCCTTGGTGGGCTGCAGCAGCACGGCACCGTCCTTCTGGGCGTCCTCCTTCAGACCGGGGAACAGGTTGACGATGCTGGTGGAGGCGAGGCTGACGTGGATGGTCATCTGGCCGTCCTTCACGGTCAGCACGCCCTTGCCGTCGCAGGTCTCGTTGGCGTGGAACATACTGCTGTCGGTGTTGAAGTCGGCGGTGTACACGCCGTCCGCCAGTGCGGGCTGGTCGGGCTCGTCGCTGCCGGGAGCGTCGGCCTGCTGCTGTCCGCAGCCAACCAGCAGCGCCGTCATCATCAGAGCGGCCAGCAGAAACGAAAGAATTTTTTTCACGGTAAAGTCCTCCTTGCTTTGAAAAAGGCTCCGAGGCGATGGTGTACCGCCCCGGAGCCCGTTCAGTCCTTGTTACGCGATGGCATCAATGGCAGCCTTGGTATGGGCTACATAGAGAGCCTGCACGTCCGCGATACGGCCCAGACCGGAGATCTGGCAGTTCACGGTGAAGCCGGCGGCCTCGAACATGGTCTTCCAGGAATCATCGTCTGCACCGGCCATATCGTTGTTGGCGTGGTCGCCAGCCACGACCATCAGGGGACGCAGCACCACGGTGGTGTAGCCGGCGTTCTTGACGGCCTCAATCACGGCCTCGCAGGAGGTCTCCTCGGGCTCGCCCTCCACGGTGCCGACGAACACGTTCTCATAGCCCAGCTTGGCCATCTGGGTAGCCATCTGGCTGTAGGTGACCTTGGCCACATGAGCCGTACCGTGGCCCATCAGCACATAGGCAACACCGGCATCCTTGGCGGCAGCGGTGGACTCATAGCCGCTCTCCTCGAGGGCAGCAGCCACGACGGCCTTGGCGACGGCTTCCTTGTCGGCGTTGATGACGGTGGCATCGTTGCCCACCTCGCCCAGCATGGGCTCAGCGATCTCAACGGAGTCAAACTGGTCGCGAACCTTGTCGATGGCGGCGCACATCTCGTCGTACTCAGCACCGTGCATCAGGTGGGTGGGCTGGACGACCAGCTGCTTCACACCGTTGGCGACAGCGCGCTCCAGAGCCTGCTCCATGTTGTCGATCTTCTCGCCGTCACGGGCCTGGATGTGGTTGATGATGATCTGCGCGGTGAAGGCGCGGCGCACGGACCAGTCGGGGTTGGCCTCCTGCAGGGCATCCTCAATGCTCTTGATGTCGGCTACGCGGCTGTCGTTGAAGGAGGTGCCGAAGGACACCACCAGCAGCTCCTTCTCGCCGATCTCGTCCTGGTTGCGGGGATCGTCCTTGGAGGCGTCGCCGGTGTCCAGACCGAAGTACTCAGGGCTGGCCTCCTCGCCCTCCACCAACGCCTTCTGGGCGTCGGTCAGGGCATCCCAAGCGGCCTTGGCGGCCTCGCACTGGGCGTCGGTCTCCTCGGTGCGCTCCTGCACATAGATGGCGTCGATCAGGGCGGCGACCTTGTCGGCGGCGGCCTTGTCGGTCTCCTCGGTGTTCACATCGTTGTTGTCAGCGTCATTGCTGTCGGCAGCATTGTCCTTGTTGCCGCAGGCGGTCAGCATGCTCATCAGCATCACGGCCGCCATCAGAAAGGCAAGTGCTTTCTTCATGGGGGATCTACCTCTTTCCAAATTATTTGTTCTGAAAGAAATATAAAAGCGGCTGTGCCTCACACAGCCGCCCTCGGTGCTTCTTACTACATATACATCCGCGCGGTGACCCGCAGCGGATCATAAGTTCGTAGGAAAACCAACCTGTTGGCAGCAGGTTTGAGATTCCACACAGAGGCAGGTCTCCTGACTTCGCTCATCACGGCGCTGCCCTTCCCGGTTTCCCAGTGGTTTGCAGGCCGCTCCCGTACACAGTGACTGCATCGTTCCGGATTCGCACCGGATTCCCTTTTCATCTGCTTTTGAGCAGACACCTCTGTGCTACAACTTTATATTTTTTCAGACGGGCTAATTATATCACACTTTGTCGAATTGTCAATCTATCCCTTATTAGGTATTAGGCATAGAAAAAATGCCGGAAACCACGGCGGTTTCCGGCATTTTGCAGGTAAGCGGTATAAACTCAGCGCTTGGAGAACTGAGGCGCGCGACGGGCGGCCTTCAGACCGTACTGCTTTCTGTCTTACGGGTGAAAACCGTTGATTTTACTGGCTTTTTTAGGTTTTCACGCCTCGGTTAACCCATGAGTTCACCCATTCCGCGTCTTATTCGGTGTAGCACCTTTTTTGGGCGCAAATGCTTTGTTCACAACCGAGGACAATTCTTTAGGCTTATTATACTTCACCTTAGCATAAATGTCCATCGTAATTTTGCTGTGCTTATGCCCCGCCAGGTACTGAACCGTTTTCGGATCTGCGCCGGAGTAAATCAAATTCGTGATATATGTGTGGCGCAACTGATGCGGAGTTACCTGAAAATCAAGGGTGTACACCACATTTCCGTTATGCGCCGCTTTTTCTCCCAGCCTCGGCGTTACCGTGCGCTGAATTTTCTGCCCATTGATATACCGGACATAGGTACGCTCCTTTGTTGATCTTGTGACGATATACTGCCATACTCGCTTGAACTGCGTATATGACAGCGGATCTCCATCACGATTGGCAACAACATATTCTGAAGTTGCAACCTCTTTTGCTTCCCGTAGGCACTCCGTTAGAACTGAAGGTAGCGGAATGTCCCGCCTTGCAGATTTTGTTTTCAGATCGGACGAGATAACGGGCCGATTATGTTCCGAATGCCATGCTCTTTGTACGGAAAGGTATGGGGCTTCGGCATCAAGAAACACACAGTCCCATTTTAACGCCAAGATTTCTTCCCGCCGCAAGCCAGCATACAGACCAATCATTACAAACACATACGGAGGAAGCCCCTTGATGGCAACGAGAAGTTTGTCAACCTGTTCGTCTGTAAGTGCCTCTCGTTCATTCTGCGGCTTTCCTCCTTTGGAAGAAAGAGTTTCACAGGGGCAGGAATCGATGATTTTGCTTTCGACTGCAGAATAGAAAATGCACTTGTACAGCATCTGAACCGAGCGATATACTGAGCATGATTTTGAGGAGACATTCACCATCGCAAGCTTGATAGAAGGCTGCCGCTGGTATATTCCCGCACATCCCGGTCGCCGAGCGTGATCTGTCCCTCGTTTACATCCCAGAAACGGGCAATCAGACCGACCAGCGTGGTTTTTCCGGCGCCGGAGGGACCAACAATGGCGCAGGAGCTTCCCTGGGGTACGCTTAAGCTGATTTGATGTAATACCTCCTTTTCCCCATATCCAAAGGACATATTCTTCACTTCAATATTGAAATTTTCCGGCACAAGATCAGCCCCGTTTTCGTCCAGGGATGGAATGTCCATGATGTTATCCAGCCGGTCCAGGGAAGCCTCCACTGCGCGGGCAATGGAGGACATACTGCCCGCCACCTCCACGGCGGCATAGATCATGAAGCTGGACACAAGAAGCAGCAGACACTTCTCCGGCGTGATGCTTCCTCCTGCCAGAAGATAGGGCGCAAAAACCAGAATAGCCGCCCGTGCGAGCTTGAATACCGTCTGATAGAGCGCCGTCATTTTGGAAAACGCCTTTTCAAGCACGATATTTGCCTCTTTGCTTTCCTCGATTGCGGTGTCAACTGCTTTTCCGGTGCGCTCCGCCAGCCCAAACGCCTTGACTACGCCCATGCCCTGCACATATTCCAAAACGGCAGTGACCAGGCCAGCCTGGGCTGCCTGACGGCGGGGCGCGTGTTTCCTGCCGACCTTGCCGATAAGCGAATAAACAATGAGCGCCACAGCAAGTCCGGCCAAAGAGATCAGCCCGATCCGCCACTCATAGATCATAAGCCAAACGCCAATCACGATGGCGTGGATAAACCCGCCCGCCACATTTTCCATAATGGTAACGGACTGCTGCTCCAGATCACCAAGTGTGGTCGTCACCGCCGCAGTGATATCCCCGAGCCTGTTTTCATTGAAATAGCCCATAGGAGCCCTTTTCAGGCGTTCGCCGATCTCCATGCGCTTTTCCGACCCGAACGCGAAACTGCCAAGAGTTCTGGCATTGGCAGAAAGATTGACAAATACAATTCGCCCTACAACGGAAACGATCATGATGCCAAGCGAAATCCAGATCGTGCTTTCAGGCATAACATCGCCGGAAAGCTGCTTCAGGATCCCTGTGAGCACCGTTAGAATGGCCATGATTGGGATCATCTCAAAGAATGAGCTGACAAGGTATGCAAGAAAAGAGCGGATAAGACGCTTCTTCTGTAAGCCCGAGAACAACAAAAGTCTTTGAAACAACCTTATCATCACGCCACCTCCTCTGCGGTATCCTTGCCCTGCATATGGGCTTTCCATAATTCCTTGTATAGATTGCTTGTTTCAAGAAGCTCCTCATGAGTTCCTTCCGCAGCGACATTTCCTTTATCCACGACAAGGATCTTATCTGCTTTTGTAATGGTAGACAGCCGATGCGCAATGACAATTAAAGTTTTTCCTGCTACAAGCCCTGCAATGGATGCTTGAATAACGGCCTCATTTTCAGGATCGGTAAATGCCGTGGCTTCATCCAACACCACGATCGGGCTGTTCTTTAGGATCGCCCTTGCAATGGCGATTCGCTGCCTTTCTCCGCCGGAGAGGTGGCTTCCCGCATCGCCCGCCAGCGTATCATAGCCCTCTGGCAGAGCGGCGATGAAATCGTGACAGCTTGCTTTTTTTGCTGCTGCTTCGATCTCTGCGTCTGTGGCCTCCGGTTTTCCGATGCGAATGTTTTCCCGGATAGACAGATGGAACAGAAAGTTATCCTGTGATACATATGAGACAAGCTCCATTACCTGAGGGAGAGGAATGTTTCGCACATCCACGCCGCCAATACGGACGCCGCCGCTCTCCGCCTCCCAGAAGGAGGCGATGAGCCGCGCGATGGTAGATTTACCGGAGCCGGAGGGACCCACAATGGCTGTCATACCGTTTTTTGCGCAGTCAAAGGAAATTCCATGCAAAACCTCCGTCTCTTTGTATCGGAAGGTAACATGATCAAAGGATACATCGGCGTCCGCAAGGACAGCTCTCTCGGTCGGCCGTACAAGCTCCGGCTCATCCAAAAGGTTCCCTACCTCTTTTACGGTGGAATCCACCATAGCCAGGCTGTCGGTGTACTGCAATGCCTGAATCAGTGGTTTTACGAGTCCAAGGGCGAGAATGATGCAGGTAATCAGCGTACCCGCTTCGACTCTTCCGTTTATAAATAACCAGCTTCCCAAAGGCAGCACGCCCACAAGCGTTGCCGTCAGGATGGAAAGCCCCATCACATAGTAGCCGTTGGTCTGCTTGAACCAAGTCGCTTTGGCAGTCTCGTTTTCCGCCACGGCGTCGGCGTATTTTTTATATGAGCGTTCACCCTGATTGAACGTCTTCACCACTTCGATGCCGCCGATGTATTCCACCGTTGCGGCATCCATGTTTTTCCCGGCGGCAAGTACTCTGGCATATCTCTTCTCGTAATCCTTCATCATCCCCATATAGCAGAAGGCACCCACCGGAATCGTCACAAGAGAAATCAGCGCGAGTCTCCAATCAAGGCTAAAGAGGTAAACGAGCATTAGAATTGGGATCAGGATGTTGGCAGTGAGCTCCGGTACCATATGCGCCAGCGGAAGCTCCAGCTTTTCCACGGTGTCCACGATGATCGTTTTGAATTTCCCGGACGGCGTATCAAGGATCGTTCCCATGGGGACACGGGAGAGCTTCTCTGTTATCGCCATACGGATATTCCGCAGAATGATAAAGGCAGATTCATGGCTTTTCATTGTAGAAAAAGTTCCAAACCACACCTGCCCGAGATAGCCTGCAAAAGAAATCAATGCCAGAAACACCAACTTGCTGAAAACATAGTCTTCGTGGCAGATCATAATGATCCCCCGGGACACCGCGATGTAGGGGATCATGCCGCATAACGCCCCCAAAATCGCAAGTATGACGGAGCCGATCAGTTTCCCTTTGCACGGCTTCGCAAAATCCATCAGAATCGTCATCGCCGAATTTTCTTTTCCCGCCATTATTCCTCACCTCGCAAAAGTCTTACAATCTTTTCTTTCTGCCCGCCGGAAAGATCCTCTATGATTTCTCCGTCCCGGATGAACAGTATTCTTGTGCAAATCCGCATCATAAACTCAATATCATGTGTGATGATCAAAAGCACCTTGCCTTGCGCCGCAAGACTTCGTGTCAAGGTGCCGACCTCTTCCATGCTTTTTAGATCCAGTCCGCTGGTAGGTTCATCGAACACCAGCAGCTCCTTGCCGCAGATCTCGCTCACCACAACCGCAAGGCGCTGCATCTGCCCGCCGGAAAGAGACAAGGGATGCCGTTCCTTATACGCCAGCAGATCCACCTTTTCTAATGTGCGGTCGATCTCGTCTTTGTTCGGAGCTTTTATGCCAAGCGCGCATTCCGCCGCCACGCTGTCGGTAAAGAGCTGGTGCCCCACATCCTGCATGACCATGTATGCCTTTTTCCGTCTCAACCGCCGGCTCATCGGTTTTCCAGCCCACAAAACAGTGCCGGCGCTGTTCTTTTGCAATCCGCAGAGCATTCTGGCGAGGGTCGATTTCCCGGCGCCGTTGACGCCCGCAATGGCGATGATTTCTCCGCGGCCTGCCTGAAAAGAGATATCATTCAATACATTCCGGCCGCCGAGACGGACGCTGATTTTCTGAGCGGAAAGCAATCCATCGGCAGCGATTGTTTTCACACTGCCCGATTCGGATACCGACAGATCTCTGACACGCAGTCCCATTCTGCGAATATCTGCTTCAGGCAGCGCCTTGAACGCTGAAGCCTCCATGTCCGATGCAATCCGGCCATCCTGCATATAAACGACGCGATCCACAATGTCCATCAGATACCAGATGCGGTGCTCTGCGATCAGAATGGTCTTTCCTGATATTTTCGCCCGTTGGATCAAATCAGCCAATTCTCCGATGGCCTTCATGTCGAGATTGGATGATGGCTCGTCAAACACAAGGACATCGGGAGCCGAAGCATATACGCTGGAAAACGCGATCTTCTGCTTCTCGCCGCCGGACAGTTCAAAGATATTTCGACCCCGGAGCTCGCTAAGATGCAACCCCTCCGTAAGTTCATCTAATCGGGAGCGCAGAGCCTCTCGCGGAATGCCCCGATTTTCAAGCCCAAACACGATCTCGCTGTCCGTATCCGTATTGAAAAACTGCGTTCGAGGATTCTGAAAAACCGTCCCTACCGCATCCGATAGCGCAGCAATCTCTGTCTCCCGGGTATCCATAGGAAAGCCTTCCTTCATAGCTTGGCGTATTCAGGATAACGCCGATGCCACCGGAGGAATGCACCCACATACGAGTCCCTTCCGCATCATATCCGGCAAAAATAA
>ERZ506978.54-NODE-54-length-76533-cov-9.128351_pt1 | contig 76533 bp, 65 predicted proteins | sample MGYA00512888_ERZ506978 | MGnify/ENA metagenome assembly ERZ506978
CGGCAGACAGCTGTCTGCCGCCGGGAACGCTGTGCTTCAGATACGGAATACGTCGATGAGGAACACCAGCGCCAACCCGTAGTATGTCACCACGGCCACCAGATCGTTGACGGTGGTGATCAGCGGGCCGGAGGCCACGGCGGGGTCGATGTGGACCCTGTGAAAGAGCATGGGGATCAAGGTACCTACCAGGCTGGAGATCACCATGGCCACCAGCAGCGACACGCCGACGCAGCCGGAGATCAGAAAGGCGGCCGCCCACACATACCCCTTGAAAAAGTGGATGTATACGCCCAGAAAGGCCAGCGCCATCAAACCGAGACACCCACCGTTGAGCAGACCGACACGCATCTCCTTGCCCAGCAGCGCCAGCTCCTCCTTCAGACTGAGGTTTTCGTCCATCAGCACCCGGATGGTCACTGCCAGCGACTGGGTACCCACGTTTCCCGCCATGTCCAGCACCAGCGACTGGAAGCAGATGACGATGGGCAGCACCGCCACCACCGATTCAAAGACGCCCACCACCGAGGATACGCCCATGCCCAGAAACAGCAGCACGATCAGCCACGGCAGGCGCTTTTTCATGCTGACGAACACCGGCTCGCGGAGATCCTCCTCCGAGGTCAGACCGCCCAGCTTGGCGTAGTCGTCGCCCATGGTGTCGTCCACCAGCTCCACCAGATCCTGCGCCGTCAGGACGCCGACGATGCCGCCGGACTCCGACAGCACCGGCAGGGAGTCCTCCTCGTACTCCGCCAGCCGGTCGACGCAGTCCGCTACCTTCTCATGGGCGAGTACATAGGGATACCCCCGGCGGATCACATCCTCCAAGCGGTCGTTTTCCCGGGCAATGATCAGATCCTTCAGGTCGATGGCGCCGGCAAAGGCGTTGTTTTTGTCCACCACATACAGGGTGGAGATGTTATCGTGCTCTCCGGCCTGCCGCACCAGCTCGCTCATGGCGCCGCGGATGGTCAGCGTGTCCGGGATGCACACGAAATTGCCGCTCATCCGGCTGCCGATCTCCTCCTCCCGGAAGGCCAGCAGCCGCCGGACATCCGCCCGGACGTCCGGGGCCAGATGCGCCGCCAGACGCTGCCGCTCCTCCTCCGGCAGCTCCTGCAAAATGTCCAGCGCGTCTGCGGTGTCCATACCGGAGAGCACCTCCGCCGTCCGCGCCTCCGGCAGGGCGGCGAGACAGCCGGCGGCATCGTCCAGATAGGGGAATACCGCTGTCAGCGACGGTACATCCATCAGCCGGAGCACCCGCTCCCGCTCGGTCTCCGTTAAAAGGGAGAGGGCCTTCGCCACATCGCGCTCATGGTAGCGCTTGAGCAGCTTGGAGAGTCCCACGCCGCTTTTTGCGGCGCGGATGGTCGCCGCGATCTCCTGCGTAAAATCGTTTCTCGTGATCCTGTTCATCATGTCTGTGTCCTCCTTTGGCACCAAAAATGGGCGCAAAAATGCACCGCTTCAGAGATAGTTGCCACAGCAAGACGTCTCCGGTGCGGTGCAGAAGAACACGACAAAACAGAACGTGGTCAGTCCATGTCCGTGGATGACCGCATTCGCGTCCTGTATTTCCGCCTACCGCAGATCCGGCTTCGCCCTGTACTTCCGCAGCTATCCATGAACATTCACCTCCGATAAGTGAAAATTTGAAAAGCCTTCCGGCCCTCCCGCCCGATGATAACAAAGATAACCCCCGATGTCAAGGCTGCTTTTTGGCGTTTTTTACCTGTTGACAGCGGGAAAAACTCTGTATAACGATATTGAACGTTGTTCAGATTGAGGTGCTGTATGAATACGGTGGTCACATCCAAAGAGGAGATACTGAAAGCAAGCCGGGAGCTGATCCGGCAGCAGGGCTGGTCCGCTGTCAGCATCCGCTCCGTGGCGGCGGCCTGCGGCGCCTCGCTGCTGTTGGCGGGCGTGCGGTTCGGCTATCACTTCGGCGAAGCGGCCTCCGCCGCTTCGGAAAATATTTGAGCCTATACAAAAAACCTCTCCTACCCATCGGGGCAGGAGAGGTTTTTCTATATCGAGGCATGACGTCACAGGAAGAATTTCCGGTGCAGGCTGCGGCGAAGCGGCTTGCAGATGGCGATGACCAGCAGCATGGCGCCCAGCACGGTACACACCGCCAGCGGGTAGAACGACCACAGGAACGTGTCATGCAGGTGGAAGGTCACATTCAGCAGCCACTCCAGCAGCACGGCGAAGCCGCCGCTGCCCAGCAGTGCGCCGCCGCAGATATACAGGGCGCCGCCGGGGACATAGCGCAGCAGCACCACCATCGTGGTGACCAGCACCATGGCTGCACCGGTCACCGGCAGGGCAAAGGTCAGGAACCAGTGTCCGTGGGTGGCGAAGTTGATATAGAACAGGTATAGACCGATGACGATGAAGTCGATCGGCACGAAGATCGCCGGATTGGGCCGTTTGAACCACAGGGGCAGCACCACCGCGACATACAGCACCACAAGACCGCCCACCACATAGCCGGACCACACGATGCCGTTGCCCATCCGCCAGTCGCACAGCACGGAGATCACCGCCGGCAGCACGAACAGCACCGTCAGCACAAAGAGGACGCCGGCGCGGCTGACCTCATCCACCCGCGGACGGTGGTCGGGGGGGTAGGGAGGCTCGCCCTGTCCGCAGGGCAGGTCGGGGTGGAACACCGGCGTTCCGCACAGGGGACAGACCTTTTCACTGTCAGCCAGCTCCACGCCGCATTTGATACAGTACATAGTTACGCTCCTTTCCCGCGTCAGCGCTGGTTGCTCTCCACGGTGACGTGGAGACCCAGCTTTCGCAGCACGCGATAGAAATGCATTTCCAGCTCCGGCTCCCGGATGCTGCGGATGCAGTTGATATACATGGTGCCGTTCCATGTCACCACGCCGCAGTTGTGGGGCGCGGCGGCCTGTACGCCGATGATGAAGTCCATCCGGCGGACATAGGCCGCCATGGCCTCCGGCAGCTGCACGTTGCCCAGATTGGACAGGCACAGGCAGGATTTCCGCTCGCCCACGGCGTCGAACACCGCCTTCATGGCGATGTTCTTGATGAACAGCGGCATGACCCGCAGCACCGGCGAGCGCTCGCTGGCCACGTTGGCGGCGAACTTGGCCCGCATGGTGCGGCGGTTGTTCTCCAGACCCATCCGGTGGTGTACCTCGTCGCACAGCTCCTTGAAGCTGCACTCGCCCATGCGGGGGTCCAGCTCCGGCGTGATGTAGGACGCGAAATTCCGAAGCGTCCGGCTGGGGAACAGGCCCCGCAGGTTCACCGGAACCAGCACCTTTACCGGCTTGCGCCGCCGGGGATCCCGTACCTTCTCCGCTTGCAGATCCAGAATGGCCTGCATCATGGCGGCGCAGAGCAGCTCCGTCACGGACAGCCCCCGGCTCTTGGCGCAGGCGCGCACCTCCTCGGCGGAGAGCATCATGGTGATGAGGTTCTTGTAGCCGTCCCGCTCCGGCGTTCCGCTGAGATGATAGGCAGTGGACTCCTTGCGGCTGGCCCTCACATCCCCGGCGTAGCGGAGGAAGCTGTCCTCCAGCTCCTCCGGGTCCGGCTCCTCCAGACGGCCCAGCACGCCGTATTCCGCGGGGATGGACACGCCGTATTTCTGGGTCAGGTACTCCGCTACCAGCGTCTTGAGGAAGATGAGGCCGCCGGTGCCGTCGGTCAGGGCGTGGAAGAACTCCACGGCGATACGGTCGCGGTACACCAGCACCCGGAAGGCGCAGCGCCGCACCTCCTGAAAGGGCGCGTGGGCCAGCGGGCAGCTTTTTTCCTCCTGAATGGGGGGCGGCTGGGGGATCTCCTCCAGATAGTACCAGAACACGCCCCGCCGCAGCCGCACAGCGATGGAGGGAAAGCGCCGCACCGTCACGTCCAGCGCGCTGCGCAGAACGGCAACGTCCACCGTCTCTGTCAGCGTGGCGGACAGGCGGAAGAAGTTGTTCCAGTTGCGGCGCTTGGCGGCGGGGTAGATCTTGGCGGCGTTGTCCAGCCGCATCCACCGGAGGCTCTGGGCGGGGGAGAGGTTCTTGGTGAGGAAGTGGTCGATGGCCTGAAAATCCTCGGCCATATTCTCCTCCAGACAGTACAGCACATAGGCATGCCAGCGCTCCGGCGCGATGTGCAGCTTGCTGCGGCAGCCGCATTGCAGCAGCTTTTCGTGGAGCAGCCGGGCATCGTCCAGCATGATCTCATCGCCGCCGGCGAACAGCAGAGACGGCGGCAGACCCGTCAGGTCGCCGAACAGCGGCGAGCACAGCGGGTCGGCGGGATCGTCGGTGTAGCACTTGGCGTAAAACTCCAGCAGCGCCTTGGTCATGGAGGGGTCGATATCCTTGTGGGCCTCGTAGGACGCGCCGGAGCCGGTGAGATCCGTCCACGGCGAGATGCCGATGAGGCCGCAGGGCAGCTCCATGCCCAGCTCCTTCAGCTTCAGGCACAGGGCGTAGATCAATCCGCCGCCGGCGCTTTCGCCGCAGAATACGATCTGCCTGGGGCCGTAGCCCTTCTTCAGCAGGTAGCGGTAGGCCTCCAGCGCGTCGTCCAGCGCGGCGGGGAAGCGGTTTTCCGGTGCCAGACGGTAGGCGGCGCAGAACACCTTGACGCCGCACTCCGACGCCAGCGTGGCGGCGAAGCCCTTGGCGTACTCCAGACTGCCGCAGGTGTAGCCGCCGCCGTGGAGGTACAGGATGACGCCGCTGCGCCGCTGGTCCTTGGGCATGACCCACGCGCCCTGAAAGCGCTCGAAGGGGTGATCCTTCACCAGCACCTCCCGCTTGTGGAGGGCGGTCATCAGCTCGCCCAGCTTGTCCTGCCCCTTGCGGGTCACCTCCAGCGAGCAGTTGGCCACAAAGGGCTTGAAGAAATTCAGTTGTGAGCGGACTAATTTTGCCGACAGTTCCATAGGCCGCGTTCCTTTCGTACAAGACTAAACGTTAACATCTTATTATAGCAATTCCGTCAAGTCCTGTAAACATACAAAAAACAGGCGGGGACGCCGCGCGTCTCCGCCTGTTTGTGGGTTTTTATGCGTCGTAGTGGACGTGGAGCAGCTCGTGGCACCGCTCCTCGCCGTACTTGTCCAGCAGGGTGGTGACGATGGGGTTCTTCTCCGCCCGCTTGAACAGGGCGGAGGCGTCCGTGTCGTACAGACCCTGCTTGCGCTTGCGCTTCACGGCGGTGAGGCCGTAGGGCTGCCCCGCGCCGCCCACGCAGCCGCCCTGACAGGTCATGACCTCCACCAGATGGTAGAACCGCTTGCCCGCCTCGATGTCGGCGATCAGCTCCTTGGCGTGGATGAGGCCGTTGACGATGGCGATGTGCAGCTCCTGCCCGTCGATGGTCAGGTTTACCTCGCGGATGGCGCCGTCGCCCCGCAGATCGGTGACGGACACGGCGCGGAGGGCGTTCTTGCTCTTGTCGGGTACGCAGTAGCGTACCACCGCCTCTGCCACACCGCCGGTGACGCCGTAGATGGCTGCCGCGCCGGAGCCGAGGCCGAAGGGCAGGTCGGGGGATTCCAGCTCCATCTCGTTCAGTTGGATACCGGCCTCCCGGATCATGTCGGTCAGCTCACGGGTGGTCAGCACCAGATCCACATCGGGCCGCCCGTCGTGGCAGAACTCAGGCCGTGCCGCCTCCATCTTCTTGGCGGTGCAGGGCATAATAGCGATCTGATAGGTGGTGCGGCCGTCGGCGGCGTCCTTGGCGGCGTACTTGTCGCGGATGACGGCGGCAAACATCTCCATGGGAGACTTGCAGGTGGAGATATTCCGCAGATACTTGGGGTCGTTCAGCTCCAGATACTTGACCCACGCGGGGCAGCAGCTGGTGAACATGGGGAACGGGCCGCCCACCTTGAGGCGCTGGAGGAACTCCTCCGCCTCGGAGATGGTGGTCATGTCCGCGCCGAAGTTGGTGTCGTATACCTCGTCCGCGCCCATGATCTTCAGGGCGGGGACCAGCTTATCGATGATGTTGACACCGGCGGGGATGCCGAAATCCTCGCCCAGCGCCACCCGGACGGCGGGAGCGATCTGTACCACCACCCGTTTCTGGGGGTCGTGGAGGGCGCGCCACGCCGTGCCGATCTGGTCGTTGACGGTGATAGCGCCGGTGGTGCAGACGGCGGCGCACTGGCCGCAGCCCACGCACTTCGTCTCCTCCAGCTTCCGGTCGAAGGCGGGCATGACCTGCAGCTCGCTGCCGCGGAAAGCAAAGTTCAGGATGCCCTGACCCTGCAGCTCCTCGCACACGCGGACACAGTCGCCGCAGAGGATGCACTTGTTGGGGTCGCGGAACACCGCGTAGCTGGTGTTGTCCTTTTCATACTGGGGACGGGTGTTGGGAAAGCGGATGTGCCGCACGCCGAAGCGCTGCGCCAGCTCCTGCAAGCGGCAGTTGCCGCTCTTGTTGCAGGTGGTGCAGGAACAGTCATGGGCTGCCAGCAGCAGCTCCAGGATCATCCGCCGGTGCTTCAGCAGCTTGGCGGTGTTGGTGCGGATCTCCATGCCGTCCCGGGGCTCCATGGAGCAGGACGCATCCAGCTTGCCGGTCTTTACGTCCTCCACCATGCACATACGGCAGGCGCCGTGGACAGACAGCTCAGAATAGTAGCAGAAGGTGGGGATGTCGATACCGGCCTTGCGGATCACCGCCAGCACGTTTTTCTCCCCGTCGAACGGCACCCGCTGGCCGTCAATGATCATAATACCCTTGGCCATGGCTTAGTCCTCCTCAATGGCGTCGATGGCGCCGAACGGGCAGGCGCCCCAGCAGGCGCCGCAGTGGATACACTTCTCGTTGTCGATGACGTACGGCATACGCGGCTGGCCGCTGATGGCCTCCATGGGACAGTTCCGCGCACACTTACCGCAGCCCTTGCACAGATCGGCCTTGATCTCCAGACGGCGCTTACGGCCATTGCAGATGGGACAGTGCTTATCCACCACATGACGCAGGTAATCCTGCCGGAAGTTCTTCAGCGTGCTCATCACCGGCTTGCAGGCCGTCTGGCCAAGGCCGCACAGCGCCGTGTCGGTGATGGTGTCGGACAGTGCCTCCAGCAGCTCCAGATCCTCCATGCTGCCCTCGTTGGCGATGATGCGCTCCAGCGTCTCCAGCATCCGCTTGGTACCCTCCCGGCAGGGGGTACACTTGCCGCAGCTCTCGTTGCGGGTGAAGTTCATGAAGAACCGCGCCACCTCCACCATACAGGTGTCCTCATCCATGACCACCAGACCGCCGGAGCCGATAATGGCGCCCAGCTTCTTCAGGGAGTCGAAGTCCATGGGTACGTCCAGATGTTCCTCGGTGAGGCAGCCGCCGGAGGGGCCGCCGATCTGTACCGCCTTGAACTTCTTGCCGTCGGGGATGCCGCCGCCGATGTCGAAGATGACCTCCCGCAGGGTGGTACCCATGGGGACCTCCACAAGGCCGGTGTTCACCACGTTGCCGGTGAGGGCGAAGGTCTTGGTGCCGGAGCTGGCATCGGTGCCGATGCCCTTGTACCATCCGGCGCCCTGCCGGATGATGCCCGGCACGTTGGCGAAGGTCTCCACGTTGTTCAGCACCGTGGGCTTGCCCCACAGACCCTGATCCACCGTGCGGGGCGGCTTGACGCGGGGCATACCCCGCTTGCCCTCGATGGAGGCGGTCAGGGCGCTGCCCTCGCCGCAGACAAAGGCGCCGGCGCCCCGGTTGATGTGCATATGGAAGCAGAAGCCGCTGCCCATGATGTCGTCGCCCAGCAGACCGACCTCTGCGGCCTTTTCGATGGCGGTCTGCAGCCGCTTTACCGCCAGCGGATACTCGGCGCGGACGTAGATATAGCCCTCGGTGGCGCCGGTGGCCACACCGGCGATCATCATACCCTCCAGAATGGAGTGGGGGTTGCCCTCCATGATGGAGCGGTCCATAAACGCGCCGGGGTCGCCCTCGTCACCGTTGCAGACCACATACTTCACGTCGGACACGTTGCGCCGCACGCTCTCCCATTTGCGCCCGGCGGGGAAACCGCCGCCGCCGCGGCCACGGAGGCCGGAGTCGGAGATCTCCTTGCAGATAGCCTCCGGCGTCATGGTGAACAGCGCCTTTTCAAAGGCGGAGTAGCCGCCCTTGGCGATGTATTCATCCAGATCCTCGGCATCGCTGGTGCCGCAGCTGGCCAGCACCACGCGGTGCTGCTTTTTATAGAAGGGGATATCCTCCTGCCGGGGGTAGGAGACGCCGTCCCGCTGATAGGTCAGGCGCTCGATGATCTCACCGCGCATCACCGTCTTTTCCACGATCTCGCAGCAGTCCTCCGGCTTGACATGGATGTACATGACGCCCAGCGGCTCGATATGCACCAGCGGGCCCATCTCGCAGAAGCCGTGGCAGCCGCTCATCTTGATGTGCAGGCTCTTTTCCTCGCCGCTGTGCTCCGTCAGACCCACATAGACCTGTAGGCCCCGGCGCTCGCACTCCTCCTTCAGCGTCTCACACACCTTCAGGGAGCCGCCGGCGATGCAGCCGGTACCGGCGCAGACCAGCACGTTTACGGCGTTGCTGCTGCGGCGCAGAGCCTCCTCCGCCGTCTCGCGCATGGCGCGGAAGCTCTCTCTTGTCAGGATGCTCATTGTGCCGCCTCCTCTCCGCGCAGACGCTCCAGCTCCGCCAGCGCCGTCTCCGGCGACATCTTGGCGTACACCTCGCCGTCGATGGTCATGGCGGGGGCCAGACCGCAGGCACCCAGACACGCCACCGTCTCCAGCGTGAACACGCCGTCGGCGGAGGTCTTTTTCTTGCCCTCCAGCCCCAGATACTCGTGGATGGCGTCGTAGATGGGGCCGGACTTCCGGACGTGACAGGCCGTGCCGTCACAGACCTTGATGATATGCTTTCCCTTGGGCTCCAGCGAGAAGTTTTCGTAGAACGTGGCCACGCTGTACACCCGCGAAACGCTGATGTGCAGCATATCTGCCACCAGCGTCATATTTGCCTCACTGAGATAATTCTCCGCCGCCTGGATATCCTGCAAAATGGCGATGAGCTGCGCGCTGTCGCAGCCGTGAGCCTGCACGATCCCGGCGGTCCTCTCCTGCTCGGGTCTCATATGCTATCCTCCTCGATTTGTCAGTCCTCTCCGTGGACGGTGTCAAAAAATCGTTAATTTTATGACACTCTCTGATAACTCTAACATAACCGGTCAGCGCTTTCAACCAAAACGGAGAACTTTTTCTCACCCTGCGAAATTTCTCTGCTTTGCACACAAAACGGCGGAAAACTTTGACAAAACGGACACTTGACACCGGGAGCGGTGAAAAGCACGGGCTGCCGGAAAGTCCTGCGGGTGGACGGGCCGCCGGGTAAACGTACAGAAAAAAGCGGTCACATTTCGTGACCGCTTTCTGGATGTCTGCGCGTTATTCTTTGGTGCGGACGTTGATGAACTCCGCCCGCAGCTTGGAGTAGAGGATGGTCTGGCTGCTGTACAGCCCGCAGTAGCCGGACAGCACATAGCTGATGGCGCAGGCCATGGCAAAGTACAGCATCCCCTCCGCGCCGAACAGCTCCACGCTCAGTATCACCGAGGCGATGGGGCAGTTCACCGCGCCGCAGAACACGGCTACAAGGCCGATGGCGGCGGCGAAGGCGGGGGGCAGACCCAGCAGCGAGCCGATCCAGCAGCCGAAGGTAGCGCCGACGAAGAAGGAGGGTACCACCTCGCCGCCCTTGAAGCCGCAGCCGATGGTGACGGCGGTGAACAGCAGCTTCAAAAGCCACGCCCAGCCGTCGGTCTGTCCGCTGAGGGCGCGGGTGATGACATCCATGCCCGCACCGTTGTAGTCCGTGGTACCCAGCAGCAGCGTCAGCCCAACGATGACCGCGCCGCCCACCACGCCGCGGAGATAGGGGTTCTTCACCAGCCGCGCCGCCAGATGCTCCGTAATGTGAAGTCCCCGGCAGAACAGGATGCTCACCAGCGCGCACAGGATCGCCAGTACCACCACCAGCAGCATCGTCCATGCGTCCAGCGGCGGCATGGCTACGGTGAAGCGGGTGGGAGGCACGCCCATCAGCAGGGAGACGAGGTAGCCGGTCATGGCGGCGGTGATGCAGGGGATCAGCCCCGCGTAGTACAGCACGCCCACGCTGATGACCTCCAGTGCGAACACGGTGGCGGTCAGGGGCGTGCCGAACAGGGCGGAGAACACGCCGCTCATGCCGCACAGCGTGGCCAGCGGCAGATCCTTCTCACCTAATTGCAGCAGCCTGCCGGTGCGGTAGCCGATGCCGCCGCCGATCTGCAGGGCCGCACCCTCACGTCCGGCACTGCCGCCGCACAGGTGGGTGATGACCGTGGACACGAAGATCAGCGGCACCAGCAGCAGCGGCACGTCCGAGCCGAAGTGTACCGACTCGATGATGGCGTTGGTACCCTTGCCCTCCAGCCGGCACAGCTTGTACAGCCCCGCGATGACGAGGCCGCCCACCGGCAGCAGGTACAGCACCCACGGATGAGCCAGCCGCACCTCCGTGGCGTAGTTGACGCCCAGATGGAACAGCGCACCCACCACGCCGCCGACGCCGCCTACCAGACCGCCGACCACGATCCACTTCAGCAGCGCCGCCACGTAGAGTCCCATGTGGTCTATGTACTTCCGCACCCGTTCCATAGTATATATCCGCCTTTTCACAGTTATTTGCAAATCCGCATTGTACCATGTTCCCATGCGCCTGTCAAACCGCCAAATCCCGACAAACGTTCTTTGTGCGAAACTGAAAATTTTTTAGTTTTCCTGACATAATTTATTTTCCCTGTTGATTCTGCGGGTGGTTTGCCGTATACTATATGTATCAAGCGCAAAAGGACAAGATGTATCAAGCGCAAAAGGACAAGAAGGACCTATCAATCACACAAACAGGAGGAAAACCAAATGAAATACGGTCGTACTTTCAATTTCTCCGCCGGCCCCGCCATGATGCCGGAGCCCGTGCTGGAGGAGATCCGCGATGAGATGATGAACTACCGCGGCAGCGGTATGTGCGTCATGGAGATGAGCCACCGCTCCAAGGTGTTCCAGCAGATCGCGGCCGAGGCGGAGGCCGATCTGCGCAAGCTGATGGGTATTCCCGATAACTATAAGGTGCTGTTCATCCAGGGCGGCGGCACGGTGCAGTTTGCCATGGTCGCCATGAACCTGATGAAGAACGGCAAGGCCTGCTATGTGGAGACCGGCGCATGGTCCAAGAAGGCCATTGCCGAGGCCAAGAAGTATGGCGAGGTGCAGATCATCGCCTCCTCCGCCGACAAGAATTTCTCCTACATCCCCGATTGCTCCGATCTGGACATCCCCGAGGACGCCGACTACGTCTACATCTGCGAGAACGAGACCATCAACGGCACCACCTGGAACAAGCTGCCCAACACCAAGGGCCATGTGCTGGTGGCTGACCAGTCCTCCATGTTCCTGTCCCGTCCCTGCAACGTGTCCGACTACGGCCTGATCTGGGCCGGCGTCCAGAAGAACGTGGGCCCCGCCGGTATGGCGGTGGTGATCATCCGCGAGGATCTGATCCGCGACGATCTGGACCCCAAGACCCCCATCTACCTGAAGTACAAGACCCATGCCGACAACGACAGCATGTACAACACCCCCAACTGCTGGGCCATCTACTGCTGCGGCAAGGTGTTCCGCTATCTGCTGGACAACGGCGGTCTGGCGGAGATGGAGAAGCGCAACATCGCCAAGGCCAAGGTCATCTACGATTTCCTGGACAGCTCCAAGCTGTTCAAGGGCGCCGTGGTGCCTGAGGATCGCAGCCTGATGAACATCCCCTTCGTCACCGGCGATAAGGATCTGGACGCCGCTGTGGTGGCCGCCTCCAAGGAGGCCGGCTTCGACAACCTGAAGGGCCACAAGTCCGTGGGCGGTCTGCGCGCCTCCGTGTACAACGCCATGCCCATCGAGGGTGCTGAGGCGCTGGTGGAGTTCCTGAAGAAGTTCGAGGCGGAGCACAAGTAACACGACCGGAAGGGGGGAGAAGCTCCCCCTTTCCGCACATTCTTTACATAAAAATGAAGGAGAAGTATCATGCGTATTCTGGTTACTGACGGTATGGATAAGACCGCAATGGCACAGCTGCGTGAGCTGGGTCACGAGGTGGTGGAGCAGTTCTACGAGCCGGATCAGCTGGGCAAGGCCCTGCGTGATTTCGATGTGGCCGTCGTCCGCTCCAAGACCAAGGTCCGCGCCAACCACATCGACGAGGCCAAGGGCAGCCAGCTGAAGCTCCTCATCCGCGGCGGCGTGGGTGTGGACAACATCGACGTGGCCTACGCCAAGCAGAACGGTATCGACGTCAAGAACACCCCCAATGCTTCCTCCCAGTCCGTGGCGGAGCTGGCCATGGGCCATATGTTCGCCTGCGCCCGCTACATCTCTGACGCCGGTTACACCATGCGCAACGACGAGTGGAAAAAGAAGGAGTACGGCAAGGGCATCGAGCTGCAGGGCAAGACTCTGGGCATCGTGGGCTTCGGCCGTATCGGTCAGCATCTGGGCGTGATGGCCAAGGCCATCGGCATGAACGTGGTCGCCTTCGCCCGTCACCCCAATGCAGAGCTGTCTGAGCGGCTGGGCATCCCCTATGTGAGCATGGACGAGCTGCTGGCCTCCTCCGACTTCATCTCCCTCCACGCGCCCGCAGTGGACGGCGGCGCACTGGTCTCCGCCGAGACCATCGCCAAGATGAAGGACGGCGTGGTGATCATCAACACCTCCCGCGGCAGCAACGTGGACGAGGACGCCCTGCTGGCCGCTCTGGAGTCCGGCAAGGTCCGTGCCGCCGGTCTGGACGTGTATGTGGACGAGCCCACCAAGAACAAGGCGCTGTACAGCCATCCCATGGTGTCCTGCACGCCCCATATCGGCGCGGCCACCGTGGAGGCCCAGAAGCGCATCGGCGCGGAGATCGTGGAGATCATCAAGGCCATGTGACCCCAGCAAAAAACGCGAAAAAGAGAGACGGCTATCTGCCGTCTCTCTTTTTTTGTGGGAGGTCGTCCGGCGCTTGCGAAAACGTCCCGGACGTGCCGTCAGCCGCACACCGTGCGGCTGACCAACGATTTGAGGATAGAAAGGAAAAGCAATTCATGTTCGAATCACTGTGTGTATAATACACGGTGAGACTTTTTTTGTAAAGCGACAAAATCTCATATTTCCATTAGAGATCGTCATGGATACATACAGATGTTTCTCCGGCGCAGAATAACAGGGTTGCCACGCGGGACATGACGCGGTATAATGACCGTATCGCGGGCATGATAGGAAAGCAGCCGATTTTCGGTGGCCCGGCAGAGACAGCGGCCGAAAAGACCGGCAGGAGACAGCGTGCCGTGTGGCCGTGTACTGTCACGGCGGCGAGACAGTATACCGGTATATGAAAATGCGTCATGCAGGGGAGGTGCGTCCGTGGATACGAAGAAGCTGGCGGCTCTGGCGGAGGCGGTGCGGCTGGGCAGCTTTACCCGCGCCGCGGAGGAGCTGGGCTACACCCAGTCCGGCCTGACCCACATGATGAACAGTCTGGAAAAGGACGTGGGCTTTCCGCTGCTGGTGCGGGGACGCACCGGCGTGCGCCTGACCCCGGCGGGGCAGCGCATCTTCCCGCTGGTGCAGGAGTGTCTCAACGGCGCGAAGGCGCTGGAGCGGGAGATCCTGCTCATCAACACCCAGCAGGAGGAGAGCGTCCGCGTGGCGGCCTACGACTCCATCGCCCGCCACTGGCTGCCGGAGGTGATCCAACGGTTCCGCCGCGCCCACCCGGATGTGGGCGTGGATATCCAGATGGGCAGTGTGCAGGAGGTCTATCGCTGGGTGCAGGAGGGCCGGGTGGATATGTGCTTTGCCAGCCGGCAGGAGAGCGTGGCGCTGGACTGGACGCCCCTCAAGGATGACGAGCTGTTCGCCATACTGCCGCCGGACTACGACAACGGGGGACGGTCTGTGTTCCCGGTGGAGGATTTCGACGGGCGGGAGTTTTTGATGCCCTCCATGGGCTTCAATCTGGATATCATGCGGGTGCTGAACCGCCACGGCGTGACGCCGCTGATCCGCACCACGCAGGTATCGGACAGCGTCATCATCTCCATGGTGGAGCACGGCCTGGGCGTGAGTATGCTGTCCCGTCTGGTGCTGCAGGGGCGGCAGGATGATGTGCAGGCGCTGCCGCTGGCGCCGCGGGCCGTCCGCGAGCTGGGCATTGCCTCCCGGCCGCGCCGGGACCTGCGGCCCATGGTGCGGCGGTTCATCGCCGAGGCAGAAGAAATGATCGAGAAAATGTGAGGGTACTATGCTGGAATTTCAGGAATTGACTGTCAGCGCGGGCGCGCATTTGCGCCCGTATTACGAGATGTGCATCTACCGTCTGTGCGAATACTCACTGGGCGTGAAGCTCATGTGGCGGGGCTATCTGCACCCGTGGTTTGCCGAGGCGGCGGGCTGCCTCATCGTCCGCAACTGCATCGAGGGGGAGTACGTCTTTGACTACCCCATTACGGGGCCAGAGGGCGACGAGGAGGCGGCACTGGCCGCCATCGAGGCGTACTGCGGCGAAAAGGAGCTGCCACTGGTGCTGTCCGTGGTGCCGGAGGACAAGGCGGCAGGGCTGGTGCTGCGCTATCCCCGGGTGAAGGTCATCAGCGAGCGGCCATGGAAGGACTATCTCTACCGCACCGAGGATCTGGCGCAGTTCGCAGGACGGCGGTACAGCGGCCAGCGCAACCACATCAACAAGTTCCGCCGGGACTATCCGGACGCCGCCTTTGTGCCGCTCACCGATCCGAAGGACCCCCGTTTGGCGGCGTTCTGGACCAGCTATGAGGCGGAGTTCCACAAGACAGGGCCGCTGGCCAAGGAGGAGCTGGCGCTGGCGCAGGAGATGTTCGGCCTGCTGGACACCGGCTGGTTCTGCGCCGGCGGTATGCTGGCGGAGGGACGGCTGGTGGCGGTCTGCCTGGCGGAGAAGTGCGGCGACACGCTGGTGAACCACATCGAAAAGGCGCTGTACTCCCACGCCGGAGCGTACCCCGCCATCGTGCAGGCCTTCGCCGCCCACTATGGCGGCGGCTGCGCGTGGGTGAACCGGGAGGACGACGCCCGGGACAAGGGGCTGCGTACCTCCAAGCTGCAATACCTCCCGGCGGCGCTGGGCGGCAAGGTGCGGCTGGAGGTAGGCACGGAGCTGGATATGCTGCGCCGCGTACCCACATTGAAAACCGAGCGCCTGACCCTGACGGCCCTGCGACCCGGCGACAAGGAGGCGTACAACGCCCTGTGTCTGGACGACGACCGCAACCGCTGGTGGGGCTATGACTACCGCACCGGTCTGGGAGATGCGCCGCTGACGGAGGACTACTTTCTGGATGCCGCCAAGGTGGATTTTGCCGCCCGCCGCGCCGTGAATTTCGCCGTCCGCCTGAAGGGGAAGCTCATCGGTGAGGTGGTGCTGTACCGCCCGGATTTCCGGGGCGGCTTCGAGCAGGGCTGCCGCATCGCGCCGGCCTACGCCGGTCACGGCTACGGTACGGAAGCCTTTGCAGCGGCGGCGGACTGGGCGCTGTACCATCTGGGGCTTGCCCGGGTGGTGGCCAAGTGCTTTAAGGAAAATGCCGCGTCCCACAAGATGCTTGCGTCCTGTATGCGGCCCAGCGGAGAGGACGAGACGTACTTCTATTTTGAAAAAACGGTATAAAGCAAAACACCTCCGCGCACAATGAGCGCGGAGGTGTTTGTATATGTACTACGAGACGCTGACCGACCTGCTGAACAACGACCCCGCCGCCTACGAGTATTTCTACGGCCTGCCGCCGGAGATGCAGACTGCGCTCCAGCAGCAGGGCGGCATCCGCTCCCTGTCGCAGCTGCGGCAGGCGGCTGCCGACGAGCAGCTCCAGCGCCGCCCCGGTGCGTTCTGAGGGAAGGGCGGCAAAAAGAGGACGGCGGAAGCCGTCCTCTTTTCCTGCGCATCATGCGTATGTATCGGCGTTGAACAGCGTCCACGGCCAGCTTTCCGGCGGGGGACAGGTCACATCCACCGTCCGCCCGGTGACGGGGTGGGTGAAGGCCATGTGATACGACCACAGCGCGGTGGAGCAGTCGGCCTTGCTGCCGTAGCGGATATCCCCCAGCAGCGGCAGGCCCCGGGAGGAGAACTGCACGCGGATCTGGTGGGTGCGGCCGGTGTGGAGCCGGACGTGCACCAGCGTCAGCTCCTCCGTGCTGCCCAGCGTCACATATTCCAGCGAGGCCTCCCGGACGCCCTTGCGCATCCGTTTGACCACATAGCTCTTGTTCTTGGAGGCGTCCCGGAACAGCAGGTCGGTGAGGGTGGCGGAGGCCTCCGCCGGGTGTCCCCGCAGCACGGCCAGATACTCCTTGGTGACCCGGTGCTCTGCCACGGCGGCGGTGAGCTTGCCCGTGACCTCCCGGCGGCGGGAGAACAGCATGACGCCGCCCACGATCTTGTCCAGCCGGTGGACGGTGGCGATGTAGTCGGGCTTCCCCTGCTCGCGGTAGTGCCGGCGCAGCAGGGCGGGCATACAGGCGCCCTGCTCGCTGTCCTCCGACAGGACGCCCACGGGCTTGACACAGAGGACGAGATGTGCGTCCTCGTATAGGATATGTAAGTCCTCCATGGCACTCAGCGGCGGCGTCCGTGGTAGGTGTGCTGGCGATAGCGCTTGCTGGAGGCTCTGCCGTAGCGGCGGGTGCGTCCGTACAGACGGAACCAGAGCAGCACGGCGATGACCAGCACCACCAGCACGATGGCGGCGATCTTCACCGGCGTCCGGGAGAAGAACTGCACGATGGCGTGCTTGGCCAGCAGGAAGCGGCTGGCGGACACGTCGGCCACGGCCAGCAGGGGAACGGTCACATAGTCCGTGCCGTCATAGGAGATGGTGATGGTACCCAGCTTGTCGCCGGTGGTGACGGGGGCGTTTACGGACTCCACGCAGTCCACGGTGCGCTGGAGCTGATCCAGCTCCAGATCCTTGGGCAGCACCGCCTCGGCGGCGTAGGCCGGGTGGACAGCCACGGTGGCGACCTCGTTGCTCAGCGCCACAGGCACCTCGCAGATCAGCTCATTCTCCTCCAGCACCGTGCGGGCGGAAAAATTGTCAAAGCCCCAGTCGAACAGGCGGGCCGTCTCGGTGAAGCTCTCCACGCGGGTGCCGCCCTTCTCGGTCTTGACCTCCTCACAGCCCAGCACCACACTGATGAGGGTGCGGCTGCCCCGGATGGCGGAGGACACCAGACAGTGTCCCGCCGCATCGGTGGTGCCGGTCTTGATGCCCTGTGCGCCGGAGTAGAGATAGCCGGTCATGCGCCAGTTGGAGATCAGGGCGTTGGTGCTGTGCAGCTCCCGCTCCTTTTCCGTCATATTGGTGGCGGGTACGGTGTAGGCCTTGGTGTTGACGATGGTCATGAAATCGTCGTGCTTCATGGCCTCCCGGGTGATGAGATAGATATCCCACGCGGAGGAGTAATGGCCGGACTGGGTCAGGCCGGTGGTGTTGGCAAAATGGGTGTTCTGGCAGCCCAGCTCCTGCGCCCGCTGGTTCATCTTCTCCACGAAGGCGTCCACGGAACCGGACACGGCTTCGCCCAGAATGTTGCACGTTTCGTTGGCGGAGATCACCAGCATACAGTAGAGAAGCTGCTCCACCGTCAGCGTTTCACCCACCTTGATGTCGGCGGTACTGCCGTCCTCCACCATGCCCTTCATGGAGGACTCGGTGGCGGTGACATTCTGATCCATGCGAAGCTGGCCGCGATCCACGGCCTCCAGCACCAGCAGGGCGCTCATGACCTTGGTGATGCTGGCCATGGGCAGCTCCTCGTGCATATTCTTATCGTACAGCACCGTGCCTGTCTCGCCGTCCACCAGAATGGCGGCCTTGGCATGGATGTCCGGGTCCTCCAGCGCCAGCGCCTGCGGGGTGAGAAGGGCGCACAGCAGGCAGGTCAATAAAAAAACAGATAAAAAACGGCGGATTTTCATAGGATTTCTTCTCCATCTATGTTATAATACCATTGGGTCGCGGTGGATGAGCCGCACCCATCAAATTACGTGACCTTTATTATACGCGAAAACACGGGGGGAGTCAACTGTGGACGGGCGGATAAAACTGTCAAAAACAGGGGTGTTCCTGTTGGTGCTGACAGCCCTGTTTTTGCTGTCTGTGGGAACGGTATACCTGCTGACGCCCCGCACCATGCAGGGCGACTACACGGTGGAGGCGCAGGCGCCGTCGGAAAAGACAGACGCGGAAAAGGTGAATATCAACACGGCGGATGCGGACGAGCTGGACGCACTGCCGGGGATCGGGCCGGTGCTGGCGCAGCGGATCATCGACTGGCGGACGGCCAACGGGCCGTTCACCAGCCCGGAGGATCTGTTACAGGTGAGCGGCATCGGGCAGACCACGCTGGATGGCCTGCGTGACCGCATTATAACGGAGGAGACACAGGAATGAAGATACTGGTAGTGGACGATGAGAAGCTGTTGGTCAAGGGCGTAAAATTCAATCTGGAGAACGAGGGCTACGAGGTGACGCCCGCCTATGACGGCGTTACCGCCGTGGAGCTTGCCAAGAAGGAGAGCTTCGACCTGATCGTGATGGACGTGATGATGCCGGGACTGTCCGGCGGCGACGCCTGTATGCAGATCCGGGAGTTTTCCGATGTGCCGATCATCATGCTGACGGCCCGCAGCGAGGACAGCGACAAGCTGATGGGCTTTGCCTGCGGCGCGGACGACTATGTGACGAAGCCCTTTAACATTCTGGAGCTGAAGGCCCGCATCCGCGCCCTGCTGCGGCGCTCCGGCGGCGGTGCGTCCGCCCAGCAGCAGCCCCAGCGGGCACCGCTGCTGACGGTGGGCGACCTGAGCCTGGACACGGAGGAGCGCGTGGCCATCCGGGACGGCAAGACCATCGACCTGACGGCCAAGGAATACGACCTGATCGAGCTTTTGATGAAGAACCCCCGGCGGGTATACAGCCGGGAGAGCCTGATGGATCTGGTGTGGGGCTACTCCTACGCCGGGGACTACCGCACGGTGGACGTCCACATCCGCCGTCTGCGGGAGAAGCTGGAGCCGGACCCGGCCAAGCCGGTCCATATCATGACAAAGTGGGGAGTTGGTTACTATTTTAAGGGAGAAAGTCAGCCAACGATGTAAGGCGGCATGGGACAAAATCAGCGGGCGATGCAGACCGCTGTGGGATAGGATCACGGCACAGGGCAAAAAGCTGCGGGGCAAGGCGACCTTGCAGCTGAAATTCAGCCTCAGCTACATCCTGGTCATCGCGGCGGTGCTGGTGCTGCTGAACTCCTACCCGCTGCTGGTGTCCCAGAACCTGATGGTATCCTCCAATCAGGACAACCTGAAAAGCACCGCCAAGGTCATCGAGTCGGCGCTGATGGGACTGGGGCGGCTGACGGAGGAGAATGTCTCTGCGGCGCTCAACGGTCTGGATGAGACCGGCGCCACCCGCATCATGGTCACCGACAGCGCCGGTCTGGTGCTGTACGATACCCGGCAGGGAGGAGACGCCGTGGGCGAGTACGCCCTGTACTCCGTGATCGCGGCGGCACTGCGGGGCAGCGACGCCTTTTATTGCCAGTATGACGGCGAGGCGTTCCTCAGCCGTATGGCCACACCGGTGGTGTACCACAACCAGACGGTGGGCGCGGTGTACACCTACGACTACGACACAGAGCAGGCGGCGCTGCTGGAGAGCTTTCAGAGCAATCTGATGACCATCTCCATTATGATCGCGCTGTTGGTGGCGGGACTGAGCGTCATGCTGTCCCGTATGCTGACCCGGCAGATCAGCGGCCTGCTGCAGGCCATCCGCAGCGTCCGGGAGGGCGCGTACAGCCACCGGGCCGACGCCAGCGGTACCGACGAGATCGCCCAGATCGCGGCGGAGTTCAACAGCCTGACGGATCGGCTGCAAACCACGGAGAGCGCCCGGCGGCGGTTCGTATCCGACGCCAGCCACGAGCTGAAAACGCCGCTGGCCGGTATCCGCCTGCTGACGGACTCGATTTTGCAGACGGACAACATGGACCCGGATACCACTAAGGAATTTGTTACCGACATCGGCCGGGAGGCCGAGCGGCTCAGCCGCATCACCGAGAACCTGCTGCGGCTGACGCGGCTGGACGGCGGCGTGGTGCAGGCGGCCTACCCCGTGGCGGTGGGGCCTGTTTTGCAGCGGGTGGAGCGGATGCTGGGCATGGTGGCCGAGGAAAAGGGCGTCACCATCTCCGGCAGCGCGTCGGAGGACGCGGTGGCACTGGCCACGGATGACGACATACATCAGATCCTATACAACCTGATGGAAAACGCCATCAAATATTCCGCCGCGGAAAACGGCTTTGTGCGGGCAGAGGCACTGGTGCGGGACGGTCAGGTGGTCATCACCGTCACCGACAACGGCATCGGCATCCCCGATGAGGATCTGCCCCATGTGTTCGACCGGTTCTACCGGGTGGACAAGATGCGCTCCCGGGAGGTGGGCGGCACCGGACTGGGCCTGTCCATCGTCAAGGACACCATTGAGAACCGGGGCGGCTCCATTCAGGCGGGACACGGCGCAGGCGGCGTGGGTACGGTGTTTACCGTGACGCTGCCGCTGGCGCAGGAGGAGGAGCTATGCGAGGAGTGAAACGCATCGCCGCGGCGCTGCTGGCAGCGCTGCTGGTGCTGAGTCTGGCGGCCTGCGGGACGCAGAAGACCGGGCTGCGGCTGTACTATCCGGCGGATCTCAGCGCAAAGCATAAGAGCGTCGGCGGCAGCGACGCCATCACCAGCGTACTGGTGAACTGGAAGAAGGTGACGGGGGACGACCGGGGCCGTCAGCAGCAGGCGCAGTACATCATGGAGCTGCTGCTGGGCGGGTGCAAGGCAAGCGGCTTCACCAGCCCTGTACCCACCGGCACCACGGTGCGAAGCTGCACCGTTACAGGCGGCACGGTGTCGGTGGATCTGAGCGGCGAGTACGACCAGCTGGTGGGCATTGACCGCACCATTGCAGACTACTGCATCACCCTGTCGCTGCTGCAATTAACGGGTATCTACGCCGTGCGGATCACGGTGATGGATATGCCGCAGGAGGAGGACCATGTGTACACCTCGGCCCAGGTGCTGCTGACCAGCCCGGAGGATATTGTCCGCACCGTGGAGGTAACGCTGTATTTCCCGGACGAGGCCGACAATCTGGTGGCCGAGGCGCGGCGGCTCACGGTCTATGAGGGTGAGACGCCGGCAGAGGCGGTGGTCAAGGCGCTGGCGGAGCGTCCCATGGACAACTACAGCGGGCTGAAGCCCCTGCTGCCCAAGGACTTTACGGCGCTGGGCGCCAATGTGGACGGAAATACCTGCTACCTGAACCTGTCTGCCAACTGCGCGGAGCTGATGCCGGAGAGTACGGTACAGCAGCGGATGGTCCTGCGCGGGATCGTGAATTCCCTGTGCTCGCTGGAGGATGTAGAGCAGGTGCAGATCCTGCTGAACGGGGATTACCAGATGCTGCTGGGTACACAGCCCATCAGCCGCCCGCTGCTGCCAAGCGAATAGGCGCAAAATATGTAAACGGAGACAAAAAGAGTGGCTGTACCATGTAGGTACAGCCACTCTTTTTTGCGGTTACAGGATACCCAGCTCTGTGAGCTGACGGCGCAGACGCGCCGCGTCGCCGTGGAAAATGATGCCCCTCATACCGGCGTTTTCCGACGCCTCGATATTGGCGGGGGTGTCGTCGATAAAGAGACACTCCTCCGGCTTCAGGCCGAACTTCTCAAAGAATGCCTGATAGATGGCCGCCTCCGGCTTCAGCAGGTGGTAGTCGGCGGAGATGAACGTGCCGCTGAACCACTGGTTGCCGGGAACATCGTGCCAGTAGGCGTGCTGGCGGGCGGCGGCGTTGCTCAGCAGGTATAGGTCGTACCCGGCGTTTTTCAGATCGCAGGCCAGCGCCGCCATACCGGGAACGGGGATGATGGGGTCGTTCCAGCGGTGGACGAGATAGGCCGCTGTGTCGTGGAGCCGCCGGGGAAGGCGGGCGCACATCCGCTCCAGCGCATCGTCGTCGGAGATGGTGCCTCGGTCCATGCGCACCCACTCGGTGGTGGCCAGCACCTCCCGGCGGATCAGCTCGGCATCCTCCTCGCTGAGATGGAGACGTTCAGCGAACAGTCCGGCGCTGAACTGCAGCAGCACCTGTCCCATGTCAAATACAATGTGTCGGATCATAGCTGCTCTCCCGGTTCCGCCACGCCGCTGTCACCGCTGCGGCGGAACACGCCGGTCATACGGCTCCAGATCCGCTTGCGGCGGGCCTTGGCATCCAGCCGCTCGCCCAGATCCCGGCCGCCCACGCCGTAGACCAGATACAGGATCAGACCCGATACCAGCATGATAAACACCGTGGAGGCGCAGCGCCGTCCGGAGGCGTTGACGTTGTAGCCGTACAGCCCCTCCTCCGCGCACATGGACTGGATGACCATGGCGTAGCTGGTGCCGTAGGAGCTGGCGAAGGTGGCGGACATATCGTACTCCGTGAACAGGGCGTTGAAGTTCAGGGCGAACACCGCCAGCACGCTGGGCAGGATGATGGGCAGCTTTACCTTCAGGAACGTGCGCAGGCCGCTGGCGCCCATGTTCCGGGCGGCGTCCTCCAGCTCCGAGTCGATGGAGTAGAAGGCCGCCTTGATCATACGCAGGGAGAAGGGCAGCTTTACCACCGTGTATGCCAGCACGATGAGCAATCGGACATTCTCCGCGTAGTACAGGTTCATATTGCCCACATACCAGATGGCGTCGGAGTTGAAGTAGGTGCGGTAGGAGTAGCAGATCAGAATGGTGGGCAGCAGCCACGGGAACAGCAGGCAGTACTCCAGCACGATGCCGGACTTCTTGTTGCGGCTCTTGAAGATGTAGTTGCACGCCACCACCACGATAAGGCAGGCCAGCGCCGCCGCCAGTATGGACAGGATGAAGCTCATCTTGATGCCGCCCAGTGTGGCATCATTGGCGAACAGGCCGGAGATGGAGCCCTTGCGCAGCTTGTAGGTGCCGCGGTTGGTCAGGTACTCATAGTCCTGCTTGCCGAAGTAGTTGATCAGCGTCCAATTGCGCAGATCCAGTTTTTTCATGCGGATGGCGCCGTATGTCTGGAAGGAGAAGACGATGATCATCACCACAGGGATCATGTAGATGATGAACAGCACATAGGCGTAGATGTGCGCCAGCACGTTCCACACGGGGTTTGTGATCTTCTGCTTCACCAGCTTGGCCTTGGTCTTGGACACCGACAGATAGTGTCCCTTACGCTCGTAGGCGGACAGCACCGTCAGCAGGACGATGGTGAACATGGCCAGAATGATGGACAGCAGAGCGGCCCGCGCCTGGGGGAAGGACTCATCCGCCACGGAGGAGCCTGCCAGACGGACGATCTCCGGGTTGATGGAGTCATAGCCCAGCAGGGTGGGGGCGGACATGGCGCACAGACCGGTGATGAAGGTCATGACCGTCAGAGAGAACATGGTGGGTACCAGCGTGGGGAAGACCACCTTCCACAGCACCTTGAAGGGCTTGGCACCCATGTTCCGTGCGGCCTCCACGGTGTTGTAGTCGATGCCGCGGATGGCGTTGCGCAGGAACAGCGCGTGGTTGGATGTGCAGGCGAAGGTCATGGTGAACAGCACCGCGTTGAAGCCGGAGAACCAGCTGCGGTTAAAGCCGGGGATGGCGTTGGCCAGCGCCGTGGTCAGTATGCCGTTGGGGTCGTACAGGAACAGGTAGCCGGTGACCAGCGCCACGCCGGAGTAGATCATGGTGGTCATATAGCCGAGGCGCAGGATGTTGGCGCCCTTGATGTCGAAATACTCCGTCAGCAGGACGATGGACACGCCCACCACATTGACGGTGACCACCAGGCACAGCGCCAGCTTCAGGGAATTCCAGACGTAGCGGCTCATGTTTCCGGCGAAGAAGAAGCGGATGACCGCCCAGGGATCCGTCTCCCCGGCGGCGTTTTTCGTGGTGAAGATGCTGGTCAGCGTGTTCAGGCACGGCAGCAGCATAAACCCGAAAAAGAAGTAGGCGAACAGCACGATACCGATGATCCGCACCACGAAGGCGGCATCGGGGCGCTGGCGCGTCAGGGAGGCGTTACGCATGGGCGGCCTCCTCACCGGCCTCGTAGGCCATGACATGGGCGGGGTTGATGACCACGGACACCTGCTGGGCAGGCTCGTAGATGTTGACGCCGTCGTTCTTCTCAATGACCTTCAGCGTCTGCCCCTCCACGGTGATGTAATACTTGATGTACAGGCCGTAATACTCCCGGCTCTCCACCACGCCGGACAGCGCCAGTTCTCCGTTACGGGGCTCCACGTTGACATGGAGCCGCTCCAGCCGGATGTAGTTGTGCTTGGCGGTGTCCAGACCGGCGCCGCGGTCGTTGAGATGCTGCACCAGCGGCGTCTCCAGACGGTTGATGTCGCCGATGAAGTTGCACACGAACTCGGTGGCGGAGTGGTTATAGACCTCGTTGGGGGTGCCGATCTGCTCGATGACGCCCTTGTTGAACACGGCGATGCGGTCGGACAGGGTCAGCGCCTCCTCCTGATCGTGGGTGACGTAGATGGTGGTGATGCCGAAGTCCTTCTGCATCTTCTTCAGCTCGTTGCGCAGCTGGACGCGGAGCTTGGCGTCCAGATTGGACAGGGGCTCGTCCATGCAGATGATGGCGGGGTTGGTGACAAGGGCGCGGGCGATGGCCACGCGCTGCTGCTGACCGCCGGACAGCTGGGACACGGCCTTTTGCAGCTGCTCATCGCTGAGATCTACCTTGCGGGCGATGTCCCGCACGCGCTGGTCGATCTCCGTGCGCTTCGCCTTCTTGACCTTCAGGCCGAAGGCGATGTTGTCGTAGACGGTCATGGTGGGGAACAGGGCATAGCTCTGGAACACGATGCCGATGTTGCGGTCCTCGATGGGGACATGGGTGATGTCCCGGTCCTTCACCACCACGGCGCCCTCTACCGGTTCGATAAAGCCGGTGATGGTCCGCAGCGTGGTGGTCTTTCCGCAGCCGGAGGGGCCGAGGAACGTGAAGAATTCACCCTCCTTCACATGGACGTTGATGCCGTGCAGGGCGGTGAAGTCGCCGAACTTCACCACGATATCATTCAAACGGATCATAACACACAAAACTCCTTTGCTCGGTTTCTTTGACGCTGACAGGGACATTGTACACGTCTGCTTCACAGCTGTAAAGGCGGAAAGGCTTTTCCGCCCTTACAGCTGTGGCGAGCCGGGAGCCGGCTCGCCACAGGAGTTGATGGGAATTACTTACTCGGCCGTCTGGGTCAGAGTCGCCCAATCCAGGTTGTCCCAGTCGGGCTCGTTCACAGCGGCGCTGCTGTCGGCCCAGTAGAAGCCCAGGTTGGTCAGGATGTTGGTCCACTCGGCGGAGTGGGCGGCCACATACTCAGCGTAGGTGGTGTCGCCGTCGACCTTGGTCAGAGCGAAGTTCTTCAGGGTGTAGATGGCGGGCACGCCGTCGGGGTACAGGATGTCAGCGGCAGCGGTGTTGCAGGGATAGGTGTCAAACTCCTCGCCCCAAGCCGCCTGCGTCTCGGCGGAGCCGAACCACTCGGCAAAGGCCTTGACAGCCTCGGTCTCCTCGTCGGTACGACCGGCCTTGTCCAGAATGCCCAGATACTCAGCGATGTAGTAGGTGCCGTCGTCAATGTCCACCAGCGCCCAGTTCTCGGGGGTCATGGTACCCTTCAGGGGGTTCTCGGAGCCGTCGGCAGCGGCGTCGATCTTGCCGTACAGGGCAGAGGAGTAGAAGGCGGAGACAGCCACATCGCCTCTGTTCAGAGGATCGAAGCCATACTTGTAGGAATCATCGGAGGAGTACACGCCGTTGGCGCAGTAGTTCCACAGCGTCTTCCAGCCATCGATGGACACACCGCCGGCAGGGGAGGAGGGATCGACGAAGGAGTACAGCAGGGCGGAGTTGATGTTGGCGTTGGTGGTGCCGCCGACCTTGTTCTGACGATACCACTTGTAGCCGCAGTTCACGATGTCGGACCAGTGGGCGAAGTGCAGAGCCTCACCGTTGGTGCCAAGCTCATCGTTGCGGTACAGCATCAGCACGTTCTGGATGACCAGACCGTAGGCAGCGCCGGGATAGACATACTCACCCACCTGATTGGCCCAAGTGGGCGTCCAGTCCACCAGGGACAGGTTCTCGTAGGTGCCGTTGACCACCTGGCTCCAGCGGGTCTCGTTCAGACCGAACAGGATGTCGCCGTCCTTGTTCTCGTTGGCAGCCTGAATGGCGGCGGTATCACCGGAGATGACGCTGTTATCGTCGATGGAGATGGTGAAGCCGGCGTCCTTGGCGGCGTTGATGAGCCAAGTGGTGCGCTCGGTGGAGTTGGAGTTGGAGTAGATGCGGATGGTATAACCGGAATAATCCTTGACATCGGGGGTATCATTGCCGCCATTTTCGGCGGGGGTCTTGTTGCCGCAGGCCACCAGGCTCAGAGCCATGACCAGCGCCAGCAAAAGAGCAATAAACTTTTTCATTCCTGAATCTCCTTTTCAAAAAGTCGGACAGCGCGGGATGCACCATCACACCATTATTATACCAGCGCGGCAACGACCGGAAAAACGGGTCATCTCTGCGATTATCCAGACAATTCTGACAAAAGGGACAGCGCGTGTCAAAACGCGCTGTCCCTTTTTGTGCAGTTTTACTAACGACACCGATCCTGATATTCCGACGGTGACATACCGGTGAGCTTTTTGAACGTGCTGCCGAAATAGGCCACGTCGCGGTAGCCCACCATCTCCGCCACCTCGTACACCTTGTACCGGCAGTCCCGCAGCAGCGAGCGGGCCATGTAGATGCGGTACTGGGTGAGATAGCCCAGCGCCGTGTAGTTCGTCTCCTTCTTGAACACATGGCTCAGATGCCCCTCGCTGATGCCGATGTGCCGGGCGATGGCGGCGATATTGATGTCGGCGTCGGCATAGTGCGCGGCGATGTAGTTCAGGGTCTGGAGCACATACTTGCTCTTGTCGCCCTTGGGCAGCAGCAGGGTGTCCTCCGCAGGCTGGGCAGCGCCCTCCTTTTCCCGTACGCGGGCGATGGCGGCCATCAGATCCTGATCCCGAAAGGGCTTGAGCAGGTAGTCCGCCGCGCCGTAGCGCAGGGCGGAGCGGGCATAGTCGAACTCATCGTAGGCGGTGAGGACGATGAAGTGGGCGGTGCAGTCCCGCTCACGGAGGCGGCGCATCATCTCGATGCCGTCCATGCGGGGCATCCGCACATCGGTGATGATGAGGCTGGGGTTGTAGCGCTCCGCGGCGGCGAGACCCTCCTCGCCGTTGGCGGCCTCACCCACCACCACGCAGTCCATGGAGGCCCAGTCCATGCCCAGCACGATGCCGCGGCGCACCACCGCCTCGTCGTCAACGATCAATACCTTCAGCATGGTCTTCTCCTTTCGTCATGGGCAGGCGCAGTGTGATACAGCTGCCGTTTCCGCCGTCGGATGCGGCGGTGAGGCCGTAGCCCTCGCCGTAGTACAGGCGGATGATGCGATCCACATTGTTCAGCCCCAGATGGCCGCCGGGGATGTCCTCGTGGCGGGCGAGGCGCGCCAGCACCTCCGGCTCGATGCCTTTGCCGTTGTCGGACACCCGCAGCAGCAGGTCGTCCCCGTCGGACTCCGCCCACAGCTTGATATACCCCTCCTCCAGATCCGCCACGCCGTGGATGATGGCGTTTTCCACCAGCGGCTGAAGCACCATCTTAGGCACGATACAGTGCTGGAAGCGCTCGTCCACATCGATCTCGCAGACAAACCGATCCTCAAAGCGGATCTCCTGAATATTCAGGTACTGCCGGACAAGCTCCAGCTCGTCCTCCAGCGGGATCAGCTCGCTGCCGGAGATACCCGCCCGCAGCAGCGCCGCCAGATCGGTGGACATGGCGGCGATCTGGGGGACGTGGTTGGCCACGCCCAGCCACTTCATGCAGTCCAGCGTGTTGTAGAGGAAGTGGGGGTTCAGCTGTGCCTGCAGCATCCGCAGCTGCGTCTCGTTCAGCTCCTTCTGCCGCTGGACGGAGCGTTCCAGATTCTGCCGGTACTCCTCGGTCATGCGGTTGAAGCTGGCGGCCAGACGCCCCAGCTCATCGGGGCTGTCCAGATAGAGCTGGGCATCATAGTCGCCACGCTCCACCTGCCGCATGGCGTCGTCCAGCGCATTGACGGGCCGGGACAGGTAGCGGCTGAGCCACCACGCGGCCACGGCGCACAGCGCCAGACACAAAAAGCCCAGCGCCGCGCCTACCAGATACAGGGAGCGCAGCACCTGTCCCGTGTAGATGCGGGACTGCTGGAGCAGCAGGGTAAAGCCTCCGGCGCCGGAGGCGGTATAGAACGTACAGTTGTCACCGGCAGCGCCGGTGAGCCTCTGCCCCGACAGCAGCTGACCACGCAGGGCGGCCACGGTGCGGTCCGCCTGTACGGTGCGGGTGTAGTAGACGGTGCGCCACGTGCCGTCCAGCACCAGCAGATCGTCGGCGGGCGCCATCAGACCGTCAAAGAGCTGGGCAAAGCCGTCACTGTCCATGCGGGCGGTGACATAGCCCAGCAGCTGCCCGCCGTAGGCGGTGATGGTGCGGGCCGCCAGCAGCCCCTTGCCGGAGCTGAGGAAGACCGTACCGCTGCCGCTCCGGGCAGCGTACAGCGCGCCCCAGTCCGTGTCCAGCGGGGCGGCGGGCAGGGAGGTGTCCGTCGTATAGAGACAGACGCCCTGCGCGTTGTAGATGTCCAGTGCGGCGTAGGGCCGCAGCGGGGCGGCGCGGCGGTAGAGAAACTGGTACAGCAGACGGGAGTCCTGTTCCGCCCGGCGCAGGACACTGCGTGTGATGGTGCTGGTGGCCAGCGCGTCCAGCGTATCGCCGCACAGGGCGGCGGTGCTGTCGAAGCAGGCGCACAGGGCGTGCAGGGTTTCCTGTCCCTGCTGCGCCTGGGTATGCTCGGTACGCGCCACGATGACCCGCATCATCACCACATCGCACAGCAGCAGCGGCATCAGGGTCACCACCAGAATGGTGGCGAAGATCCGGTTGCGGAAGGAGCGGCGGATCCAGTTTCTCAGCTTCATGATGCCGCCTCCGCCGTCAGGCTCTGCCAGATGGCCAGCAGCTCCGCTTGACGGGCGCCGGCGGCATAGGCGTCGTAGGTCATGGCACGGGGCAGCGCGGCGCTTGCGGCCGCCTGACCGCGCACGGCGCGGCGGGACTGGCGGGTCAGGCGCGTTTGCACCTCGTCACTGAGCAGGAAGTCGATGAAGGCGCGGGCGTTGTCCTCATGGAGACAGCCCTGCACCACGGCGGCACAGTCCGGCTGGATCACCGTACCCTCCGCCGGGTAGACCACGGTGACGCTGAAGCCGTTGTCCGCGGCCTGCAGCGCCAGATCCTCGGTGGCGACGCCCACATAGCAGCTGCCGTCCGCCACGGCGTCCACCGCGTTGGCGGCAGAGGGCAGTACGCCGCTGAGATTGTGGGAAAAGGCGGCCAGCACCGTCTCATCCTCACTGGGCAGCGCTTGGGTCAACGCCTGCAAGACGGTGCAGCCCGTGGCGGAAACGGTGGGATCGGGACAGGCGATACGTCCCCGCCATGCGGTATCCAGCAGACCGCTCCAGCTGTCCGGCACATTGCGCTGCACCAGCTGGTCGTTGTAGAGCAGCACCATGGGCAGCAGGGAAAAGGCCGTCCAGCGATCCTCGCTGTCCCGGTAGGCGTCGGGGATATCCGCCGCCAGCGGCGCGGCGTAGGGCGCGAAGCAGTCCCCGTAGGCGGAGAGGCAGTCCGGCGCCGCGCCCAGCAGCAGGTCGCAGCCGGAGTCCCCGGCGGCGATCTCGTCCAGCAGGGGCAGGGTGCCGTCGGCGGTGCGTACCTCCACCCAGATACCGGTGCGGCGCTCGAACTCCCGCACCGTATCGTCGTAAGCGGCGGCGCTGCGGGCGGTGAAGATCACAAGGCGCGCCGCCTCATCCGGCGCGGAGACGGACTGTCCGCCGCCGCAGCCGCACAGCAGGAGCAATATGCACAGTAGGGGGATCACGCGCCGCATGGCAGGCCCTCCTTATCGGTCAGATGTGGTTCAGCGGCAGTTCTTCAGCACCTCGCATACCAGTGCGTACATCCGCTTGACGGAGTCCACGCCCAGCCGCTCCCGGGGGGAGTGGATGTCGTGCAGCTCCGGCCCGAGGGAGACGGCGTCCAGTCCGGGCATCTTGTTAATGAGCAGACCGCACTCCAGACCGCCGTGGGTGGCCATGATAACGCCGTCCTGTCCGGTGATCTGCTTGTAGGAGGCCATTACCGTGTCCCGCAGCGGGGACTGGCGGGCATACTGCCACGCCGGGTAGTCGCCCCGGGTGGACACGGTGCCGCCGCCGGTGTACTCCACGATGGCCCGCACCCGCTGGAGCAGCAGCTCCTTCTGGGTAGCCACGGAGGAGCGGATGGAGAAGGAGAAGTGCAGGCCGTCGCCGCAGGCGGTCATGACGCCCAGATTCAGAGAGGTCTGGACGAGGCCGGGGAAGTCGGCGCTCATGACCTCCACGCCCTGGGGCAGCGTCAGCAGCACATGGAGGAGCCGGCTGGAGTCCTCGGCGGAGTAGGCGGCGTCGGTGTCGGCGGCCGCACAGGTGAGGGTCACACCGCCGTCGGTGGCGGCGTATTCGTTTTTCAGGATGCCGTCAAACTCCCGGATGAAGGCGGCGAAGTCCTCGGCCTTTCCGGCGGGGACAGCCACCACCGCGTCGCAGCGGGTGCAGATCACGTTGTCGAACTGACCGCCCCGGAGGTCGGCGATCCGCAGCGTACCCAGCCGCTCCATGGCGCTGTACAGCACGCGGCTGATGAGGTCATTGCCGCTGCCGCGTCCCTTGTCGATCTCCGCGCCGGAGTGACCGCCCTTCAGACCGCCGATGGACACGGCGAAGCACGCCTCATCGGTCAGAGGCTCCTTCACGGCGGGTACGAAGCAGTCGGCCCGCAGACCGCCGGCGCAGGAGACAGTGAACACACCCTCCTCCTCGGAGTCCAGATTCAGCAGGCGGCGGCCCTTCAGGTCGGAGCAGTCCAGCGCCACGGCGCCGTCCATGCCCGTCTCCTCGTCCACGGTGATGACCACCTCCAGCGGGGGGTGGGACAGGGAGTTGTCCGCCAGAATGGCGAAGGCGGCGGCAACGGCGATGCAGTCATCGCCGCCCAGCGAGGTCTTTTCCGCCCAGACATACCGGCCGTCGGTGGCCAGATCCAGACCCTCCCGGGTCATGTCCTTGGGGCAGTCCTCCGTCTGGGCGCAGACCATGTCCATGTGGCCCTGCAAAATAACGGGGGCGGCATTTTCATAGCCGGGGGAGGCGTCCTTCCAGATGATGACGTTGTTGCAGTCCTCCTGCCGGTACCGCAGGCCAAGCTCCTTGGCCATGGTCACGCACAGGTCACTGATGATCTTGGTGTTGCCGCTGCCGTGAGGCACGGCGCACAGCCGTTCAAAATAGTCAAAAACAGATTTCGGCTCCAGATGAGAGAGAATTCCCATGTGTCAAAACTCCTTTCAGAAATCGCGGCAGTCAGCGGCACAGCGGCGCGGTGGCCTGCGCCAGCCACGCCTGCTCCTCCGCACCCAGCAGGGGGGAGACGGTATCGTACACCAGCTTGTGGTAGTCGTTGAGCAGCGCCAGCTCCGACTCCGTCAGCAGGGAGACGTCGATGGCGTCCCGGTCGAAGGGTACCATGGTCAGCGGCTCCAGATACATGAACTGGCCAAACTCCGTCTTATCGCCGGTACGCACCAGCACCAGATTCTCATGGCGGATGCCGAATTTACCGGCGGCGTAATAGCCCGGCTCGTTGGAGATGACCATGCCCTCCTCCAGCGTGATGCGGCGTCCGTCGGCGCTGCGCAGGCGGAAGCTCTGAGGCCCCTCATGGACGCTGAGGATGTAGCCCACGCCGTGGCCGGTGCCGTGGTTGTAGTCCATGCCCAGCTCCCACAGGGGCAGGCGGGCCAGTACGTCCAGATTTTCACCGGAGGCGCCGTGGGGGAAGCGGGCGGCGCCCAGCGCCAGATGACCCTTGAGCACCAGCGTGAACATCCGCTTCTCCTCCTCCGCCACGGGGCCGAGGGCGATGGTGCGGGTCACGTCGGTGGTGCCCTGCCGGTAGTGGGCGCCGGAGTCCACCAGCAGCAGTCCCTCCGGGTGCAGCGGCACGTCCGTCTCCGGCGTGGGGTCGTAGTGGACGATAGCACCGTGGGGGCCGTAGCCGGCGATGGTGTCAAAGCTCAGATCCAAAAAGTCCGGCTGCTCGGCGCGGAAGGCGGCCAGCTTGGCGGCGGCGGACAGCTCCGTGATGGGCTCCTTGCCGATGCGGTGCTTGAGCCAGTACAGGAAGCGGCACATGGCCGCGCCGTCCTTGATGTGGACGGTGCGGAAATTCGCCATCTCCTCCGGCGTCTTGCAGGCCTTCATCAAAATGGCGGGGCTGGGCTGATCCAGCACCTCGGCGTGGGACAGGCTTTCCATGATGCGGTAGTTGGCGGTGGCGCTGTCGGCCATGATCCGCGCGCCGGCGGGCAGACCGCGCAGCATATCATACACATCGCCGTAGGGGCGCAGGGTCACGCCGCAGGCGGCCAGCTTCTCCGCGATCTCCGCGGGGACGGCCTGCGGCTGGATGCACAGCTGTGCGTCCTCCCGCCCGATGAGCAGGAAGGACAGAAAGACCGGCGTGCAGGCCACGTCGCCGCCGCGCAGGTTCAGCGCCCATGCGATCTCCGTCAGGCTGGTGAGCAGCAGGTAGGCAGCGTTTTCCTCTGTCATCTTCTCCCGCAGCTTGGACAGCTTCTCCTCGCGGGTCAGACCGCAGCCGGTCAGCTCCCATACGGGGCGGTCGGACAGGGCGGGGCGGTCGGGCCATACGGCGTCCACCAGATCCTTGTCGCCGGCAAAGCGGATGTTCTTATCCTTCAGCGCATCCCGCAGAGTACCGGCGAAGCCGTTGGAGACGGTGCGGCCGTCAAAGCCCAGCACGCCGCCCTCCGGCAGCTGCTCGGCCAGAAACGCGCCGATGGTGGGGACGCCGGGCTGTCCCATGCGCATCAGCTCGATGCCGCTGCCGGCCAGCTGATCCGCCGCCTGCAAAAAGTAGCGGCCATCCGTCCACAGAGCCGCACGCTCCGGCAGGATCACCAGCGTACCGGCGGAGCCGGTAAAGCCGGACAGGTAGGCGCGGGCCTTGAAAAAGTCGCCCACATACTCCGAGCCGTGGAAGTCGTCCGTGACCACCACATAGCCGTTCATGCCGTGCTGTGCCATCTCCCGGCGCAGCGCTGCCAGACGTTCTGTTATGACCATAGTAGGTATACCGCCTTTCCCGGCGGCAAACGCCGCCGTGTCGTATGTCGTTGTACCATTGGCGTACAATGGTGTTACCACCGATTATAGCACAGGGAAAATAAAAAGTGTACCTTTATTTCTGTGGTGTATAAGGCGCGCGGCAGCGGCGTATAATGAGGCGATCCGGGAAAGGGGGACGATGCCGTGAAGCGGAGAGACCGGAAATGGCGCACCTGGGAGACGGCGGGATTGTTCGTTGTCATCCTGCTGGGCAACACGCTGCATTTTGTATATGATTGGACGGGGCAGGCGCGGTGGGCGGCGTATGTGTCCGCCGTCAACGAGTCCACATGGGAGCATATGAAGCTGCTGTTCGTGCCGTGGCTTCTGTGGACGGCGGCCCAATGCATCGGCCTTCGCAGCCTGCGCCCCGCGGCGCCGCGGGCAATCGGCTTGCTGGCGGGCATGGCCGCCATCCCGCTGCTGTTTTACGGCTACACGGGCGTCACAGGCGTCAATGTGGGCGTGGTGAACGTCCTCATCTTTCAGGCGGCGGTGCTGCTGGCCTTCTGGGTCAGCACGGCGCTGCAAAAGCGGGGTACGCTGACCGCGCCGGTGTGGCAGGCGGTGGGAGTACTGGTCATGGCGGCGCTGTGCGCGCCGTTTGTGCTCTGGACGGTGTCGCCGCCTGCACTGCCCGTCTTTACCGATCCCGTCGACGGGACGCGGGGCGTGACAATTTAAGCACCGGAGAGCCGCCCTTGGCGGCTCTTTTTCTTGACCCCGTGGGTGGGATGGTTTATAATGGACGCATCGTATGTATATCTATTCGGTTCCGACCGAGGACTGGAGGCGACAGGATTGAGAACAAAGACCATCGTCCACAGATCAGCCGTGCCGCTCTATGCGGCGGCAGCCGTGTGGCTGGTGTACGCGCTGCTGTTCCCCCTGTATCAGGTGAGGCATTTCCTGCTGGCGGCGGCGGTATCCGCAGCGGCGGCGCTGATCGCCCGGCTGTTCTGCAAGGACGTGACAGAGGTGGTGGAGCTCCCGGAGGAGCCGGTGACCACCGGCAACCCGGCGCTGGATAAGATGATCGCCGACGGAGACGGCGCCATCAAGACCATGCGGGCGCTGAACGACAGCATTCAGGACGAGACTATCTCCCGCCAGATCGACCGGCTGGAGGAGGTCAGCAGCCGTATCTTCCGGTATGTGAAGGACAACCCGGCCAAGCTGCCCCAGATCCGGAAGTTCATGTCCTACTACCTGCCTACCACCATCAAGCTGCTGACGGCCTACGACCAGATGAGCCGTCAGGGTGTCAGCGGGGAGAATATCACCGGCACCATGAAGAAGGTGGAGGGCATGATGTCCACCATCGTGCGGGCCTTTGAAAAGCAGCTGGACAGTCTGTTCGGCGACGAGGCCATGGATATCTCCACCGACATCACCGTGCTGGAGAACATGATGGTACGGGAGGGTCTGGTGGCGGATGACCTGCACAAGACCGCCCAGAGCGCTCCGCAGACACAGCCGCCGCAGGATACGGACGGCGGCATCACGCTGGAGCTGTAAGCAAGAGAACACACAATTTATCATACAGAAAGGAAACAGAGACATGACCGATAACATGATGCCTGAGCTGACCCTGACCCCTGATACCGATACCGCCGCGGCGGTGGCCGTGCCTGAGCTGACCCTGACGCCCGACGCGCCGGAGGTGCCGCAGGAGGAGGAAAAGAAGATCGAGCCGGTGGCCATGGACGAGAGCCTGCTGACCGAGGAGGAGCGTCAGGCCGTGGACGCCTTCTCCAAGAAGATCGACATCCGCGACACCAATCAGGTGCTGCAATACGGCGCCGCCGCCCAGAAGAGCGTGGCGTCCTTCTCCGAGAATGCCCTGAACAACGTGCGCAACAAGGACATGGGCGAGATCGGCGAGGATCTGAGCCGTCTGGTGGTGGAGCTGAAGGGCTTCGGCGAGGACGAGGAGAAGAAGGGCCTGAGGGGGCTTTTCAAGAAGGCCGGCAACAAGCTGGAGATCATGAAGTCCCAGTACAGCAAGGTCGAGGCCAACGTGGACAAGATCGCCCAGAATCTGGAGAACCATCAGATCACCCTGCTCAAGGATGTGGCCATGTTCGACCAGATGTATGAGCTGAACCTGAAGTACTACAAGGAACTGACCATGTACATTCTGGCGGGCAAGAAGCGTCTGGCGGAGGTGCGCGCCACCGAGGTGGAGGCGCTGCACCAGAAGGCGGAGCAGTCCGGCCTTGCCGAGGACGCTCAGGCCTACAACGATCTGGTCAGCCTGTGCGACCGGTTTGAGAAGAAGCTCCACGATCTGGAACTGACCCGCATGGTGTCCATCCAGATGGGCCCCCAGACCCGTCTGCTGCAAAATAACGACACCCAGATGATCGAGAAGATCCAGTCCTCTCTGGTGAACACCATCCCCCTGTGGAAGAGCCAGATGGTGCTGGCGCTGGGCATGGAGCACAGCCGTCAGGCCACCGCTGCCCAGAACGCGGTGACGGAGATGACCAACGAGCTGCTGAAGAAGAACGCTGACACCCTGAAGATGGGTACCATCGCCACCGCCAAGGAGGCGGAACGCTCCATCGTGGATATCGAGACGCTGCAGCACACCAACCAGCAGTTGATCTCCACACTGGATGAGGTGGCGCGTATCCAGAAGGAGGGCGCTGCCAAGCGTAAGGCCGCGGAAGCCGAGCTGGGCCGCATCGAGGGCGAGCTGAAGCAGAAGCTGCTGGAGCTGCGGAACTGAGAAAGAGAAATTGGCACCGTCAGCCCAGCTCGGGCGGCGCAGCCGCACCGCGCGGCAGCGCGTCCAAGCGTTTTGCGTGCAAAACCTTGCCGCAGGGCGAATTCATTTCGCCCGAGGAAGTGCAATGGAACGGGGCCTCCGTTTTGCGCCTGCGCAAAATGGGGTGCTGGGCCGCATCGAGGGCGAGCTGAAGCAGAAGCTGCTGGAGCTGCGGAGCTAAAGAAATAATCATCTCCTTCGGGAAGGGGAGTTTGTATGAAGTTTTTCAAAAAGCGGGGCGTCGCGCTGGCGGTGCTGGTGCTGTCCATCGCCGCCGCCGTGTGCATCGGCCAGAGCCGCAAGGCCGGCTACATCGCCAAGCAGCCGGTGACGCTGCCGGAGGTGAAATACCACCAGTGGATCTGCGACGAGGCGGGGCTGCTGTCCGAAAAGACAAAGGAAGAGATCCAGCAGTACAACAGCGATTGGGACAGCCGGTATTACGCAGCGGTCGCGGTAGCCACGGTGGACAGCATTACCGGCTGGACGCCGGAGAAGGCCGCAGAAAAGCTGGGTGCCGATTGGGGCTTGGGCGAGAACGATATGCTGCTGCTGTTGGTGCGCAACGGCGACTACTATGTGAACTGCGGCGACAAGGTGCGCGCCGCTATGACCGATACCCAGCAGATGAAGCTGAAGCAGGCCATCGAGACGCCCTATTACAACGGGGACTTCGACGGGGCGGCACTGGCGTTTTACAGACAGGCCGACGTGTTCTACGGACAGACCCCGTTGGGCGGCGGCAAGCGCTGAGCGCGGCGGTTGGCGCAGATATGTAAACGAAAAACAGGGTCTCCGGCATTGCCGGAGACCCTGTTTTCAGCTTTCCATGCTTTTCCCCAGAAACGCAGCCACGGTCTGGGCCAGCTTGCACTCCGTGTCACCGGCCAGACGGCCCGTGTCTGTGACGAACAGCACCGCGCCCAGCACGTCACCCTCGCACAGCACGGGGGCGGCCACGGCGGCGGTGAATGTCTCGTTGTCCTCGCAGACGCGGGGCATGGCACCCAGCCCGGAGAAGTGGTAGATGCTGCGCTCCGCCATAAGCTTTTCCAGCTGATCGGAGACGGGCTTACCCAGCAGCTCCCGCTTACCGGGGCCTGCCACGGCGATGACGGCGTCCCGGTCGGTAACGGCGGCGGTAAAATCAGTGCTGCGGCTCAGCGTGTCGCAGAACTGGACGGCGAAGTCCTCCAGCCCGCCGATCAGGGAGTATTTCTTGAAGATGACCTCGCCATCTCTTGTAGTGTAGATCTCCAACGGGTCGCCGTTGCTGATAACATTGGCACCGTGGGAGAGATTCTGTTTTGCGATGAGCGATTTGGCTAAACGCCAGGGGTGGGAATCGTAGGTGGTAACGACCGGCCGGAATATGCCATAGACGATTCGGATGGGCGAGTACGGGTATCTCAAGCAAAGCGCGGTTTACGTGATCGAGAGCAGTTCACTCCATAGAGCGCTGTGGCTTTGGAATGGAGTGGTACCTCGGAGGCGGCAATCGCTGTAGTAGTGCGAATGACCTATATGCCTCATAAATAAAAGACCGCCATCTCGGTGAGCAGCAGCTCGTTGAGATGGCGGCCTTTTTATATGCGGGGAGGTTTGATGCTTACATACGGGAGAAGACAGCATAACCTTCCCATTCGTATATCCGAGTGGGAAGATTATGCGGTCTTGTCTTCATTGTGTGGCATCGTGGAAAGCGCGGTTAACGCGCTGCATCTGCTTTTCCGCGTCCACATCATCGCCGGCAATGACAGCCTTGGCCAGCGCCGCGTGCGCCTCGAAAGCCATCTGATTGATACGCAGGATCTTCTGCTCAGAAAACTCTTTGGCTTGGTTCCAGAAATAGGTGACAATGATCTCCGTGATGGCACTGTTTACCGCGATGGCCATGGCGTTATGGCTGGCGGTAGCCAGAATGGCGTGGAACTCCTCGTCGATCCGATGGAGGGCTTCAATGTCGGCAACGCTGGCGCCGTAACGCGCGATGTTCTTTTCCAGTGCGGCAATATCCTTCGCCGTCCGATTCCGCGCGGCAAGACGGGCACAGCCCATGTCGTTGATGATGCGATAGTCCTTCAGCTCCTGTAGGCTGAAAACACCGCTGTCGATCAGATCCTTCAGGTTCTTTTCCAAACCAGCAACGGAGAAGCCCTGCACAATGGAGCCGCCCGCACTGCCGATGTCGATGCGGATCAGGCCGTTCTGCTGGAGCATACGCAGTGCCTCCCGGACACTGGGGCGGCTCCGCTGAAATTGTTCTGCAAGGACACGTTCCGGCGGCAGTCTGTCGCCGGCCTCCAGCTCGCCACGCACGATCTTGTCGTAGATCTGGTCGTAGATCACCTCGCAGGCCCGCTTCGTCTTAGCGGGTGCAAATGCCGTTTTATCGCTCGAAATGTGACTCACCTCACTCGCTGTTTTTTAATGTGTTCTATACATAGTATAAAATGGCTTGACCATTATGTCAAGTTTTTTTACAATTTTTGAGTGAAAAACAATCCTCTTAGTGAGATGCCGTGTGTCTGAAAAGGAAAGAAAGGCCGTATAGCACTGTTTTTTTGACAGCTGATTCCATAAAACCCGAAAAGCTGGCAAAGCATACAATTGTTCACAAAAAATATTGTGAGCTTTTGCCGTATTGACACAAACGACGTCGTAGATTATCATGAACTATGTAATTGGTAATACCTATAAGCGTATTTGCCCATTTCTTGTTGAGGAGGAGAGCGACAAATGTTGCTGCAAAATGTTTCCTTTCATGGTAAGACCGGCATCATTACCGGTGGTGCGCAGGGCATCGGCAAGGCCATTGCCGAGCAGTTCGTGGCGATGGGCGGCAGAGCCGTCATCGTGGACATCAACCCCGTCACCGGTGAGGAGACGTGCCGCGAGCTGGGCAACGCCGCGTTCTACGCGGTGGATCTGGCGGACGCCGGACAGGTGGTGCGCGTGTTCGAGCAGATCATTGCGGACGAGAAGCATGTGGATGTCCTGATCAACAACGCGGGCATCGTGAACACCGATGATTTTCAGGATCTGGCACTGGAGCAGTGGAACAAGATCCTCGCCGTGGATCTGACGGCGGTATTTCTGGCCTGTCAGGTGTGCTTCCGCCACATGGCTGAGATCGGCGGCGGACGCATCGTGAACGTGGCCTCCATCGCCGGCAAGGTGGGCGGCGGCTATCTGGGCACGGCCGCGTATGCCGCGGCCAAGGCCGGCGTGATCTCCCTGACAAAGAGCGTGGCCAAGGCCGGCTCCGAGAAGAACATCTACTGCAACAGCCTGTGCCCCGCCTACACCAAGACCCCGCTGGTGGCCACCCGTCTTACCGGCGAGAAGGAGGCCAAGGTGCTGGCTGCCATGAATCTCCACCGCGCCGCCGCGCCGGAGGAGGTAGCCAACGGCGTGCTGTTTCTGGCGTCTGATGCCGCCAGCTTCGTGCAGGGCGAGAACCTGAACTGCGACGGCGGCATGCTGATGAACGGTTGAGTAAGTGTCAGCTTCCGCCGTCCCCGGCCGGAGGCTTTCACGCAAATAGTATTTGCAAAATAAAGAGGAGGAAACTGTAATGAAAAAGACCATCGCACTGGTCATGGCACTCGTCATGACAGCGGCACTCCTGATCGGCTGCGGTCAGGGTGGCAATGGCGGAAACGCGACCTTCGACAGCGCGGATACCTATACGCTGAAGATGCACATGTCCGTGTCCGCTACCGACCCCGTGTACGCTTCCGCTGAGAAGTTCAAAGAACTGGTGGAAGCCAAGACGAACGGCAAAGTGACCCTTGAGCTGTATCCCAGCTCCTCTCTGGGCGTCACTCAGGACTGCCTGGAGGGCCTGAGCATGCGCGCCTGCGACATCGTGTATGACTCCATGTCCAACCTGTCCACCTGGAACGAGCTGGCCAACGTCGAGGCGCTGCCCTACATGTATTCCGGCGTTGACCACTTCAAGGCCGTGTGGGAAGGCGAAGTGGGCGAGAAGATCCGCAACGATCTGGGCGCCGCCACCGGCCTGAAGATCATGGGCTGCGGCCTGCAGGGCATCCGCGTCGTCACCTCCAACACCCCCATCAAGAGTCTGGCCGATGTGAAGGGCCTGAAGATCCGCGTCCCGACCATCGACGTGTACCTGAAGACCTGGGAGTGGCTGGGCGCTTCCACCACCCCGCTGGCCGGCTCTGAGATATTCACCGCCCTGCAGCAGAACACCGTGCAGGCCCAGGAGAACGCCTATCCCACCAACGTGGGTCTGTCCCTGCAGGAGGTCTGCGACTACGTGACCGAGACCAACCACGTCTACTCCATGACCACCTTCATCATGGATCAGAGACTGTTCAGCAGCATGCCCGCCGAGTACCAGACCGCCATTGAGGAGGCCGCTGTGGAGGCCGGCAAGCTCTGCACCCAGCTGATCGTCGACAGCGGCGAGTCCAGCAAGCAGGTGTTCGTGGATGCCGGCGCTACCATCTATGAGGTCGATCTGCAGGAGTGGCAGGATGCCATGGACGGCTTCGTGGAGCAGAACTATCCCAATCTGCTGGAATACTACAACATGATCCTGGACGCCGATCCCGCCAAGTAAGGCGCCATTTTCTGGGGCAGGGTGGGAGCCTCCCCACCCTGCCCACCCCCCCACCGGACGCTTCCGGACGTGTAAGTGTAAAGGAGGAATTTTGTGAAAGTCCTGAATGCATATTCCAAGTTTTTGGATGTCCTGACCAAGGTGCTCAGAGCGATCCTGATCGTTCTGCTGGCATCCATGGTTCTCATTATGATCTATCAGGTCATTATGCGCTACATTTTCTCAAATGCGCGCCCCTGGTGTGAGGAGCTGACGCTCTACATCGCCATCTTCAGCATCATGCTGGGCCTGGGCATTGCCAGCCGCAGCGACAGCCACCTGCAGGTGGACTTCCTGACCCGGCTGTACAAGCCCAAAATGCGCTGCCTGATGGCAGCCATCTGGTCGATCGTGACCATTATCATCATGGCTGTGTTCGCTTATTACTCCGTCAGTCTGATGATCAACCACGCCACGGCCCGCTCCGTGACGCTGCCCATCACCATGAAGGAGATCTATATGGCATTCCCCATCGGTTCTGCCATTCTGATACTGTATTCCATTGAGATCATCGCACGGAACCTGGTGGGCTTCGCCCGCGGCGGCGAGCTGCCTGCTCTGCCCGGAAGAGAGAAGGGAGGAGACGCTGAATGAACGCTGGTCTGATCGTATTTATCGTCCTGATCGTGTTGGCCTTCCTCGGCCTTCCCATCTTTGAGGCCATCGCGGCCGGCACCATGCTGGCCATGTGGTTCGGCGGCTTCCCGCTGGAGACCATGGCGCAGAAGACCTTCCTTGGTCTGAACTCGTCCTCTCTGCTGAGTATCCCGTTCTTCATCCTGGCGGGCAACCTGATGGCCCGCGGCATCACCCAGAAGCTCATCGCCGTGGCAAACGTCCTGCTGGGCCGCGTCCGCGGCGCGCTGGGCTCCGTGACGGTGCTGGCCTCCGCCCTGTTCGGCGCCATCTCCGGCTCCGCCGTGGCTACCGTGGCCGCCATCGGCGGCATGACCATCCCCGCCATGAAGGACGAGGGCTATGATCCCGACTACTCCGCGGCGCTGGCATCTGCGGCGTCCCTGCTGGGGCCCATGATCCCGCCGTCCATCACCCTGATCGTGTACGCCGGCCTGACCGACGCCTCTGTCCAGAAGCTGTTCCTGGCCACGCTGACCCCGGCCGTCGTCTGCACCGTGGCGTTCCTGGCCTATACCCTGTGGTACGGCAAGAAGAAGAACCTGCCCAAGCAGCCCAAGAAGACCCTGAAGGAAGCCGGCAAGATCATGCTGGACGCCATCTGGGCGCTGCTGCTGCCGGTCATCGTGCTGGGCCTGATCTTCTCCGGCATCACCACCGTTACCGAGGCGGCTGCCATCTCCTGCCTGTACTCCGCCATCGTGTCCCTGTTCATCTACAAGACCATCACCTTCAAGGATCTGCTGAAGATCCTGGGCGACTCCGCCGTGTCCATCGCGGCCATCATGATCCTGGTGGGTATGTCCAAGGCGACGGCTTATGTGGTCATCTCCTCCCAGATGCCCCAGCTGTTCATGGGCTTCATCACCTCTTTCACCAGCAGCCGCTTCGTGGTGCTGCTGATCCTGAACCTCATCTTCCTGCTGCTGGGCTGCCTGATGGAGGGCAACTGCATCATCGTGATGATGGTGCCGCTGCTGCTGACGCTGGTGAAGTCCTTCGGCATCGACCTGCTGCAGTTCGGCGTCATGGCTGCCATCAACATCTATATCGGCTGCATCACCCCGCCGGTAGGCGTGTCCCTGCTGCTGGGCAGCAAGCTGGGTAAGACATCCATCGGAGGAACCTTCAAGGCGATCCTGCCATTCCTCGGTATTTCGATGGTGATACTGATTCTGGTGACCTACTGGCCGAGCTTTACCCTTTGGCTGATTCACTGAGCAAATTTCAGATGAAATGAGATGAAATTATCATGAAGATCGGATTTTTGGGTCTTGGCGTTATGGGCCTGCCCATGGCCAAGAATGTCGTGAAGAAATGCGGCTGCCCCGTTCTGGGCTACGATGTGGCGGAGGCTCGACTGGCGGAATTCAAGGATTTCGGCGGCGAAGTTACCTCCGATCCCGATGACATTTACCGCACCTGCGATGTGGTGATGCAGATCCTGCCCACACACCCCATCATCATTCATTCGGTGGAGCGTGCCATCGAACTGGGCAAGCCCGGCAACATCATCATCGACCTCAGCTCCACCGCGCCGGATATCGTGCTGGATCTGCACAAGAAGGCGCTGGATGCCGGTATGTTCCTGCTGGACTGCCCCGTCTCCGGCGGCAATCCCATGGCCATCGCCGGTACGCTGGCCATGATGGCCGGCGGCGAGAAAGAGGCATTTGACAGAGCGGAACCTCTGCTGGCCTGCATGGGACACCCCATTTATACCGGCGGCAGCGGCAGCGGCAGTGTCACGAAGCTGGTCAACAACCTGATCGGCGGCGCGGAACTGGTGGCCATGTGCGAGGGCTACGCCTTCGCCGCCAAGGCGGGCATTGACCTGCAGACCACCTTCGAGGCGACGCGCTGTGGCTTCGTGGGCGGCCCCATGTATGAAAACAAGGTTCCCAAGATCATCCACCGCGACTATGAGCCGGGCGCGCGTATCGCCGTCCACCGCAAGGACATCCTCAACGCCAAGCACTACGCGCACAAGCTGGGCGTCGACCTGCCCATGACGGATGTTGTGCTCCATGTGATGGACTGGATGAACGACAACGGCCATATCGACGACGATCAGGCCGCTATGGTCAAGTACTACGAGGAAAAAATGGGCGTCACCGTGGGTTCCGCTCCCGACGGCGCCGAGACCCTGTGAGTTCGAACCGGCGTCTCTCCTGGGGCGCACGACGCAGATAGCTGAGTGCGCCCCGTCCTATTTCACCCGGCAGGGCATCACAGGCTGCAATATCCTGAATGTTGAGAAAGGAGCATGATCATTATGCCTAATAATGCAGTTTACACGAAAGAGTTTGCCGCTAAGCTCTATGAAACCATGTGCACCATCCGTAAGTTCGAGGAGTGCGTCAAGCATGACTTCCTCGCCGGCGAGATCCCCGGCTTTACCCATTCCTACATCGGTGAGGAGGCCATCGCTACCGGCGTGTGCGCCGCGTTGCGGGACGACGACGTGATCGAATCCACCCACCGCGGTCACGGCCACTGCGTGGCCAAGGGCGCCGATGTCAACCGCATGATGGCGGAGATCTTCGGTAAGGAGACGGGCCTGTGCAAGGGCCGCGGCGGCTCCATGCACATCGCGGACTTCTCCATCGGTATGCTGGGCGCCAACGGCGTTGTGGGCGGCGGCTACAATCTGGCCACCGGCGCAGCGCTGGCATTCAAGAACGTTCTGAAGACCGATCAGGTGGCCGTGGTGTTCTTTGGCGACGGCGCCAGCAACCGCGGCACGTTCCACGAGGCCATGAACGCCGCCTCCGCATGGAAGCTTCCGGTCATCTTTGTCAATGAGATGAACTGCTGGGCCTCCACCACCCCCTACCGCACCACCTGCAACGTGGAGAATATCTCCGACCGCGCCGCCGGCTATCACATCCCCGGCGTCGTGGTGAACGGCCAGGATCCCTTTGCCGTCTATGAGGCCGCCAAGGCCGCTGTGGAGCGCGCCCGCGCCGGCGAAGGCCCCACGATGATCGAGTGCAAGACCTACCGTATCGAAGGTCACTTCGTGGGCGACCCCGAGCTGTACCGCAGCAAGGAGGAGACCATGAAGATCTTCCACGACACCGATCCTCTGAAGAAGTTCCGTGAGAAGATGGCCGAGTCCATGAACAATCTGGTGACCTCCGCCGAGTGCGACGAGATCGACGCCAAGGTGGACGCCAAGATCAAGGCTGCCAAGGAGTTTGCCATGGACAGCAAGCAGCCCGATGCGTCCGAGTACATGAAGTTTGTCTATGCTGACTGAAGGAGGTAGGAATCATGCGTAAATTGACGTTTGCACAGGCCACGCTGGAGGCGATGGCCGAGGAAATGAAGAAAGACGATAAGGTCTATGTCATCGGTGAGGATATCGCCCGTCAGGGCGGCGTGTTCGGCCAGTTCAAGGGCCTGAGCCAGGAGTTCCCCGGCCGTGTCATCGACAGCCCCATCTCCGAGACGTTCATTATCGGCGGCGGCGTCGGCGCGGCCATGGTGGGCGCCCGTCCCGTGGTGGATATGCACTTCGCGGACTTCGTCGGCGTCTGCATGGATGAGATCCTGAACCAGATGGCCAAGGCCCGCTATATGTTCGGCGGCCAGACCAAGGTGCCTCTGGTCATGCGTGCGCCCGACGGTATGACCTTCGGCGGCGCTGCCCAGCATTCCCAGTCTCTGGAGGCGTTCTTCATCCACATCCCCGGTGTGGTGGTGGTCACCCCCTCCAATCCCTATGATGCCAAGATGGTGCTGAAGGCCTCCATTGAGTCCGACGACCCCGTCCTGTACTTCGAGAACAAGATCCTCTACAAGGAAAAAGGCGAGATGCCCGAGTTGGCGGATGAGGAGCCCTACACCATCGGTAAGGCCAAGGTCGTCCGCCCCGGCAAGGACGTGACCATCGTTTCCTACTCCATCGGCATGAAGGCTGCCAAGGGTGCTGCCGAGCTGCTGGCCAAGGAGGGCATCGAGGCTGAGGTCATCGACCTCATCACCCTGTCTCCCTGGGACCGTGAGACGGTGTTCGAGTCTGTGAAGAAGACCCATCGCCTGTGCGTCTGCCATGAGGCCGTCAAGCAGGGCGGCGTCGGTGCTGAGGTCGCCGCTGTGGCCGCGGAGGAGCTTCTGATGGAGCTGGATGCCCCCGTTCTGCGCTTCGGTGCGCCGTTCTGCCCGATCCCCTTCGCCAAGAGTCTGGAGGACATGGTGCGCATTACGCCGGAGAAGGTTGCTGAAGGTATCAAGGGTATGTTTTGAGCCCTGCCGGAGTAAGGAGTATACGATATGGCAACTGAAGTATTGATGCCCAAGATGGGCCTGACCATGACGGAAGGCACCATCGAGGAATGGAAGTTCAAAGAGGGTGACACGGTCAAGAAAGGCGATATCCTGTTCTCCGTGGCCACCGATAAGCTGACCAACGACGTGGAATGCGATACCGACGGCGTTCTGCTGAAGATCCTCCTGCCGGAGGGTGAGACCGGCCCCTGCAAGAGCGTCATCGCCTATATCGGCGAGGCCGGCGAGGCCGTCCCCGGCGGCGCACCTGTGGCCGCCGCACCCGCTGTCGCTGCCGCGCCCGCGGCTGTCTCCGCGGCTGCCGCTTCCGCCGTCGCTGCGCCTGCCGCCAAGGCAAACCACGGCGCCTATGTGCTGGCGACCCCCCGCGCCAAGAAGCTGGCGAAGGACAAGGGCTATGACCTGCACGACATCCCCGGCACCGGCCCCGGCGGGGTTGTGGTGGCCAAGGATGTGGAGAGCTTCGTGGCCGGGCCCAAGACCAGTCCCATGGCGGCCAAGCTGGCTGCTGAGTTGGGCGTGGATACCTCCAAGCTGAATGTGCAGGGCCGCGTGATGAAGGCCGATGTGCTCTCTGCTGCCGGTGTGGGCGCACCCGCTGCCGCCGAGACAGCCGCCTGCGAGAGCTGCGAGAGCAATGACCTGCCGCCGGTAAAGGTGAACGCACTGCGCCGCAGCATCGCTGCCAATATGGCCGCATCTTGGACGACTTCTCCCCGCGTGACCTATACCCGTCCGGTGGATGCCAGCGCCATGAAGGAGCTGCGCAGCCGCCTGAAGGATACCCTGAAGGAGCAGGGGATCAAGCTGACCTTCAACCACATTCTGATGAAGGTGGCAGCCCAGACCCTGATGGAGTTCCCCGATGTGAACGCCAGCTTTGCCGACAATATGCTGACCCGTCACCGCCATGCCAATGTGGGTCTGGCGGTGGCCAAGGGCGACGGACTGATCGTGCCCAACGTCAAGAGCTGCGATACCAAGAGCCTGGCGCAGATCGCCAAGGAGACGGAGGCGCTGATCGAGGCCACCCGCTCCGGCAAACTTGGCATGGAGGATATGACCGGTGGTACGTTTACCATCTCCAGCCTGGGGCCCTACGGCATCACCAGCTTCTCGCCCATTATCAATCAGCCTGAGCTGGCGATCCTGGGCGTGTGCGACATGGTGGATACGCCTGTTGTCCGCAACGGCGAGATCGTGATCCGCCCCATGATGAACCTGAGCCTGACGGCCGATCACCGCGTGATCGACGGCGTGATGGCCGCCAAGTTCCTGAAGCGCATGGCAGAGCTTCTGGAGAATCCCTATCTGCTTCTGATCTGATACAGGGCGGGCGGGGGCAGACGCTCCCCGCCCGCTTACGCATCCTCTTATACCGGACTGAAACTAAGGAAAGGAAGTATTCCTATGGCAACCGAAGTATTGATGCCCAAGATGGGCCTGACCATGACGGAAGGCACCATCGAGGAGTGGAAATTCAAAGAGGGCGATACCGTCAAAAAGGGCGATATTCTGTTCTCCGTGGCCACCGATAAGCTGACCAACGACGTGGAGTGCGACACCGACGGCGTACTGCTGAAGATCCTCCTGCCGGAGGGTGAGACGGGCGCCTGCAAGAGCGTTATCGCCTACATCGGCGAGGCCGGCGAGGCCGTACCCGGCGCAGCCCCTGCCGCCGCCGCACCCGCGGCCGCTCCCGCCGCGGCTCCCGCTGCCGCCGCAGCCCCTGCTGCCGCGCCTGCGGGCAAGAAGACCGTCATCGTCATCGGCGGCGGCCCCGGCGGCTATGTGGCCGCCATCCGTGCCGCGCAGCTGGGCGCGGAGGTCACAGTGGTGGAGAAGCAGCATCTGGGCGGCACCTGCCTGAACGTGGGCTGCATCCCCACCAAGTGCCTGCTCCACAGCGCCGAACTGCTGGAGGATATCAAGAATCAGGGCAAGGAGATCGGTGTGGAGGTGGAAGGCGTTAAGGTCAACTTCCCCCAGGTCATCGCCCATAAGAACGCCATCAGCAAGCAGCTGACCAGCGGCGTGGCCGGTCTGCTGAAGCTGAACAAGGTGAAGAAGATCGACGGCGAGGCCGCCTTTGTGGGTGAAAAGCGCATCCGCGTCACCAAGCCCGACGGCTCCGCCGAGGAAATGACCGCCGATGCCATCATCGTGGCCACCGGCTCCGTCAACGCCGTGCCCCCCATTCCGGGTATCCGCGAGAACCCCAACTGCATCGATTCCACCGGCGCGCTGAGTCTGGAAAAGCTGCCGGAGAGCATGGTGGTCATCGGCGGCGGCGTCATCGGCCTCGAACTGGCCTGCGCCTACGCGGCCTTCGGTACCCGCATCACCGTGGTAGAGGCCATGGATCATATGCTGCCCATGCTGGACGGCGACCTGACGGCAGTGGGCGTGGCCCACATGAAGAAGATGGGCATCGCCTTCGCGCTGGAGTGCCCGGTGCAGGCTGTGGAGCCTTCCCCTGTGGGCGCGAAGGTTGTCTGCACCACCAAGAGCGGCGATACCGTTACATTTGAAGCGGAGAAGGTGCTGGTAGCTATCGGCCGCAAGGCCAACACGGCGTCTCTGGATCTGGAGGCCGGCGGCATCCGCAACGACCGCGGCCGTATTCTGGTCAACGACCGGATGCAGACCAACGTCCCCGGCGTCTACGCCATCGGCGACTGCGTGTTCGGTAAGGCACAGCTGGCCCACACCGCCTCCGCCATGGGCGAAGTGGCGGCGGAGAACATCATGGGTCACGACAGCACCTATGACGAGAGCACCAACCCCACCTGCGTATACATGGAGCCGGAGGCCGCTTCCGTCGGCCTGACGGAGGAGCAGTGCAAGGCCAAGGGCCTGGATTACAAGGTGGGCAAGTTCCCCATGAGCGCCAACGGCAAGGCCCTGATCATCAACGGCGGCGAGGGTCTGGTGAAGATCATCTCCGACGCCAAGTACGGCGAGGTGCTGGGCATGCACATCATCGGGCCGCGTGCCACCGACCTCATCTCCGAGGGCGCGCTGGCCATCCGTCTGGAGGCCACGGTGGACGAGCTGATCTCCACCATCCACTCCCATCCCACCGTCACCGAGACCATCCGTGAGGCTGCACTGAACGCCATGGGTCGTGCGATCCACACCAAGAACTGAACGGAGGCCGACTATGGAAGGTGTTATGCGCGGACTGGTCAAGGCCGTGGCCGCTCCCAGCGGTCTGGTCTACCACGATGATCTGCCCATTCCGCAGATCAAGGACGATGAAGTCCTCATCAAGGTACACTGCACCGCCATCTGCGGTTCGGATATCCATATCCTCGACTGGGACGAGTGGTCTAAAAAACGCATCAAGCCGCCGGTGACGCTGGGACATGAGACGTCCGGCGACATCGTGGCCGTGGGTAAGAACGTGACCGACCGCAAGGTGGGCGACCGCGTTTCCTGTGAAAGCCACATCCCCTGCGGCAAGTGCTATTTCTGCACCCACGGGATGCCTCATATCTGCAAGGACATCCAGCTGTTCGGCTGCACGCAGAACGGTGCCTTTGCCGAGTATGCCGCTATCCGCTCCGACTGCACGTTCCTGCTGCCGGACGATGTTTCCTATGAGGCTGCCTGTATGTTTGAGCCTATGGGCGCCGGTGTCCACGGTGTGGAGGCTGCGCAGGTAGAGGGAAAGACGGTGCTGGTAAGCGGCTGCGGACCCATCGGTATGACGGCGATCAGCGCCTGCAAGACCTTTGGCGCCACAAAGGTTTTTGCCTGCGACCTGCTGGACAGCCGTCTGGCAATCGCAAAGGATATGGGGGCGGACTATGTGTTCAACAGCGCGCAGGTCGACCTGCCGGCGGAGATCCTCCGCCTGACGGGCGGACTGGGAGCGGACGCCGCCATCGACATTACCGGCGCACAGGCCGCCATTAACGCCGACCTGAAGTGTCTGCGTGCCGCAGGGCGGATGGTCTGCGTGGGCCTACCCAGCGGTCCTGTGACATTGCAGGATATGACGGATGATCTGATCTACCGCGAGGTCACGCTTACCGGCGTGTCCGGGCGTCTGATCTGGGACACCTGGCGGGATTTTGCCAAGGTGATGAGCGGCCCGTACTACAAGCTGGATAAGATCATCGGCGGCCGGTATACGCTGGAGCAGTACGAGGATGCACTGGCGGCGATCCGGCAGGGCGTTCCGGGGAAGATGCTTCTCTACCCCGATGCAAGCAATATGTAAGGGTTGACAGGACGAACCCTTTCATATATAGTTGGCAAGTGTCTTTTTTCATTCAACGAATACTCTCCTCAAATCATGGATACGCACCGATGCCGCCAACCATCGGTGCGTATCCCTTGATTGGAAAGGTAAGGTTACGCATGGTCTATTATCTCGAAACACGATCCACCGACCCGTACTATAATCTGGCGTTTGAGGAATACGTCCTGACCCATCGCACAGAGGGCGACTACCTGCTGCTGTGGCAGAACGACAACACCGTGGTGGTGGGACGCAACCAGAACACGGCAGAGGAGATCAACGCCGACTTTGTGGAGGCGCACCATATCCGCGTGGTACGCCGCGGCACCGGCGGCGGCGCCGTGTACCACGATCTGGGCAATCTGAACTACTCCTTCATCACCGATGCGGGAGAGAAAGAAAAGCTGTCCTTTGCGCGCTTCACGGAGCCTGTGGTCAAGGCGCTGTGCGAGCTGGGGCTCTCCGCCTCCGCCAGCGGCCGCAACGACATACTGGTGGACGGCTGCAAGGTCTCCGGCACGGCCCAGCGGCTGAGCGGCGACCGCATCCTCCACCATGGTACGCTGCTGTTTGACTCCGACCCGTCTCTGGTGGCGGGGGCGCTGACTGTCCACCCGGAGAAGTTCCAGTCCAAGAGCGCCAAATCGGTGCGCGCCCGTATCGGCAATATCCGCAGCTTCCTCCGGGAGGACATGACCCTGCCCGCATTCTGGGAATACCTTCGCACGGCGCTTGCACAGGGCGCGTTTCAGGAGACGACCCTGACGGAGGAGGAATTGCGGGAGGTACAGCGCCTGCGGGATGAGAAATACGCCACATGGGACTGGAATTACGGCAAATCCCCGGCGTATGATATGGTGAACCACCGCCGCTTTGCCGGCGGTACGCTGGAGGTACACATGAACGTGCGGAGCGGCGTGATCCGGGAGATCGCCTTCTCCGGGGATTTCCTGTCCCGCCGGGAGCTGGCGCCGGTGACGGAGGCGCTGTGCGGCTGCGCCGTGGAGCCGGAAAGCGTTGACCGCGTGCTGCACCAATTCCCGCTGGAGGAGTACTTTGGTACCATCACGGCGGAGGAGGTGCGGGACACCGTCTGCAACAGAGGCGGCGTGGAATGAGCATTCGGGTAACGCTAAGCGCAAATGCCGGCGTGGCTATCGAGATCGGCGGTATCCGTATCTGGGTGGATGCGCTGCATGATGTGCAAGTGCCGGGTTTTTCGACCCTACGCGCCCAGCGCCTCCGACAGCTGTGGACGGCGGAGGCGTTTCAATCGCCGGATGTCATCGTATACACCCACTGTCACCCCGACCACTATTCGCAGCAGCTCACAGCGGAGGCGCACCTCCGTTGGCCGAAGGCACGTCTGATTCTGCCGCAGAAGGAGTTCGCGGAGCAGGAATTGGTGTCTGGCGATGAATATACAGCGGTGGTAGAAGATGTTGTACTGCATTTTTACCGCCTGCCTCACGAGAGCCAGCACTACACGATCGATGTGCCCCACTACGGATTGACCATCACCCACGGGACAGAGGCGATCCTGCTGCCGGGGGACTGTGCCGTGGCGTCACCGGCGCTATTGCCGTTGATCGCCAGACAGCACTTTCGCCTTGCACTGCTGAATTTTCCGTGGATCACCCTGCGGAAGGGCCGGGAATTTATCGAGCAGCATATACTTGCTGACCATATCATCGTTGACCATCTTCCGTTTGCGGAGGACGACACGGAGCATTTCCGCGCTGCAGCGGTGTCCGAAGCGGAGCGGCTGCGGAGCGGCTGCACACATATTTTGGACGATTTCCTGCAGGCGGCCACGATTCCGTGAGGCGAGTGGGGCTGCGCCGCGGCAGCCTGCTGCACTGGATATGCATGAAATAAGAATCCCCCTCCGGCTCGGAGGGGGAATTTTGCCGTTAAAGGGGAAATAAGGGAAAACTGAAATTTTGAGCATAAGAAAAACCTCGTAACCGGCATGGTTACGAGGTTTTCATCTGTCATATATCGCCTGTTATCTGCTGAGCGCAGTTTCAGTTGACTACAATTTGTAGTCAACTCACTGCCGCACCCTTCAGAAGGCCACTGATGATAGCTTTTGAATCCTCAGTGTTTCGCAGGCCGGCCTCCTATACGCTCATTCCACGATGAAATGCACTGCATGCAGCAAGCGGTGGTAGGCGCAACTGTCTACGGTGCATTCATCTTGCCTGGTGATGCAGCTATATATCATGCAGGCCCTTAGCTGCTGAATGTTGCGTACTTCCTTGGACGAGCAACACAGTGTGCATATGGCTTTGTTGGTGTAACCGGTGTAAGCCAAAAAAACCAGTATTTGCGCGCATTCTCAGAACTGAGGCAGCTTGGCGTGAAGCGAATCATGGTCATGATTGATGCAGATTACCGGGAGAAGAAAGAGGTGAAAAAATGGCGTGATTTTGTGGTGCAAGAAGGCGCAATAAACGGATTTGACATGGTTCCTGCTTCATGGAATCCAAAATACAAGGGGATTGACGACCTATATCTGCACATGAAAAGCAGTGCTGGCAACGAGGGAATCGGCATTCGGACTGGAAGGAATGTGTATTCTAACGAGGCTGCAACCCCTTGTATAAACCATTTCGCAAGAGGAAATACTTGGATTAAGGCAAGAGATGGAAAGAAAGCCGGACTGGCTGTCCGGCTTTCCTGTCCAAATTTATTGTAATAGGAGTGATTACTATTATGGAAATCAATGTTGACAAGGAAAAGAAGATGGTTGACATCTGGCTTACCAAGGCCGAGAAGAATGACGAAAAACTCAAAGAATCCCTGAAGGAAGTATATAAGAAGTACAGCGAGCAAAAGTACATGGTTGCTGTCTTCATGTCGGGAGAGCAGGATCTGTATGAGAATACGCGAGACCTGCTGCTTTACAATCGACGTCGTATGGCGGAAAAGGAAGTGCAAGCCGAGCGCATCGCACGTAGTGCGGTGTAGGTGTAAAGCGACCGGAGAAGGCAATAATTGCCTTCTCCGGCTTTCTTTTCCGTGTTGTTTTTTCACAGCACATGATGTACAATATTGTCTGTAAATAGTTTTATACGAGAGAATGTGATTGAAAACGGAGGAATATATGGGAATTTACTTCAATCGAGAGGTGGTGAGTTGGGATGACTGAACACATTGATATTGCCGGTTACTGCCGCATTTCAGTAGACGAAGAACTGGACCGGGATAATGTGTCCATCGAAAACCAAAAAGCGATCATCACCGACTTTGTCAAACATCGCTTTCCGGACAGTACATTGACATTCTACGAAGACCGCGATCGCTCCGGCTATACATTTGAGCAGCGGGAGGGCTATCAGGCCATGCGGCACGGACTGATGGATCACAAGTATGACGTTCTCATCGTCAAGGACTTCTCCCGATTCTCTCGCCGCAACAGCCGTGGCTTGGTGGAGCTGGAGGATCTGCGCGACGCAGGTGTCCGCATCATTTCCATCGGCGACGGCATTGACTTCCCCAATGATGACGATTGGCTGAAGATCCAATTTCAGTTCCTGATCAACGAGATGCCCGTGACGGATACCTCCAAAAAGGTTCGCAATGTTATCAAGCGGCGGCAGGCGGATGGTCAATGGATCTGTGCAGCACCGTATGGGTATCGTATCAACAAGTACAAGGAATTCGAGATCGTTCCTACGGAGGCAGACATTGTACGCCTTATCTTCAATCTCTACAACAACGAAGGGTGGGGCTACAAGCGAATCTCCAATCACCTTACAGAGCAGGGGATCCCAACCCCCAGAATGTCCGAGCAGATGCGGAAAGAGGCCGAAGGCGAAGCGTGTAAGCGCATAGCGAAGGCGACTTGGGCGATTGTGACGGTACAGGGGATTTTGGACAATGACTTCTATATTGGTACTCTGCGCCAGGGAAAATACACGCGGGTGAAGATCAATGGAAAAGAGGTAAAGCGAAACGATGGAGAGCATGTGGTCATTGAAAACCACCATCAGGCCATCATTGATTACCGCACCTTTGCCACGACCCGCGCATTACGGGAAAAACGTACCCGTTCCCACTATCGCGGAATAAAAAAATACGACAATTTCTACTCAGGTTATCTTGTTTGCGGAGATTGCGGTGCGCCGATGTTCTCCATGAGCAGAAACGATTTGAAGCCTGCCTATACATGCGGCACATATCATCGCAGAGGGCTTGCCGGCTGCACGTCTCACCATATTCGTGTGGACAAGCTGGATGAGCTCCTGAAGAAATATGTGCGTAAGGTGAAGGAATGCTCCGCGGAAATGCTTGCAAAACTAAATGAGGATCTGCGCCAGGAGGAAAGCAATGTGGTGGAGACAGAGCAGTCTGCGGACCATCTCGCTGAAATCCTGGAGGATCTGCGGGAGGAATTAAAAGCAACGAAGCGTCAGAGGATCCGCGACATCCTGAAGCATCCCGATCAGGAGTCGTTGCTTGAGGAGACATATGACGAGTTGGAAAGTGACCTCCAGAAAAGAATGGAAGGACTGACACACCAAATCGATTTGCTATCTGACAAGCGAAACACCATTATTCAGGTAAATCGAGCAGCAAAGACGGCGATGGATGTTTTTGACGATATCCTGAACAAGGAGAAGCTGGAGCGCAACGATCTGGAGCTGCTTGTAGATGAAATACGGGTCTTCGAAGACCGGCTTGAGTTAAAGCTGCAGCCGGATGTTGACAGCATTCTTCAATGCAGCACGATGGAGCGCACCATAAATTTTCCTGATGGCACGGGAGATATCTCATCTATTTCTATTGTCCAAAGTGCAAAACAGCGCCCAGACAAGGTCTTCCGTGCCAATGTCATCTGTAACGGGTCGCCCTCGCGGATACGCATGGTGCGGCGGATCTCCTTGGGGATGACGACACGTCCCAGATCGTCGATCCGGCGCACGATCCCGGTTGCTTTCATATATGAAATTCCTCCAGTCAAAGCAAATTTTACAAGTGTAGTATCCGCGCCGCGGGAAATGAATATGCACGAAGTGCCATTGACCATTTTTTGCCGTCAAAGCACCGCTCGCGGGATAGCGGCCATAAAAAGACCTCCGGTCGTCCGACCGGAGGTCTTGCACTTTTTCGCGTTTTTACAGTCTGCGTATTTTACGGCGCGTCCGGCGTATCCTCCGGCGGCGTGTGCTCCTGCGTCTGAGTGGAGGCGTCCTCCGTGATGGTGGGGATAAACGCCTTGGCCAGCCGCCCCTTGCCACGCTGCTTGATATAGAAGTACCCGATGGTGCTGAACACCACCGCGCCGATGAAATTGACGAACAGATCCGCCATGGTGTCGTACAGGCCGATATCCAGATACCCATCGAAGCCCAAGTCCTGCCCGTTGACGGCCACGGAATGGATGCCGTCGATGGTGACGGGAATGTTGCGGTTGGTGGGATCCAGCATGACGGAGGTGATGGACTGCACCACCGTGTCCTTCTGCATATCCATGTGGAACAGACGGTCCATGCCGAACTCGAAGAACTCCCACAGCACGCCGACGGTCATGGAGAAGCAGAACGCCGCCAGCGCCACATAGATGGGGGACAGCTCAAATTTGATGCGGCTGTTGCGGTTGAGAATGTCGATGAGGGCGAAGCCCGTGGCGGCGCAGAGAAAGCCCGTGGTGGTGTGGAGCATGGAGTCCCAATGGGGATAGGTGATGAAATAGCACTCCAGCTCGCCTAAGATCTCCGCCGCGAAGATGAACAGCAGGATGATGATCTCCAGCGTGGACGGCAGCTCAATGCCAAAGTTCTGCTGGATGAAAAAGGGCAGAATGAACAGTGCCAGCACCAGCAAGCAGATGAACGCGCTCTCGTACTCGCCCCGGATGACGGAGGACACCAGCGTGGCCAGTACGATAAGACGCAGCACCAGATAGACGGTGAACACCGCCGGCTGACGGCGGATGGTACCCCGCAGGTCACGAGGGCGGGGGAAGGGCTTACGGTGTTTCTTCATGGTGTTCCTCCTTTTTTTCGGAATGGCACGACGGACACGAGCTGCCGCATTTCTCGCAGCCGCGGCAGTTACCGCAGCAGTTCTTTCGGTTCCGAACGGCGGTGCGGAGGGCGAAGAACAGCGCGATCCCGATCGCCGCGAGGATAAGAATATCCCAGATATTCATAGCAGCAGCCCGATGCCGTGGGTCACAAAGGCTGCCACCCACGCGATGAGGCACTGCCACAGGGCAAGGCCCACCGCCCATTTGCCGCCCAGCTCACGCCGGACGGAGGCCACCGCCGCGATGCACGGCGTGTACAGCAGGCTGAACACCAGCAAGGACGCCGCCGCCAGCGGCGACAGCAGGGTGGCGATGCTGCCGCCGAACAGCACCTCCAGCGTGGCCACCACGCTCTCCTTGGCCATGAAGCCGCTGAGGAGCGCGGTGCAGATGCGCCAGTCGCCAAGGCCCAGCGGCGCGAACAGCGGCACCAGAACACCGGCCACCATGGCCAGCATACTGTCCGCCGAGTCGGACACCATGTTCAGGTGCAGGTCGAAGCTCTGGAGGAACCACACCACCACCGTGGCGATGAGGATGACGGAGAAGGCGCGCTGTAAAAAGTCCTTGGCCTTTTCCCACAGAAGCTGCGCCACGTTCTTGATGCTGGGCAGGCGGTAGTTGGGCAGCTCCATCACAAAGGGGATGGGCTCGCCCCGGAACAGCGTATCCTTATAGAGAAGCGCCGCCAGGATACCCACCAGAATACCCAGCAGGTACAGACCCGCCATAATGAGGCCGCCCTTGCCGGGGAAGAACACGCTGACGAAGAAGGAGTAGATGGGCAGCTTGGCGGTGCAGCTCATGAACGGCGTCAGCAGGATAGTCATTTTCCGATCCCGCTCACTGGTCAGGGTGCGTGTGGCCATCACCGCCGGCACGGTGCAGCCGAAGCCGATGAGCATGGGGACGATGCTCTTGCCGGACAGACCGATCTTGCGCAGCAGCTTGTCCATGACGAAGGCCACGCGGGCGATGTAGCCGCTGTCCTCCATGAGGGACAGGAAGAAAAACAGCGTCACGATAATGGGCAGGAAGCTCAGCACGCTGCCTACGCCGGTGAAGATGCCGTCGATGACCAGACTGTGGATGACGGGGTTCACCCCCATGCCCGTCAGGGCGCCGTCCGTCAGGGCGGACAGCTTGTCGATGCCCATCGCCAGCAGAGTTTGGAGCCACTTGCCGATGACGTTGAACGTCAGATAGAACACCAGCACCATGATGCCGATGAAGCAGGGGATGGCGGTGTGCCGCCCGGTGAGGATGCGGTCGATCTTCTCGCTGCGGATGCGCTCCCGGCTCTCCCGGGGCTTGATGACCGTCTGCTCGCACAGCCGCTCGATGAAGTCAAAGCGCATATCCGCGATGGCGGCGCTGCGATCCAGACCGCGCTCCGTCTCCATCTGCCGGACGATATGCTCCAGCATCTCCTGCTCATTCTCGTCCAGCGCCAGCTGCTCCAGAATAAGGGGGTCGCCCTCAATGGCCTTGGTAGCGGCGAAGCGCACCGGCAGACCTGCCTGCTCGGCGTGATCCTCGATGAGATGCACCACCGCGTGGATGCAGCGGTGGACGGCGCCGCCGTGGTCGTCCCGGTCGCAGAAATCCTGCTTCAGCGGCGGCTCCTGATACTTGGCAATGTGGATAGCGTGGCGGATCAGCTCGTCCACGCCCTCGTTCTTGGCAGCGGAGATGGGAACCACCGGTACGCCCAGCATGGACTCCATGGCATTGATGTCGATGGAGCCCTGATTGCCCACCAGCTCGTCCATCATGTTCAGCGCCACCACCATGGGGATGCCCATCTCCAGAAGCTGCATGGTCAGGTACAGGTTTCGCTCGATATTGGTGGCGTCCACGATATTGATGATGGCCTTGGGCTTATCCTGCAAAACGAAGTTCCGGGATACGATCTCCTCGCTGCTGAAGGGGGACATGGAGTAGATGCCCGGCAGGTCGGTGACCTCCGTGTCGGGATACCCCCGGATGACGCCGGATTTCCGGTCCACCGTAACGCCGGGGAAGTTGCCCACGTGCTGCTTGGAGCCGGTGAGCTGGTTGAACAGGGTGGTCTTGCCGCAGTTCTGGTTGCCCACCAGCGCGTAGGTCAGGACGGTGCCGTCCGGCAGGGGATGCTCCCCCGCCTTGCTGTGGTACTTGCCGCTTTCACCCAGACCGGGGTGATCCGGGTCGCGGGCGCGGTCTACGCCGACATGGCTGCGGCTGCGCTGCCCGATGGGCTCGATCTCGATCTGATCGGCCTCCGCCAGGCGCAGCGTCAGCTCGTAGCCGTGTACCTGCACCTCCATAGGGTCGCCCATGGGGGCCAGCTTCACCACCGTCACCTCCGCGCCGGGGATCATGCCCATATCCAGAAAATGCTGGCGCAGCGCACCCTCGCCGCCCACCTGGCGGATCACGGCGCTTTTACCGATCTCTAATTCCTTCAGTGTCATGTGTTTTCGCATCCTCTCATAGATCTTGCTGGTGCATCCACACATCCATGACCAGACGGTGGGGCAGGAGCTTGGCAAGCCCGGACTGGAACCGGGCGATGAATCCGTATTTACACACGTCCCGCTTTCGCTTGGCGTCCCGCCATGTGCGGCGGACGATGTCGGCGGGGTCGTACATGGCCACATACTTTTTCACCACCGGCGTCTCCCCATCGGCCACAGCGCGGTCGAAAAAGGCGGTCTTTGTCCAGAAAGGGCACACCGCCATCACGGCGATGCCGCGGCTGCGCAGCTCCCGATTCAGCGCACGGCTGAAGCTGAGGACGAACGCTTTGGTGGCGCCGTAGATGTTGATGTAGGGGATGGGCTGGAACGCGGCGACGGAGGCAATATTGATGATCTGCCCGCCCTGCGGCATATAGGGAACGGTAAGCTGGCACATGGCTACCACCGCCTGACAGTTCAGGTCGGTCATGTTCAGGTTCACGTCCAGCGGCGTGTCCATCACGGCACGGAACTTACCGAAGCCGCTGGCGTTCAGCAGCAGTCCCACCTCCACCGGCTCTGCGGCCAGCGCCTCGGCATAGGCGGCGAAGCTGCGGCGGTCCGTCAGATCCAGCGCCAGCGGGCGGATGGGGAAGGGGACGGTCTTTCGCAGGGCCTCCAGCTCCGGGGCGCGGCGTGCGATGACCCACACCTCATCGAACGCGCCGTATTGCTCTATGGTTTCGGCAAAGCGCCGGCCCATGCCGCTGGACGCGCCGGTGATGACAGCGATCTTCTTCATATCTACCTCCGCAAATCCGATTTATCGCGCCCATTATAGCATTTGACGGGGGATAGGACAAGAAATAGTATAAAAAAAGTCCACCGTAATTCCATAAAAATTACGGTGGACTTTTGGCGGAGATGGAGAGATTCGAACTCTCGCGCGCTGTTTAGGCACCTACCGCATTTCGAGTCTTTTATGCAACTGTGACGGGGGTGTCCGTTTTGGGGTCGTTTCTGTAAGCCCCGTACCCGCCGAAAGCCGCTTGAAATCAGGCTTTTTCGCCTGGAAAGCCTTGCGGGGCAGGCTTTTTTGAAAGTGGGTTCAAATCGGCATTTTTTCCGATTTTGGAGAGAAATGCGGGAAGATAGGAGAGAAAAATCGGGAGACGGCCATACACCGCAGAATAGAGCTTCCAACCGACGAAAATCTATTTTTGAGGTGTTACAAATGGATGTATTTCCCGTCAACTGGGACAGCGTTCCCGAGGTGATGAACAAGGAGCAATTCTTCCGAATATGCCACATCAGCAAGTCCACGGCGCTGCACCTGCTCAAAAGCGGCAAGGTGCCCTGCGAGTGGTCGGGTAAGAAAACCCGGTGCTATAAAATCCGAAAAGAGGATGTGAAAGCGTATTTGGAGGAGCGGGCGATTTTTCCTGAACTCTACTCTGCACCGAAGGGCTGGTACGGCACCCACTATGTGGCGAGGCTCTCCAAGGAGCTGCCCGAGGACACGCTGCGGCAGATGCACGGCTACTATGAAAAGCTGCTGCGCAAATACCCGGATGTGGTCACGGTAAAGGATGTGGTGACCCTGACCGGTTACACCCTGACCACCGTCCACAACTGGTGCAGCCGGGGTTCGTTGAAAGCCTTTCAGAAGGGATTGAAATTCTGCATCCCGAAAATTTTTCTCGTGGACTTCTTTTGCTCCCTGACCTTTCGCTCCATCACCCGCAAAAGCCTCTGGCATATCCAGACGCTGAACGAGTTCAGCAGGAAGATGAAGCGGAAGTGATCTTTGCAACGATTTAAGGGCATTTGCAAAGTTCGTTGTAAAAAGTGTGCCCGCACAGCAAAAGTTCGCTGCATTTTTTGTGGATACAAGGTGGGGGCCTGTTGCAGATGTACGGAATTGCCCCGTTCGGGCCAAAATACAGGTGCATCGTATTTTGGCCTAAAGCCTATAACCTGTCACAATATCGTACTGACCTTGCGATTCTGAAATTCGCACACTCGCACCTGCCTTTCGGTTTTGGTAGACTGTAACCGAAAGGCGGGTGCATTTTGCATTGCAGACCTGCCAGGGAAATTTTGAATGGGAGGATCACATATGAAATCGCTATTTGAGCAGCTGGGCGGCACTTACACAAGGCAGGGCGACTATTGCCTACCCAATGTTTGCTTACCGCCCGAAGGAGAACGGCCTATCGGCATTTACGGCCAGCGGCGGCGAGTTTATCTGAAGAAGCATCATCGGGTATTGTATTTCAACCTGCTGACCGCCGGGGTGCTGGATGGGCACCTCGCAGACATCGAGGAGCAGGCGCAGGAACTCTTTCTTCGGTTGGTAGAACAATACGCAGATGCCGAGGGTGTGACGGAGGCCTTGAAAGCCGATGACCCGATGGCGTGGGTGCGAAAGATGAACGGCATCCGACATCGGGCAAATGAGGTCGTAATGCAGGAAATTGTATACGGATGATGAGCAAGCGGAGGTCGATGACCTCCGCTTGTTTTGTGTGCAGAAAAGAACAATGCTGTTTTTAAACGGCATTGTTCCGAACTTTGTTGACATTATTCTTTTATTCGGGTATAATGTACTTGTGATTTTATGCGTGGAGGTATCCCCTATGGCTGAAATGATCTCGGTAAGAGAAGCAGCAATGCGCTGGAATATAACGGAGCGGAGAGTTGCGACGCTCTGCAAGAATGGGAGAATTGCCGGTGCGAAAAAGCAGGGCAATCGTTGGATGATCCCCGCTGATACGCAGAAGCCGGCGGATCAGCGGCTCAAGACGGGCGCTTTCCGCAAGACGGAGCGCGCGCCGAAGCTGCCCCTGCCCATCGGCGTGTCCAACTACTGCCTTGCCTCGTCGGAATACTATTATATCGACAAGACGATGATGATCAAGGACTTCATTGACGAGCGTCCGATGGTGACGCTGTTCACTCGTCCCCGCCGCTTCGGCAAGACGCTGAATATGGATATGCTGCGTACTTATTTTGAAAAGAGCGACAAGGATACCTCCGTCTATTTCCGGGACAAGAAGATCTGGGCCTGCGGCCAGAAATACCGGGATTATCAGGGCAAGTACCCTGTGATCTTCCTGACCTTCAAGGATGTGAAGTTTGATACTTGGGAGGAGACCTTTGCGGCCATTCGGGATATTTTCGCAAAGGAGACCCGGCGGCACAAAGAACTGCTGGCCAGCGATAAGTGCGACGAGTACAGCAAGAAGACCTATGAAAAGCTGGCAGACGGCAAGGTCAACGAGGTGGAGTTGGCTTCTGCACTGCTGGACCTGTCCGCTATGCTGCACAAGCACTATGGCACTGCGCCCATTATCATCATCGACGAGTACGACACCCCCATCCAGCAGGGCTATCAGAAGGACTATTACGACAAGGTCATCCGGTTTATGCGGAACCTGTTTTCCGGCGGGTTCAAGGATAATCAGCACCTGTCCTTCGGCTTCCTCACCGGCATTCTGCGGGTGGCCAAGGAGAGCATCTTCAGCGGGATGAACAACCTGTCCATCAACTCCGTGCTGGACAACAAATACAGCGCCTACTTCGGCTTCACCGCCGACGAGGTGATGGAGATGGCGGAATATTACGGCGCTGCCGATAAGTACGACGAAATTTGCCAGTGGTACGACGGCTACCGCTTCGGCAAGACGGAGATTTTCAACCCGTGGTCGGTGGTCAACTACTTCAGCAACGAGTGTGAGCCGAGGCCCTTTTGGGTCTCCACTGGCAGCAACGATATTATCGGGGAAGTGCTTGCCCAGGCGGATGAGGAGATTTATAACCGTCTGACCTCCCTGGTCAACGGCGAGACCTTCACCACCTTCATCGACACCGGCGTGATCTATCCGCAGATCAAGAGCAATCCCTCCACCATTTACAGTTTCCTGCTGGTGACCGGCTATCTGAAGGCACTGAAAACCACGCCCTCCTTCAGCGGCGATTTTATGTGCGAGGTTTCCCTGCCAAACCGGGAGATTTCTCTGGTGTATAACAAGGAGATTTTGCAGCGGCTGGAGAATCTGATCCCGCCGTCCACGGCGATTTCTGTTCAGGAGGCCATCTTCTCCGGCGATAACGCACGGCTGAAAGCGCAGATTCAGACGCTGCTGACCCAGTCGGTCAGCTCCTTCGATACTGCCGGGGAGAATTTCTACCACGGCTTTATGCTGGGACTGTGCGCCCTGCTGGGCGGCGCTTTCGTGACCTCCAACCGGGAATCCGGCGACGGGCGCTATGACATTCAGCTGAAGCCCACGCAAAAGGGCCTTCCGGGTATCCTGATTGAGCTGAAAGCGGAGAAAAATTGCAGCGACGAAAAGCTGAAAAAGCTGTCCGAGACGGCCTTGCAGCAGATCAACGACAAGAAATACGAAACCGAGCTGACGACCGCCGGGGTCAGGACGATTTATAAATACGGCGTGGCCTTCAGCGGTAAAAAGGTCGAAGTGGCAGTCGGATGAGGAGTGAGAATTCCAAAGTATCAAATTGATACTTTGCGAAATCCCAAAGTGCCAAATTGGCACTTTGGAGATGTGCTTATATCAAACGCTAAATGAATTAACAAAAATCGAGGGAGACTGCTTATGAAATCACATTTTGATTTTCTGAATCGATACTGGCCTGCATTGGCACAGATCGGCGCAACCGCAGAAACCTATGTCTATTCTGATCCCAATGCCTGTATCTATAAACTCGGAATGTTTGCCGAGCGCTTAGTGCAGGAGATCCTTGTCTTTGAGCACATTGCGGAGCCGGCTGTTGACAACACCCACGCAAATCGAATTCGCATTTTGAAGCGAGCCGGTTTATTGCCGCACGAAATTGACAACACGCTATATGTTCTTCGCAAGACAAGAAACTCGGCAGTACATATAGGTACGGACTCCGTGGATGAAGCAAAGACATTGCTATCCTTGACATACAATCTTGCTGTTTGGTTTATGGAAACCTATGGAGACTGGGGATATATTGCGCCTGAGTTCGTTATGCCGAGCGAGACCACGCGCGAAGATTTGGAATCTGTTATTGCCGAGCAGGAAAGGAAAATCGAGGAATTGACGAAGCAACTGGCCGTGGTCAAGACCGCCGCTTCGGGCAAAACGCAGAAGGAGCGCGCAAGGCGGTCAGAATCTGTTTCCGCTATGATGAATTGGAATGAGGCGCAGACCAGATGCTTGATTGACGAGCAGCTTCGTCTTTCTGGTTGGGAAGCTGATACGCAGAACCTGCGCTACAGCAAAGGAACGCGTCCTGTAAAGGGAAGAAATATTGCCATCAGCGAATGGCCTACCAATTCGGCCTTTTACAAAAACGGGTATGCGGATTATGCATTCTTCGTTGGCGAGAAGCTCGTAGCATTGATGGATGCAAAAAAGATGTCGGAAGATGTGGCATCTACCATCGATGTGCAGGTAAAGGACTATGCTGCACATATTAAGCCGGAGGATATTCCACATACGGTTGGAAACTGGAATGGTTATCAGGTCCCCTTCCTCTTTGCTTCAAATGGCAGGGCATATTTAGAGCAGCTGCGGACGAAGTCTGGTATTTGGTTTTTGGATGTCAGGGAACAGGAAAATCAACCGTATCCTATTCGGAACTGGTTTAGCCCAAGTGACCTGATGGAAAAACTTGGTCAGAATACAGCGGCGGCCAATCAGGCGCTGGCTACAGCAGATAATTCGTTTATGACAGATCCTAATGGGTTGAATCTGCGCGACTACCAGATCAAGGCCATTGATAAGGCAACAGAGGCAATCGTTGACGGCAAGAGAACGGCCTTGCTCGCAATGGCCACCGGAACGGGCAAAACCCGTACTGTTTTGGGACTTATCTACAAGATGCTGGAATCCAAGCGTTTCCGTCGTATTCTTTTCCTTGTGGATCGAGTGTCCCTCGGTGAGCAGGCAATGGACACCTTCAAAGATGTCAAGCTGAAGGAACTGCTGACGCTGGACAAAATATATGAGATCAAAGCGATCGATGACAACATCATCAATCTGGAAACCAAGGTCAGCATTTCAACGGTGCAGGGGCTTTTGAAACGCACGATTCTGGCAGAAGAACCGGATTTGATGCCCGGTGCATTTGATTTGATTATTGTGGACGAAGCCCACCGAGGCTATATTCTTGACCGTGAAATGACGGAAGAAGAAATCCTCTACGATAATCAGGATGATTATATGAGCAAGTACAAGCAGGTTATCGAGTATTTCGATGCGGTGAAAGTTGCCTTGACTGCTACGCCCGCCCTGCACACGACCGAGATTTTCGGGGAGCCGGTCTATACCTACAGCTACCGTGAGGCGGTTATCGATGGCTGGCTGGTGGATCACGATCCTCCGTATCTGATTAATACGGATTTCATTGAAAATGACGCACAGTTCAAGAAGGGTGAAACCTTGGCGCAATATGACCCCAACACCAATGAACTTTTGAACGGTGCAGTTTTGGACGATGAAATGGATTTCGATGTGTCGGAGTTCAACCGCAAAATTGTTCTGCCGGATCACACTCGCAAAGTATTGGAAGAGGTGTCGACCTACCTGAATCCGGAAAGTGGAGAAAAGACGCTGATTTTTGCGGTGAATGATGCACACGCTGACCGTATTGTGGATACGCTCCGAGAAATTTACAAGCCCTATGGCATTTCCAATGATGCCATTATGAAAATCACGGGCAAAACTGCCGGCGGCAACAAAAAGAAGATTTTGCAGGTGATCAAGCAGTTCAAAAACAACCAGTACCCCAACATTGCCGTAACAGTCGACCTGCTGACTACCGGAATCGATGTGCCGGCAATTTGCAATTTGGTGTTTATGCGCAAGATCAACAGCCGGATCCTCTTTGAGCAGATGCTGGGACGCGCTACTCGCCTTTGCCCGGAAATCGGAAAGACTCACTTCAATATCTTCGATGCAGTTCGCGTGTACGAGGACTTGGATGACACTTCCAATATGAAGTCAGTCTCCGTCAGCAAATCAATGGCTGAATTGTTGGAGGATTTGTTCCGTCCGGGTGAGGTCAGCAAGCAGCCTGTCAAAGATCGCATTTTGGCAAGATTGCAGCGTAAGGGCAACAATCTGACCGATGAGCAAAAGTATGATGTATCCGAGCGTTTAGGCGGAGAAACAATTCGGGAATATGCGAAGGAATTGAAAAGCTGTACAGAGGAAGCTTTTGTGCGACGCTGCCGGGAGGATAAGGATTTCCTGCTTTGGTTTGACAACCTGAAGGGCAAAAAGCGCGGACATTACTATTCCGAAAAGGAAGATACTCTTTTGGAAACGACCCGCGGCTATGGTGACACGGAAAAACCGCAGGACTATCTGGACTCTTTTGTGGCCTATGTTAATGAGAACAAAGACCGTATCGAAGCGATCCGCATAGCCTGCACCCGCCCCAGCGATATGACTCGGGCGCAGCTTCGGGAGTTAAAGCTGGAACTGGATAAGGAGAATTTCACCGAGAGCAGCTTGAATGAAGCGGCCAGTGCGGTGAGCAATGAACGGATCGTGGCAGACATTATCGCCTTTGTTCGTCGGGCTGTACTTAAAACGCCGCTGGTGAACCACGATGACCGCGTGAAAATGGCCTTTTCTAAACTGATTTCGGCGCATCACTTTAACAAAATGCAGCTGGATCTGCTGGAAAAGATCAAGGTATATATGCTTCACGAGAGCATTCTCAATACCGAGACCTTTGAGGCACCGGCGTTCAAGATGGATGGCGGTTTCGCACGCTTTAACAAGAAGTTTGGCGGGCAGCTTGCGGAGATCATCCGCGAGATCAACACTTATATTTACGAAGGAGCAGCTTAAATGAGCACGCAAGATATTGTACAGAAACTTTGGAACCTCTGTAATGTGCTGCGGGATGACGGTATTACTTATCACCAGTATGTGACAGAACTGACCTACATTCTGTTTTTGAAAATGGCCGATGAGACCGGTGCAGATAAGGATATTCCCGAAGCATATCGTTGGGGCTCTTTGACCAGCCGTTCCGGCATTGACCTGAAAAAGCACTACTATACGCTGCTCAGCAAGCTGGGCGAAGAATCCGTTGGACGCGTGGCACAGATTTACGCCAACGCATCCTCCAGCATCGAGGAGCCGAAAAACCTCGAAAAAATCATCACGGAGATTGATAAGCTGGACTGGTATGAGGCCAAAGAGGAAGGTCTGGGCGATCTGTATGAAGGTCTTCTGGAGAAAAACGCCAATGAGAAGAAGTCCGGTGCCGGTCAGTATTTTACCCCTCGTGTGCTGATCGATGTGATGACGGAGCTCATCAAACCCCAGCTGGGCGACAAGTGCTTTGACCCGGCCTGCGGTACTTTTGGCTTTATGATTGCAGCCAACCGCTATGTCAATGCGCATAACGATATGTATGCACTCTCTGACCGTCAGGCAGATTTCCAGCAGAACAAAGCGTTCAACGGCGTGGAGTTGGTGCACGAAACTCACCGTTTGGCATTGATGAACGCCTATCTGCACAATATGAATGCTAACATCACATTGGGGGATTCCCTCGCACAAAGCGCCAAGGGATTGAAAGATTTTGATGTCATTCTGACCAATCCGCCCTTTGGCACAAAAAAGGGCGGTGAGCGCGCCACCAGAGATGATATTTCTTTCCAGACTTCAAACAAACAGCTGAACTTTTTGCAGGTGATCTATCGCAGCCTGAAGGCGGACGGCAAGGCCCGCTGCGCCGTGGTACTGCCGGATAATGTGTTGTTTGCTGCCGGTGACGGTGCCAGCGTGCGCCGGGAACTGATGAATTTCTGCAATCTGCATACCATTCTGCGTCTGCCCACAGGCATTTTCTATGCACAGGGCGTCAAGACCAATGTGCTGTTCTTTACCCGCGGGACAACCGAGCAGGATAACACCACCGAGGTTGCATTCTACGATATGCGCACCAATATGGACAGCTTTGGTAAGACCCGGCAGCTGCGTAAGAGTGACTTTGATGAATTCGTGGCAGGGTATGAAGACCCGTCCAAGCGCACCGGCGAGCGCTGGAGCAGATTCACTCGTGAGGAGATCGCCAAGAATCCGGACGATAGTCTTGACCTTGGCTTGATTCGCGACGACTCCATCGTGGATTATGATGATCTTCCTGACCCTGTAGAAAGCGGCGAGGAAGCGATTGCAAATTTAGAGGAAGCGGTCGATCTGCTGAAAAGTGTTGTGCGTGAGCTTCGTGCTCTGGCGGAGGAAAAGTGATGGCAAGAGCAAAAAAAGAAGCCGCCCTCACGCCCGAAGAGCGTTTGCAGGCAGCCTTGGTGCCGGATTGGGAGTGGCCGTATAAGTTGCCGAAGAATTGGTGTTGGACAAGGATTGGAAATTATGTTGACTATGTAACGGATTATGTGGCAAACGGAAGCTTTGCGAGCCTGAAAGCAAATGTCAGCATTTTCAAAGACGAAAACTATGCTTTGATGGTTAAAACGCAGGATTTTGCAAATGGCTTTACAAAGTCACTAACCTACACAGACAAACACGGATATGATTTCCTTTCAAAATCAACACTACACGGTGGAGAACTAATATTAAGCAATATTGGTTCAGTAGGAAAGGTTTTTCGTGTTCCTTATTTTGATCGGCCAATGACACTTGCGTCAAATTCTGTGATGGTAAAGTGTTATAACAGTCGTGATTATGATTGGATGTACTATTTCTTGTTATCTCCCATCGGTTTTGAAGAGTTGAAATCCATTACAACTGGTACGGCCGTTCCGAAATTTAACAAAACGGATTTGAAAACCATCCCGTTACCGGTTCCCCCTTTAGCCGAGCAGCAGCGCATTGTTGACCGCATCGAAAGCCTGTTTGCCAAGCTGGATGAGGCCAAGGAAAAGGCACAGGCCGTGGTGGATAGCTTTGAAACCCGCAAAGCCGCTATTCTTCATAAGGCTTTTACAGGGGAACTTACTGCAAAATGGCGGAGGACACACGGGCTGTTGCTTGATACTTGGAAAGAAGTAGCAGCGGATTCCCTCTTTGAATATGTAACGAGCGGTTCTCGTGGATGGGCTAAGTATTACGATGAATCGGGGGCTGTATTCATTCGGATGGGCAACCTTGACCACGGGACGATCGAATTGGATTTCTCTGACATTCAGCATGTGAAACTTCCGAACAAGGCTGAAGGGCAGCGAAGTCGCATCCGTAAAAATGACATTCTCATTTCTATTACAGCCGATGTGGGAATGGTGGGATTGGTTCGCAATGATGATTTCGAGGGATATATAAATCAGCATATTGCATTGGCAAGACCCGTCATGAGTGAGAGTGCTGAATTTATTGCGTGGTATCTTGTATCTGATATTGGCTTGAAACAAATGCAGGAAAAGCAGCGAGGGGCTACAAAAGTTGGGCTCAGCTTGAATGACATTCGTGCATTACAATTAAAAATACCGCTTATCGAAGAACAGAACGAGATCTTGAAAGTCATTAAGATGTGGATAGGAAAAGAACAGCAGTCCCAAGAAGCCGCCGAAGCAGTCCTTGACCAGATCGACCTGATGAAGAAATCCATTCTCGCCCGTGCCTTTCGCGGTGAACTGGGTACGAATGACCCAAGCGAGGAGAGCGCGGTGGAATTGCTGAAGCGAACCATTTTATAAAAGAAAGAGGTGGTATTGTGCGTAGATTTATCTATCTTGATACAGACACCCTCAACTCCTATTTGGCGCAAATATTTGACGGTCTAATTCAGTCACAGGAAATGGAAAAAAGCGCGGGCAAAAAGAAGGAAAAGCAAAACCATTTTGGCAGTAATCTCGGAAGTCAAATTGCATTCAAGCTTTTTGGAAAAGGCATAGATGCAAATGCGCAAGCCACTTATGAACATCTAAAGACTGTCGCAAATGATGAAATGGTCAGAGATGTTCAAACTAAAATAATGCACGATAATGCTTTTGATGAGTTTGCATCTTACTTAAGCGAGAATGGCCTTCTAGGCGGAGCGAACATAGGAAATTTTATTTCAGTTGAAGACGAATTCTATATTTTCGACATTGCATTTTTTCAAAAAATGTTTGCCGAAGGTGGATTCGTATCTGAACTGAAAGAAATTCAAAAGGTTTCTATTCAAAAGGAAGCGGAGCAACAAGTACAGGGACTTAACCGCGGACAGCAGAGAAGCAAAACTCTGCAAAAGCAAGTTCGGGATATTGTTGACGCTGCTACTTCTAAAAACGAGGAAGAGTATAAGCCGGCAGAGGCGTTGATTAATATGCTTGCCTCCATAATCCCTTATCCGCAGATTCTATGCATATCAAATTATCTTGTTGTTCTTAATGAGAAATATTTGCGCGATAATATTTCGACAGCTGCGTTCAAATATGGAGGAAAAGTTAAAGTGGTTGGCTACATAACTAACAAGGTTATGGCACAAAGCAATACGCATACTTCAGCTTTTGCGGAGATAGGCGCTTCCATTAATGCACTTATGAAAATTTTCTTTGAGAATGCAGATGAAATGTTTGTTGTTCATCCGGTTGCGATTTACTACGATAAGTAATTGCAACTTACCGATATGCAGCGATAATCGTGCATACTTGTTGAAAGCAAGAACAGAAATGAGGGATGATAGTGCTGGATCAGACAAATGCAAATATTGAAAGACATATCAAAACCCACACAGAGCGTTCCGATGATGACCGTGCGGCAGTATCTGTTTTGGAGACATTTCTTCGTTCAAATGGGAGAATCAACACTTCTTTTGCATCAGATGATAAGTGGCCCAATCACGATGGCACTTTCGAGTTTGTTCCCGACCCTGACATTTCTAGGCGGCCCAAGCAGACTTTCTATGTCCAAATAAAGGGAACACGCAATTATACTGAGCGCGAGGGTGCTATTAAGTACACACTAAAAGATCTCGCTTTTCCCGCTTTTATATGTGGCAGAGTATCCCTTGATCCGGGAATTCTGTTTGTGATTCTCAATCCCGCTGAACGCGGAGATGAGAGAGTTTTTTGGAAGTATATGTCGCCCAGTTTTCTCAACAGTATTGATTTTGCAAAAGACAGTATAACCGTCAGTTTTTCACCGGAAGAGGAAATCTTGAACAATGAAGAAAGCGTTTTAGCTTTTTGCGAGAGGTTAGAAGAAATTGTCGAGCGGCATTCCTTTGTAAACCAATTGGAAAGGCATAGTTATTCTTTTGAAGAAGCTAAGCGAATCGTTGAGACCTGTGATACGGAAATCACGGAAAGCATCGACAATTTAAGCATTCTAAATAAGAGCCGCGACAACATTTCACGGAGAATTCTGACAAGATTGAACGATCTATGCATTTCAGCTTTACTGCTGAATGCGATGAAAGACGGCTATCAAAGTCCCAACGCCGGCTTTGCGTGGGAATACTCACTCTTAAGGGCAAATACAAAGTACTTAGGGAATTTTTACCGAGGATTGCAATATATCGGACGCCGGATCCCCGAGGAAGGCCAAGCAGAGCGGCTGATGCTGAAGTACTACAGCTTTATGTGGCAGATCCGTCAATCACTCTACGAAAACTACGGCATCACCGTGCTTCAGAACTTGGAAAAGTTTCAGGAATATACCGGAACCGATGAACAGGATAAACAATACTATGAGTTGGTGGCGAATGCTTTCTCAACCCCCAAAACCGAGCAGAAACATAACAGCAATACGAGGTTTTATATTCAGAAAAGGACGCCGTTTTATGTTGGTAAAGAGCGTTATTTTGAGGTAACACTGCAGCAAGCGGACATCTATGCGTCAAAGTATAACCGAATTACAGCATATACCAAACTTGACATTTCTACAGGCTATTCTGTACAAATCGACTATGTCCCATCATTCATTAATCTCTGGGGTGTCGATACAGAAATTAAAATTATCACAGCTTGGCGTGTTTCGGTAGATCCCAAATGCTTGAACAAGCTTGGAAAGATACTTAATATGCGCCTTCAGCTTTCTTCAAAATATGGAGAATATGATGCCCTGATGAGATTCCTAACAGAAACAGGTATGGATTTTCTGGAAATGATTGATCTTCGGGAGATACATTTCTCGCATTTTTTGGAGTCGGTTTACAATAAAACAAACACCTCTTATTTCAAAGATGTCTTACAGCAGTTGCGGGATAACTATTCTACAGGTTCAACACGCTTCGGACGATATACAGTTCGATATCTGTTACTGAATCTGCGCGAAGATCTTTTGGAACGCGTTATGCCGTCTCAGTTTAATCCGCAATGGAAATGCAGGGATTTATACCTATCTAAAAAATGCTTTCCGTTTGAGCGTAACCCACTTGCTTCTGATTTAGCAGACAGTAAAACAAGTCAACTAAGTCAAGCCAAGTACTTAGCCAGAGTAGTTGAAAAAGAAAAGACTGAGATCGCTGTTCCATACTGGTCTATTGTAAAGTCTATGCAAGATACCGGCGAAATTTACTGCAATCTTGGTGGAGACTTAACCGAACAGGCAATCCAGAAATATAATGATTGCTTAGACGATTGGGAAAGACAGAAAGGGTATGAAATCATTTCGGATGGAAATGTTGCTTGTATTGCAGCATATGAAGCTTCGACGCTCTTTATTTTGAATAAACTACTGGAACTATCGCAGCTCCCAAATAAAGGCCAAAAAGAAGTTAATGAAAGATACTTGAGAGATTGCAATATTGCTTTTTCTGATCCTAAAAAAGAAGAAACTCTTAAATATGCTTTTGTAAACTCCCGCGTACTTCTTATTTACGGAGCTGCCGGTACCGGAAAAACGACCCTAATCGATATGATCTCGACAATGCTGTCTGGGCGTCGGAAATTGTTTCTTACCAAAACACATACGGCCTTGCAGAATCTGCAGAGGCGAATTAATAATCCGGGGGCTGATGCCAGTTTTGTAAGCATCAATAGTTTTACGAAGAGGGTAAACCTTCCTGATTATGATGTTATCTTTGTAGACGAATGCAGCACCATTGATAACCGTGCAATGAAGGTATTCCTCGAGAAAATGCGCCCGGATACATTCTTAGTACTTGCGGGAGACACCTATCAGATAGAATCTATTGATTTCGGTAATTGGTTTATTTATGCCAAGGATATTATTAAGACTAAAGGTTCGAATGTTGAACTCGTAAGCACTTGGAGAACAAAGGATCCCGGTTTAATTGAGCTTTGGAACGAGACTCGAAATAAGGGTGCGCTAATAACGGAAAAACTTGTTATTGACGGCCCATTTTCTGAAAATATTGGCGAAGGAGTGCTCAATTCCGAGATAATGGATGAGGTGATTTTATGCTTGAACTATGACGGAAAATTTGGCTTGAATAATATGAATAGCTATTTCCAAAATGCTAACACAGAAACGGCTGTTGTCTGGAGAGACTGGAAATATAAAGTTGGCGATCATATATTGTTCAATGACACGGACAGATTTTCTCTGCTCTATAATAATTTAAAAGGGCGAATTGTCCAAATAGAACTGTTTGACAGTAGAATCAGATTTACAGTAGATGTAGATATCCCGTTAACAGAGCAAGATTGCCAAAACGATGGCATAGAATTCATCGATATAATTGATGATGTGACCCGAATACGATTTGATGTACTTGATTTTGAAGAGGAAATGGCAGATGAAGATCGCAAAAAAGCCATCGTACCGTTTCAGCTTGCCTATGCGGTTTCAATTCATAAAGCGCAGGGCTTAGAATATAGGTCAGTTAAGGTTGTTATTCCGAGTAGCAACGCTGAAAAAATAACACACGGCATTTTCTATACAGCAATTACGCGTGCAAAAGAAAAGCTAAAAATCTACTGGAGTTCTGAAACAATGCAAGAAGTCGTCGCTGGATTTTCAGTAGACACTTCAAGACAAAAAAGTTTGGCAATTATTAAGGAGAAGCTGAAGCAGGACAAGAATACTTAGGAATAGGGCACCGACCGTTTGGCCGGTGCTCTATTTATATATGAGCCATCTATAAGTCAATAGTGATTACCAGCCGTCCTCCCATCATCGGGAGGGCGGCTTTTTTGCGTCTTGATAGAAAAATATTTGAGAAATTTCTCGAAACACCCTGCCAAATGGCACCCCTTATTCAGAGTAAGTAGAAGGGTCCTTTTGAAAAATTGAGGGGACTTTTCAAATTACTTTGCCAAAATCTCGAAAAAGTTCCCAATTGGTTAGTAGGAAGGCCCTGAAAAATTTCTTTCAAAATCCTATTTGTTATTTGCCAGAAAAGTTCCCAGTTGATTAGTGGGAGGGGCGCTTAAAAATTTTCGTCAAAAATCCATTTTATTTTTGCCTGAAAAATTCCCAATTAAGTAGTAGAGGGGGTCGCAGAAAAATTCTCAAAAATTTTTTCGTTCAAATCCGAAAAAATTTCCCAGTTGGTTAGTAGAGAGGCTTTCAAAGAATTTTTCAAAGTTCCTTCGTACAAATCGAAAAAAAGTTCCCAGTTGATTAGTGAGGGGGTCTATAAACAGCCCTTCTCGCTGGCTGCCTATTGAGGGGACTGTCTCCCTGTGCACCTTGAAAATTGAATCGCCGCCTCCAAAGGATATGCTTCCGGCAAGTGATGCCATGACTCCCCGAAAAAGAAACGAGCGCACCGAAGAAGCGATACGCCGTGGTGAGACTCCGGGGCAGGAACGATGCGGATGAGCGGCAGTAAACAAAAACCGCCGCAGAAATGCGGTTTCAGAACAAGCAAAGGAGGTTCAAACCTATGAAGAAAGGAGAGCTCAGAGAGCTTTATCAGATGATGTTTCCAGAATACCCGGACATCGTGACCGTTAAAGAGCTTCGGGCGACGCTGGGCATCAGCCGCAAGCTGGCGTACAAGCTGATCGACTATGGGTACATCCACGCCGTGAAGATCGGCACGACGCTGAAAATTCCGAAAATCAGCGTCATCAACTATGTGATGGAGAAGGAGGTGAAGAAAGTTGGATGAGATCAAGCGCCTGACGCCCGCCCAAAGGGCACGCTGTAACCGGCTGATCCGGCGGCTGTGCGCCAACTACGACGGTGGCAACTGTCTGCCGTTGGACGATGGCGAAGGCTGCGTGTGCGTGCAGACGATTTCCTATTCGCTGCTGTGCAAGTACTTCCGGCGGGCGGTTCTGCCCGCCGACAAGGTACTCTGCGCCGATATTTACCGGCAGCGCACACGGCTCTGCGACCGATGCAGAAAGCCCTTTGCACCCGGCAGCAACCGGCAGAAGTACTGCCCGGAATGCGGCCGCTCCATCCGGCGCAAGCAGAAGGCAGACTCCGCCAGACGGCGGCGCAGCGTCGAACATTAAGCACCGGGAAAGCCTTGATTTCCGGGGCTTTTTTGAGAGCAAAGCGGGTGCGGGTGGCCGTTTCCATCCGCCCCCGCCAAAATCCACTTTTGACATTCTACAAAGGAGAATTCTATGGACAACAAACTGAAAACCGTGGACGCAGAGACCTTGCTGTCCACGCCGATGAGCAAGACGATGTTCATCGTGGACGGACTCATTTCGCAGGGCGTCAATGTCATCAGCGGTGCCAGCAAAATCGGCAAAAGCTGGCTGATGCTGTGGCTGGGGCTGCAAGTGGCGCAGGGAAATTCTATTTGGGGTTTGCCCACGCTGCAATGCGATGTGCTCTATCTGAGCCTTGAGGACACCCAGCGCTGCATTAAAGACCGCCTCTACAACCTCACCGACAGTGCCCCGGACAACCTGTATTTTGCCGTGGCCTCCGGGCTGATCGGCGGCGGGCTGGAAGAGCAGATCACGGATTTCCTGACCGAGCATCCCGCCACCAAGCTGGTCATCATTGACACGCTGCAAAAGGTGCGGGACTCCAAAGGTAGCGCCGGAAAAGCGGGAATGTACGGCAACGACTACGACGACATTTCCTCCATCAAACGCATTGCCGACGGCTTCAACATCGCCATTTTGCTGGTGCATCACCTGCGAAAGCTGCAAGACAGCGACGATCCCTTTAACGATGTCAGCGGCTCTACCGGCATCATCGGCGCTGCGGACACCAACTTCATCCTGCGCCGTAAGCGCAGCGGAAACGCCGCTACGCTGCTGGTCAGCGGGCGGGATGTGGAATATCAGGAACTGACCTTGCAGTTTAACGACCTTGTCTGGGAGCTGGTGGAGCGCAAGAACAGCGAGGATATTCACAAGGCAGAGCTGCCGAAATTTCTGTTTCGGGTGGTGGACTTTATGGAGTGCCGCACCGAATGGGTGGGCACGGCCACGGAGCTGCTGACCGAAATGAAGGAGCAGGAGGTCACGCCCAATATGGTCACAAAGTATCTCGGCCAGTTCGCCTATGAGGTGCTGGAGCCGCTGGGCATCGAGTATCGCACCAAGCGAACGGGAAAAAGCCGACTCATCAAATTTCTGCGCCGTGACGGCGATGACGCAAATGACGCCGGAATCGCTATATAAGGAAATCCCCGTCACAACCGTCATTGCCGTCACAAACCGAAGAAAGGGGGTGAACAAATGCGCAGCAAAAACTACGGGATCAATGTCCGTGTGACCGAGCAGGAGAAGCAGAAGCTGCTGGAAAATGCCCGGTTCTGTTCTCTGTCGCTGTCGGAATACTTGCGGCGGCTGGGGCTTGGAAAAGAGGTCAAATCGGCCATCACGGAGCGGGATTACCGCCTGTTTCGGATGCTGAACGGCCTGAAAAAGGAGCTTCCACAGCTTCAGAAAGAGGGAATTCTGAGCAGGCTGGAAGCAATTTTGAATGAATTAAAGTAAGCGAGAATTACGCCTGCGCAGTCTAAGCGAGCAGACTGTTTTTACTCCTGTCGGAGCCAAACAGTGTATCCGCTTGCGAT
>ERZ506978.73-NODE-73-length-64297-cov-12.142492_pt1 | contig 64297 bp, 53 predicted proteins | sample MGYA00512888_ERZ506978 | MGnify/ENA metagenome assembly ERZ506978
GAGCATTTTTGTGAAATATGACGGGAAATTTGCAAGCAGATGGCGTGCAAAGTCGACAGACGCTCTTTGTGCGGTATTGCCTTATGCCTTTTCCTTTTTCTGTTCGGTCACCTTTTCTGCTTCCATATTTTTCGGCAGCACCAGATTCAGCAGGATCGACACCAGAAATACCACGGCAACACAGTTCTGTGCAAAGACATTCTGCACCATCCGGGGGAAAATCGCAAACAGATCTGCACATTCGGTAAAGCCCAGACCGATGCTCAGGGACAGTGCGGCAATAATCATATTCCGCTGGGTAAAGCCGCACTTGCTGATCATCTGCAAGCCGCTGACTACAATGGTGCCGAACATCATAATGGTACAGCCGCCCAGCACTGCGTCCGGCAGCGTTGCCAGCAATGCTCCGAAGATCGGAAAAATGCCGGCGAGGATCATGATTACAGCTCCGATGGCAATGGTGAACCGGTTTACCACTTTGGTCATTGCCACCAGTCCTACGTTCTGGCTGAACGAAGTGATCGGCATGCAGCCGAACACGGAGGAAAGGGAGCTGACAAAGCCGTCACAGGCAATCGAGCCGGAGGTTTCCTGCGTGGTCACGTCACGATCCAGACCAGAGGCAGCCAGTGCCGAGGTATCCCCAATGGTTTCCGTGGCAGACACCAGGAAGATCAGCACCACCGACAAAATAGCATCGGCGTGGAACTCCATGCGGAACGGCATCAGGTGGGGAACCGCAATGATCGAGGTTTCCCGCAGGGCGGAGAAATCGACCTTTCCCATAAACACTGCGAGAATATAGCCCACTACCAGACCGAACAACACGGACAGCTGCTTGAAGTAGGACTTCGCGAAAATGTGGAACAGGATACAGCAGAGCAGCGTTACAGAGCCGAGGATCCAGTTTTCCGCAGAGCCGAAATCTGCACTGCCGCTGCCGCCGCCGAAAGAGGTTGCTCCGACTGTCAGCAGCGAAAAGCCGATCGCCGTGACCACGCTGGCGGACACGATCGGGGCAATGATCCTGATCCAGAACTTCGCAAAAAGTCCCAGTATGCCCTCCACTATGCCGCCGATGAGCACGGCTCCCATAATCGCTCCATAGCCGTATTGGGCACCGATAAAGCACAGCACCGACACAAAGGTGAAGCTGATGCCCATGACGATCGGCAGTCCGGAACCAATTTTATGGAAAATCGGGAACAGCTGCACCAGCGTGCCGATACCGGCAATCAGCATGGCACTCTGGATCAACATTGCCATATCAGAAGCCGCCAGTCCGCAGGCTCCGCCTACGATCAGGATCGGGGCAATATTTGCCACGAACATGGCGAGGATATGCTGCAAGCCAAAGGGAATCGCCTTATGCACCGGCACCATGCCGTTCAGCTGGTACAGGTTTGTAATGGAAGCTTCTCCCATCGCCTGTTTCACGCGGGCTGAAAATTTTTGTTTTTCCATTTGTCCGCCGCCTTTCAGTTCTGTTCCCGAAAGACAATGGTGCCGGTGGAAGCGTCCATACTGTCTACGATTGCCAGAGATTCCAGCGGGTAGCCCAGATTCCGGATAATGCGTCCGCCCTGCTGGAAGCCCTTTTCTACAGCAATGCCGATGCCCTCAACGGTTGCACCCGCCTGTGCCACAATGGAGATCAGTCCTTGCAGGGCACAGCCGTTTGCCAGAAAATCATCGATGATCAGCACCTTGTCCTCGGGGTGCAGAAACTTTTTCGATACGATCACCTGATTTTTGCACTTGTGGGTGAACGATTCCACCTCTGCCACGTAGACCGCACCGTCAATGTTGACGCTCTTGGACTTCTTGGCGAACACCACCGGCACGTGGAAACAGCTTGCCACGATACAGGCGATACCGATACCGGAAGCCTCAATGGTCAGGATCTTGTTGATCTCCTTGTCTGCAAAGCGGCGTTTGAACTCCTCCCCCATTTGCTGGAACAGGGTCACGTCCATCTGGTGATTCAGAAAGCTGTCCACTTTCAGAATGTTGCCCTCCTTGACGATACCGTCCTTCACGATTCTTTCCTCTAAAAAATTCATGTCACTCGTTCCTTCCTCGGCATTTTGTCAGCATCTGTGCAGAGGCAGCACCGCACAAAACTTATGCAAAATCGGTGCTTTCCAAACAGACACAGACGATAAATATATGTAGCTTATTATACCATTCTCTGCCGGAAAAGTCAATTCGAAATCTGGCGGATTTCGCAGAAGTTTTTGGATTCTTTACGGTTTTTCTGTTTTTCAGAGGGAAACACTGCATAAAGCTTGTGCGTAAGATGCGTCGTCAGATTTCCGGGCAATATGATGAAAAATCTGCACGCAGATTGCGTGCAAAGCCGTCAGGCGGGCTTTATGCAGTGCTTCCTGAATTCACAAAAAGCTTCTCTATCCCCTCGGGTATGAAATGGCTGAAACAAATTTCCGCTTGCAAGCCTTTCACTGATTTATCGTTCTGATTTTGTGCATTGTGACGATTTCGAGAAATGCTGCCTACTTTTGCTTGACACTTACGCTGGATATTTTATGCTGGATATTTTATGCTGGATATTTTTTGTAGAGTATGGTATAATGAAAGTGATTCAATCAAGAAAAACCACTGTTCTAAGGTGCTGATACCTGTTATTTATGGAGAGGGTGGTTTTGTTGATTGTATAATAAAATTTTAATAATTAAAAAGGAAATACTATTATGAATATTCCTCACAATGGTTTAATGGAGAAAATCAAAGAACTTGTGTGCTTATGCGAACAGATTGCATCTGATTATGGTGACGATGCTTCATGGTTCAAACAACCTGCATCAGATGAAATGATTTCTAATTGGGAAAATAAACACAATGTTTTTATCCCTGAAACATATAAAGAATGGTTAAGTTTCACGAATGAAGCACAAATTAGAAACTCATTGGCACATTTTTATGGGCCGGACAAGTTTGTTATGAACTCTGGAGACTTACCAGAAGACTTGATTGTAATTGCAGATTTAATAGGTGATGGTGAACAATTATGTTTTTCAAAAATAACAAGGAATTTTGTTTGGGTTGACCATGGTGAGTTAGAAATAATAGATGATTTTGGTGCCGTTTTAAGTGAAATAATTAGAATGCTTAAGCCCAAAAGCTGCTTATCTCCTGAAATGAAAGAATTATTAATGAATATGGTTAAAAATAATAGCCAGGATAAAAATAGAAATAATGACAAGGAAAGAAATAACAGATGCTTTTAATAGTTTATTCTTAGATGCTCGTAAAGAGTATTTGGAAGCATTAAAGGCAGAATCTAAAACACAATACGATAAGTTTATTAAAGACTTAGGGAAACACTGCATAAAGCTTGTGCGTAAGATGCATCGTCAGATTTCCGGGCATATGATGAAAAATCTGCACGCAGATTGCGTACAAAGCCGTCAGGCGGGCTTTATGCAGTGCTTCCATAGGGTAACAATAAAATAAAACGACCGCAAGCCGGAAAGCCGCGGTCGTCTGGGGATTTTCTGTGGTGAATGGAGTCCATTTTTTGAAATGGTCTACTCATTCCGATAATCGTCCAGAAAGCTATGCACCACGTGATCTTTCTGGTACGAAATGATTTTGTTCAGGTTGATATTCTCCACGCTGCGGAAAATGTTCTTTTCGATCTGCGGATTTTCCTCTGCCAGCTTGGCGATCAGCTGCTTCACCACCATACGCTTGGAAACCGTCCGTTCGTCAGGATCACAGGTAGTGCAGGTGTCCGTGAAGTGGCAGGCACACTGGATAAACTGCAAGTCGTGATACCGACACCAGTGCTTGATGTCGGCTTCCCGAATCAGGTACATGGGGCGAATCAGCTGCATGCCCTCGAAATTGGCACTGTGCAGCTTCGGCATCATGGTTTCCACCTGTCCGCCGTAGATCATGCTCATGAGAATCGTTTCAATGACATCGTCAAAATGGTGTCCCAGAGCGATCTTATTACAGCCCAGTTCCTTTGCCTTGTTATACAAATGTCCACGCCGCATACGGGCACAGAGATAGCAGGGGTTATTCTGCACGTGATACACCGAATCAAAAATATTGGTTTCGAACACGGTAATGGGAATTTGCAGCAGCTTGGCGTTGGATTCGATGATCTGCCGGTTCTCGGCACTATAGCCGGGATCCATGACCAGAAAGACCAGTTCAAAGGGAAATTTCCCGTGCCGCTGAATCTCCTGAAACAGCTTCGCCATGAGCATCGAGTCCTTGCCGCCGGAAATACACACGGCAATGCGGTCGTTGGGCTGAATCAGGTCATAGGTCTTGATCGCCTTGGCGAACCGGCTGAAAATCACCCGATGAAACTTTTTCCGCAGTCCCTGTTCCACTTCGGCAGCCTTTTCGTTTTTGGTTTCCCGCCGGATCTTCTCCTGAAGCCACTTGACATAGCCGCCCACCAGATTCACTGCCGCGTAGCCTTCTTCCCGCAGCTGTTCCGCCACATCAGCACTCAGGATACCGCTGCGGCAGTAGATCACCAGTGTTTTATCCTTGGGCAGATTCTCGTGAGAGGCTTCCAGTTCCTTTTGCGGGATCAGCACTGCCCCGTCGATATGCCCCAAAGCAAACGCCGTGCTGTCCCGCATGTCGATGATCTGACAGGCAGACGGCTCCATGGCTGCCAGTTCCTGTATTGTGATTTCTTCTATCATGTACTTACCTCACCAAACCGCGGTGATACGCGGCGTTTAATTCTGAAATTTCTTTTTCTCCGTCGATATACGGCTGGAAATAGCTGTCCACCAGACCGCCGCCCAGATTGTCACAGCCGTTGCAGAATTCACAGGTCTGTCCGCAGACCTGCAGCGACTGGTTCACAATACGGATTCGTTCTTCCCGTGTGGTATCTTTGATCAATATGGATTGCATGATGATTCCTCCCATAGAAAAACCTGCTTTCAGTGGCATTCCACGAAAACAGGTTCTCAGACAGCACATGTGCATACGCTCTACGCTTCGCTGTCCAGCTTTTCAATGGCTTCCCGCAGGGTACGCCAGCCCAGCACGGCACACTTTACCCGTGCCGGCATATGGGAAATATCCTGTAGTGCAGAAGCTTCTTCCAGCTCCTCCACTTCCGCATCAGTTGCCGTGCCCTTGATCATTTTCAGGAACAGGTCTGACAGATGCAGTGCCTCTGCCTTGGTCTTGCCGATGATCATGCCGATCATAATATCCGCAGATGCCTGTGAAATGGCACAGCCGTCCCCGTTGAAAGATGCGTCCTGAATCACGCCGTCCTTCATGACCAGATTCAGCCAGATGTCATCGCCGCAGTTGGGGTTGACACCCTCCAGCTGAATGGTCGGACATTCCAGATCATATTTGAATTCCGGACGGACGTTGTGTTCCGTCAGGATCTCGTTATAAAAATTATTCATTGCCAAAGCCCATCCTTCTCCGAATATTGGAAACGCTCTCTAAGAACCGGTCGATCTCCTCTTTGGTGTTATAGAACATCAGGCTTGCACGGGCAGTGGAATGGATTCCCAGATGATCGTGCAGCGGCTGTGCACAGTGGTGACCAGCACGAATATCCATGCCGTCGCTGCTGAGCACTTCGCTGATGTCGTGCGGGTGCACCTGATCGACGGTAAAGGAAACGATACCGGTATGGTTGTCCTCCCGCTGTGACCCCAGCACATGTACATGGGGAATGGCATTCATGCCGCGGAACAGATAGGCTGTCAGTTCCTGCTCCACAGCATGGAGAGTGTCCATACCGTAGGATTCCAGATAATCGATTGCCGCAGCCAGTCCCACGGCTCCGCCGGCATTGACCGTGCCGGCTTCGAATTTATGGGGCAGTTCCGCATAGACTGCATCGTAACGGGAAACGGTTTCGATCATTTCCCCGCCGGTGAGGAACGGCGGCATTTTTTCCAGCAGTTCCTGCTTGCCGTACAGTACGCCGATCCCCATGGGAGCCAGCATCTTGTGACCGGAAAATGCCACAAAATCCACGTCCAGTTTCTGCACGTCAATGGGCATATGAGGGGCACTCTGTGCCGCGTCCATCAGGATTACTGCACCGCAGGCTCTGGCACGCTTCACCAGTTCCGGAATATCGTTGACACAGCCCAGCACATTGGAAACCTGCGTCACTGCCACCAGCTTGGTGTGTTCCGAGAAAGCCTTATCCATTTTTTCCTTGGGGATGGTGCCGTCCGGCTCGCATTCCAGAAAGACCAGCTTGGCACCGGTGGCACGGGAAACCATCTGCCACGGCAGAATATTGCTGTGGTGTTCCAGAATGGAAACCAGAATCTCATCGCCGGCTTTCAGATTTGCCATGCCGTAGCTGTACGCCACCAGATTCATGCTCTCTGTAGCATTTCGGGTGAAGATGATCTCCTCAGGACAGGCAGCATGTATAAACCGCTGCACGGTCTTTCTGGCGTTTTCATAGCGTTCCGTAGCTTCTACGCTCAAGGGGTACAGTCCGCGGAGCACATTGGCGTTATACTTTTCATAGAATTCCTGCACCGCATCGATCACACACTTCGGCTTCTGGGAAGTCGCCGCATTGTCAAAATAGACCCGATCGGTGTTCTGGAGCAGCACAAAGTCCTGCCGCACGTTTTCCGGATTCCACGCTGTCACGTCAGATCACCTCCTCGATTTTCTGGTGCATATACTCTGCTGCTTTCTCGTCAGCAGTTTCCTGACAAAGCTTTTCCAACCGAGCCTTTGCCACGATCTTTTCCGCTTCGCTCTTGCTGATGCCGCGGGCTTCAAAGTAGAACAGCATGCCCTGTTCCAGTTCCCCGATAGAAGCACCGTGGCTGCCCTTGACATCTTCTTCGGTGCAGAGAATCAGCGGAATGGTCTTATTGACAACGTCATCTCCCAGCAGGAGCACGTTTTCTTCTTCCTTACCCTCCGAGCCGGCACAGCCACGCTTCAGGTCAATGGTGCCGCGGAATGCCTTTTCGGCTCCGTCGTACAAGGTGCCGTCTGCCTGAATGTCACTCTGAGTGTTTTTGCCGATATGGTTGGCAATCACGTTCATATCCAGCTTTTTGGACGGCTTTACCAGATAGCCGGATTTACAGGTGAAACTGCTGCCGTTTCCTGCCAGATCGGTACGGATACCGGAAATCACATTGCCCTGTGCCAGATACAGCCGGATCACCTCGAAAGAAGCCTTTTCGCCGGTGACACAGCCCACATCATTGATGCACTCTGCACTGGCATCGGCAAGGATCTGCACCAGCCGAACAGTTGCTCCGGCCTCTGCACGAATCACAGTCCGCAGTGCCGCATGGGAAGCGTCTGCTTTCCAGATCTGCACCAGTGTCAGTTCGCTGCCGGCTTCTGCCTGTACATGGACAAATGCCGCACAGTCGCCGCCGTCCTCGCTGCCGATTTCCATACGCAGGGTGTCGCTGCCGTTTTCCGGAACGGTCACGGTCATGCCCCACTGAAACAGGTTGTCCACATTCCTGCCCACGCCGGTTTCCACGGCACTACAGTCGGTGCAGGGTTCCAGTGCGGAAACTGCTGCAACACCGTTTTCGGAAACGGTCTGCACGGTGCAGGGTTTCACCGGTGTATAGGGTTCTGTTTTGCAGGCATTGACATGCAGTCTGTGCCATGTCAGTGTCGGAAGTGCATTTACTCGAATTGTATTATTTTCCATCATGCTCACCTCACCCAATGCTGCCTTTCATTTCCAGACGAATCAGATTGTTCATTTCGATCGCATATTCCAGCGGCAGTTCCTTGGAAACGTTGTCTGCAAAGCCGCTGACGATGCATGCCCGGGCATCTTCTTCGCTCAGACCTCTGGACATCAGGTAGAAAATTGCTTCGTTGCTGATCTTGCCGATCTGTGCTTCGTGTCCCACGTCTGCCTTGCGGGTGCGGACATCGATCGCCGGAATGGTATCCGACTGGGACTGTGCGTCCAGCATCAGGGATTCGCAGGAAACCGAGGACTTCGAGCCCTCTGCGTCCTTATTGACCACAACGGAACTGCGGAACGTGCTGATACCGCCGTCCTTGGAAATCGACTTGGTGTTGATATAGGAACTGGTGTCCGGAGCCGCATGAACGACCTTGGCACCGGTGTCCAGATTCTGTCCCTTTCCGGCGAAAGTAATGCCGGTGAACTCCATTTTTGCCCCCTTGCCCTTGAGGATACTCATGGGGTACAGATAGGACACATGAGAACCGAACGAACCGGAAACCCATTCCACCTTGCCGCCTTCTTCGACCAGTGCACGCTTGGTGTTCAGGTTGTACATGTTCTTCGACCAGTTTTCAATGGTGGAGTACCGCAGTGTGGCATTCTTGCCCACGAACAGTTCGACACAGCCGGCGTGGAGATTTGCCACATTGTATTTCGGGGCGGAGCAGCCCTCGATAAAGTGCAGGTATGCTCCCTCTTCCACGATGATCAGCGTATGTTCAAACTGTCCTGCTCCCGGTGCATTCAGACGGAAATAGGATTGCAGCGGAATCTCCACGGACACGCCCTTCGGCACGTACACAAAGGAACCGCCGGACCAGACTGCACCGTGCAGAGCCGCAAACTTATGGTCTGTCGGCGGCACCAGCTTCATGAAGTGCTTGCGGATCATGTCCGCATATTCGCCGTGCATGGCACTTTCCAGATCGGTATACACTACGCCCAGATCGGCAACTTCCTGCCGCACATTGTGATACACCAGTTCGGAGTCATACTGTGCTCCCACACCGGCAAGGGACTTTCGCTCTGCCTGCGGAATGCCCAGACGTTCGAAGGTATTCTTGATGTCCTCCGGCACGTCGGACCACTTGGTTTTCATATTGGTATTGGGGCGGACATAGGTGACAATGTTGTCCATGTTCAGCCCGTCGATAGACGGACCCCAGTCCGGCACCTGCAATTCGTTGTAGATCTGGAGGGAGTGCAGACGGAACTGCTGCATCCAGACCGGATCGTTCTTTTCTTTGGAGATCTGTTCTACCAGTGCCGGTGTCAAGCCGGCATCAATCTTATAGGCATCGGTTTCTGTATCTTTAATATCGTAGACACTTCTGTCAATATCTGCGATCTGCTGTTTTTCTTTCACGCGTTTTCACCCTTTCGGTATTCCTGCAACACTTGAGAAACGCTGCATAAAGTTCGCCTGACGGCTCTGCACACAATCTGCGTACAGTCTTCTTTATCCAGTGTGATTACTCTGCATTTTCATAAGCGGCAAAGCCGTTTTCGTTGACTTCTTCAATCAGGGAACTGTCGGAGGTCTTGACGATCTTACCGTTCACCATGATGTGCGTATAGTCTACCGGCAGTGCTTCCAGAATCTTGGTGCTGTGGGTAATGACCAACAGACTGCCCCTGGACTGCTTGCGGTATGCTTCGATGCCCTTGGAAACGGTGCGGACAGCATCAACGTCCAGACCGGAGTCGGTTTCGTCCAGAATGACAAATTCCGGATTCAGCATCAGCATCTGGAGGATCTCAGTCTTTTTCTTTTCGCCGCCGGAGAAGCCCACGTTCAGGTCACGCTCTGCATAGGACGGATCCATCTGGAGCAGTGCCATTTTTTCTTCCAGTTCCTTTTTGAAGCTGAACAGACGGACACGCTTGCCGGTCTTGGCTTCCAGTGCACTGCGGATAAACGCACTGACGGTGATGCCCGGAATCTCAATGGGGTTCTGGAACGACAGGAAAATGCCGTTCTTGGCACGTTCGTTATCCGGCATTTCGTTGATATTCTGTCCCTTATAGATGATGTCGCCGCCGGTAACGGTGTAAGCAGGATTGCCCATGAGTGCAGCACCCAGTGTGGACTTACCGGTGCCGTTCGGTCCCATCAGGACGTGTACTTCATTCTCGTGAATGTCCAGATCGATGCCGTGAAGAATTTCTTTTTCTCCGGCACATACTTTCAAATTCTGAATACGCAGCAGATCATTATGACTCATGTTACATCTTCTCCTTCATCTTTATAATTTACCGCATCGGCAAGGGTAATGGAATTCAAATAGTTATTGATCAGTGCAGAAAGCCCTTTCCAGATCGGCAGTGTGGAACAGGAATCCGCAGTTTCACAGATCGGCGTTCCGTTTTCAATGCACTTTACCGGTTCGATGGATTCTTCCACCGCCCGCAGAATTTCTCCCACGCTGTATTGCTCCGGCGGACGGGACAGGCGATAGCCGCCGCCCTTTCCGCTTGCCGCTTCCACAAACTTTTTCTTGGAGAGCATCGAGGTGATGTTTTCCAGATATTTGAGAGAGATATTTTGCTGGGCAGAGATGACTTTCAGCGGTGTATACGCTTGGTCGTCCACCTGTGCCAGACACATCATCAGCTTCAGGGCATTTCGCCCTTTTGTGGACACAATCATAGTTACCACTTTCCTTTGCTCTGTTTGATTTCATTATACACCTACTAACCTAGTATGTCAATGGGACAGGCGGCAGGTTTACAAAAACTTCATGGAGAATTTTCATGATGCTATGCGGAAAATTCTTGGGCAATACCACACAAAGCTTGTACATAAGATACATCGTCAGATTTTTCGGCAGATGGCGTACAAAGTCGCCAGACGCTCTTTGTGCGGTATTGCCTTAACGATTTCTTGCCTTAGCTTTGGCAGGTTTTATGCCATTTATACCATAACTGCACCGAATGCAGCGGCAACGGCATATGTCCGGCAGTGCAAAACAGGAAATTTCCTATTGTACTGCCGTTTTTCTGCTTGCCATCTACTCATACCGCCGTCAAACTTCCCGAAAATGATCCGCATTCACATAGCCGGTAATGCACTTCCCCGCTGGCTGAATCATTCTTGTTTTCCGCCCTCCGCCAGTTTTTGCCCGTGGTCGGGGCATGAAAAAAGCACCTCGGGTGAGATGCTTTCTATCGTATTCGGTTTTACTTCTCAAAATATGCGGTATTTTTCATACAGACAAAGCTATACTAAATGCGTTTTGTAGTGCTTCTCCGATTCAGTTTGTTCTTTTTGAGGGACAAAGCCTATCCCGTTGTTACAGTAATCTCGATTACTCTCATTGATGTTCGAAAATCTTTCATAAGGGATTCCATCAGGGAATGCTCTGCACTTCCAAGTATACGGAGAGCGTTCTCCACTTATGAAATTTTCACATCTGAGGCACTCATGCATTCCAATCATGTGATCCCCGCTTTCTTCAAATACTCAACCGCCATCACAATACAAGTATCTGTTGTTGATGGATTCAAAAGAAAAAATCAGGCTATTTTTCGCAACCTGTACTGATTCAATATCTCCTGAAATGGTATACTTTGAAAAGTCTGCCGGAGTCTGTGCAAGCACTTGCTTTTTGGCTTTTCCCATTTTTATTATACCACTATCCGCCCCAGAAGTCAACGATTTTCCGCTGATTTTCCATGGCAACCGCATTTACATAAAGCCCTCCTGACGGCTTTGCACGCAATCTGCGTGCAGGTTTTATAAGGCAATACCACACAAAGAGCGTCTGGCGACTTTGCACGCATCTGCTTGCAAATTTCCCGTCATATTTCACAAAAATGCTCGTGAATACATCAAGTATTCACTCCGCTTTTTGTTTCATCTGACGAAAAATTTGACGACGTATCTGTCGCACAATCTTTGTGCGGTATTGCCATAACATTTATACCATAACTGCACCGAATGCAGCGGATCTGCATACACTGGAATGCACCGGATTCTCGAAAGCGGTGCAGAAAGGAGTTTTGTAATGCAAAGTTCTATGGATCACATGCCGCAGATGGCAGGCATGCAGCGGAACTTCCTGAGGGAATTCCAGTCGGCTGATGCCCCGATGTACGGCATGCAGGAAGCAGAACCATTCCAACCCACCACGCCGTTTCCGGAGCAGACACCGCCGGGCATGGCATATGTCCCCTATCAGCAGTGGGAGGAGCCCTATGATGCAGACACCGCCTTCCCTGTCGGAACCATTTTTCCGGCACTGGACTATCCCTATCGGGGAGGTGGTTCCTGTGCATGAGAAACAGAAGCTGCTCTCCATGATTCGGAAATATGATTTCGTCCTGTACGAATTACAGCTGTATCTGGACACCCACCCCCGCTGTCCGGAGGCTCTGCGAATGTGGAAAAACTATCAGGCAATGCGGCAGAAAGCGGCAACGGCATATGTCCGGCAGTACGGTCCGCTGCAGCCTTTGCAGACCAGCGGAGACAGCCCTTGGGCATGGAATCAGGGCCCGTGGCCGTGGGAAAAGGAGGCGAACTGAGATGTGGACCTATGAAAAAAAGCTGCAATACCCCGTTCGGATCAAAACGCCCAACGCCAGAACGGCGAAGTATATTATTTCGCAGCTTGGCGGCCCAGACGGAGAGTTGGCTGCTTCGCTACGGTATATGCACCAGCGATACACGGCAAAACCAGACAAAGTAAAAGGGGTTTTGACAGATATTGCCACAGAAGAACTAGCCCATGTCGAGATGATTTCCGCGATCCTGTACCAGCTGACTGACGGGCTGACACCGGAACAGATCAAGGAAGCCGGATTCGACGCGTACTTCGTAGACCACACCCTCGGACTGTACCCCCAAAGTGCCGCCGGCGTACCATTCACGGCTGCCTATTTCCAGTCCAAGGGGGATCCGATCACCGACCTGACCGAGGATATGGCGGCAGAGCAAAAGGCACGGAGCACCTACGACAATATTCTCCGGCTGTGCGATGACCCCGATGTCCGCGACCCGATCAAGTTCCTGCGGCAGCGGGAAATCGTGCACTTCCAGCGTTTCGGCGAAGCCCTGCGGCAGGTGCAGGACGACCTGAATTCCAAGAATTTCTACTGCTGCAACCCGTCTTTCGACAGCAGCTGCGGCAAAACCGCCTGCCGGAGAAAAATGCGGTAACACACTTCTCATAAGGCAATGCCGCACAAAGATTGTGCGGTATTGCCATAACTTTCAGATGCTGCTCTGTTTCCGGAGCAGCATTTTTTCTGTTTCCCTGAAAAGTTCACATACCACTCCTTGACTTTTCCCATATTTATGGTATACTAGCATACGGACAGTGTGATTTTCGCCTGTCCATAGAAGAAGGGAGAAGTGGGTATGATACAACTCATTGCAACAGATATGGACGGAACGCTGCTGGACGAGGAGAAGCAGCTTCCGGCACAGCTGCCTGCACTGCTGGAGGAATTATATCGCCGCGATATTACATTTGCCGTGGCAAGCGGCAGGTCGCACATGATGCTGACCAACCTGTTCGGAGAACTTGCCGAAGAAATCATTTTCATCTGTGACAACGGGGCATGCGTCATGTATCCCCATGAAGCACCGCTGCTGCACAGTCTGCCAAAAGATGTCATTCATCGGATTCTGGACGCGTGCTGCAGCCTGTCTGCCGGTGTGCCGGTGCTGTGCGGATTCCACCACATTTACTATCCGGAAAACGACAACGCTGCCATGCAGCATGAAATTCAGCGGTATTACCGCAATCCGCAGGTGGTTCCCTATGACGACCTGTACGCTGTTGACGAACCGATCCTGAAAGTTGCCCTGTGCGACACCAACGGACCGACAAAGGAAGCCTACCCTGTGATGCACGAAGCACTGGGCGATGCCTATGAACTGCTGATCTCCGGCGACTGCTGGATGGATATTATGTGCAAGGGTGTGACCAAGGGTGCCGCCTTGCAGGGATTGCAGGAGCGTATGGGCATCACACCGGCGGAAACCATGGCATTCGGTGACTATGACAACGACATTTCCATGCTACAGCATGCGGAATTCAGCTACGCTATGGAAAACGCCTCGGAGCGTGTCCGCCAGCAGGCAAAGCACATTGCTCCGGCAAACACCAAAAACGGTGTGGTGCGGGTGCTCTGCGAAACACTGGGGATCCATATGGAATCGCTGTGAGAGTGCGGCTGCCCATAAACCAAAAATGAAATTCTTAGGGCAATACCGCACGCAATCTGCTTGCAGTGTTTCCCTTATAACAGAGGGACGGTGCCGGCATCGTCCCTCTGCGTTTCTTTCGCTGCAAAATTTTTGGCAATACCGCACAAAGAGCGTCTGGCGACTTTGCACGCCATCTGCTTGCAAATTTCCCGTCAGAGCCTGTTTCGTATCTTCCCGCACGCATCTGTCGCACAATCTTTGTGCGGTATTGCCTTTTCATTTCACCTGTTTTTTACCGGCACTTTGCAAAAAAAGCTTTACAAAACCACAAAAATATGCTATACTGTCCTTAACGTTCTGATGATATGGAACGTGAAGGAAACACTACATGTCAGACCGCAATCCGGCATGCGGTTTTACGTTTCCTGAAAGCACTTTTTGCATTTGTCGTCACTGACAGAAAGGAGTTTTGGAATGGAAGCATCTATGCCATTTCTGCTGTGGGGCGGCTTGTTTGTGCTGACGGTTCTGGCGGAATTCGCCACCCAGCAGCTGGTGAGCATCTGGTTTGCTGCCGGTGCACTGGCGGGCTTTCTCGCAGCCTGTTTCGGGGCTTCGCCGGTGGTGCAGATCGTCTTGTTCGTGGTGATCTCTGTGGTACTTCTGATCTTCACCCGTCCTATCGTCCGCCGGATTTTCTCGTTCGGCATCAAGGACACCAACAATCAGGAGATCGGCAGGATCGCCGTCGTCATTCAGACGGTAGACCCCATACACAACACCGGACGCGTCCGGCTGGACGGGGTAGACTGGATCGCAGTTTCTCAGGACGGCACGGTCATTCCGGAAAACACCAGCGTCCGCATCGAAGCGATCAGCGGCACCAAGCTGCTGGTCAGCCGGCTGCCGCAGACAGAAGAACAAACTGTAAACAATTAAAGGAGAACACACATGGGACTGATTATTTTACTTCTGGCTATTTTCATCATTGTGATTTTTGTCACACGAATTCGCATTGTACCGCAGGCAAATGTCTACGTAGTAGAACGTCTGGGTGCATTCTATAAGGCGTGGGGCACCGGTATCCACTTTCTGGTACCGTTCATCGACCGCGTGGCAAAGCGGGTTTCCATTAAGGAACAGGTCGTAGACTTCAAGCCGCAGGCAGTGATCACCAAGGACAACGTTACCATGCAGATTGACACGGTCGTATTCTTCCAGATCACCAACTCGGTACAGTTTGCCTACGGTGTGGAACACCCTATCGCAGCAATCGAAAATCTGACTGCAACGACCCTGCGTAACATCATCGGCGAACTGGAACTGGACGCAACGCTGACTTCCCGCGACCTCATCAACACCCGCATCACCGAAACACTGGACCTTGCCACAGACCGCTGGGGCATCAAGGTCATTCGCGTGGAACTGAAAAATATCCTGCCCCCTGCTGAAATCCGTGACGCCATGGAAAAGCAGATGAAGGCAGAGCGTGAAAAGCGTGAAAAGATTCTCCGTGCACAGGGTGAACGGGAATATCAGGTCACTGTCGCACAGGGTGAAAAGGACGCAAAGATCCTCCGTGCAGAAGCAGAAAAGCAGACTGCGATCCTGAAGGCAGAAGCGGACAAGGAAGCCGTGATCCTGCGAGGCGAAGCGATCAAGGAACAGAAAATGCGTATCGCTGTCGGTGAAGCACAGGCAATTGAACTGGTGCAGAAGGCACTGGCAGACAGCTTGGTCAAGCTGAACGCAGCAAATCCCAGCGAAGCTGTTCTGAAGCTGAAATCGCTGGAAGCATTCGAAAAGGCAGCAGACGGCAAGGCAACCAAGATCATTATCCCCAGCGAGATTCAGGGGCTGGCTGGTCTGGCTGCCGGTCTGAAAGGTGTCCTCTCTGACAGCCCTGTAACCGCAACGGCTCCTGCACCGGCTCCGGCTGGAAAAACGGCTCCGGCAGCAGAGGCTCCGGCGGAAAACCAGTAAGCTTTCTGAGGCAGTACGGTACAAAGGCAATACCGCACAAAGTCTGTGCAGATCGCCTTGATTTTCCATGAAAATATTGTGACTAAAAAGGACGGCTTCGTGCCGTCTTTTTTTGTGGAAAAAAACGATTTTCCGCGAATGCGAATTCTTGGGGCTGTTTTCCTTGCAATCCTGTCGCAAATTGTTGTATAATAGGAGTTACGAGAGAAACGCGGAACAAAAGCATGCCCGCCATGCGGCGTTTCTCCAAAGTAAAGGCAACACCGTGATTCGATGCCGGATCATATCCGATATTCTGACAGAAACAGAGGTTATACACATATGGTTTTTTCCCGATTGTTTTTCATTTACCTATTCTTTCCCATTTGTTTTCTCTGCTATTTTGCGACAAAGAAAACCTCTTACCGCAATGCAGTGCTGATCGTCTTTTCCCTGTTGTTCTACGCCTGCGGGGACATTTCCTTTTTGTGGCTGGTCGTCGCCAGTGCACTAGTCAACTTCGTACTGGGGCGTGGCATCGACAAATTCCGCGACAAGGCTCCCGCAAAGGCATTCTTGGCTCTGGGACTGGTGCTGAATCTGGGTACATTGGTGGGATTTAAGTACACCGGCTTTTTCATTGAGAACCTGAACAACTGGTTCTCCCTTTCCATTCCCGTCCCCGACCTGCCGCTGCCGCTGGGCATCAGCTTTTTCACGTTCCGCACGGTTTCCTATCTCATCGACTGTGCGTGGGGCAAAGTCAAGGCGGAACGAAATTTTTTCACGTTCCTGCTGTACGTTTCCTTTTTCCCGATCACCATTTCCGGACCGATCGCACGGTACGAAACCATGCAGGCAGACCTGCACCAGCGGCGGGTGTCTGCCGACGACCTTAGCATTGGCTTCGGACGCATTGCCGTTGGTCTGGGCAAAAAGGTCATACTGGCAGACCGGCTCTCCGGCATCGTAGACCAGTTCCTGGGGAACGACTTCACCACCCAGACCACACTGGGTGTCTGGTACGGTGTAATTCTCTACGCCCTGCAAATGTACTTCGATTTCTCCGGCTATTCCGATATGGCAATTGGCATTGCCCGCATCTTCGGCTTTCATCTGGACGAAAACTTCCGCCACCCGTTCCTCTGCAAGGACATCACCGAGTTCTGGCAGCGTTGGCACATTTCACTGGGAACATTCTTCCGCGACTACCTGCTGTACGTACCGCTGTTCGGCAAACGCCGGAAAATCGGCGGGCTGCTGCTGGTCTGGTTCTGCACCGGTCTGTGGCACGGTGCCAGCTGGAACTATATCATCTGGGGCATTTACTACGGACTGTTCCTCATGCTGGAAATGGGCATCGGCAAAAAGGGCATGAAAAAGATTCCGGCAGTGCTCCGGCATCTGTGCAACAAGATCGTCATCATTGTCGGGTTCGGCATCTTCTACTGCACCGGCGGTATCGACCAGCTGGGGGATATGCTGCTGGCGATGGCAGGACAGAACAGCACCGGCTGGCTGGACACCATGCTGGTCACTTCCGTGCAGAACAACCTGTTCCTGCTGATCGCTGCCCTGCTGTGCTGCTTCCCGCTGCTGGAACTGCCGAAAAAGATCATGGCAAAAAATCCGGCTGCCAATGTTGCCCTGTCCGTCACCGGCACAGTGCTTGCCGCCGGCCTGCTGGTCATCAGCAGCATTCTCATGGTAGATGCCACCAACACCCCGTTCCTGTACACCAAGTTCTGATCCAAGGAGGGAGAACACCATGGACGAAAACAACAAGCCGCAAAGTGACTTCGATCTGGACGCGGCACTGGCAGAAAAATTTCAGCAGGTACAGCAGGACGCAAACCGTCTGCGTGCTATGAATGACAATACCGATACACCGGCTTCTTCGCCTGTTCCGGAACCGACTGAAGTGCCGCAGGAACAGCCGGAACCGGAAACCGGATCCCCTGCTCCGGAGCCGGAATCACCGGAAGAACCGGCAGAGGAATTGCCACAGTTCGACATCGGGGAAACACCCGAAAAACCGACTGCTACCACCGAGGAGGACAAAGCCGCAGCCAAAGAGCGAAAAGCCCGCTACAAGCTGAAACGGCAGCTCCTGATCACCAACCGCATCGGTGCCGTTGTGCGGATCTTCGCCATAGGAACGATCATCTTCGGCGGCTCGATCTTCCTGCTGGTGGGCACACGCCCCACGGAATCCGCCGAGGAAAACCGGAAGCTTGCCACGCCGCCCGGCTTCTCCCTCGAAGCACTGGGCAGCGGCGACTATGTGAAAGACCTGATGCACTATTACGAGGACACCGTCCCAGGACGCAGCAGCTTCAAGCACATGATCAGCAAACTGGAAAGCTATCAGGGCTTACAGGGCGAGGACAAGGTACAGTTCTACGGCAACATTGCCCCCGTCAAAAAAGAGAAAACCGCCGATGCGGACAGCAAGACAACGACGACTGCACCGGTTGCCAGCGGAAACCGTTCCACAGAAACCACCACGGCAACTACCGTTGTCACCGAGCCGGAGCCGGATCCTGTGGAGATCGGCGATGGCATTGTGCTGGTGGACAAGCGGGCGATCAGCATTTACGGCGGCAGCTTCTCCCGCGGGGAAAAGTATGCGGCAACGCTGAACGAATACAAGAAACAGCTGGGCAGCAAGGTCAATGTCTATTCGCTGGTGGCTCCTACGGCAGTATCGTTCTACCTGCCGGATTCCTACGCGGGCTATACCGGCAGCGAATCCGACAACATCGACCACATTGACGAAAACCTGAAAGATGTCAAGGCAGTCGATGCCTATGCAGCACTGGCGGCACACACGGACGAGGACATCTATGCCCGCACCGACCACCACTGGCTGCCGCTGGGGGCATACTACGCCGCAGAAGCCTTTGCCAAGACGGCAAACGTCAGCTTCGCTCCCCTGTCCGGCTACACCAAGACCACCCTGTCCGGCTATCTGGGCAGCATGTACACGTTCACCAAGAGTGCCGTCCTACAGGAGAATCCGGAGGACTTCACCTATTATACGCCCCACAACCAGTACACCACCCAGTATTATGACACCAACTTCACCAACGAACGGGACGGCAAGCTGCTGATCTCGCTGGACAACGTGGAGCCGGTCAGCTGGTATCTGGTGTTCATGGGCGGCGACGAAAAGATCACCCACGTGAAAACCGATGTCACCAACAAGCGGACACTGGTGATCGTCAAGGACAGCTACGGCAACGCCCTTGTCCCCTATCTCACGCAGTCCTTCTCGGACATCTACGTGATCGATATGCGTTACTTCGACCTGAACGCCGTTTCCTTTATGCAGCAGGTCGGTGCAACAGATGTGCTGTTCGCCATGAACACGTTCAGTGCCACCGGCGGCAACAGCGAATGTCTGGAAACAATTCGGACACAATAAGAGGTTTCACAAATGAAAGAACTGGAATATCCCTTTGACAGCAGCTTTCTGCTGCAAAAACGACGCAAACTGAAAAAAGCCCTTCTGGCAGACGGCTCTGCCCGCATGGAAAAACGCATTGCCGTGCTGGGCGGTTCCACCACCAACGACATTGTTTCCATGCTGGAACTGTTTCTGCTGAACTGCGGCATTCAGCCGGTGTTCTACCAGTCGGAATACGCACAGTACTGGCAGGATGCCATGTTCGATGCTCCGGAACTGGCAGCATTTCAGCCGGATCTGATTTTTATCCATACCACAAGCCGCAACATCACCGAAGCCCCGCTGCCCCTGTCCGCTTCAGAACAGGAAGTACAGGACGCACTGGAACGGCAGTACACCCACTTCACCCAGATGTGGGAACACCTCGCGGCAACATACCACTGCCCCATTTTACAGAACAACTTTGAACTGCCGGCAACGCGGCTCATGGGCAACCGCGACGGGTGGGACTGCCACGGAATGGTGTGGTTCATCTCGGAACTGAACCGGAAATTCGGGCAGTATGCCGCCGCACACAACGACTTCTACATTCACGATATACACTATCTGGCGGCAAGCTACGGGCTGGACGCATGGCACGACAATTCCTACTGGTACCTCTACAAATACGCCATGACGCTGGACGCGATTCCGGAATTTGCCTACAGCCTGACACGAATCATTCGCTCCATTTACGGTAAGAACAAAAAGGTGCTGGCTCTGGACTTGGACAACACCCTCTGGGGCGGTGTCATCGGCGACGACGGACAAGAGGGCATCTCTATCGGGCAGGAAACCGCCGAAGCGGAGGCATACACCGAGGTACAGGAATACTGCAAGGCACAGAAACAGCTGGGCGTACTCCTCACGATCTGCTCCAAAAACGAACCGGAAAACGCCAGACTGGGACTTTCGCACCCCGATTCTGTCCTGCACGAGGACGACTTCGTGGCAATCAAAGCCAACTGGGAGCCGAAAGACCGGAATCTGGTACAGACTGCGGCGGAACTCTCCCTGCTGCCGGAAAGCTTCGTCTTTGTGGACGACAACCCCGCAGAACGGGAAATCGTTTCCGCCCAGATTGCCGGCATTGCCGTGCCGGAATTTCAGGATCCTGCGGACTGCATTCGGGTGCTGGATCACGCGGGCTACTTTGAAATCACCACGTTTTCCGCAGCAGATGCCAACCGCAGCGAAATGTACCGTGCCAATGCCCAGCGTGCCCAGATGCAGCAGACCTATGCCAACTACACAGACTATCTGCTGGGGCTGGATATGCACGCAGACATTCGGGATTTTGATGCGGTAGCACTCCCCCGCATTGTCCAGCTGACCAACAAGAGCAACCAGTTCAACCTGACCACACGGCGGTATACCCAGAGCAAAATGGAACAGGTGGCTGCCGATCACAAGCACATTCGCCTGTACGGACGGCTGCGGGACAAATTCGGCGACAACGGCATTGTTTCCGTCGTTATCGGAGAGATCTCCGGCGACACCCTGCACATCGAACTGTGGCTGATGAGCTGCCGTGTACTGAAACGGGATATGGAACTGGCAATGCTGGACACCCTTGTGGCAGAGTGCCGGAAGCAGGGCATCACCGCCATCTGCGGCTATTACTACAAGACCGCCAAAAACGCCATGGTCAAAGACCTGTTCGGGACATTCGGCTTTACGAAAACCGAACAGTTCGAGAACGGCGACAGCACATGGCGTATGGAAATCGCCGGCTATGAAAACCAGAATCATGTGATTCAAGTCAACGAAAAGGAGCATCAGCAAGCATGACACACGAAGCGATTATGGAGAAACTGAACGAGATCTTTCAGGACATTTTTGACGATGACACGCTGGTCATCACAGAGAACACCACTGCCAACGACATTGAGGACTGGGACAGTCTGGAACACATCAACCTCGTCAGTGCTGTGGAAAAGGCATTCGGCATGAAATTCAGGATGCAGGAAGTTTCCGGCATGAAAAATGTAGGCGAAATGGCAGACATTATTGCTGCCCGTGCCGAAGAACCGAAGCCGAAAAAGCGGGGATTGTTCCGGCGGTAAGCGTTTTTTGCTGCTGGAAGAACAAAAAATTGGCAACAAAATACAAAGAACGTCTGAAATGTGCAGAAACAGCTGGACATTTCAGGCGTTTTGCTGTATAATGATGATAGATTTGTATACCATTCGAATCCACTCGGAGGAATCCAGATGCCAAAAGAACAGTTTTTATCTTATCAAAAAGAAAATCATCACCCGTCACAGCCGCCGGTACTGGACGCTGTCGGGTCGGTTCTGAATGCCCTGTGTGTCACCAAAGGATACACTTGGAAAGAGGCGTACTGCAAGCTGATCGCCGTCGCGGGAAAAATCGGGCAGATGCCCCAATATCCCAAAACCATTCGGGAACTGCTGCATGAAGAAGGGTTCTTTTTGCAGGCAAAAACCAATGTCAACAAGTGTATACGGGAGATCATTGCCGATTGCAACCGCAGCTTTCATGACGGCGAAGTGGTCATACTGAATTTGTCCGTCGGACACACGAACACGGATGACGGGGAATATTGTCCCCTCGTGCCCCATGATCTGGGCGGACAGACAAAGTATGCCCTGCACTTCCTACAGGACAACAGAGATCGGATCGCCCGTGAAGTGTGGATTGCTTGGAAAGACGGACAGGATCACAGCCCCCTGCCGCAACAGCAGAGCCGTACACAGAGAAAAGAACTGAAACTTCACACCGAAGAAAATGAATCGTTGGTAGTCCTGAACGAAAATCCCAACGACAACTACATTGGTGATTGTGCCGTCAGAGCCTTTGCAGCAGTTCTGGAGATCCCGTGGGCAGAAGCCATAAAAAGGCTTGCCGAAGCTCAAAACTACGCGGCGACCATTCTCAATGGGGAAAAAAACATCGATGCCCTTTTGAAAAAAGAGGGGTTTGAGAGATTCGATGCCATGAAGCGAAACGGAAAGATCCTGACCGGCAAGGAGTTTTGCAGCCTGATTCACGACATGTTTCCGGCGGGAACAAGAATATACGCGTATTCGGGAAGAAGCCATGTAGTTGCCATTCTGGTGTTTGACGGGGAATACAAAATCGTGGACACGTGGGACAGCACCAACCGAAAAATCATAGAATACTGGGCAAAATATCCCCAAAAGCCCAAAAGACCGAGAAAAACAGAAGCACCGACAGAAAAACTCACAGCACTCTCTGTCGGCATGACCATTCAGCACAAGACATTCGGGAACGGCAAAGTGACTGCCCTTTCTGATACCATTGCCACCATTCAGTTTGCCGGCGGTGTCGAGAAAAAGTTTGCAGTCGCTTGGGTGCTGGGGAATTGCAAAGGAAACACTGCCTGAACTTCCATCGAAAAAGAAAAAAGCTGGTATCCTGTACAAGGGAATACCAGCTTTTTGTATTCAGTGTTTCTTTTATTTTAGGCAATACCGCACAAAGATTGTGCGACAGATGCGTCGTCAAATTTATCGTCAGATGAAACAAAAAGCGGAGTGAATACTTGATGTATTCACGAGCATTTTTGTAAAATATGACGGGAAATTTGCAAGTAGATGGCGTGCAAAGTCGCCAGACGCTCTTTGTGCGGTATTGCCTTTACTTCGACGCCATTTCGCCCAACGTCCGAATCATTTCCAGATCGTCCTGTGTCACACGCATGTTGGTGCAGAGTTCTCTGCCCTCGGCGGTAGTCAGGCTGATCTCGATCACGCTGCCCTCGTTGATTGCCTTAGAAGCAGCGGAGAAAAACAGAGGCACTTTCGGGTGGTTCTGCCGAAATTTCGTCAGCATGGTTTTCAGTTGCAAAATCATTTTGGGATTCATCATAAGTCAGTTACTCCTTTTCTGGTATGCAGCGGACAGTGCTCCGATACGTGGGGAAACGACACCGTGCGGAACTGCATTCGCAGTCCGTCCAGCACCAGCAGCTTTCCCGTCAGAAGCGACGGAATTCCCAGCAGATACCGGATTGCCTCCGCAGCCTGTATGGTGCCGATGATGCCGGCAGTGACACCAATTACCGGAATGGGTGCCGGTGCATTGTCCTCCGGAACCTCTCCGAAGATGCAGCGGTAACACGGCCCCTTTTCCGGCACATATGTCATCACCTGTCCGGAAAAACCTGTGATGCCGCCGTGCACAAAGGGCTTTTCTGCGGAAACACAGACATCGTTGATCAGAAATTTGTTCTCCAGCTGGTCGGTCGCATCAATGACAATGTCATAATCCGGCAGCACCTGTCGCAGGTGTGCCCCGTCCATAAACTGAGAGTACGTCTGCACATGCACCTGTGCGTTCAGTCCGTGGAGAGATTTCGCGGCGGAAACGGCTTTGTTCTGCCCCAGACGGGATTCCTTGTGTAGGATTTGCCGCTGGAGATTGGACAGCTCCACGGTATCGCCGTCCGCAATGCCAATGGTTCCCACACCGGCTGCGGCAAGATAATACGCCGCCGGACTGCCCAGTCCGCCTGCTCCGATCACCAGCACACGGCTGCGTTTCAGAGTTTCCTGACCAGCTTCGCCCAGTTCCGGCATCATGATCTGGCGGGCATAACGTTCCTGTTCCTGTGATGTCAGCATGATGCTCCTTTCTCTGTTGCCTTAAGGAAACACTGCATAAAGCCCGCCTGACGGCTTTGCACGCAATCTGCTTGCAGATTTTCCGTCATATTGCCCAGAAATCCCTTGCCAGACATACAGTCTGCCTGCGGAATTTCTATGCAATCTGCCGAAAAATCTGACTACGCATCTTACACACAAGCTTTATGCAGTGCTTCCTTAAAAGTGTGCCTGCAAGCCCGTCAGGTCTTTGATGACTTCTCCGGCAAGGATCAGCCCCGCCACCGACGGCACAAAGGCACAGCTTCCCGGAACCGGTTTGCCTTTCTCTGTCCATTCCGTCCGCTGCAACGCTGCCGGCAGTTCCTTGGAATAGACCACTTTCAGCTTGGGAATCCCCCGCTTTTTCAGTTCCCGCCGCATCACTCTCGCCAGCGGACAGACAGAAGTCTGCATAATGTCTGCCACTTCAAACGCCGTGGGATCCAGCTTATTGCCGGCACCCATGGCACTGATAATGGGCGTTCCGGCGGCATATGCCTGCTCCACCAGTCCCAGCTTTCCGGAAACCGTATCGATCGCGTCCACCACATAGTCATACTGGGTGAAGTCAAAATCCCCTGCGGTTTCCGGCAGGTAGAATTTCTGATGCTTGGTCACGCGGCATTCCGGATACAGCAGCCGGATCCGTTCTTCAGCAGCGTCCACCTTTGCCATGCCAATGGTGGCACGGGTGGCAATGATCTGCCGGTTCAGATTCGATGTGCAAACGGTATCGTTGTCGATCAAGTCCAACGCCCCGACACCGCTTCGTGCCAGAGCCTCCACGGTATAGCCGCCAACGCCGCCAATGCCGAATACGGCTACCCGTGCCTGTGCCAGCCGTTCCATAGCGGCTGTGCCGAAAAGTAATTCTGTTCTGGAAAATGCATTCATATATGTCTATCCTGATACTTGGTCAAAACTTGGCGAACTTCTTCTTTATGTGCCAAAAACGTTCCCACAATTTTCGGATCAAAGTGTGTCCCGCTGGATTCCTCCAGAATCCGGAACGCCTTTTCCACCGGAAACGCTTCCTTATAAACACGCTTGCTGGTCAGGGCATCAAACACATCGACCACCGCCATGATTCTGGCACAGAGAGGGATCTCCTCGCCGGAAAGATGATACGGATAGCCGCTGCCGTCCCATTTCTCGTGGTGGTACAATGCCATTTCCTGTGCCACTTTCAGGTACGAGTCACTTTCAATATCGGTCAGCGTTTTCTCAATGATCTCCCCGCCGGAAAGAGTATGGGTCTTAATGACTTCAAATTCATCTTCTGTCAGTCTGCCCGGTTTATTCAGTACCACGTCCGAAATCTTGATCTTTCCGATGTCGTGCAGCGGTGCCGCCTTGCACATGCGGTCCTGCATCTCCGGTGTCAGTATTTTTGCATACTCCGGCATTTCCGCCAGATATTTCACCAAAATACGCAGATATTCGCTGGTTCGCTTGACATGCTGACCAGTGAAATCATCTCGGGATTCCACCATATCGGCGAAGCTGACGATGATCTTGTTCTGGATCTCCTGGAGCCGCCGGTTAGAGTTCCGCAGAGATTCCTGCTGCACAAACATCCCCGCACAGCTGTCCAGTGTCAGCACGAACTGATGCATTCTCTGCACCACGTAATCAAATGAATTGGCAAACACCACCAGATAGCCATACACCATCTGCTGATTGTGCACGGCATAAATGACCACAGGGTCTGTTCTTTCGGTAATGTAGTTCCAGTCCGGCACCAGCTGCCGCTGCGGAATCTCCTTGACTTCGGTGTTTTCCTCCCCGTAAAAAAAACGGAGTGATGTCACTTCTTCTGTAAACGGTTCAGTTTCATAAGTATGCCCGTTCTGATTCCCGTGGAAAAAATCTGCATTCACACAGAGATAAGTATCCGAACGAATATAGTACCGGAGAATCTCATTGACTTTTTCCACATCCTGTTCAAATGTCAGCTTTGTCAGCATATTGGTCATGGAACGGTCGTACTGGGCACTGTTGTTCATGCGGGAATAGATCGAATTCACGGCAAGACCGACTGCCTTCATGGAGATTTTCCGGCAGCCGCAGGATTCGGAAACGTCCAGCGTGTACGGAAAAACATATTCCCGCTTCATTTCTTCTCCTGCATTGGCACGTTCTATCAGCTTGGAGAGAAAACTGCCGAACCGGTTCAGGTTTCTGCGACAGGTCGTCAGCCGCGGGAAATTATACTGTTCCTGCACAATGCCGTCGAATCCGGTCACAATCACATCTTCCGGCACACGAATACCCCGTTCCTCCAGAATTTCACACACAGTGATTGCCATGGAGTCGTTGATGCAAACGATCGCCTGCGGCAGGCCCTCCAGATCAGCAAGAAAGCGTTCCATGACTTCCTGTGTGGGAATGCTGTAGAAATTCCCATAGCCGAACCACTTTTCGTCAAACGGAACGCCGTGCTCTTTCAGCACGTCCCGAAAAATCATTTCCCGTATTTCCGAAGCGGGATTGCCCTTAAAGCCGGCAATGCAGGCGAACTTGGTGACGTGGTGCTGTTCGATCAGGTGCTTCACCAGATACCGGAATGCATCAGCTTCATCAAACGAAATGCGGATCCCGCCGGAATAGCGTTCTGTCGGTTCTATCAGAAATACCGGTTTCCGGTGTTTCTGTGCCGCCGTCAGAATGTCCTCCACGATCGCACGGCATTTCAGACACTGGGTATAGATCAAAACCACATCGATCACCGAAAAATCCATCAGCTGAAAGATGCTGGCTTCCCCGCGGTCAAATGCCGTATCCCGAAACAGATCTGTTGTCGTATTGAACAGCAGGCACCGCCAGTTCTTTTCCAAAAGCGACTGATACAGCGGGGCTATCATGCTCTGTGTATTTTCGTTTTGTATTTCTGACACACAAAGTGCAGCCACCTTGTATCCATTGATCATATCCTTTTCCTCCGCCGAAAATTCCTCGGACAGCTCAGCCTACAGAACCTGTAAACTGTCCCTGTTGTCATTTTTCCCCATTGCAAAAACAACCCCGCAAAAAAGCGACAGAAAAGCCTTGTGCGGTGTTGCCTAAAATATCTCTTTTTATTGTAGCATATTCCAATTCTGCTGTCAATCTGTATTTCCGGAATGTCCGGTGTGTCTGTTTATTTTTTTACAAACACGCAAAAAAAGCACCGCATTTTGCAGTGCTTTCATTCCGTGCAGTGCTGTTCTCACAACAGCAGTTTTCCCAGTGTTTCCACGCTGTCGGTCACCCAGTCTGCACCATATTGTTCCAGTTCGCCGGCTTCCGCGTAGCCGTACCGCACCCCGATGCAGGGCACGCGGCATTCCTTTGCTCCGAGGACATCGTGCTTCCGGTCGCCGATCATCACCGTCTGCGGCGGCTCCTGCTCCGGCAGTCCCAGCCGACGCAGTGCCAGACGAATCATGTCCGCCTTGGTTTCGCCCGCCCGATGAATGTCACAGCCGGCCACAGCCGTAAAGTACTTAAACAGGTCAAAATGCTCCAGGATCCGGAGCGTATAGACCTCCGGTTTGGAAGTCGCCACTGCCAGCACATAGCCGTGTTCCCGCAGCTTTTCCAGCAGCTCCGGAATCCCGTCATACACCGCATTTTCCAGCAGCCCTACAGTAGAGAACCGTTTCCGGTACTGTTCCACCGCAAAGGCAGCACGTGCCGGCGGCATGCCGCAGAACTCCTGAAAGGAATCCAACAGCGGCGGTCCAATAAACGGCCGCAGCTTTTCCGCATCCGGCTCCGGTGTACCGCATTGTTCCAGTGCGTACTGCACACAGCGGAGAATCCCCTCTGCGGAGTCGGTCAGTGTGCCGTCCAGATCAAACAGCAGATACCGGAGGTCTTTCGGTAACGCTTTCATGCTCAGCCTCCCAGTGCGATCATGCGGTCAATACAGCAGCGTGCCTTGGCAATGGTCTTGCTGTCCAGCTGGATCTCCGTGCCCTCGCCGTCTTTCAGAATGTGATAAATGTCCATCAGCGTGGTGGACTTCATATTCTCACAGATCAGCTTCTTTGCCAGCGGATAGAACCGCTTTTCCGGACAAGCATTTTGCAACGTTTCTGCAATGCTGATCTCTGTGCCGATAATGAATTCCTTTGCGTCCGACTGCATGGCATAATTCACGATACCGGAAGTCGAACCGATATAGTCCGCCTGCTCACAGACTACCGGACGGCACTCCGGATGCACCAGCATCAACGCATGGGGGTGTGCTTCTTTTGCCCGACGCACGTCCTTTGCCGTCAGTGCCGCATGGATCGGGCAGCCGCCCTGCAACAGCTTGATCTTCTTTTCCGGCAGCTGCTGCTGGACAAAGGAACCCAGATTGCAGTCCGGAATAAAGAGGATCTTGTCATTGCTCAGCTGCGAAACGATCTTGACCGCAGAAGAAGAAGTCACGCAGACATCGCAAATGGTTTTCAGTTCTGCGGTGGTGTTGATGTATGCCACAACGGTATAGTCCGGATACTGCATCTTCACCGCACGAATCATCTCTTTATCCATCTGTTCTGCCATAGGACAGCCTGCCGTGGGGTTGGACAGGTATACGTTTTTTTCAGGAGAAAGGATCTTCACAGTTTCCGCCATGAACCGCACGCCGCACATGAGCACGTTCTTCTGCGGTGTATCCTTTGCCTTCACGCTCAGAGCATAGGAATCTCCGGTAAAGTCAGCAATTTCCAGAATATCACTGGTCTGATAGCTGTGTGCCAGAATACAAAAGTCGCGTTCTTTTTTCAGCCGCAGGATCTCCTCTTGAATCTCACGTATTTTCATAATCTCAATTCCTTTCGGGACAGTGTACTTCATGCCACAATTTCTCATCTTCAATAAAAAATATGTGATTTATACTTGCATTTGCAAAAATAGATAAACTTATTCTAGTATAGCACAACAAATGGAGTTTGTCAAGATTTTCACAGGATATTTACATAGGAAAATGCTATGTTTTGTTCCTGTAAAATATAGAAGAAAACTGGAGGAATTTCAGGCAGTCCTGCAAAGAAACAGAATCCACATTTTTCACTTCGGAAATTTGTGCAAAAAAGGCACTTCACAAAATGCAAAAAGTATGTTATAATGATATTATGCATTCCTTGTGCATTTCCAACAGATTCCGAGAGCGATTTCATGCTTCATTTTAACAATTTTACTATTTACAGAAAGAAGGCTCTGCCCATGCAAAAAGAGGCACGCATCATTGGTATATGTCTTTCCCGCGTACAGGAAGAATACAGACTGCAATGTATCAAAGCATTCAATCAACATGCTTCTGCAAAAGGATACCGCCTTTTTATATTCAATACAAAATCCGACTTTTTTCTGCCGCCGACCCCGACAGACTTCGGCGAGATGACTGTATACCAGCTGATCCCCTATGATCTGCTGGACGCAATGATCCTCTTTCCGGATACCATTTACAGAGATTCCATTCTGAATGACATTCTGGAGAACTGTCGCAGCCGGCAGATCCCAGTACTGACGATCGATAAGGCTCTGGAGGGCTGCATCAATTTCCGGTTCGACTATGCCAACTCGTTTGAAAAACTCTGCCGCCATGTGGTGGAAGTCCACCACGCCAGAACGCTGTTCATGCTTGCCGGATTTGCAGAAAATAATTTTTCCAATGAACGGATCGCCGCATTTCAGAAAGTCCTGCAAGAATACGGGCTGTCGCAGGAGAACTGCCGTATTGCATACGGGGATTTCTGGGAAAAGCCTGCAATAGAAGCCATGGAAAAGTGGTTTGTAGAAGATAAACTGCCGATCCCTGATGCAATTATCTGTGCCAACGACACCATGGCGATTACAGCCAGTCAGTTTCTGCAAAACCTCGGCTATCGAATACCAGAGGACTGCATCATCACCGGATTTGACGGTATCTCACAGGCAAGCTATCACGTGCCGCACCTCACCACCTGCACGCAGGACTATGACACTATGGGACGGCTGGTCATCGAAGCAGTAGAAAAGCTGTGGCTGGGACAGCCTGTAGAACCTTCCACCGTTGTGGATTTCTACGTGCGGTTCTCCCAGTCCTGCGGCTGTGAGGCAGTCGGCTCGGTCAATGTCAATACCATTTTGCAGAACGTGCTGGATCAGCTGAAGCTTTCCAACGAACGGCAGGAGCTGACATGTCAGGTACAGTCCGCTGTCACCAGCATGGCCTCACTGTCGGAACTGCCGGAGATCATTCTGGATAAATTCATCTTCCACACCATAGTCTTTGCCCTGAATGACGACCTGTTCCGTGCTCCGGAATTCGGCGAGGGAAAACAGAAAAAACAGGCATTCAGTGAAAATGTCAACGTCCTCTGCCAGCGGTACTTCTGGAATCCCGAGGAGCCCTGTGTGACCTCCCGAAACACACTGATCCCAGATCTGAACAGGCTGCTGGAACGGGAAGATCCTGTGATCTTCAGTGCCCTGCATTTTCTGGATCTCACTATGGGATACTGTGCATTCCAGACGGACATCTCCTATGATTCCTACGAAAAGATCAACAGCTTCATGAATGCCATGGGTTCTGCACTGGGGATCTTCCATTCCCAGATGCACACCAAATCCATCAATATGCAGCTGAAAAGCGTCAACAGCGAACTGGAAAAGCTGTATGTGCACGACCATATGACCGGACTTCTGAACCGCCGCGGTTTCTACCGCCAGTTCCGGCAGCAGCTGACGGAGAGCAAGGGAAAGGACATGAGCGTGATCATCATTTCTGCCGATCTGGACGGACTGAAGCACATCAACGATACCTACGGACACACCGAGGGCGACAACGCCATCAGCACAGTGGGCAAAGCATTGATGACCAGTGCCATTCAGGGAGAAGTCTGCTCTCGTTTTGGCGGGGACGAATTCACCGTTGCCGGTGTCATTGCAGACATGGACGACAACTATTTCGAAAGCTTCCGTGAGAGATTCCGTGAGTATCTGCGGCAGTATAATCAGATCTCCCGCAAACACTATCTGGTGGAATCCAGTATCGGCTTCTGCTTTCAGAAACTGGAAGACGAGATTGATCTGGATCAGATGATCAAAATTGCCGACGACCGCATGTATGAGGACAAAGTGCAGCGACGAAAAGCCCGCCGCTGATCCGACAAAAAGGTGGTGACATTTTATGCATGAAAAAGAAATCGTTTCTTCTGCCCTGCTCTACCGCGATCAGACAGACCTCAAAAATTTTCTGAAGGAACAACGCCGCACAGCTCCGCCGGATTGTTCATGGCTGGTTCTGATACATACCTGTTGTCACAGTCCCGCCAGTGCCGTCGCGATCGCACAGCACGTGAAAGAAGTTCTTCCCGATGCCGCAGTTCTCGGCACCAGTGCAGCCGCCGTCATTCATCACGGCAGCATCTATACGGACCAGTGCCTGCTGCACATCACCCGATTCCGCCGGACACGTCCGGAAATTTTCCGGCTTTCCCTGGACGGCAAAACACCGGAGGAGCTGGCGGAAGAAGCCGCAGAGAACTTCCCCGCAGACAGCCGTGCCCTGTTTGCATTTTTCACAGATCAGTACATGCACATGCAGCCGTTCCTGCAACATCTGGAACAGCTGCGGCAGCACATTCCCGCTGCCGGCGGCATGATCAGTGCCAACACATTCGGTGCGTTTTCCTTTGATGAAAGCGGGGTTTATCCTCACAACGCCGTGTTTGCCGTTCTGTGCGGCACCACGCTACGCACATGGAGCGGTGTAGTTCAGGGGCAGGAAGCATTCGGCGAAACATATACCATTACCAAAACCGAGCAGGACAGTATTCTGGAAGTAGACCACCAGCCGGCATCTCAATGGTTTCAGCAGAAGCTGGAGGAGATCTGCCACACTAAGCCCTGTCCGATCCGTTCAGAACTGCTGATGCGGTTTCCGCTGGCATTACAGCAGTTGGGTACACAAAGCCAGTTTTTGAGCTATAGTGAACCGCAAAACCGCATACAGACCTATTCCAACTGGCTGCCGGCAGGTACACGCTTCCGTATGGCATATCTCAGCCCTCTGACTGCTGTGGCAGAGCTGCGGGAGTGCTGTGCAGAACTGAACACCACGCCCTGTCAGACGATCCTTGCCTATCCGGGAACGCTGCACTACTCTGCCATGACAAACTGCACTGCATGGGAACTGCGGGCACTTCGCAGCAGCCGCATTTGCGGAGCATTTCTGCACGGAGAGATCGCCGCGGCAGAAGAACACAATCAAGTCTATGTGGGGGCTGATACGCTGTTCGGTCTGACAGAATCGGAACACGACTATCTGCCCATTGACCAGACCCTGCTGGACGATTTACAGGGACTGGATGCCGACTGGCACAACATCGATCAATATCTGGAACATGCACAGCAGCAAACAACGATTTCCTCTGCTTCCCGACAGATCATGCAGCAGGAGATCCTGCTTCGCAGCAATACATTTTTAGATAAGGAAACGGAGCTGGAAAATCTCGTGAAATTCAAGTTCGACGACAAAAAACATCGATACAACAAGATCTGCATGATCTCCATTGAAAAGGGGATCCTGATCTCCGGTCGCCGTGGTTCCAAGGTATGGAACCAGCTGATGCGGGAAAATATTCAGCAGGTGATCCGTACGCTGCACGACACGGAGCTTTTCTTTTACTGCAACGATAAATGGTCGTTTTTCTTCACCGCCGAGCCGGAATATCCGGACGATAAATTTCTGGAACAGGCAGAAATGGCGTTCCATGAATGCGGCTATTACTTCTGCAAGGAATTGAACATCACAGCAGTCAACGCCTTTTATGTCGTCATCGGCGAAACCGATCTGCTGGAAAAGATACAGCTTTGCATGTCTGCCACGGCAGACCACAATGCCCGCTTTTATCTGTACAACAAGGATAATGCCGAAACCATGAAGCAAATGGACGAAAAGCTGCGTATGACCAACATCATCAGCGATGCCATTTTGTATGACCGCATTGTCCCCTACTTCCAGCCCATTCGTGACAACCGCACACAGGAGATCACCAAGTATGAAGCCCTGATGCGGCTGTCCGACAAGGATCATAACATCTATGCTCCGGGGCAGTTTCTGGAAATCGCCAAGGACTATCACCTGTACCTACAGCTTTCCCAGCTGATGATCAGAAAGGTACTGGAACTGTTCCGTGACCGCACAGAAAGTGTGTTCCTGAACCTGTCCGCCTATGACATCAGTTCTGAAGCCAGCCGTTCCATGCTGTATGAACTGTTGAGCAATCTGCCGCAGGAGGCATGCGGACGCATTACCTTTGAAATTCTGGAATCGGAGAAAATCCGCGATTTCAACGAAATGGTGAACTTCCTGAACGAGATCCGCAAGTTCGGCGTGAAAATTGCCATTGACGATTTCGGAGCAGGCTTCTCCAACTTCACGGCGATTCTCCGCGTCAATCCGGACTTTATCAAGATCGACGGCGACCTCATTATCAACTGCGATAAGGATCCGATGAAGCAGCTTTGTTTGCAGGCGATCTCTGACATTGCCAAGGGCATTGATGCGGAACTGATCGCAGAGCACGTGGAAAACAGCGGCGAACAGCAGACGGTAGAATCTACCAATATCCAGTATACACAGGGGTACTATTTCTCCAAGCCTTTGCCTTATCAGAATCTGGAACAGAAGAAAAAGGACTGATTCTCGTGTAATCTTCGGGTGATACTGAAATCTTACAGTACAAGTAAAATGCGAACTCTTTTCTTTTTTTGCTTCTTTTTTTCTTTTCAGTAAAGAAGCGGCGGGTCGCCGCTGACCTTACGCCCCAATTTCAACTGTGAAAAGGGTAGTGTTACGGCGGCGGCAGCCGCCTGTATGCCCCGCCGGGGGAGTTTTGTTGATCGAAAATGTTATATCTTCGGGTGATATTGGAATCTTATAGTACAAGTGGAATGCGAGCTCTTTTCTTTTTTTGCTTCTTTTTTCTTTTCAGCAAAGAAAAAAGAAGCGTAACTCCTTGTGAAATCGGTTGTACATGAAAGATGATAAACAAATAAGCTTGCAAACGCCGTATGAAATAAAAGTTACCCACCTACACCAGAAAACACTTGAATATCAACATTACCGATACAGGCAAAGGCAACAACCGGCATTGGCAAGCCCCAGGCGGGCAGCGAGGTACGAACGAATTTCGCCGGACGGTTTCGACATGGCTGCCCTAGAAAATTGCTATCCTCAGGCAAGTCCGCGGGGCGATGTGAGCATCGCTCCCTACTTTTTCTTTTTTGTCTACCGGATTCCTTAAGGCAATACGGTGCAACTTGCCCCCTGCCCAAAAACAAACCCGCCCCGACAGAAGTATCTGTCGGGGCGGGTTTTGCGGCATCAGAACAATTTCACCTGTTCCGTTACAGCCGGTTTACTTTTTCTTACGCTTGCAGCCTGCCACGATTGCCGCTGCCAGTGCAATGCCTGCCGGAATGATGACTACCGGCAATGCTTCGCCTGTCTTTGGCGTGGAGGAGATTCTTGTGTTGCTTCTGCTGCTGGAAGAAGACGAACCGGAACTGCTTCTGATGACTGTGGTCGTCTGGCTTCCGCCAGCTGCTGTTGTTGTGTCGGAGCCGCCACTGCCTGCGGTCGTACCGGTGCCGCTTTCTCCAGTCACGGTCGTGGTTTCCGTAGAAGCCGTGGTCGTGGTGGAAACGGACGGGGTATGCTCGCCGTTGCCGGCGGTGGTATTCTTCGCAGTAGTTGTGGTTGCTTCTGTAGTCGTTGTGGTTTCTTCGGTAGTTTCCGTTGTGGTGGTTTCAGTACCAACGTACTCATCGATCATCACAATGGCTCTGCCGTCCGGATTTGCCGTTACCACAGCATTTTCCACGCTCCAGCTGCCGTCTTCATTCAGGCTGACGCCAACAAACAGTACCAGTGTACCGTCTTCGTTCAGCTGGAAGTAGATCGGTTCTGCAACAAGGTAATCTGCCGGAGCCAGTGTTTCGGTCAGGCAGTACGGTGTGTTCGGCTGGATTCCGGCAAAGACATGCGATACGCCTTCTTCGGATACCCACTGATCGATCACATTGCCGCTCTGATCGGTAATGTTCAGAGATGCTCCGCCGATCTCATTGCCGCCCACGTCACACTTGCGGATCACATAGCCGTCCGGCTGTTCGGTGGTGGTGACAATTGTAGTTGTCGTTTCCTCCGTTGTCGTGGTGGCTTCTGTGGTTTCCTCTGTGGTAGTTTCAACAGTGGTTTCTTCTGTCGTGGTAGTCGTTGCTTCGATGGTTGTCGTAGCTGCTGTTGTGACAGTTGTTTCTGCGGTAGTCACTGTGCTTGCCGCGGTAGTGCTGGTTTCGGTCACCGTTTCCGCAGTCGTTCCTGCGGCAGTTGTGGTGGTCGATGCTGCACTGGTTTCCGTAGAAGCACTTGCTGTTGTAACAGTGGTTTTGGCGGTTGTGGTATCTGTGGTAGTTCCGTTGGTAGAAGTGGTAGTCGGGCCTGCACTGGTTTCCGTGGTGTTTCCGCTGGTTGCCAGTGTGGTGCCTGTTGTCACTTCGGTAGTGGTTTCACTGGTAGAAGTGGTAGTCGGGCCTGCACTGGTTTCCGTAGTGTTTCCGCTGGTTGCCAGTGTGGTGCCTGTTGTCACTTCGGTGGTGGTTTCACTGGTAGAAGTGGTGGTCGGGCCTGCACTGGTTTCCGTAGTGTTTCCACTGGTTACCAGTGTGGTGTCTGTTGTCACTTCGGTGGTGGTTCCACTGGTAGAAGTGGTAGTCGGGCCTGCACTGGTTTCCGTAGTGTTTCCACTGGTTGCCGGTGTGGTGTCTGTTGTCACTTCGGTAGTGGTTCCACTGGTTTTCGATGTAGTTGTTACAGTTGAAACTGTGGTAACTGTACCAGTTCCCGTAGTGGTTTCTGTGTCAGATGTTGTGCTGCTTTCGCTGGTTGAAGTAGTTGTTGTGGTTGTTGTAGTCGTTGTAGTCGTTTCCGAAGTCGATGTTGTAGTAATCGCAGGCTGTTCCGCATCGCAGACCAGAATCTGCCCTGCGGTCTTGTCATAGTAGTAATAACCCTCGGTCGCCTTGTCATTCAGACTGTTTTCGGCACTGGTGTCTGTGACAACACCGTTTTCCACAGTAAAGGTCATTGTCGATTCGATTACCGTGTAGGTCTTTTCGGTTTCTTTGTCTGTAAAAGCACCGCCGGTTTCTTTCAGTGTGTATTTGCCGTCCGGCAGCTTGCTCAAAATAGCATCTGTCTTGCCGGAAGTCCATGTAATAGACTTTGCATCTCTGCTGTCCACATGAATATTTGCTGTCACACCGTCCAGCGTTGTTCCGCTTTCGTCCGGCTTTGTCAGAGTCAGGGTCAACGTTGCTCCGGTGACTTCCTGCTTTCCGGTGATGTCCTTCTTGGCAATGGTAAGCTTGGAAACCTCGTCCCGAATGGTCGTGGTTCCGGTCACCTTGCCGTCTGTTCCAATGGTGAAGGTTTCTTCTGCGGTGTACAGCTGATAGCCGTCCGGTGCATTGGTTTCCTTCAGCTGATAGCTGCCTGCCGGCAGTCCGGTGATGATCGTTGCATCTTCTCCGGAAACAAACTGAATGGTCTTGCCGTCTGTACTGATGCTGTAATCCGTTCCCTTGACCAGTACTGTCTTGTTCCCGTTCTTATCGGTTCTGGACAGTTCCAGTTTCGTGGTATCCAGCACGTTTTCTGCGGTGATCTCCAGTGTTGCACCGGCTACTTCCGCACCGCTTGCTGCGTCCTGCTTGCTGATCGGCACGACGTTGACAGCTTCCGCATCGCAGACCAGAATCTGTCCTGTGGTCTTGTCGTAGTAGTAATAACCCTCGGTCGCCTTGCCATTCAGGTTGTCTGCGTCACCGGTGGTGCTTGTGACAACACCGTTTTCCACAGTAAAGGTCATTGTTGATTTGATTACCGTGTAGGTCTTTCCGGTTTCTGTGTCTGTAAAGGCATCGCCGGTTTCTTTCAGTGTGTATTCACCGTCCGGCAGCTTGCTCAAAATAGCATCTGTCTTGCCGGAAGTCCATGTAATGGAATCTTCGGTTCTGCTGGCCACGGTACTATTTTCTACTGTCACACCGTCCAGCGTTGCTCCGCTTTCGTCCGGATTTGTCAGAGTCAGGGTCAGCTTTGCTCCGGTGACTTCCTGCTTTCCGGTGATGTCCTTCTTGCCAATGGTCAGCTTGGAGGCAGCATCTTCCATGACAACCTTGTTGTCGTCCTTGGTCAGTCCGTTTACCGTTCCGACCTTGCCGTCAGCTCCGACCTCGAAGTTCATCTCCTCGGTCTTTTTGGTGAAGCCGTCCGGTGCAGTGGTTTCTTCCAGCGTGTACACGCCTGCCGGCAGATTTGCCAGTGTCACACCGCCCTTGGCTTTGTCCGAAGTCCATGTAATGGTGTTGCCGCTGGTTTCGATTCCAGCAGTGCTGCCGTCGCTGTAGGAGCCCTTGACTTTGCTCAAGTCTATTCCTGCCGGTGCAGTCAGTTTCAGTACGGCTCCGGTGAGTTCTTCCCCGCCGCCGACTGCCTGCTTGCTGATCGTCACGCTGGGCTTCTGACCGTCCTTCATGGTAATGTCATTGCCGGAAACGTCATATTCTGTGGTTCCCGTTGCATCAACTACACCGTTTTTAATGGTAAAGGTGAAGTCTGTGCTTACCTTGTTGTAGCCGTCCGGTGCAACTACCTCCGTCATGGTGTAGGTGCCGTCCGGCAGTCCGGTGATGTTGGTCTTGTTTTTGCCGTCAGAAATAAAGGTCAGTTCCTTGCTGGTCAGCTGGTACTGGGATTCGTCGTCCACGCTGTCCGACTTGGTGAAGGTGGTTCCCGTTCTGGAGAGTTCTACCAGAACTTCGTTCCAGCTGCCGTCTGTCTTGGTAATGGTGATCTTTGCACCAGCCAGTTCCTTCAGAGAGGTGATGTCTTTCTTGCTGACGCTGATCTGCGACCGGTTGATGACAGTCAGTCCGTTTTCCGCCAGGTCAAAATTGCTGCCGTTGATCGGGTTGCCCTGTGCATCTGTGGTGACAATATAACCGTTTGCATTGACTGCAAAGGAAATGCTTACCGGTGCATAGCCTGTCATGGGCTTTTCTGTCAGGGTGTAATCGCCCTCTGCCAGTCCTGTGAGTTTCTCCGGATCTGCACCAGATGTCCATGTCTTGCTGTAGCCGCCAGGACCGGTCAGTGTCAATTCACAGCCTGCCATAGCGTTGCCCTTGACATCTGTTTTTGCAAAGGACAATTCCACTTGTGTGGTATTGGCATCAGTAATGACCTTTTCGCCCGGAATACCCGGCAGCAGGTCTACCCGACTGCTGTTGCCGGAGTAGGTAGCGAGGAATGTCTTGCTGCTACCTGCCGATCCTACTGTGGTTGTGCTGCCATTTTCCACGCGGTTGCCGTCTGCGTCCAGCTCAAAGACGTAATAGGTCTTGCTGCTGTCCAGTCCGTCAAAGGTAACAGACTTTTTGCCCTTGTCGCCGGCAGCAATGTTGATGTTCTTCTTTTCCACCTGCTGATAGCTGCCATTTGTGTCCTGCGTAAACAGTCCAACCTCAATTGCATGGTCAACTGCCGGATTGCCGTCCTCGGTTGCGATCTTCGTTACCTTGATCTGAGCCGGATTCTTGGTGGTGTTTGTGATAATGGTGTTTGCCTGCGGTGCGTCCTTGGTCAGGGTAAGTGCCGCAACCTGATTGTGGTCATCGCAGCAGTCATAAGAAACGTAGAATGTCGTATTTGTTTTCGTAGTGGAATCCTTGGGATCGAGAACAACAGGCATCTGGAAAGAAGCACCGTTTTCGACACGCTTGTCACCGTCCATTTCAAAGATGTAGTACGGAGTATCTGCTTTCAGACCGTCAAAGGTCACATCAGAACCTGCAGTAACATTCTTTGTTGTGCCGACCTGTGTGTAATCGTTCCCGCTCTTGGTGAACAGTCCCACGGAGAATACGGGTGTGCTCTTGACATCATCTGCGATCAGCACCTTGCTGACGGTGATGCTGTATTGGGGTTGTTCAAAGTTAGTGATTGTAGTAGTACCGCCTGCCTGTACTGCCGACCGTATTACCGGTAAGAAAGAGTAGCGGATACCACTATCCGCAGTGTAAGTACCAGAATCTCCTGTATAAGTCGGAACGCCGTTGGCATTGGTTTCCAGCACGTAGAAATCCACGCCCTTGGGCACATCTTTAAATGTCACGTCCTGCGAGCCTGCCTCGGTAAAGGTCAGGGACTGCACCGGTGCTTCCTCATAGCGAACATAATCGCCTGCCGCATTCTGGGTGAACAGGGCAAAATAGAAGGTGTCGCCGGTGACATCTCCACCTTCCATGCCTGCCAGGGTTTTGGTCAGTGTGATCTCACCTGTATTTTTGGTATTGGTCACGTCGACCGTCTGGTTCGTTGTGTCATCAGTGGAGATCTTATTGCCGGTATATGCCGGTGTGTAGTTGCGAATCTGATTGCCCTTGGCATCTGTTTCCAGCAGGTAAACGTTGTTGGCGTTGTTGGTCTGCTGCTTGATCGAGGACAGGTCTACGTCCTTCATGGTGACAGAAGCCGCGGTCCGTCCTGCCGGAATGGTGGCGGAAATCACATCGCTCAACCGTGTGGTGTAATTTTCATCGGTAAACAGTGCAAAGTAGAACGTTGCGTCCTTGGTTTCTGCTTCTGTCAAGGTCTTGTTGACCGTCACATCAACGGTGGTGTCCGGTGTCTGTACCCAGACGCCGACCTTTGCCGGCTCTGCTACCATGACAGTATCGCCCAGAATGTCGGTATTCTGATAGGAGTACGCGAAGCTGTTCCACGCGATATTTTCTTCGCCGGTCTTTGCCACATAGCTGGGAACGGTTGCAGTAACTTTGACAACGACTTCCTCGCCAACCTCGACGGTCGTATCTTGCAGCTGGATCCGGAAGTCTACGGTATCGTCAGACTTGATGTTTGTCCAGTTCATGACATCGTTCTGCCCCAGCCAGTCCTTGGAGTACTCATTCAGGACGGAGGTCTTGTCGGTGGAATAGCTACGTGCTGTTTTATCAATTACATCTGTTCCGCCTACCATAACAGAATCAATGCTCTTGAGTTTCACGCCGAATGCGGAGAAACGCTCATAGCCGGAAACCAGACCCAAGTCACCCACATAGGGCAGACGGTCGATAATGGTCATGTTTTCCAGATCTACCGGAGAGTTGTTCTTGATGTGGAGTTCATAGGTCACATCTTCGCCCTGCATGCCCTGCACGTAGTTGTGCGTGGGCTGGCGGCTGTAACCGGTATCGGTTGCCGGGTCAGTATGAGGTGTGCCGTTGTGTCCATTATTCTCATAGGTAATCGTTTTCCAGGACTCTGTGGTCAGGCCAACGATATTATAGTTTGCATAGCTCCAGATCTGGTTGTCCTGCTTTTCGCCGGCAACCGTATCTTCTGCGGTGAACGGCTGGTCAATGGTGGCGTAACCGGTGTTGGTGATAACGCCTTCTTTTTCCTGGCCGTCTTTTACAGTGGTGGCGAATTGTACGACGATGGCATAGTTCGGCTCCAGTTTTCCTTCTGTAACGCCTGTTCCTGTCACACTGGAAACATCCCAGCTGACAGAATCACCGTTGGCAGTGGTTTTGATTGTTGCACCAGTTCCGGTAACCATACCATATTTGTCCACAGCAAAGCTGCCGTCTGCCTTCAGCGGCACTACAAAACATTTTGTAGGGTAGCTGGTGTTGTCAAATTCATAGCAGCTGGGAAGATTATCTGTCAGCGTCACGTCAGTGAGATCCAGCCTGCCCAGTTCTTCCCCGTTCAGGGTAGCCTTGCCAGCGGTATCTGTTTCGCCCTTGCCGTTATAGAGGACTGCCTGCCAGATCAGGGTATCGCCAGCGGTGATATAGCCGTTTTCTACCTTCTGGAGATCTGCGTTTTGATAGTCCTTTCCGGCATAGGAAGCTACTGCCAGTTTGGCGAAGCCGGGGGCGGGAGTGGTTTTGGTGAAGCTGATGTCCACCTTGCTATTGGGCAAAATCACACGGTCGCTGCCGTCATCGCTGCCCTCCTCCACTGTCACCTTGGAAAGAGTGTTGGTCAGTGTGACTTTTTTCGCTGTGCTGTTTGCCAGTTCCTGTGCCTTGTCGGCGGTCAGTTTGGTTTTGTAAGTCAACTTTACGCCACTGCCATATGGATTTTCAAACTTTTCTGTGGAAACAAATGTAAAGGTCAGCGTCTGTCCAACCTGAGTTGCCTGAATGCCGCTCAAAGCTGTATAATTTGCAGTTCCCTCTACACTATCTGGCACATATTCCATGCCGTCCGGCAGCGTATCTTCTACAACGATCTTTTTCCCAGCATAGTCATTATTTGAACCAGAAAGTGCCAAGCTGTAACTAAATGTTTTCTGCTCCAGCTCTGCCGCTGTCTTATCAACGATATTGGTCGTTTTGTCCGCACTATTTGTCAGTGACTTTTTCGCCTCAAAAACAGTATTGCTTACTGGATTCAAAATCATGTCATGTGCATACCAAGTTACAGTTTTGCTTCCGTGTTCGTTTACAGTCAGACCGCCTACTGCGGTATAGTTATAGACACCACTCTGTGTTCCGAACTTTGTTTCAAATGCACTTAATGTCTGCATCAATGCACTATTATTCAGATCATAAATACCACCAAACCCCTGAATTCCATTTTTTTCATGATTGTAGTCATTATTATTAGTGACATCGTTTGCAAGTACCACGTATTCCACTGTCACTGATTCGCCAGCCGCCAGCTTGATTCCCATAATATTAAAGGTTTCAGCCGCATAGCCTCCATGAGATCTATTATCTTGCTCTACAGTAACAGTCTGAATTCTGGAGTCAGACGCATTGCCGTTAATTGCAACGACTTTCAGAACATCAGAAGCTTCCCACTTCAACGTTGTACCATAATCATATAAGTACAGGTTTTCCATGGTCGTGGTTCCCTTGTTGGTAAAAGTCGCCTGATATGTTAGCTTATCACCATTTACAATTTCTGTCGTATCATCTGCTTGTATACCATTTACTGCAATGATTTTCTTTTGCAAGCTATATTTGCTTAAATCTTCACCGCCGTAAATAGTATGCGTCGCAGTACCCTTTACTTCCGCACCTTCATATACTTTTGCGGTATTTGTCAGTGCTGCGGCTGTTGCAGAATCTTCCACATTTGCATATACTGTCAAAGTAATTGACTTTCCTTTTGGAACAGTAATCGTTCCGCCGGCAGTCAATGTTTTTGTATCAACGGAAGTAATATTTTTTGTGGTGTCGTCTGATAAGGTCAAAATGCCATATGCACCACTATTTTCACGGAATGTCATGCCGTCCGGCAAGATGTCCTCTATTTTCACATTTTCAGCATCTGCTTCACCATTATTCGTTACTGTAATTGTGTAAACAACATCTTTTGCCGTGCCAAATGTGTAATTGCCGACATCTGCCGTCTTCGTGATCCCCAGCTGTGCTTTCGGTGTATCCGGTGTAAACTTCACTTCATTGGAAGACTTGCCGCCTACCGTTGCTATGTTGGAAATTTCTCCGTCCACGTCGCTTTTGATTGTACCAGTTACCGTGATCTGCACCGTTTTTTCAGCCGGAACGTCAATTTTATCCGGAAAGGGTGTTTTTGTAACACCGTCTACGGTACAGGTCATATTCTCCAGATTTTTCGACAGGCTAAGATCTTCAACAGGAACATCTTTCGCGTCCTTTGCACCGGAGTTGGTAACAGAAATGGTATAGGTCGCAGTCTGTCCGGCAATGTGGGGGTAGTACTTCTGTCCCAGATTCTTACCCTTATAAGTTACATAACCGCTTTTTACCGGCGTTTCGATCACTGCCTTGTCTTCCTTGACAGAGATCGTTGCCTTGGCTGTATTGTTACCGTCGGTCACTTCGTTGGTCAGGTTTGCAGTCTGGTCTTTGGAAACCTTGCAGACCACCTTTGCTGTCACCGTTGCACCGGCAGCGACATTCTGGAATGTCACGCTGTTTCCGGAAACAGTACCGTCCGCGGCTGTGATGCTCTCCAGTGTCATGCCGTCCGGAACGTTATCTTTCAGGGTGATATTTCCGGCAGCATCACCGGTATTCGAAGCGGAGATCTCAAATTCTACAGTATCCCCGTTCACGTAGTATGCTTTTCCATTTTGTACGGTTTTTCCAATACTGAACTTCGGCCCCTGCGGAGCAGAAACCTTCAGTTCCACGCTGTTTCCGCCGATGGTCGAGTAGCTGGCATTGTCACCGTAGGGCTTGCCGGAAACAGTCAGGCTGTTGGTGACCTTGCCGTCCGCGGTGCCGTTCATCTTCACGGTGCTGCTGTTCAGAGGCAGTGCCACGTTCAGATTAACCGCCGGCATCTCGGCATTGGTGTTCTTGCTGTTCAGCACAAAGGAAATGTCTGCCTTTCCGTCGTTTACTGTTACTGTCGGCTCTGCATCATAGTTAGCCGCCTGAATCGCAGCCTTCACTGCGTTCTGGATAGCAGCCTTTGCATCTCCCAGGAACGTCATATTTTCCAGAGAAATGGTGTCCTCAAATTTCAGGGACTGTACCCATTCCACGCCGTTTTTCTTGGTGACGTTGTTCGCCGAAGCACTCAGGGTATAATTTACCGTGGTGCCGGCAGCCAGCTGTGCCGCTGTCAGGGCGTTTCTGTCCTCCGACTTGGACGCACTCCACTGCCGTTCTGCCTTGGCAGTAATTGTACTGCTGGCATTCTTGCCTGTGCTGTCCTGTACGATCTTTACGGTCGAAATCGTTCCGCCCGGGGTCTTGCCGTTTTGGAACTTCGCCTGCAGCCGGACCTGTTTGGTCTGACCGTTGTCAATATCAAAGGCGATATACCGGCTGCCGTCGCTGTTGACATGCAGGGTATACCCATTATAAACGGCACCGTCCCTGAAGCCGTTTCCGGCAAAGTTCGGCAGCAGCAGATTCTTGTCGGTGATCTCGATCCGATAAGAATCCACCTCTCCTTCATTGACGTTGTTTCCGGAGATCGTCGACATCAGATAGAACACATCTCCCGCATTCACTTCATCAATCGGATTATACTTGCTGTCCCGAAATTCGACACTGGCGTTTGTCAGTACCAGCGGTCCGCCGGATCGTCCGTTATTGTCTGCCGATACCGGAAACAGCATCGACGGCAGGCAGGTCACGATCATCAGGACTGCCAGCAAGACACTGATGACTCTTGTACGCAGGTGTCTTGTCTTTTCTGTCTGCATAAAAAAACTCCTCTCATTGCGGGAACGCTGCACGCAGTCTGTTTTGCATTCTTTCGTGCAAACTTTATGCGGCGTTTCCTCAGATTTTTTGCACGGGGAAACCGGTTCCCTGTGCAGTTTTGTACCGTGGCAGCAACATCGACAAAAACGATATACATACCACATTTTTTACAGCAATTTCCACTAACTCCACCGCTTTTAACCGTTCAATTGTTTCCACAATCAAAAGAATATTTTGGTGTAAATCACGGAAATTGCTCTGATACAACTTTATTATACTGATTATCTGTGAAGTTTTATATCACTTTTTATGTAATATTCGAAAAGTAAAGGGAAGGATCAGGAAGTCTGTTCAAACTGCTTTCTGATTCTCCAAATTTTGCAGCGGCATCTCCGGCGAATGGCTGTCCGAATTTACCCGCGTGCAACTTTTTTCAATCACATATGACGAATCACGCCATTGTTTTTTCAAATATTTCGTGAAAAAAGCTATTGCAACCTTGCCCAAAATCCGGTATAATAAATAGTAGGGGATGTTCCAGAGGAAACGGAACAGTCCGCAGTATGGCAAATCGAAGCCAGCACTAAATAAATGGCACGCCTATGCCAAATGCATTGAGGAGGATATTATGGTAGCAAAAACAACAGAAAATCCCCAGAGAGAAGAATTAAAACAAAAATTCGTAGACCGACTTCAGCTGGAGTGCAGCGTTTCTCCGGACGAAGCTTCTGACAAGCAGATCTATCAGGTGCTGTCTGCCCTGATGGTCGAAAAGCTGAAGCACAAGCGGCAGCATTTTATCAATAAAACCAATTCCGTCGGCGGAAAGAACGTTTACTATCTGTCCATGGAATTCCTGATGGGTCGTTCCCTGAAGACCACCCTGTACAATCTGGAACTGGCAGATGATGTCCGTGCGATCCTGCAGGATTATCACATCAACCTGGACAGCATTTTCGAGTGCGAACCGGACGCTGGTCTGGGCAACGGCGGTCTGGGTCGTCTGGCAGCATGCTATCTGGACGCAATGGCAACACAGGAAATCCCTGCAACCGGTCACTCGATCTGCTATGAGTACGGTATCTTCAAGCAGATTCTGGAAGACGGCTGGCAGACCGAAGAACCGGACAACTGGCTGCCGGGCGGCAGCGTATGGCTGGATCCGAAGCCGGACGAAGCCATTGAAGTCCACTTCGAGGGCAACGTACAGGAATACTGGCAGGATTCCTATCACTATATTTCCCATGTCAACTACAACACCGTTATCGCGATCCCGTATGACATGTACGTTTCCGGTTACGGCAGTGCCGGCGTTTCTACCCTGCGTCTGTGGAAGGCACAGGCACCCAGCTTTGACATGAAGGAATTCAACGAGGGCAACTATGAACAGGCTCTGTCCCGCAACTCCATGGCGAATGCGATCTCCAAGGTACTGTACCCTAACGACAACCATCTGGAGGGCAAGTCCCTGCGTCTGCGTCAGCAGTACTTCCTGTGTGCCGCAGCTATCGGCGACATCGTCAACCACCACATGAACGTATACGGCACACTGGAAAACCTGCATGAAAAGGTAGCGATCCACATCAACGACACACACCCGACACTGGCAATTCCGGAACTGATGCGTGTGCTGCTGGACGACTGCGGCTATACATGGGATCGCGCATGGCACATCGTCACCAACACCTTTGCCTACACCAACCACACCGTTATGGCAGAGGCTCTGGAAAAGTGGGACGTGAATCTGGTCAAGCAGATCGTGCCGCGTATCTTCCAAATCATCGTGGAGATCAACAACCGCTACTGTACCGGTCTGATGGAACGCAACGGCGGCGACAGTGCAAAGACCACCCGCATGTCTATCATCAAGGACAACCAGATCCACATGGCTACCCTGTGCGTCATGGCTTCTCACAGTGTCAACGGCGTTTCCAAGCTGCACTCGGAGATCATCAAGGACAGCGTATTCCACGAAGAATATCTGGATACGCCGAACAAGTTCAAGAATGTCACCAACGGTATCGCATACCGGAGATGGCTGTATCAGTCCAATCCGGGTCTGACCCAGCTGCTGCGTGACAAGATCGGCGACGGCTTCCTGAAAGACGGCAGCGAGCTGAAAAAGCTGGACGTTTTCGCAGACGACAAGGCCGTTCTGGAACAGCTGCGGAAGATCAAGAAGGAAAACAAGCAGCGTTTCGCCAAGTATGTCAAGAAAAAGAGCGGTCTGGTTCTGGACACCGACAGCATTTTCGATGCTCAGGTAAAGCGTCTGCACGAATACAAGCGGCAGCACCTGAATGCTCTGCACATTCTGGCACAGTACAACGCCCTGCTGGAAAATCCGGATATGGACTTTACTCCCAAGACCTACATCTTCGCCGCAAAGGCTGCTCCGGGCTACTATCTGGCAAAGCAGATCATTAAGATGATCTGGGCTCTGTCCGAGGAGATCCGCAAGAACCCCCGCATTTCCGACAAGCTGTCTGTATACTTCCTCGAAAACTACTGTGTTACCATGTCTGAACTGCTGATGCCGGCCTGCGACATCTCCGAGCAGATCTCTCTGGCAGGCACAGAGGCTTCCGGTACCGGCAACATGAAGCTGATGCTGAACGGTGCCATTACACTGGGTACACTGGACGGTGCAAACATCGAGATCGGCGATGCAGTTGGTCCGGAAAATATCCTCATCTTCGGCATGAAGACCGAGGAAGTCAACACCCTCAAGGCCCGCGGCTATCGTCCGGAGGACTATTACAACAACAATCCGGTCATCAAGAGCTGTATCGACCGCATGTATGCCGGCATCAACGGCTGCAAGTTCACTGAAGTGGCAGACTCTCTGCGGACACTGGATCCGTACATGGTTCTGGCAGACTTCGACAGCTATTGTCAGGTACAGGAACACAGTTCCAAGCTGTACACCGACAAGGACACATGGACCAAGATGTCCCTGCACAACATTGCCAACGCAGGCATCTTCTCCGCAGACCGTGCTGTAAACGAGTACGCAAAGGATATTTGGAATATCTGAGGACTGGGGAATCTCTCCCGGAACTGATATAATCTGACGAAAACGGAGCAGCACAAACCCTGCTCCGTTTTCTTGAATGAACGGATTGTGCGGTGTCCGCGAAATTACAATTTGCATATTCTCACTTCACAAAGAAAGGAGCATCTCTGTATGCGTTATTTTTACAACAGCTGGGATTCGGCGTATAAGTCGCACTTCGGTGCCATTGCCAGAAACCAGAGCTGTCAGTTCACCATTCGCCTGCCGGAAGAAACGCCGCTGGACTTTTCTCCGGTGCTGGTGGTTTTCCGCACCGGCTTCAAGGAACGTTTTCTGCCGATGAACGTGAAAGAACACGAAAACGGCTATGTCACATACACCACAGATCTCATCCCCAAGTACTCCGGCGTACACTACTACTATTTCTCCTACACCTCCAATGGTGTGCGGCACTATATCAAGCGGGGCGATGCCTGCCACGGCACACTGGATCAGGGAGAAATGTTCCAGCTGACAGTCTACAGCGAGGACTATCAGACACCCCAGTTCCTCAAGGGCGGCGTGATGTATCAGATCTTCCCCGACCGCTTTTACAGCAGCGGCAAGATGCATGACAATGTGCCCTCTGACCGCGTGATGCGGGAATGGGGAGAACTCCCCTACTACAAGCCCGACCAGAACGGACACGTCTGGAACAACGACTACTTCGGCGGCGATCTGGACGGTATCCGCAGCAAGCTGGACTATCTGAAAGATCTGGGCGTGACCTGCATCTATCTGAACCCGATCTTCGAATCCCACGAGAACCACCGCTACAACACCGCCAATTACCGGAAGGTAGACCCGCTGCTGGGCACCAACGAGGACTTTCGGGAACTGTGTAAGGCTGCCAAAACCTACGGCATTTCGGTAATTCTGGACGGCGTATTCTCCCACACCGGTGCAGACAGCATCTATTTCAACAAGTTCGGCCGCTATCCCGCCCCCGGTGCGTATCAGTCCGAAAAGAGCCCCTATTACTCCTGGTATCACTTCTGGGGCAACAAGGAGTATGAGTCTTGGTGGGGCATTGACACCCTCCCCAACGTAGACGAGAACAACCCCAGCTATACCAAGTACATCTGCGGCGATGACGGCGTACTGGACTACTGGCTCAGTCTGGGGGCTGCCGGATACCGTCTGGACGTTGCCGACGAACTGCCGGACGAATTTCTGGACAACCTGCGTGCCTGCGTCAAGAAGTTTGACGAGGAAAAGATCGTCATCGGCGAGGTCTGGGAAGACGCTTCCAACAAGGAGGCGTATGGTGTCAAGCGGCGGTATCTGCTGGGCGACCAGTTGGACAGCGTGATGAACTACCCGTTCCGCGAGGCAATTATTGCTTACATGAAGGGCGAAGCTGCCACCACATTCCGCGACCGCATCATGGGCATTCTGGAGAACTATCCCAAGTGCACTGTCGATGTGCTGATGAACTTCGTTTCCACCCACGACATCGAACGGGCGATCAACCGGTTCGGCGGGCAGCCCTGCGACGACAAGAGCAAGGACTGGATGGCATCGAATGAACTGTCGCCGGAGGAATACGAACGCGGCAAGACGCTCCTGAAAGGGGCTATGGTATTGCAGTTCTTCCTCCCCGGTGTACCCAGCATCTACTACGGCGACGAAGCCGGCTTGCAGGGCTGGAAGGATCCGTTCAACCGCCGCTGCTATCCGTGGGGACAGGAGGACACCGAGCTCATCGACTACACCCGCCAGCTGGCAAAGATCCGGCGGGAACACCCTGCATTTGCAGAGGGTGCTATGGAATTTCTGGTGCTGGAGGACAATGTTGTGGGATTTGCCCGCTATATTCCGGAAAATGGCTCCAGTGCTGTGATCCTGCTGAACCGCAGCGGGGATACCGCAATGGTTTCGCTCCGCGACAAGGCATTCAGCCGCTATGCGTTCAGCACGGTCATCAGCGGCATCTGCGACGGTGATGCCGTGATCCTGCCGAAGAACAGCTATGCCGTGATCAGTGCCGTCCGCACCAATGTGCCGAATGCACGATAACAAACACAGTGTTTCCCTAGACAATCACCGCGAGGGCAGCCGAGAGGCTGCCTTTTGCTTTTATCTTTTCGCGTGCTCTGATTCGACAGATTTTCTATAGTTTGATTTGAAAATTGATTGTTTAGCAATGCAAAACTTTTCTTTTTTCGAAAGTGGTGAAAAAGGCTTTACAAGTGCCCGAAAATGTGATATACTAATGAAGTCGCCAATCGAGGTGTGGCTCAGTTTGGTAGAGCACTACGTTCGGGACGTAGGGGCCGCAAGTTCGAATCTTGTCACCTCGACCAATTGCAGAAGGCTGAATTACGAAAAAAGCTCGTAATTCAGCCTTTTTTCGTTATCTGGGGTGTTTTGCGAAAAACAGGTTTTTTCCCAAAATGGCAAGTAAATACGGGCAAATGGCAAGTAAAATGGCAAGTGGAAAACGGTCAGTTTGTGCCAGTTGTTGGAATTTTTGGAGTCGCCTAGCGTTGTCCAATAAAGAAAGAAGGCAAATGGATTTGAACAAAAATATGAAAAGCATACAGCCTATAGACCCCGTCTTCCAGCCTATCCGAATCAAAGGCAATACCGTGCAAAGTCACCAGACGCTCTTTGTGCGGTATTGCCTTAAAATAAAATAGGCAAAGGATTTGTCACTGCCAATCGCAGCAAGTCCTTTGCTTTTTATTATTTCCGTTCCGACCGCCTGTGATTTCTGTACTCCTTAGGCGTCATTCCATAGAGTGCCTTAAATTTGCGGCAAAAATATCCCACATTTTCAAAGCCTGCTGTCTGAGCTATAACGAAAACGCTGTTTTCAGTTTCCGTAAGAAACTTAGCAGCACGCTTCAAACGATATTCCAGAGCATAATTAATGGGCGATGTATGCAGATAGCTTTTAAAAATATTCAGCACACTGCTTTTGCTTATAGAAACAGATCTTGCAATGTCTTCCAAGGTTATCCGACGATAATAGTTTTTGTGGATATGCTGCATCATTATCTGCAGCTGTGCTTGTGCCTGTGCGGAGGTTTTGTTTATGTTTTGAGTGTCGTTCCAACTTATGCTTTCGTAAATCTGCCCCCATAGCTTCATAATAAGTTCGGTTGTTTTCAGTTCGGATATGCTTTTCGATTCCTGTATGGCAAACACATTTCGTATTGTATCAAGCATCTCACATTGCTTTTCATCTGTCGGCGATATTATCAGGCATTCAACCGAGGACATAAGCACAGGCTTTATATATTTGCGGTATATCAAACTGTTTTCTGCGGCTATCAGAAGCGGAGAAAAGACCATATTGGGAATAATTGTACTTTCGCTGCTCTCAAACCGATGTATCACCTGTGTGTTGATGAAAATTGCTTCCCCTGTGTTAAGCACATATCTGCTGCTGCCCACAAAAAAATCTGCCGTCCCATTTTCTACAAGCACAAACTCAACCTCGGGGTGCCAGTGCCAGTCAATACAGTGCAGGTCAAAGAGCCATATATCCTCATAATAATATCGAAAGGGATATTCCTCACTGCCGTGACTTATGGTTTCACGAAGAGTTTCGTCAGTGATGATCTTTGCGTAGCCGTCGTTTAGGTTTTTCAAATTTATCCTCCATTTTTGCGATATAGTGTAATAAAAATGCGATATTGTACATTGAAATATGCCGTTTGTTATGATATGATACAATTATATCAAAAAGTGAAAGGAACGTCAAGATGAATTACAGAAAAACTCTTATTGCCTGTTATCTTGGATTTATTACACAAGCTATTACAGCAAATTTTGCACCGCTGCTATTTCTCACATTCCACAATGTTTACAATATCCCTCTCGGAAAAATTGCGCTCATATCATCCGTTTTCTTTATCACCCAGCTTATTGTGGATATTCTCTGTGCAAAGTTTGCGGACAGAATAGGCTACCGCAGATGCGTTGTGGGTTCTCAGCTGTTTTCGGCAGCAGGACTTCTGGGACTTGCGTTTCTTCCTCAGATAATGCCCGACCCGTTTATGGGAATAATCATCAGCACAATTGTATATGCGGTGGGCAGCGGTCTTACGGAGGTGCTTGTCAGCCCTATCGTTGAATCCTGTCCCTTTGAGCATAAAGAGGCGGCAATGAGTTTGCTCCATTCCTTTTACTGTTGGGGCTCGGTAGGAGTTATCCTGCTTTCCACAGTATTTTTCTCGGTGTTCGGTATAGGCAATTGGAAATGGCTTGCTTGTATCTGGGCAATAATTCCGCTGTATAATATGTTTAATTTCATCACCTGTCCCATTGAACACCCTGCCGAGGACGGGCAAGGTATGAGTATCGGAAATCTTTTAAAAACCCCCGTGTTCATTATTTCCATACTGCTGATGATATGTGCGGGAGCGTCGGAGCTTTCAATGGCACAGTGGGCATCTGCATTTGCGGAATCTGCTTTGGATCTTTCAAAGGCTATGGGAGATATTGCCGGGCCTTGCCTGTTTGCGGTGACTATGGGAATAAGTCGCTCACTGTATGGAAAATACGGCGACAAGCTTGACCTAATAAAATTTATGATAGGCTCAGGCATGCTTTGCCTGATATGCTATCTTGTTGCTTCCCTGTCGGATATTCCCATGCTTGGGCTTGCAGGCTGTATAATATGCGGCTTTTCCGTTGGAATTATGTGGCCTGGAACCATAAGCATCTGTTCGGGGAAAATGCCCTCAGGCGGCACAGCAATGTTTGCCCTTCTTGCCATGGCAGGCGACCTTGGCGGTGCAATAGGTCCGGGTATCGTAGGAAACATTTCACAAAGTGCAGGAGATGATATTCGCAAGGGCGTGCTTGCAGGCTGTATTTTTCCACTTGTGCTTGTTATTCTGACTTTTGTGATTTCCAAAAATGTCAATAAAAACAGGCAGGAATGAAAGAGTATGACTATAAGGCAATACCGTACAAAGAGCGTCTGACGACTTTGTGCGGTATTGCCCTGAATCAGTACAATGTGATTCATATCGATATCCAGCAGTTTGTCAGCAAATATCCTGTGATAAAAGACATGGTGGCACGCTTAACAAAGGAATTGTTGTTTGATGTGAAAATGGAAATGCCGGATGTTACATTGTTTGATGAAACAGACTTGGTAAGGACATCAAAAGATATTTTTTCGCAGAAACGGGAAAAGTTTATCTTTATCATTGACGAATGGGATTCCATTTTCCGGGTACATCGGGATAATGCAACTGCTCCAAAGGAATATCTGGATTTTCTGCGGGATCTTCTGAAAGGGCAGCCCTATGTGGCACTTGCCTATATGACAGGCATTCTCCCAATCAAGAAATACGGTCAACATTCTGCACTGAATATGTTCAAGGAATAAGCTATGACCAATCAATATGCACTCGCAAAATTCACTGGTTTTACAGAGAGGGAAGTTCGTCAGCTCTGTGAACGTTATCATATGTCTTTTGAACAAACGAAAGATTGGTACGATGGCTATACTGTCAATGGTATATCCATTTATAATCCAAGATCTGTAACATCAGCGATGATGAACGGCATCTTTGACAGTTACTGGACACAGACTGAAACCTATGAGGCTTTGAAAATGTATATCGTCCGCAATGAGAACGGCTTGCGGGATAAGATCATTCGAATGATTGCCGGAGAACATATTTCCATCAATACGAAAACATTTCAGAACGATATGTGTACTTTTGAAACCGCAGATGATATTTTGACCTTACTGGTGCATCTGGGCTATCTGACATACGACTTCGATACAAAAACCGCCTGGATTCCCAACAAGGAAGGGCGGCAGGAATTTCTCAATTCCATCCAGGGACAAGAATTTCAGAACGTCAACAATGCCATCCATCGTTCCGACAAGCTGCCGCAATTGACGCCGGCACAGAATGCGGAAAAGGTAGAACTTTGAAAAATGATCCTCAAAATCGGCTAACTTCTTTATTCGCAGTTGCACTTTGTTCCGACTGCAGGCAACTTTTCTATCGGAAAAAGGTCTTGACAAGGTACTGCAATTGTGGTAAAATGAGAACGAAAAGAAATAATGTAGTGGCAATACAGTCACGCAATAAGAAAGCCCCCAGAGGTCGCAACTCTGGGGGCTTTCGCCTTATCCCATACAAGAATCAGGCAAAATGTTGTGCTGTTGTCGGGCTACTTCCTGCTCAGCCACTTGTAGAAGAGATATAAAATCTCATCTGCTACAACAGAAATTAAGAGAGATATTATGTAATATAGCATTAAGCATACCACCTCTTTATTTGCAGTCAAAAGTTTTTATAGTGAACTTAAAAAACTCTTGATTTTTTCTATCATTTTATGGTATACTATAAAAAGAGGTGATTGTATGGTAGAACGTAAGATCTATATGGATAAAATCAAAAAACTGCAGGACCAACAGATCATTAAAGTTGTGACAGGTGTCCGAAGATGCGGAAAATCAACGTTGCTAAGACAGTTTCAGTCGTATCTTCTGAACACTGGAGTCGAACAAGAACAGATCATTGCAATCAATTTTGAAGATGTTGAAAATGAGGGTTTGCTGGATTATCATGCGTTGCATTCTTATGTGACAGAGCGACTGGTTCCCGGTAAGATGACTTATATATTTCTGGATGAAGTTCAGGCGGTTCCGAACTTTCAGAAAGCGGTAGATTCGCTGTTTCTTCGTGAAAATACGGATATTTATATTACCGGGTCTAACGCATACTTACTTTCTGGTGAGCTTGCAACACTTCTCTCTGGAAGATATATTGAGATTCCTATGCTGCCTTTATCTTTTGCGGAATATCTGGAATTATCCGGTCTTGAAAAGCATTCTGCATGGCAGAAGTATTTTCAGAACGGCGGGTTTCCATATGCCGTACAAATTGATGATGATGCCATTCGGCATGATTATCTGGACGGCATTTATCACACAGTTTTAATCAAGGATGTGGCTTCCCGTAAACGAATCAATGACATCAGTTTATTGGAAAGTGTGATCAAGTTTATGTTCGACAATATCGGCAATATTGTATCCTCCAAGAAGATCGCAGACAGTCTGACTTCATTTGGACGAAAAACCACATCTTTAACGGCTGAAAACTATGTAACCGCTTTAACAGAAGCATTTATTCTTTACAAAGCTGAACGCTATGATATACAGGGAAAACAGCATTTAAAATCTCTGGAAAAATATTATGCCGTCGATATGGGACTTCGTCAACTGCTGCTTGGAAATCGCAGACGTGACATCGGACATATCTTTGAGAACATTGTATATCTGGAACTGATTCGCAGAGGATACCATGTCAGCATTGGTAAAGTGGGTGAACTGGAAGTAGACTTTGTTGCAGAACGCAGCGGAGAGACAGCATACTATCAGGTTTCTGCTACTGTTATGAGCGAAGATACATTCGACAGAGAAATTACGCCGTTAAAGCGGATTCGTGATAACTATCCGAAGTATATCATCACAATGGATGAAATGCCGATGGATGAAGATGGGATCAAGATCATAAATGTGATCGATTTCCTTTTGAAAAGTTAGACTGTCAAGTCAAGTAACAGCACAATCAGGGAAAAGCTATTAAGCACTTCGAATGACGCAAGGGATTCTGCAACTACTCGCACAGGATAGCATGAGCGGTTTTATATGCCATTTTGTGCTGCACTGAAAAAAAACCGGACTGAAAACCGCAGTCTCTGGCTTACATCGGACTTCCCTGTGTTCTGATGCCGATCATCATCATTGCGTCTGTCTGGGAAAGCGGCTATGCCGTTCGGTATATGCTGGACTTCTCCTGGGAGGCAGCACTGGGCATATTTTGGAAATGAGAAATGAAGTGCGGTTCTGTGGATGGCTTGTGTGATGTTCCCCCTTGATGCTGTTTGTTGGTTTGGGGTGTATGGCTTGCTGGAATAAACCTGGATCAAAAAGTTCCTGCCACGTTTCGTCTTGCTTTTGCAGGAGTGAGGAATGTGGCGGGATTTTTGTTTGAGGATGGTTTCAGTTGATTTTCACGCTTTTTCATGATATAATAAATGCAAGTGAGAAATCGTTATAAGACTATGAAAGGAGTTACACCATGCGTTCCGAAAGAAAAATGCTCCCCATCGGTGTTGAGAACTTTGAAAAGCTTCGCAGAAATAATATGTATTACGTAGATAAAACAGAAATCATTGCAGACCTGCTCCGGAATCATGGGGATGCAAATCTGTTTACCCGTCCCCGTCGATTCGGCAAAACGCTGACCATGGACACGCTGAAAACATTCTTTGAGATCGGGCAGGACGCATCGCTGTTTGAGGGGCTTGCCATCAGCAGACATTCCGACATCTGCGAAAAGCACCAGAACAAATACCCCGTTGTATTTATCAGCTTAAAGGGTGCGGCTGGAATGAACTATCCGGATGCCTTGAAAAGTATCAGAACGATCGTAGCCAGAGAAGCAAGACGTTTGTCGTACTTAAATGAGAGTAAGATCCTATCCGATTGGGAAAAGCAGGAGCTTAACCTTTTGATCAACTGCGAAAAAAGAGAATTTCTACCACGGGATTCTTCTCGGTTTGCTCTCCTACCGGGATGACTGGATCGTAAAGTCCAATGTGGAATCTGGCGATGGGTACAGTGATATTGTCATCAAGATTCCCGACGATGAAATCGGTATGATTATCGAGGTCAAGTACGGCGAAGATGCTGACATGGACAAGGGCTGTGCAGATGTGCTGGCACAGATCGAACGCATGAACTATTCTGCGATTCTGGAAGATGATGAGGTGCAGACGATTTATAAGTATGGTGTGGCTTGTTATAAGAAAAGATGTAAGATCGTAAAGGCGTGAAGAAAAGATATTTGATAAGAATTTGAGGTGAAAAGGATGGAAAGAAAACCGCTGCCAATTGGCATAGAGGATTTTAAAGAAGTAATCGATTCAGGGTATTATTTTGTAGATAAGACCCTCATGATAAAAGATTTGATTGTAAACAAGGTAAAGGTCGGACTTTTTACCAGACCAAGAAGATTCGGCAAAACTTTGAATATGAGCATGATTCAGCGCTTCTTTGAGAAGACAGATGAAAGCAATGCGTATCTGTTTGATAGATTAAAGATTTCAGAATATCCCGAATGCATGCAGTATCAGGGGCAATCCCCTGTCATCAGCATTTCTCTGAAGAGTATGAAACAGGGAAGCTATAAAGATGCCTTTCATATGTTCAAAGTTTTGATTGCAAGAGAATATGACAGACACAAGGTCATCCTTAAAAGCGACAAAATCTCCGATTCAGAAAGAGATCTTTTTCACAGTATCCTAAATCAAAGAGCAGAGGATGCGTTTTATCTTGATTCTATAAAATTCTTATCGGACATAATGGTGAAATATTACAATAAGAACGTCATCATTTTGATCGATGAATACGATGTTCCGCTTGAAAACGCATTCCACCAGGGATTTTATACGGATATGGTGAACCTGATTCGTTCTGTCTTTGAATCAGCACTGAAAACCAACCCCTCCCTTGACCGTGCGTTTTTGACAGGCTGCCTGAGAGTTTCAAAGGAGAGTATTTTTACTGGACTGAATAACCTTCAGATTTTTTCAATCATGAGCACAAAATTTGATGACAGTTTCGGATTTACCCAAGAAGAAATCAACGTCATGCTTGAATGCTATGATTTAACAGACAAATCCTCAGATATTGCACATTGGTATGATGGCTACAAATTCAACGATGTTGATATTTATAACCCGTGGAGCGTTTTGAATTACCTGTCAGAGGCAGTTGAAAAAAATTCTGCTCTATGCAAACCCTACTGGTCTAACACCAGTTCCAATGAAATCGTAAAGCGTCTGATCGAAGAATCCAACAACAGGACGAAAAATGCAATAGAAGAACTGATAAACGGCACGCCTGTCAGAGCACAGATTTATGAGGATATCACTTATGGAACGATAGATGTGAACAGCGAGTACATCTGGAGCTTTTTGCTTTTTACAGGATACCTAAAAGTGACCGCTTACGAAACCATCGGCGACGAGACCTATTATGAAATGGTGATCCCAAACACTGAGGTAAAGAGCATTTACAAAAACACCATTCGTGCCTGGTTTGAGAAGAAGATCAATGCAGACAGCAGAACGGATATCATCGAATCCATTATTTACGGCGAACCAGAAAAACTGGAAAAGCAGCTGCGGCACTGGCTGCTTACTACGATCAGTTATCATGATGAGCAGGAAAGCGATTATCACGGCTTTGTGACAGGGCTTGTTTCGGGATTTGCAGATTATGAAGTGCTGTCTAATATCGAATCTGGTGAAGGCCGATTTGACCTGGTTGTGAAACAGCGTTCTGACGCTGAATATGCTGCAATATTGGAATTCAAGATTGCAAAGACATACAAAGAGATGTCTGCCAAATGTGATGAAGCTTTACGGCAGATCGAGGAGAAGAACTACATCGCAGGGCTGCAGGATGAGCTTTACCGAAATGTTTCGAAGTATGGTATCTGTTTCTGTAAGAAGCGATGCCAGGTGAAATTCGGCGGCGTAGATCGATTTGAATATTAAGGAAGTAGTGCATTATTATGCTGGTCAAATAATGCCTGAACCATGGGCATCATGGTATAAAGGATATTAAAGCGGTGTTTATGGAGGAAGCTGTATGATTATATCATGTAATAATATTCGTGAAATTGAAAATATCAATTTGCATGATGCGTATATTGAAAATGTAATCTATAATCATTCCAATAAGGTAATTAATGTTGAGTTAGAAAGTGAATGGGAAAAAACTGATTATGATTTGAGCTTTCATGAAGTGCTGTATTATGAAATGACTTGTTGCGATTTTTGGGGCTGCGGATATAATGTGATTTGCTGGTCAAAATTTGATACAACTGAAATTTTCGATAAGTTATTGAGAATCGACAGAATAGAAAAAGCAGAATCTAATTCTGAAAGTAATACGATAATGGATTTATCAGAATATATTGGAATAGATATATTGCTCAACTCCGGAGACCATCTAAAAATAATATGCAAATCAGTGATAATTAGCTAAAAATAGTTTTTATTCAGTAATATGGAAAGCTTAACGAGACTAAGACCAACACCTATGACGGTCTGAATCAGCTGATTGGCTTTACCGATGGCGAAAAGTCCGGATATACCTACTATACGCAGAATGCACATGGTGATGTGGTTAACCTGACAGATTCAACAGGTGCAATTACCAAGTCCTACACCTATGATGCGTTTGGTGTGGAGAAGAATATCGATGACACTGATACGAATGCGTTCCGGTATTGTGGTGAATATTACGATTCGGAAAGCGGCACGATTTATCTGCGGGCTAGGTATTATGATCCGAGTACGGGTAGGTTTATCTCAAGAGATTCTTATGCAGGTAAGAATTCTGATCCACTGAGTTTGAATCTGTATACGTATTGTCATAATAATCCGATTTATTTTTACGATCAAACAGGGCATTCTATTTGGAGCAAAATCGGAAACGCTGCAAAATCAGGTTTTAATTGGTGCAAGAAAAAAGCCGGACAAGCTTTTGATTGGGGAGTATCTGAAATCAAGGAGCAGACACGAAAAGGTAATTTGGATTTGGTTTTAGATAAAACGCTTAGTGCATCTAAAGATACTAATGATATATATCATATTCGACAGAAATGCTATCAAGAGCCTTTTGAATATAATGATTTTTATGATAAGGTATTTGCAAAAGCCACTAGCCTGACTGGCACATCGATGGATAGGAAAAAATACAACTTTTATGTTGGAGATTCTGAATATATTTTATGGGCATGGAAGGGCGATTATATTAATCTTGGAGCAGGAGCCGAGTTGGGAATATACAAAAGAAAAACCGTATTTGGTTATGAGACTGATCACTGGGAATCACAGTCAGAACGTGCTATGCCTATGACATTAAGATTAGATTATGCAAATGGCGGCGGTAATATTTTCTCATATAGCCCAACTGATAATCAGTGGTGGATTAATGGATTTAATGCTAATAAGCAAAATCGTCAAGCAACTGATGTGGTTGCAACTGTGACCATAGATTTTTCAAATCAACAAGATTTATGGGAAGGCTTTGAGAAGAAGTATAATAATGGAGAATATTCTGAATGGACTTTTTCTGAAAATTATACTGCAACACTCAGATGGTAGCAGTAATGAAAGGACACAGATTTATGAAAATAGTGAGTGTGATTATATCGGCAATTGCATTTCTCTTTTCTCTTTCAGGTTGTTCGGGATATCCGCACAGCAGTTGGCTGGAAGATGATAGCCTTGACAAGCTCGCTGAAAAAAGATGTGAAGATATTGTTGCTGCACTTGAGAATAAGGATAGTAGTGCGATTAAAGCAATGTTTTCTCAAAAAGCAATAGAAGAAGCAGAAGATTTAGATGATGAAATAGAATATATTATAGAACATTATGAAGGAAGCTTGAAATCATTTAAAGGAACGACTTCCACCGAAGAAAATATTAACGGAAAGAGCAAAAAAACTACTGTGAAAGCCGACTACACCGTCATCACTGACAAACAAACATATGTCCTATTTTTTGTAGAAGTATCGAATACAGATGATGAGACGGAAAATGGAATATATAGACTCTGGCTATCTAAAGAGTCTGAGAAGGATGCTTATTATGGGCATTTTGATGCGGGTATCTATATTCCTGAGGAGTAATTCCTTTCATTTCAAACAAATCAGACAAGGATAGGATCGGCAGCGATTTCCTCAATTGTACGAAAAAACTCTTCCCTCATTTTAGAAATGAATTCTCTTGGATCTTTTTCAACAACAAAGAGAATAAGGATCAGTGTAACCGCATCGCAGCAAGATTCATCAGATTCCAATTTTACGTAGCCTCTGCGTGACGTATCCAGCAGATTCGCCACTTTCTCTTGTGAAAACTTGTTTTGTTCTCTGATTTGCAGCAGATAAGCTCGAATGTAGTTCTTTACGAATAATTCAATTTCGTTTTGATTCATGATAATTCGACCTCTTTCGATTTTTTCTGCTATTATATCATGCCGTTATTCTGTAGACAATGAACCGCAGCTCACAAACCGAACTGCGGTTCACTTTTTCTTTGTAGAAATCTTTTTTTCAGTAACCGCCAACCAGATCAACCTCGGCTCATTTTTTTTGCCCGCTGGTCTGGTTGGCGGTTACATTAAAACTGGCTCACTTTTTTATTAGTGAGGTGGCTCAAGTTTTTATTCGCAATCGCACTTTGGATTTTACAAATGCAGAAGATGTATTTCTTCGTTCTATAAAAAATCTGCAATAGAATCCAACACTTATCAATTTTTTTGCGAACCCACTTGACAGGATTAAGCATATGTCGTATAATGAATATAGGATAAATCCTATACAAGGAGAATAATGATGCAGGATTTTGATATCATATTTTATGATAAGCCAGATGGAACGGAACCTGTGAAAGAATTTTTGGACAGCTTGGACGTAAAAATGAGGGCAAAAATGATCCGCACAATTGTAATACTGCAAAAAAATGGCTATGAGTTGCGTGAACCGTATTCAAAAATGCTAAATGAAGGTATTTTAGAATTGCGTGCAAAAGTTGGTTCCGATATTTCACGAGTTTTGTACTTTTTTATTGTCGGCAAAAAAGTAGTGCTGACAAATGGCTTTATCAAAAAAACACAAAAAACGCCAAAAGAAGAATTGGAACGTGCGAAACAATATAGGGCAGAGTATCTGAGCAGAAAGGAGCGTGATCTGACATGACAAACTTCAACGATTATCTCACCCAACAGATGAAAGATCCAGCATTCAAGAAAGCATATGAACAATTGGAACCGGAATTTGCAATCATTCAAGCGATTATTGACGCACGAAAGTCTGCCGGAATCACACAAAAAGAATTATCGCAAAAATCCGGTATCGCACAAGGAGATATCAGCAAACTGGAAAATGGAAATGCCAATCCTTCAATCAAAACGCTGCAACGACTTGCAGCTGCACTTGGAAAGACTTTGAAAATTGAATTTGTATGAGAGAAAGGGCGGACAATTGATGGTTGTCCGCTCTTTTTTCCGACATAGTGAAACTCATCCATTCACCTGCTGCGGCCATACCCATTGTCAAGCAACTCTGGCTCATATTTTTATTCGCAATCGCAATATAGGGTGCATTTGAGTATAGTATAATAAGGATTTGCACCCTATAGAGGGAGCTTTCATATGCGTGATTTTTCTTGGCAGATGTTCCTATATGTCTCCTCTTCCAATAGAGCTTGATGGTAAGAATACAAGTCCAGAAAGAGCTTGACTTCATAACAAAAAAAGAAAAGCCTGCCCCCAACAGGGCAGACCTCTCCTTCTATCCCAAAACACCGTCAATCCTCAGTGATTCTGAATAATCTCGTTGAAATAGCCGTCGATCACGCTGTCCGCCTTGTTGCGCTCGCTGTCGAAGGTTTCCTGATACACGTTCTTATACACATCCGGTGTACTCCAGCCGCCCATCTCCATGGCATATTTCTCTGGAATATTCAGCATTGCCGTTGTGCTGGCGAAGATATGCCGCAGGTCGTGAAAACGGATCTCTTCCAGACCGTGTGCCTCCAGCAATTTCTTGAACCGCTTGCGGATAGTGTTCGGTGTGAACGGAACAATATGATCGGTTCCCGACTGATGGGGCACTTGCTGTATCAGTGCATAAATGTATGCCGGCAGATTGACATAGCGCATACTCTTGACAGTTTTGCAGTGGTCGATCTCTGCCCAGCCGTTGTCCACCTTGACGATCTCCCGGCGTACATAGAGCCGCATCTGCACCGGGTCAATGTCGCAGAACTGCAGACCAGCCACTTCTCCAATGCGTAGTGACAGCCACATGGCAAGCAATACCGGCAGTTCGCTGCTTGTCCCCTTGACGATGGCATAGATCACATCTGCGGACGGGAGTCTTCGTTCCCGCACCTCCTTTTTCGGCAGGCGAATGCTGCCCATTTTGATGGTAATATCATTGGCATTCAGCACCGCGCACAGGAATCCGACTGCGTTCTTGATGGACTTATAGCCGAGACGCTGGGCGTCCACATTGATGGCGATTTGAATGTCACGGGCAGTCAGATCTTCGATTTTAATACAAAGTTTGACGGCAAAGTGATTCTGTCGTTTGACAGACAACAATCCTATTGTTGATATAAACTTGTTTTATCGCTTGGCAAAACTCATTCTATAAATTTAGCAAAATGCAGGTATATCACTTGACTTTTTGTGATTAAATATGGTATAATACACTAAAACGTGTGGGATTTGTTCTTATGAAAAAATTGAAGTAAGGGAAGGTATTATTATGAGAAAAATAGTAGCGATTTTATTATCGCTTGTCATGCTTGCATCATCGGCGGCTTGCAGCCGAGACGCTGATTCTATCCATGGTGATGAATCAGCGTCTAAAAATGCACAGGTCTCTGAAAAGATACAGCTTACAAATAAAATGACGTCAATGGAATTAGAGAAGGTAAGTAAACATAAACTCACACTTCTTGATTCCACTGATGAACTGCAAACCAATTCTAATAAAACCTCTGAACATACGGTAAGTGTTGAATATTGTACAGCAGATGAATTGCGTGAAACTCTTGAGAATAATCGCAGCAATATGACGGAAGAAGAATATACACAAAATCTGGAACAACTAGAAAAGGACAGCGAAGAACTACCGATAAAATATATTCTCGTAGATGGATTTTTGTTGCTGTACCCTGTTCCAAATAGTGACCCTAATTATGATGGTGGCAAAATTGAGTTTGGATTCCATAATGTGGACGAAGGAATACAGGAAAATAAATCTTTTGCTAATTTTGAGGAGTATTTAGATTGGATTCGAGAAGATGAGAAACAATATGGGTTTTCAGATGAAGAAATTGAAAATGATATTATTCGTATAAAGGCTGCCGATGCAGCATTACAAACAGGAGAATATGAAACACTTCCGGCAAGAACAGTTGATGTTTCAGACCAGTCACTATATGCTGGAAATCATGAGGATACAGATTACAGAAATGTATGGGAATATGACAGGGATGCAGTGGAGAAAATAAAAGATTCCATTGATGAAATCAATATTTATGATGAGGAACTGGATGTTGAATTTCTGGTTCATGTCACATTGCCGCCAAACTATGATGACAATAAAACATATCCTGTATTTTTTCTGACGGATGGGGTATGGCGGTTTGGAAACTGCACTGAATTGAGAGGCATTATGGAAAATGGTGAAGCAGCTCCGGTTATCCTTGTCAGCCTGGGGTATAATTACAGCATTGACGGAACAGATAATGATAACCGCATTGCCTATTTCATTCAAAAAGGAGATATGCTGCTTGATTTTATCACAGACAATTTGATGCCGTATCTTGGAGAAAATTATTCCATTGACTATGCGAATTCAACACTGTATGGTCATTCCAACGGTGGCGTTTTTGCACATACTGCACTATTCAAATCCGATTTATATGAAAACCAGCCATTTGGAAATTACATCATTGGAAGTCCGGCATTTTGGAATTTGTATCATGAAGAACTGGGAGTAAATCCTGAAGACTATATCAATGACTATGGATATTTTGACAGAAATGATGTGCTTTGCAAAAAAGTCTTTTTATGTGGCGGAAAGTTAGAGGATTCTGATTACAGCGAATACTATAATGGTCATGATACGACGTTAGAAGGACTGGAAAAATTGGCTCAACGCCTGGAATCTCATGATGCAGATGTCACTTATCAGTTATATGATACACATCATTATCAATATATTCCGGAGATGCTAACTGCATATTTGAAACAAACTTATCCTGCAAATTAAAGTAATGTTTTGCTAATTTATTGTAAAGCAAAAAAGTCCTACCTGATTCAGTCCGGTAGGGCTTTTTGTTTGGGTTGACATTCTCTGCTAAGAGTATAGCAACGGCGGCACGCACGGAGACCATATGCTGAACCTCGCCTATCACTACGGAATCCTATACCAGGAACAACACGGCGATATGCTGTTCTTTTTCCGGGAGGAGCTTG